>Ga0209883_1000036_pt1 | contig 40065 bp, 38 predicted proteins | sample GWRWT4_21May14_FD_187196 | JGI IMG/M metagenome (GOLD analysis project Ga0209883, IMG submission 187196) | Sand microcosm microbial communities from a hyporheic zone in Columbia River, Washington, USA - GW-RW T4_21-May-14 (SPAdes) (version 2) | ecosystem: Engineered > Artificial ecosystem > Sand...
CCAGCACGTTGACGACGGTGACGATGGGCACGGCGCGCGCGCTGCAGTCGGCCGTGATGCGCCCCAGGTCCTTCAGCCGGAAGTGCCAGCGGCCGGCCGCGCCCGCCGCGGCAGAGAGCATCACCTGGCCTAAGAAGGTGATGGGGCGGACCGGGATGAGTTTGGCAAATGGCATGGGGTGCGACGGCCATTGTGCCGAATCGAGCGCCCCTACAATCGTTTTCAACACGATCAACCTTCGGGCCGACCATGAGCAAAGACGTTCCCGCGGCCGATTCCGGCACGCCCGACCTGGCCCGGATCACGCCGCGCGACAAGGCCGAGATCCTGGCGCAGGCGCTGCCCTACATCCGCAAGTTCCACGGCAAGACCATCGTCATCAAGTACGGCGGCAACGCCATGACCGACCCGGCGCTGCAGCAGGACTTTGCCGAAGACGTGGTGCTGCTCAAGCTCGTGGGCCTGAACCCGGTGGTGGTGCACGGCGGCGGGCCGCAGATCGAAGAGGCATTGGCCAAGATCGGCAAGAAGGGCACCTTCATCCAGGGCATGCGCGTGACCGACGACGAGACCATGGAAGTGGTCGAGTGGGTGCTCGCCGGCCAGGTGCAGCAAGACATCGTCGGCCTGATCAACGTGGCCGGCGGCAAGGCGGTGGGGCTGACCGGGCGCGACGGCGGGCTGATCCGCGCCCGCAAGCTGAAGCTGGTCGACCACAAGGACCCGAACAAGGTGCACGACGTGGGCAACGTCGGCGAGATCGAGTCGATCGACCCGAGTGTCGTGAAGGCGCTGCAGGACGACCAGTTCATCCCGGTGATCTCGCCGCTCGGCTTCGGCGCCGACAACGAGAACTACAACATCAATGCCGACGTGGTCGCCGGCAAGCTCGCCGAGGTGCTGAAGGCCGAGAAGCTGATCATGCTGACGAACATTCCCGGCGTGATGAACAAGGCCGGCGAGCTGCTCACCAACCTGAGCGCCCGCGAGATCGACGAGCTGTTCGCCGACGGCACGATCAGCGGCGGCATGCTGCCGAAGATCGACTCGGCGTTGCAGGCCGCGAAGAACGGCGTCAACACCGTGCACATCATCGACGGCCGGGTGCCGCACGCGATGCTGCTGGAAGTGCTGACGGATCAAGCCTACGGCACGATGATCCGCTCGCATTGAAGAACGGTTCGTCCACGCGCCGGGTCTGGCTCTTCGACCTCGACAACACGCTGCACGACGCCAGCCACGCCGCGTTCGGGCCCACGAACGCGGCGATGAACGAGTACATCGTCACCCACCTCGGCTTGACGCGAGCCGGCGCGGCCGAGCTGCGCCAGCACTACTGGCACCACTACGGCGCCACCTTGTTGGGCCTGGTGCGCCACCACGGCGTGAAGGCCAGCCACTTTCTCGAAGAGACGCATCGTTTGCCCGGGCTGGAGGCGCGCCTGCGCACCAGCGCGCACGACCGGGCGGCGATCAGGCAACTGCACGGCCGCAAGTTCATCCTGACCAACGCGCCGCGGGTCTATGCGCTGCGCGTGCTGAACACGCTGCGCCTGGCCGATTGTTTCGACGGTGTGATCTGCATCGAAGACATGCACATGTTCGGCAACCTGCGGCCCAAGCCCGACGCGCGCATGTTCCGACGGGTCGCGGCCCGCATCAAGGCGCGCCTGAGCGACTGCGTGCTGGTCGAAGACGTGCTCGAGAACCAGAAGGTCGCGTTCGGCCTCGGCATGAAGACCGCCTGGATGCAGCGTTATCTCGAGGGACGCTACCGCGGCAAGCCGGGTTCGGTGCGTGGCAACAACAGCGCCGCGAAGTCCGTGAACAGCGGCACTAAACGCGGCGAAGTTGGTGTTCACCCTTGCCGAAGCCCCTCGTACGTGTGTGCGAAAATCAAGTCGATACAGAAGTTGCGTTCGCTCTGACGCACGCTGCACATGACCCACACCACCGACCCGACCGCTGCCGACCCGGATGCTTTCGACGACGCTGCGGCCCCGGCCGATGCGCTCGTGCCACCCGTTCCCAGCGCTGCCGCGGTGCCGGTGCGCAAACGCCCCAAACCCGGCGAGCGCCGCGTGCAGATCCTGCACACGCTGGCCAGCATGCTCGAACAGCCCGGCGCCGAACGGGTGACCACCGCGGCGCTGGCGGCCAAGCTCGATGTGTCCGAAGCGGCGCTCTACCGCCACTTCGCCAGCAAGGCGCAGATGTTCGAGGGCCTGATCGAGTTCATCGAACAAAGTGTCTTCAGCCTCGTCAACCAGATCAACGAACGCGAGACGAATGCCACCGTGCAGGTGCACAAGATCGTCACGCTGCTGCTGCAGTTCGGCGAGAAGAACCCCGGCATGACGCGCGTGATGGTCGGCGACGCGCTGGTGTTCGAGAACGACCGCCTGCTCACGCGCATGAACCAGTTCTTCGACCGCGTCGAATCGCAGTTGCGGCAGAGCCTGCGCAGTGCGGCCGAAGCGGCCGGTTCGGCCACGCCGACGGTCGACTCGAACGCGCAGGCCTCGATCCTCACCGCGTTCGCGGTCGGCCGACTGCAGCGCTTTGCCCGCTCGGGTTTCAAGCGCAGCCCGACCGAACACCTCGACGTGGCGCTGCGTTTGCTCGTCGGTTGAGTGCGCGCCAGGCGGCGCCGTGAACCCCAACGATTCCGCGACGATCATCGTCGGCGGCCAGCCTTTGTGGCTGCTGCCGGAAAGAGCCGCGTTCCTGCCGGAAACATCGACGCTGCTGATCGCCGACGCGCACATCGGCAAGGCCTTGAGTTTTCGCAAGCTCGGCGTGCCGGTGCCGCACGGCACCACGTCGGAAACGCTGGGCGTGTTGAGCGCGCTGGTCAGCCGGCTCGACGCGAAGCGCATCGTCTTTCTTGGCGACTTCCTGCACTCGGCACGCGCGCACGGGCCGACCACGATGAACACGGTCGCCCGCTGGCGCGATGCCCACGCCACGCTCGAACTCACGCTGGTGCGAGGCAATCATGACAATCACGCTGGCGATCCTCCGGCGCACCTGGGCATCGACGCGGTGGACGAGCCGCTGATGCACGGCGAACTCGCCCTGTGCCACCACCCGGTCGCTCGCCCGCCGGCTTATGTGCTGGCCGGCCACCTGCACCCCGGCGTGAGCCTCGGCGGTCGTGCCAACGACCACCTGCGCTTGCCGTGTTTCTGGGTCGGCGCGCAGGTGGGCGTGCTGCCGGCGTTCGGCGCGTTCACCGGCCTGCACACGATCCGCGCCGCGGCCGAAGATCGGGTCTTTGTGGCCACTGACGGGCAGGTGATCGAGCTCGGCGCGGCCCGGCGTTGACAAGCGCCGCCGCTACACTGCCGCCTCCCCCTTATCCCGCGCGCTTCATGTCCACGCCCACCGACTCATTGATCAGACTCGTCGACCGCGCCGAAGCGCTGCTGGCGCGGCTCGAAGCCGTGTTGCCGCATGCGCTCGCGGCACCCGACTGGGCGGCGTCGATCGCCTTCCGTTACCGCAAGCGCGGTGGTTCGGGCGTGATCGAACCGGTGCGCCACGTGGCGCCGATCCGGCTCGACGCGCTGGTCGAGGTCGGCCCGCAGAAAGAGCGCCTGCTGCGCAACACCGAGCAGTTCGTGGCCGGCTTCGGTGCCAACAACGTGCTGCTGACCGGTGCGCGCGGCACCGGCAAGAGCTCGCTGATCAAGGCCTGCCTGAACGAATTCAGCGCGCGCGGCCTGCGCCTGATCGAGGTCGACAAGGCCGACCTGGTCGACCTGCCCGACATCGTCGACCTGGTGGCCGAGCGGCCCGAGCGGTTCATCGTCTTCTGCGACGACCTGAGCTTCGACGAAGGCGAGCCGGGCTACAAGGCGCTGAAGTCGATCCTCGACGGTTCGGTATCGCAGGCGTCCGACAACGTGCTGATCTACGCCACCAGCAACCGCCGCCACCTGCTGCCCGAGTACATGAAGGACAACCTCACGTACAAGCACCTCGACAACGGCGAGGTGCACCCGGGCGAGGTGATCGAAGAGAAGATTTCGCTGAGCGAACGTTTCGGGCTGTGGGTCAGCTTCTACCCGTTCAGCCAGGACGAGTATCTGGCGATCGTGGCGCAGTGGTTGCGTGGCTTCGGCGTCGACGAAACCGCGATCACGTCTGCGCGGCAGGAAAGCCTGGTCTGGGCGCTGGAGCGCGGTTCGCGCTCCGGGCGCGTGGCCTTCCAGTTCGCGAAGGACTATTCCGGAAGGCACCACGCTTGAGCGCGCCTGAAGAGCGCGTGCCGGTGGATGTGGCCGTCGGTGTGCTGATCGACAGCGAAGGCCGCTTCCTGCTCACCTCGCGCCCGGCCGGCAAGGTCTTCGCCGGTTACTGGGAATTCCCGGGTGGCAAGCTCGAAGCGGGCGAGACGGTGGAGCAGGCGCTCAGGCGCGAGCTGCACGAAGAAATCGGCATCGATATCGGCGCTGTGCAGCCGTGGAAGATCGAGCTGATGGACTACCCGCACGCCCGCGTGCGCCTGCATTTCTGCAAGGTCCACGAGTGGAGCGGCGCCTTCGAGATGCGCGAACGCCAGACGATGGCCTGGCAGACGCTGCCGGTCACGGTGTCGCCGGTCTTGCCCGGCACCTTGCCGGTGCTGGCGTGGTTCGCTGAAGAGCGCGGGTTCGAAGGGGCCACGCACTCGGTGTCATGAAGCCGCCGCTACACTGCCGGCCATGAATTGGCTCGATCAAGTGAAGTGGGACAGCAACGGCCTGGTGCCGGCGATCGCGCAGGAAGTGGGCAGCAACGACGTGTTGATGTTCGCTTTCATGAACCGCGAAGCGCTGGCGAAAACCGCCGAGCTCTGCGAAGCCGTGTACTTCAGCCGCTCGCGCCAGCGCCTGTGGCACAAGGGCGAAGAGAGCGGCCACATCCAGAAGGTGCACGAGCTGCGCCTGGACTGCGACAACGACGTGGTGCTGCTCAAGGTCGAGCAGCTCGGGCACGTGCCCGGCATCGCCTGCCACACCGGCCGCCACGCGTGTTTTTTCCAGCTGCTGAAAGACGGCGAGTGGAAAACCGTCGAGCCGGTCTTGAAAGACCCGGAGCACATCTACAAATGACGGCGACGACAAGCAACGACACATTGGCCCGGCTCGCGGCGGTGATCGCCTCGCGCAAGGCCGGCGATCCGGACAAGAGTTACGTGGCGCGCCTGTTTCACAAGGGCAACGACGCGATCCTGAAGAAGATCGGCGAAGAAGCGACCGAAGTGGTGATGGCCTGCAAGGACGGCGTGCCGGAAAAGATCGTCGGCGAAGTGGCCGACCTGTGGTTTCACACGATGCTGGCGCTCGACGCGTTCGGCTTGAAGCCCGCCGACGTGCTGGCCGAGCTGGAACGCCGCGAGGGCCAGTCGGGTCTGGAAGAATTCGCACTGCGCAAGGCGGTGCTGCGTGACAAGGACGGTTCATGAACAACGACATCATCGAAAACGTGACCCCCGTGCAAGACAAGGCGCGCGAAAGCTCGCTGCGCCTGGTCGGCAACATCAGCTACCTGCTGCACGCCATCGTGGCGGTGGGCGCGGTGGTGCCGGGCTTCCAGCCGGGCGTGTTCCTGCTGGTGATCGCCTTCATCCTCGACCTGGTCAAGCGTGGCGACGCGCAAGGCACCTGGCAGGAATCGCACTTCAGCTGGCGCATTCGCAGCGTGTTGTGGGCCGGCGGCCTGTACCTGGTGACGAGCTGGCTGTGGCTGCTGCTGATCGCGCCGGGCTGGATCGCCTGGGGCCTGATCTCGATCTGGTTCCTGTACCGCGTGGTGCGTGGCTGGATGGCGCTGAGCGACAACAAGGCGATGCCGGCATGAGCCACGACCCCAACTGCATCTTCTGCAAGATCATTGCCGGCCAGATCCCCAGCCGCAAGGTCTTCGAGGACGACGAACTGCTGGTGTTCCACGACATCGCGCCGTGGGCGCCGGTGCACGTGCTGGTGATCCCCAAGGAGCACGTTCCCACGATGGTCGAGCTCGAAGACCGGCACGCACCGCTGCTCGGGCGCATGCTGTCGCTCGCGCCGAAGCTGATGCGCGATCTGGGCGTGAGCAACGGCTTCCGCACCCTGATCAACACCGGCGAAGACGGCCGCCAGGAAGTGCAGCATGTCCACATGCACGTCATGGGCGGCCCCAGGCCGTGGCTCAAAGGGTGATTCGGGCACTCGCCTAGAATTCGACCACTGTTGTCTGGAGAAATATCATGGGCTCATTCAGCGTCTGGCACTGGCTGATCGTTTTGCTGATCGTGGTGCTCGTGTTCGGCACCAAAAAACTGAAGAATATCGGCTCCGACCTGGGCGGCGCCGTCAAGGGCTTCAAGGATGGCGTGAAGGACGGCGGCGCTTCTGCCGCCGATGCGTCGGCCACGGCTGCGCCGCAGCAGGTCGGCGCGAACAAGGCGAGCGACGCCAACACGGTCGACGTGGAAGCCAAGACCAAGTCGTGACCCGTCTCGCGTGATTGACTTCGGCTTCGACAAGATTGCGCTGATCGGCGCGGTGGCGCTCATCGTCATCGGGCCGGAAAAGCTGCCGCGCGTCGCGCGCACGGTCGGCCATTTCGTCGGCAAGGCGCAGCGTTACGTGGCCGACGTGAAAGCCGAGGTCAACCGCTCGATCGAGCTCGAAGAGCTGAAGAAGATGAAGACCGAGTTCGAGGACGCTGCGCGCAACGTCGAACAGACCGTCTCGTCCGAGATCAACCAGACCACGAGCAGCCTGGAAAGCGCCTGGGCCGCACCGGATTCGATCCTGCCGCCCAACAGCGGACAGCACGAAGGCTGGTCACCGGCGCCGCCGGAATACAAACACCCCAAGAAGAACTGGCGCTTGAAGCGCGGCGCCACGCCGCAGTGGTACAAACAGCGCGCCGGCGTGCGCGGCCACGCGCAGTCGGGCGCCGCGCGCGTGGCGCGCTTCAGACCAAAACGCCTGGGCTGAGGCCATATGAGCGCCAACGACGGAAAGCCTGACGAAATGGCGGGCACCGAGCAACCCTTTGTCTCGCATTTGGTCGAACTGCGTGACCGCTTGGTCCGCGGCGCCATCGCGGTCGGGGTGTGTTTTGGCGTGCTGGCGCTGTGGCCGGGCCCGGCCGGCCTGTACGACCTGCTCGCCGCGCCGCTGGTGGCGCATTTGCCCAAAGGCTCGACGCTGATCGCCACCAGCGTGATCTCGCCGTTCATGGTGCCGATCAAGATCACGTTGATGGCGGCTTTTTTGCTGGCGCTGCCGGTCGTGCTCTACCAGGTCTGGGCCTTCGTCGCGCCAGGGCTGTACACGCACGAAAAGAAGCTGGTGATGCCGCTGGTGGTCTCCAGCACCTTGCTGTTTTTCCTCGGCGTGGCGTTCTGCTACTTTTTCGTCTTCGGCCAGGTGTTCAAGTTCATCCAGAGCTTCGCGCCCAAGAGCATCACGGCCGCGCCGGATATCGAGGCTTACCTGAGCTTCGTGCTGACCATGTTCATCGCGTTCGGTGCGTCGTTCGAGGTGCCGGTGGTGGTGGTGGTGCTGGCGCGCATGGGTCTCGTGAGCATCGAGAAGCTGAAGGCCTTTCGCAGCTACTTCATCGTGCTGGCCTTCATCATCGCCGCAGTGTTGACGCCGCCGGACGTGGTCTCGCAACTGGCGCTTGCGATTCCGATGGTGCTGCTCTACGAAGTGGGCATCTGGGCTGCGAAGATCTTCATCAAGCACACCCAGGCGCCGACCGACGAACCGCCGGCCACCTGACTGGCGCCATCAGCGCTGCGGCACGGGCCGCGGCGGCCGTTGTGCCACCGTCACGTTGACTTCGAGTGCGGTTTCGCCGCGCTGCACGCCGATGGCGGCCACCGCCTGCGGCTTGAGCGCGGCCACCGCGTTGAGCAACTGAGGTGTGTTCACGACCGGCTTGCCGGCAATCGACACCACCACATCGCCCGGGCGCAGACCGCCGGCCGCGGCCGGGCCGCTTTGCAAGACACCGGTGATCAGCACGCCCTGCTTGATCGGCAGGTTCAGCGTCTGCGCAATCTCGGGGGTGAGGTCGCGCGGTTCCACGCCGATCCAGCCGCGGGTGACACGGCCGTCCTTGATCAGGCCTTCGAGCACCTGGCGGGCGGTGCTCACCGGAATGGCGAAGCCGATGCCCAGGCTGCCGCCGGTGCGCGAATAGATCGCGGTGTTGATGCCGAGCAGGTTGCCGGCCGCGTCGACCAGCGCGCCGCCCGAGTTGCCGGGGTTGATGGCGGCGTCGGTCTGGATGAAGTTCTCGAAGGTGTTGATGCCGAGCTGGTTGCGCCCCATGGCGCTGACGATGCCCGAGGTCACGGTCTGCCCCACGCCGAACGGGTTGCCGATGGCCAGCACCACGTCACCCACCTGCAACTGGTCGACGTCGCCGAAGCCGATGGCGGGCAGCCGGTCGAGCTCGATCTTGAGCACCGCCACGTCGGACTCCGGGTCGGTGCCAACGATCTTGGCGCGGGCCTGGCGGCCGTCGGCGAGCATCACTTCGATGTCGTCGGCGCCTTCGATCACATGGTTGTTGGTGAGCAGATAGCCTTCGCTGGAGACGATCACGCCCGAGCCCAGCCCGACCTGCGGCTCCTGCTGCGACTGGCGCGACCGGTCACCAAAGAAAAACTGGAAGAACGGGTCGTCGCTGCGCGGATTGCGCGTCGGCGCCTTGCTGGCGGTGATGCTGACGACGGCCGGCGAAGCCCGTTTGGCCGCCGCGCTGTAGCTGACCGCAGCACCACCGCTGGGCAGCGCGACCGGCAGGGCCTGGGTCGCCGGCAGCGAGACGATGTTGGGTGCCACGACGCCGGCGCGGCGCTGCACCCACTCGGGTTTGAGCGTGGCCACGACGAACAGCACCGCCACGGCGACCGTGACGGCCTGCGAAAAGATGAGCCAGGTTTTGCGCATGAAGCCTCGTCGAATGAAGCGCCGATTATCGACTGCCCGGGGCGCCAGATGAGGCCCGTGCGCGCCTTCGCAAGTGCCGGCCGGGGCCGCGCGTACCGTCGGCGCATGGCTCCGGCTGCCCACCCGCTGACCCACGAACTGCGGTGCCCTCGGGCGCGCGGATCGCCTGGGCGCGCAGCGGCCGCGCCGGTGCTGCTGCGCGTGGCGCACTGGATGACCCATGGTGAATACGACCTGCGCTCGCCGCTCTGGCAACCGCCGATCGAACAGCTGGGGCGCCGCCTCGAGGTGGTTCGCTACGACGAACGCGGTTGCGGCCTGTCCACCGGCGACCAGGCGCCGCTCGGCCTGGCAGCCTCGACCGAAGAACTGCCCGCGGTGGTGCAGGCGCGTGGCGCGCCGAAGCTCGCGTTGTTCGGCGCCCCCGGCGCGGCGGCGCCGGCCATCGGCTACGCGGTGCAGCACCCGGAGCGGGTTTCGCATCTGGTGCTGCCGGGCAGTTTTTCGCACGGGCTGCTGCACCGCGGGGCGTCGGCCGACGCCTTGGCTTTTCATGAAGCCCAGCTGCGCCTGATCGAACTCGGCTGGGGCCGCAAGGACCCCGGCGTGCAGCAGCTCTTCACCAGCCGCTACATGCCCGACGGCAGCGCGGCGCAGATCGCCGCGCTGAACGAGCAGCGGCGGCTGAGCTGCGACGGCCGGCGTGCCGCGGCGATCGTGCGCGCCCGGGCCGGGCTCGACATCCGGATGCTTGCGCCGCGCTTGCGCGTGCCGACGCTGATCGATCACTTCGGGATGCGGGCCGCTGGCCGACAATAGGCGCATGGCGATTGCACCGAAGCTCCCGTTGGCCCTGACGATGGGCGATGCCTGCGGCATCGGCCCGGAAATCATCGCCCAGCTGTTTCGGGGTGATGACGCCGCGGGCTGTTTCGTGGTCGGCGACGTGGCGGTGATGCGCCGTGCCGCGCAGTTCACCGGCGGTTTGCTCGCGGTCGCGCAGATCGAACACGCGGGCGACCTGGCCCGGGTGCCGCCGAACTGCGTAGCCGTGCTGCAAGTCGAAGGCCTGCCGGCCGGGCTGATGGATGCGCCGCTCGGGCAGGTCGACGCCCGCGCCGGCGCAGCCGCGGCGGTGTGCATCACCCGCGCGGTGCAGCTCGCGATGGCGGGGGAGGTGCGTGGCATCGTCACCGCGCCGATCCACAAGGAAGCGCTCGCCGCGGCGGGCGTGAGCTACCCCGGTCACACCGAGATGCTGCAGGCGCTCGCCGCGAACGGTGCCGAGCCGGCGCCGGTGCGCATGATGCTGGCCAACGACGAGCTGCGCACGGTGCTTGTCACGATCCACATGTCCTTGCGCAAGGCGATCGACGCGGTCACGTTCGACGCCGTGCTGCAAACGCTGCGCATCGCGCACCAGAGCGCCGCGCGCTGGGGCCAGCCGTGGCCGCGCATCGCGGTGGCGGGCCTGAACCCGCATGCCGGGGAGGGCGGCTTGTTCGGCGACGAAGAGCGCACGGTCATCGCGCCGGCCATCACGGCGGCGCGGGCCGAAGGCATCGACGCCACCGGCCCGTTCGCGCCCGACACGGTGTTCATGCGCGCCCGCAACGTGCCGGGCCACGCCGGCGAGTTCGACATCGTGGTCGCGATGACGCACGACCACGGGCTGATCCCGGTGAAGTACCTCGGCGTCGAACACGGCGTGAACGTGACGCTCGGCCTGCCCTTCGTGCGTACCAGCCCCGACCACGGGACTGCCTTCGACATCGCGGGCACCGGGCGGGCCGATCCATCGAGCCTGCGCGCCGCGCTGCGTTTGGCGCGCCAGCTCTCGGCCGGCTGACGCTACATCCGGCTCGGCGCCTTCAGCGCGGCGAGCTGCTTGCGCGCGCGGTGCGTGGCGCGCTCCATGAGGTAGCTGCTCTCGACCGCGCGCATGCGGCCGGTTTCGCACATGCGCGCGAGCATGCGCGAGGTCATCGAGATCGTTTCCTGGTGCTTCGAGCCGCGCGTGAACACGAAGAAGCTGCGGCCCGCGCTGACGTGGGCCAGGCGCACCTTCTGCCACTCGTCTTTCAGGTGCATCTGGTAGGCGAAGCCGAGGTTGATGTGGTCGATCAGCTGCGGGCCGCGGGTGGGTTCGGCCGGTTCGCTGCTCGACAGATCGAGATCGAGCCCCAGACCGAGCATCGACGACGATGGTGCCGCCTGGGCTTCGGCCTCGGCTTGCGCTTCGGTTTCGGCGCCGAGGTCGATGTCGACCGTGCCCGACCAGTCGACCGCGCTCTCTTGCACCAGCCCGACCTGCTGCGCCTCTTCGGGGGTGAACTGCTGCGCGATCACGGCCGCTTCGACTTCGGGCACCGGGTCGTGCGGCGAGAGCATGTCAGCGCGTGGCACGGGCGTGCTGAACACCGCCTCGAGCTGCTTGCCCATCATGTTGTAGTCGAGCTCGGAAAGCGCCTGGCCCTTCAGCGACTCGGCGTGTGCCGGCAGCAGCTGGCCGAAGAATTCGCGCTGGGCCGTCTCGGGCCAGCCGACCAGCTGCATGCCTTCGTTCAGGTCTTTCATCAGCGGCGGCAGCTGCATCAGGAACTTCTTGCGCAGCGCCGGCGAGCCCTTGGGCTGCACGCTCATCACCAGGTCGCGGCCGACCCGCCTGAAACGCGCCGCGCGGTCGGAATCGGGCCCGCCGCGGGCGTTGGCCAGCACCAGCGCCTGGCTCCACACCTGCGCCAGAAAATCGCGCAGGTAAGCCGGCATCGACAAAGGCACGAGTGCCGCCTGCAGCTGCAGCATGTAACGTTGCTGCAGGCGCAGCTCCGACTCCTTGGTGGCGAGCGTGCCGAGCGCACCGGTCTGCTCGACTTCACCGTGCGTTTCTTCGGCGATGAAGGCTTCGAGCGCCGCCAGCTTGGTGGTGTAGATCGTGATCTGGTCGAAGTCACCGTCGACGATTTCCTGCACCAGGTCGCTGACGCGGGCGAGCAGCAGCTTGCCCGGGCCGGTGTCGAAATCGTCGAACGCACAGGCGAGCGACGCGATGCGGTTCACGAAGCGCCGCACCGGGTGGCGCCTCGAGGAGAAAAAGCTCGAATCGTTGAGCGCCACGCGCAGCACCGGCAACTGCAGGCGCGCGATCTGGCGTGCCATCTGCGGCGGCACGCGGGTGTCGGAGAGTATCTGGTCGAACAGGCTGCCCACCACGTCGATCACCATGTGGTCGAGCTTGCCGGTCGAGGCCTGCACCAGCTCTTCGCGGTGGGCCCGGATCAGGTTCACCGCCATCATGCCGGCGAGGCCTTCGTTGTACGCCGGGTCGACAGGCGACGCAGCCGCGCCGGCGTCGATCTGGGTCACGCGAGCGATGCCGCCGTCACCGCCACTCGAATGTCCGCCAGCGCTGTTCATCGGCGCGTAGCTCGAACGGCCGGCGTGGCGCGAGGCGGGGGCGTCGAGCTCGCCGGGCCGGCTGGCGAGCGAGGTCAGGCGGCGCAACAAGGCCATCAACTGCACGTCGGCCTGAGACGACGCGATGTCGGCGTGTGCCGTTGGCCGCGCCGAAGGTGGCGCGGGCGCACGCCGCGCCGAGCCCGGCGACGGTGGCATGTTCGCGGGGGTTGCCGGGCGCGTGAAGCGGCCGGCGCCGGAGTCGAAAGCGGTGCCGGAGCGGGTGTCGAGGTCGCCGCTCTGGCTGCGGGTCGAGTTCACCGAGGCATACGCCGAGTTGACGCCTGAAAAACGGTTTCCCGGGCCTTCGACCGTGCGCCCGGTCAGCGCCACGGGCTGGACGCCGCGGGCCTGCAGGCCGGCCAGAATCTGCGCGTAACACTCCGGCATGGCCTTGGCCACCGCCTGGCCGAGTTCGCGGGCCAGCACCTTGCGGGTTTCGGGCGCGCCCGACGCGGCTTCGATCGCGCGGTAAATGGCCGCGCCCAGCGTTTCGGCGCGCAGCGGGTTGCTTTCGAGGTCGGCGCGCCCGGTCTGCGTGAGTGAGCCCATGTAGGCCGCCAGATCACGCAGCTCGACCTCGCAAGCGTGGCCGATCATCTGCGCGATGCGGTCGGCATGCATGCGCTCTTCCACCTCGTTGTCGTCGACCAGGCTGAGCGACTGCCAGTCGGTGGCGGCCAAGGTGCGCCGGCCGGCTTCGCGCGGTGTCAGCTGGTGCTCGACTTTCTCGCGCAGCACGTCGCCGACCACCCGGTGGAAGATGCCGATGTTGCGGCGCAGGTCGAACTGCGCGGCGGTCAGGGCCTCGCGGTCGGCGGCGCGGTGCGCCGACACCGCCTGCACGCCCAACGCGCCCGACGCCCGATCGACTGCCGACGTGACAGTCGCCTTGATCTGGTTCATGGCCGCCTCCAGGGCGGCTTGGGTTCGGGGGTCGTTCAGGGCCATCTCGAGCAGGGCATGACGGCGCACGGCGCGAGCCGGCGGAAGTTCGCTGAGCGTAACGCCAACGCCGCAAGCGTGCGCACGGAGCCTGCGGCCCGACGGGGACGTTTGCCCGGCATTTCAGCACACAGTGCGCCAGCGCTGCGGCGCACGTGGTTCACAGTTCTGCCTTTATCGCGCTTTCAGCGCGTCGCGGATCTCGCGCAGCAGCACCACGTCTTCGGCCGGCGCGGCGGGCGGAGCCGGCGGGGCGTCCTTCTTCAGCCGGTTGATCTGCTTGACCATCATGAAGATGATGAAGGCGAGGATGATGAAGTTGATCGCCACGGTGATGAAGTTGCCGTAGGCAAACAGAGGCACGCCGGCTTTCGTGAGCGCGTCATACGTCATGGGCCCTTTGTAGTCGGCCGGCGCGTTCGACAGCATGATGAAGTAGCTGGAAAAGTCCAGCCCCCCGAAGATCTTGCCGACCACCGGCATGATCAGATCCTTGACGATCGAATCGACGATCTTGCCGAACGCCGCGCCGATGATGACGCCGACGGCGAGGTCGACGACATTGCCCTTCATCGCAAATTCTTTGAACTCTGACGTAAAACTCATGCTGTTCACTCCTTGTATGACTTTTTCTGAAGAAGCCGCAGCGCCTCGGCCACGGTGCGGCAGTATTGCCGACTCGGCGCTGAAATCAAGCGCCGGCCGGCGTGCGGGTGCGGGGCTGCGCGAAGCGTGGCACCGCTGTCGTTTGCGGGCCGCGCGGCGTGCGCGCATTTCACGGCGCGCACGCGCCAGCGCCACTTGACGCGTCCGCTAGAATCCCGGGTTGACCCTGATTTGAAGTTTTGTTCGAGGAACCTCATGAGTGACCAGCAAATCGACAGCGGCAAACGCACCTGGATCATCGCTTCCAGCTGCGCCGGTGTCGCCGGCGCCGGCTTTGCCGCCGTGCCGTTCGTCAGCAGTTTCCAGCCCTCCGAGCGCGCACGCGCCGCCGGCGCCGCCGTCGAGGTCGACATCAGCGCGCTGAAGCCCGGCGAGAAGATGACCGTCGAGTGGCGTGGCAAGCCGGTGTGGATCGTCAAACGCACGCCGGAACAACTGGCCGAGCTGCCCAAGGTCGACAAGCTGCTGGCCGACCCGAAGTCGGCGCGCAACCCGGCCGAGCTCACGCCCGAATACGCACGCAACGAAAACCGCTCGCGCAAGCCCGAAATCCTCGTCGTCGTCGGCATCTGCTCGCACCTGGGCTGCTCGCCGTCGGACAAGTTCACGCCGGGCGCCCAGCCCTCGCTGCCCGACGACTGGGCCGGTGGCTTCCTGTGCCCCTGCCACGGTTCCACGTTCGACATGGCCGGCCGCGTCTACAAGAACAAGCCCGCCCCCGACAACCTGGAAGTGCCGCCGCACATGTATTTGTCGGACACGCGGCTGATCATCGGCGAAGACAAGAAGGCCTGATCCGGCGGACACGGCTTCAAAGCCCACCCGCAAGAATCAAGGCAACCAGACGGCACCCCAGGAGTAAGAAGACATGGCTGTTTACAAGGAAGCGCCCGCCAACGCCACGGCGCCGCAAAAGCTGCTGAACTGGGTCGACAACCGGTTCCCGCTGTCCAAGCTCTACAACGAGCACGTCGGCGAGTACTACGCGCCGAAGAATTTCAACTTCTGGTACATCTTCGGCTCGCTGGCGATGCTGGTGCTGGTGATCCAGATCGTCACCGGCATCTTCCTGGTGATGCACTACAAGCCCGACGCCAACCTCGCGTTCGCCTCGGTCGAATACATCATGCGCGACGTGCCGGGCGGCTGGATCATCCGCTACATGCACTCGACAGGCGCGAGTGCGTTTTTCATCGTCATCTACCTGCACATGTTCCGCGGCCTGCTCTACGGCAGCTACCGCAAGCCACGCGAGCTGGTCTGGGTTTTCGGCTGCGGCATCTTCCTGTGCCTGATGGCCGAAGCCTTCATGGGCTACCTGCTGCCCTGGGGCCAGATGAGCTACTGGGGCGCCCAGGTCATCGTGAACCTGTTCGCCGCCGTGCCTTTCATCGGCCCCGATCTGGCGCTGCTGATCCGCGGCGACTACGTGGTCGGTGATGCCACCTTGAACCGCTTCTTCAGCTTCCACGTGATCGCGGTGCCGCTGGTGCTGCTGGGCCTCGTGGCCGCGCACATCATCGCGCTGCACGAAGTCGGCTCGAACAACCCCGACGGCGTGGAGATCAAGGCCAAGAAAGACGCCAAGGGCCACCCGCTCGACGGCATTCCGTTCCACCCGTACTACACGGTGCACGACATCTACGCCGTCAGCATCTTCCTGCTGCTGTTCAGCCTGGTCGTGTTCTTCGCGCCCGAAGGCGGCGGTTATTTCCTCGAGTACAACAACTTCATCGAAGCCAACCCGCTGAAGACGCCGGCCCACATCGCGCCGGTCTGGTACTTCACGCCCTACTACTCGATGCTGCGCGCCACCAACGACCTGATGATCAACGTGCTGTCGGTGCTGCTGGCAGTCGGCGCGGTCCTCGGCATCGTGCGTGGCGGGTTCGGCACGATGGGCAAGGTCGCGCTGGCGGTCGGTGCGCTGGTCGCTGTCGCCTTGCTCAAGACCTTCGACGCCAAGTTCTGGGGCGTGGTCGTGATGGGCGGCGCGGTGGTCATCATGTTCTTCCTGCCCTGGCTCGACCGCAGCCCGGCCAAGTCGATCCGCTACCGGCCCGACTGGCACAAGTACGTGTACGCGGTGTTCGTGTTCTTCTTCCTCGTGCTCGGTTACCTGGGCGTGCAGCCGCCGTCGGACATCGGCAACTACGTCTCGCAGATCGGCACGCTGCTGTACTTCGGCTTCTTCCTGCTGATGCCGTGGTGGAGCCGCCTGGGCACCTTCAAACCGGTCCCCGAACGCGTGACCTTCGCCGCCCACTGACGCGCACGCCGGAGCACCCACACAATGAAAAAACTCCTCCTCGCCCTGCTGGTCTCCTTCGGTTGCGTCTCGGCTGGCGCTGCTGGCGGCGGCTACCCCCTGGACAAGTTCCCGGTCGAAAAGATGAGCGACATCGCGGCCTTGCAGAACGGCGCCAAGGTCTTCGTCAACTACTGCCTGAACTGCCACTCGGCCGCCTACATGCGCTACAACCGCATGCAGGACATCGGCCTGACCGAAGCGCAGATCAAGAGCAACCTGCTGTTCGCGTCCGACAAGGTCGGCGACACGATGAAGATCTCGCTCGACGCGAAGGCGGCCAAGGACTACTTCGGCGCCCAGCCGCCCGACCTGTCGGTGATCGCGCGCTCGCGTGCCGGCAGCCTGGGCACCGGCGCCGACTACCTCTACACCTACCTGCGCACCTACTACCGCGACGAGACCAAGGCCACCGGCTGGAACAACCTGGCCTTCCCCGACGTGGCGATGCCGCATGCACTGTGGGAACTGCAGGGCCAGCGTGCCGCCGTGTTCGTCGAAGAAAAGGACGCCAACAACCCGGCCAAGACGGTCCACCGTTTCGACCGCTTCGAGCAGCTCACCCCGGGCAAGCTGAACGAGCAGCAGTACAAGGAAACGGTCGGCGATCTTGTGGCCTACCTGCAGTGGATGGGCGAGCCCTCGCAGGGCAAGCGTGTGCAGATCGGTGTGTGGGTGTTGCTGTTCCTGGGCGTGCTCGTCATCTTCACCTGGCGCCTCAACGCTGCTTACTGGAAAGACGTGAAGTGAGCTCGTCACGGCCCGCTGCCTGAGTCGAATCAGGCGACGGGCACCGCGCGCAGTGGAGGGCCTCGCCGGCTGCCCACTGCGTTTTGTTTTTTGTGACCTGTGGCGTTCACCCGCCACGATCTGCCCCCGAAAGGAGCCGCCACCATGATGGTGCTTTACTCCGGAACGACCTGCCCTTACTCGCACCGTTGCCGCTTCGTCCTGTTCGAAAAAGGCATGGACTTCGAGATCCGTGATGTCGACCTGTTCGCCAAGCCCGAAGACATCGCGCTGATGAACCCGTACAACGAAGTGCCGATCCTGGTCGAACGCGACCTGATCCTGTACGAGTCGCACATCATCAACGAGTACATCGACGAGCGTTTTCCGCACCCGCAGCTGATGCCGGGCGACCCGGTGGCGCGCGCCCGCGTGCGCCTGTTCCTGTTCAACTTCGAGAAAGAGCTGTTCGCCCACGTGAACATGCTCGAATCGCGCGGCATGAAGGGCACCGACAAGCAGCTCGAAAAAGCAAGGGCGCAGATCCGCGACCGCCTCACCCAGCTCGCGCCGATCTTCCTGAAGAACAAGTACATGCTGGGCGACGACTTCTCGATGCTCGACGTGGCGATCGCGCCGCTGCTGTGGCGCCTCGACTACTACGGCATCGACATGTCGAAGAACGCCGTGCCGCTGCTGAAGTACGCCGAGCGCATCTTCTCGCGCCCGGCCTACATCGAGGCGCTCACGCCGTCGGAAAAGGTGATGCGCAAGTAAGCGCATCGCCGCACAGCGAACCCGCTTGATGAGCTCGCCTCCGATCGTCCCCGCGACTGCCGGCACGTCGACGCGCCCGTACCTGATACGGGCGCTTCACGACTGGTGCACCGACAACGGCTTCACGCCGTACGTGGCGGTGTTCGTCGACGCGAGCGTGCAGGTGCCGACCGAGTACGTGAAGAACAACGAGATCGTGCTCAACGTCGGCTTCGAAGCGACGAGTTCGCTCAAGCTCGGCAACGAGACCATCGAGTTCAAGGCGCGTTTTGGCGGCAGCTCGCGCGAGATCGTCGTGCCCATCGATCACGTGATCGCGATCTACGCGCGCGAGAACGGCCAGGGCATGGCGTTCCCGATGCCCAGCGACGGCCAGAAGCCGGCTTCGGGTGACGCTGCAGACGCCGCGGCTCCGGCGAGCGGCCTGCGCGGACCGCGCCTCACCTTGACCGAATCGCCCAACGCCAAGGCCGAGAACACCGGTGAAGCAGACGATGGCTCCGCACCGCCCGAGCCACCGGCCGGTGGCCGCCCGTCGCTGAAACGCGTCAAGTAAGCGCGTGAACAGCGAGATTTATACTTTCTTCCCCTGAAGTTTCGGCCCGCCAGCGGCGCCGATTCTGCAGCGCCGGCTTAGCTCAGTTGGTAGAGCACCCGCCTTGTAAGCGGAAGGTCGTCAGTTCGATTCCGACAGCCGGCACCATTTCTCGAACAGCACAGTTGGTTTCAAGGTGACCGGCTGCGGGCCCTCAACCCGATTGAACCTTGACCCTGACTGCGTTAACCTGCCAGCCTCGCTCTCGAAGGACCTCTTCCAGGCGCGGCTGAAGTTGCCGCAGCTTGGCAGCCACAGAGGCATTGGCCGCCAACAAGGACCAGCCCGTATCGTCCACCGGCCCCGGCTTCACGTGCGGGGCCAAAGCGGCTGGCAGACATGGCTTGATCGCGGAGAAGCGGGCATTCGAGTCCTGCATCAGCTGCGCCAGGCGTGCCAGCGGCGCACTGCGTTGCAGCGCTTCCTCGAGGCGCAGTGCGTTGGGCGTGACCGGAGTTGGCTTTGGGTTCACCCGAAGGAGTGTAGCGATGCAGATCTTGATCACCCACGGCACCCTGGCCCGCACCCGCGTGCTGCAGTTCAACCGCTGGCAGCTCGGGGCGGCGCTCGCGGTGCTCGTCGTCGTGCTCACGCTGCTCTCGGGCACCGTGTACCACTTCGTGTTCGTGAAAGCGGCGCGCGAAGGCTGGCCGGTGGTGAGCCCGCTGATGCGCCTGGTGGTGCGTGACGAGTTCGCCCAGCGTGACCGTTTCCTGCGCGAGAACCTCGACGCCATGGCGCAGAAGGTCGGCGAAGTGCAGGCCAAGATGATCAAGCTCGAAGCGATGGGTGAGCGGGTTTCGGGCATCGTCGGCATCAAGCCCGACGAGCTGAAACAGCTCGCGCCGAAGGCCGCTGCGGGCGGGCCGTTCGTGCCCTTCGCGCCGGGCTCGGGCCTGTCGATGGAGCAGTTGACCGGCGCGCTCGGCTCGCTCGATGTCGAGGCCGACCAGCGCACCGACCTGTTCACGCTGGTCGAGTCGCGCCTGCTCGAAAAGCGCCTGGCCGAGCTGATGATCCCCAACAGCCGCCCGGTCGAAGGGCCGATCGGCTCCGGCTTCGGCTTTCGCTCCGACCCGTTTTCCGGGCGCGCCGCGCTGCACACCGGCCTGGACTTCCCGGCCGAATCGGGCACGCGGATCTTCGCTTCCGCCGGCGGCATGGTGGTGCTGAGCGAGTTCCATCCGGACTACGGCAACATGGTCACGCTCGACCATGGCAACGGCCTGGTCACCCGCTACGCGCACAGCTCGCGCGTGCTGGTGAAGACGGGTGACCTGATCAAGCGGGGCCAGGCGATTGCCGAAGTCGGCACCTCGGGCCGCTCGACCGGTGCGCACCTGCACTTCGAGGTGCTGCTCGACGGCGTGCCGCAGGATCCGGCGAAGTTCCTGGCGGGCGGCGAAGCGGCTTCGCTGCTGGCCGCCAAACCCGCGCGGGCGCGCCGCTGAGCCTGCGGGGCGCGGTGGCTGGCGCACCAGCTGCTGGCGCCATGCCCGAATGCTAAAATTTGCGGCTTTGGCGGGCTTTCTTCTCCCTGCAGACGCCTTGCAATGGCAGGCGCCGCCCGCAGCTTTCATCTTTCGCCGCTTCGTCTTTCAGCCCAGGCCTTGGCCGGTTGAGCAGCGGTTTTCGCTCCGCGATTCAACCCGTACGCCGCATGTTGCCCAAGATTCTCACTTCGATTTTCGGTAGCCGGAACGACCGCCTGCTGAAGCAGTACCGACAGGTCGTCAGCCAGGTCAACGCACTGGAATCGCAGTTCGAGGCGCTCGACGACGCCGCGCTGGTGGCCAAGACCGCCGAATACCGCACCCGTTTCGCGGCCGGCGAGTCGCTCGACAAGCTGCTGCCCGAGGCCTTCGCCACCGTGCGCGAAGGCAGCAAGCGTGTGCTGAAGATGCGCCACTTCGATGTGCAGCTGATCGGCGGCATGGTGCTCAACAACGGCAAGATCGCCGAAATGCGCACCGGCGAAGGCAAGACGCTGATGGCCACGCTGCCGGTCTACCTGAACGCGATCACCGGCAAGGGCGTTCACGTCGTCACGGTCAACGACTACCTCGCACGTCGCGACGCCGAGTGGATGGGGCGCCTGTACACCTTCCTCGGCCTCACCGTCGGCGTGAACCTGCCGCAGATGCCGCGCGAGGAAAAGCAGGCCGCCTACGCCGCCGACGTGACCTACGGCACCAACAACGAATTCGGCTTCGACTACCTGCGCGACAACATGGTGCAGGACGTGGCCGACCGCGTGGCGCGCGGCCTGTCGTACGCCATCGTCGACGAGGTCGACTCGATCCTGATCGACGAAGCGCGCACGCCGCTGATCATCAGCGGCCAGGCCGAAGACCACACCGAGATGTACGTGCGCATCAACGCCGTGGTGCCGCAGTTGAAGAAGCAGATCGGCGAGCTCGACCTGCGCACCGGCGAAGGCGTGATCGAGCCGGGCGACTTCACGGTCGACGAAAAGAGCCACCAGGTGTTCCTGACCGAAGACGGGCACGAGAACGCGGAGCGCATCCTGGGCGAAGCCGGCCTGCTGGCCGAAGGCGCGAGCCTGTACGACCCGGCCAACATCACGCTGATGCACCATGTGTACGCGGCGCTGCGGGCCAAGCACCTCTACAACCGCGACCAGCACTACGTGGTGCAGGACGGTGAAGTCATCATCGTCGACGAGTTCACCGGCCGCCTGATGACGGGCCGGCGCTGGTCCGACGGCCTGCACCAGGCGGTCGAGGCGAAAGAAGGCGTGCAGATTCAGAACGAGAACCAGACGCTCGCGTCGATCACGTTCCAGAACTATTTCCGCATGTACGGCAAGCTCTCGGGCATGACCGGCACGGCCGACACCGAAGCCTACGAATTCCAGGAAATCTACGGCCTCGAGACCGTGGTGATCCCGCCCAACAAGCCGACGATCCGCAAGGACGAACTCGACCTCGTCTACAAGACCACGCGCGAGAAGTTCGACGCCGTGACCGAAGACATCCGCGACTGCCACGAACGGGGCCAGCCGGTCTTGGTGGGCACCACCTCGATCGAGAACTCCGAGCTGATCTCGGGCCTGCTGCAAAAAGCCAAGCTGCCGCACAACGTGCTCAACGCCAAGCAGCATGCGCGCGAGGCCGAGATCGTGGCCCAGGCCGGGCGGCCGGGCGTGATCACGATCGCGACCAACATGGCCGGCCGTGGCACCGACATCGTGCTCGGCGGCAATGTCGAAAACCAGATCAAGGCTTTCGAGGCCGACCCGGCTGTGACCGAAGGCGACAAGGCGGCGCGCGCCCAGCAACTGCACGACGAGTGGCAAGGCCTGCACGACAAGGTCAAGACCCAGGGCGGCTTGCGCATCATCGCGACCGAGCGCCACGAGTCGCGCCGCATCGACAACCAGCTGCGCGGCCGCTCGGGCCGCCAGGGCGACCCGGGTTCGTCGCGCTTCTACCTCTCGCTCGACGATTCGCTGATGCGCATCTTCGCCGGCGACCGCGTGCGCGCGATCATGGAGCGGCTGAAGATGCCCGACGGCGAGGCGATCGAGGCCGGCATCGTCACGCGCAGCATCGAAAGCGCCCAGCGCAAGGTCGAAGCGCGCAACTTCGACGTGCGCAAGCAGCTGCTCGAATACGACGACGTCAGCAACGACCAGCGCAAGGTGATCTACCAGCAGCGCAACGACATCCTGGAGGCGCCCAGCCTCTCGGCGCAGATCGACAACCTGCGCGAAGGCACGATGACCGACGTGGTGCGCACCTACGTGCCGGCCGACAGCGTCGAAGAGCAGTGGGACCTGGCGGCGCTCGAAAAAGTGCTGCGCGACGAGTGGCAGCTCGAGGTACCGCTGGCGACGGAAGTCGACAAGAGCACATCCATCACCGACGAAGAAGTGACCGAACGTGTGGTCAAGGCGGCCGACGAATCGTTCAACGCCAAGGTCGAGCGTGTCGGCCTGGAGCAGTTCACGCCGTTCATGCGCATGATCCTGCTGCAGTCGATCGACTCGCACTGGCGCGAGCACCTGGCCGCGCTCGACTACCTGCGCCAGGGCATCCACCTGCGCGGTTATGCGCAGAAGAACCCGAAGCAGGAATACAAGCGCGAAGCCTTCGAGCTGTTCTCGCAACTGCTCGACGTGGTCAAGATGGACGTGACGCGCACGCTGATGACGGTGCGCATCCAGTCGCAGGAAGAAGTGGCGCAGGCGGCCGAGGCGATCGAAGAGCGCGCCGAGCGCATCAGCAACGTGACCTACACGCACCCCAACGAAGACGGCAGCGTCTCCGAAGAGGCGGCGCCGGGCGCGCTGACGGATGACGTGCCCAAGGTCGGCCGCAACGACCCGTGCCCGTGTGGCAGTGGCAAGAAGTACAAACAGTGCCACGGCAGGCTGGCCTGAGGCGCACGCGCCGTTGCACGCATCCCGGTGCATCGGGCGGCTGACGCCTTGCCGGCGGTGAGCAGGGTGCGGGCCATGCGTCACTTTCAGGTGCGCCACGGTATGCTCTTCGTCTATGTCTGTTGAGCCTTCAACCGAAGCGGGTGTTCGGCGCGAACTGCTGCGGCTCGCATTGCACAACTCTGCGCGCAGCGTGCTGCTTCAGCTGGCGGCTGTGGCGGTCATCGTGCTGATGGGGGTGATGGCCGAGCGTGTCGACGCCGCCATCCTCGCCGGCGTGCTCGGCGTGGCGGTCGCGGTCTGGCGCCTGATGATTTCCAGGCGCAACCTGAAGAGCACTTCGCTCTCCGAAGAGGCCGCCCAGCGCCTGCAATGGGAACTCGAGGGCAACGCGGCACTTGCCGGCCTGATGTGGGCCGTGGGCACGGTCGGCATCTATCCTGCCCTGAGCGGCACCACGGCGACCACGTATGTCAGCATGGTGTTCGGTTCGATCACGGTCGCGGCTTTTTTCATGACCTTGGTGGGCCGGTCGTTCCCGATCCTCGCGGGCATCCAGCTCGGCGCGCTGATCGTGGCGAGCCTCGCGATTCCGGCAGTGCGCTCGCTGCCGCTGGCGGTACTGGCCGTGATCTTCGGCGCGACGGTCTACCGTGCGTCACGCGAGTTCAAGACCACCGCGTCGCGGGCCATCCTGCACAGCCATGAAGCCGACGTGGCCACCGTGTCGTTGCAGCGCGCCAAGGAACTGGCCGAGTCGGCCAACGTGGCCAAGTCGCAATTCCTGGCGACGATGAGCCACGAGATCCGCACGCCGATGAACGGCGTGCTGGGCGCGCTCGACCTGCTGCGCCGCTCGCAGCTCGACGTCGACCAGCGCCGGCTGGTGCGCACCGCGGCGTCGTCGGGCGCTTCGCTGATGGCCATCCTGAACGACGTGCTCGATCACTCGAAGATCGAGGCCGGCAAGCTGAGCCTGCAGTACCAGCCGATGTCGCTGAACACGATGGCGCTGTCGGTGATCGCGCTGTTCCGCGCCAATGCCGAAAGCAAGGGGCTGACACTGCGGCTCGACCTGGCACCGGAGGTCGACGACTGGGTGATCGGCGACGCGCAGCGTCTGAAGCAGGTGCTGCTCAACCTGGTGGGCAATGCGATCAAGTTCACCGAGCGCGGTGGTGTCACGCTCAGGCTCAGCCCGCAACGCGCACCCGAAGGCTGGGCCGGCGTGCTGTTCGAAGTCAGCGACACCGGCATCGGCATGGAGCCGGGGGCGCTGGCCAACCTGTTCCAGCCCTTCCACCAGGTCGACGGCACCCGCAACCGCCGGCGTGGTGGCACCGGTCTCGGCCTGGCGATCAGCCAGCGCATCGTCGAAGCGATGGGCAGCCACATCGACGTGAAAACCCAGCCCGGCCGTGGTTCGCGTTTCCGCTTTGCGCTGTCGCTCGAGCTCGACCGCTCGTCGGAGCACGCCGTGCCCACCGACTCGGCGATGGGCGGGCTCGACGGCGCTGCGCCGCTGATGGGCCGCGTGCTGGTGGTCGAAGACAACGACGTGAACCGCATGATCGCGCGCGAAGTGCTGTTGTCGCTGGGCCTGAGCGTGCTCGAGGCGAGCGACGGCGTGCAGGCGCTCGAACTGCTGGAATTGCAGCCGGTCGATCTGGTGCTGATGGACTGCCAGATGCCGGTGATGGACGGTTATGCGGCCACCCAGGAGATCCGCAAACGCGAAGCCCGGCTCGGCCTGCCGCGCCTGCCGGTGCTGGCGCTCACCGCCAACGCATTCGAGGAAGATGCCGTGCGCTCGCGCGAAGCCGGCATGGACGCGCACCTGGCCAAGCCCTACACACGTGATCAGCTTCAGGAGCTGCTGAAGTCCTGGCTGTGAGGCGTGGCGAACAGCCGCGTCGGGCTTAGGCCAGCGCGGCCCACTCGGTGACGCCGGTGCGCTCTTCGCCCCAGGCCGTGTCGAGCTCGATCTTCTTGATGGCCTCGACCGCGCCTTCTTCTGCACCGCCGGCCTTGCGCACCTGAGCGCGCGCCAGGCGCTCCATCAGACGCAGGTCGCGGTCGGTGAGCGTCATCGCGGTCACGGTCCACTGCTCGACGATCTGCATCATCGTGTCGTAAGTGATCGGTGCCGCCACGCGCCGCGCCTCGAGCGCAGCGAGCGTGCCGCGCAGACGCGGGTGCACCGAGTTCACCACGGCCGAAAGAGCAGCCTCGCCTTCGCCGTCTTCCACGACCACGTCGGCCAGGTGGCGCCGGAACAGCTGGTCGGCGGTGTACAGCCGGCCCGACAGGATCATTTCGTTCGCGACCGAAAAGCCGGCCTTGCGGATCGTGAAGTTCCACGCGCCCATGCCCGGGAACAGGTTGAACAGCACCTCGGGGAAGCCGGCCTGCGCGCTGCGCTCGAAGATGACCTTGTGGAAGGGCAGCACCGATTCGAGCCCGCCGCCGAGTGTGTCGCCCTGCACCAGCACGGTGGTGTGCACGCCGAGCTGCGAGGCGTTTTCCATCCACCACACCAGGTCGACGCAGCGCCGGCCGTACATGCGCAACGAGTCGAGGTCACGCGCGCGGATCAGCAGCACGAACAGCGAGAGGTCGCCGCCGAAGTTGAAGACACCGGGCACGTCGGAGGTCATCACGAAGTGCTTCACCAGGCCGCCGCTTTCGGCGATGTCGGAGAACACCCGTTGCAGCTCGCCCATCGCCGCCAGGCTGTAACACTGGATCGGCTTGACGCAGGTGCGCACCCGCAGCGCGGCGAGCTCGGCATTCCACTCGAGCCGGATGTACCGGTACGGGCGACTCAGCATCGCGGTCAGGGTGGTGGGCGAGGCGGGTTTCATACGGCTTCGAACAGGCGGGTGAAGTGGTGGAAGTTGACCAGGGTGGACTCGGTGATGGCGTCGCGTGCTTCGTCGTCGGTGATCGTGTTGAGCAAGACGCGCAACTCGGCCATGTGCTCCGCGTCCATCGTGGCGTGCGAACTGATGAACGACACCCCCCGCTCACCTTCGAGCAGCAAGGACTCGCGGATCGCCGAAGAGAATGGCCCACCGTAGACCGAGGCAATGACTTCGAGCGCGTACATCATGCCCAGCACCGAGCACGGGTGGCGCCGGTCGGCCGACCAGTAGTTGTAGCCATTGAGCGCCAGCGTGTGCACGCCGGCCCTGTGCGCCGTGGTGGCCGCGTGCGCCACGCCCACGGCTTCGAGGTCGTTCATCACCCACTCTTCGTGGCCCGACTCTTCCTGCATGTGCTCGTACAGGAAGTAGCGCACCTGGCGGTGGCTGTCGGGCACCCGGCTGGCGGCTGCGGCGCACACCGGGTTGAAGTGCCAGACCACGTGGTACAGCTCGAGCAGCAGCTTGCGATAACGTTCGACCGACATGCCGTTGGCCACGGCTTCCAGAACGACGGGGTTGGTCTCGAACTCGCGGCGCGCTTCATCGGTGCGCGTCACCAGATCGGCAAAAAAAGGCAACATTCAGTGTCCTGAAAACAGTGCTCGGACCACGGTTCGCCTACAAAGTAGGGATTGACACGCTCGTGGTGTGATTCTTCAACAAGTGTCAACTCTAATGCAGCGGTGTGACATTGCCCACTGGCAAGCCTTACAGGTAGACGCTTGTTTCACGCGACTGTGGCGTCGCCGGCCAGACGCAGCAGATGGCGTGCCAACTTGTGCAAAAGCGATCGCCGATGCGGGCCGCGTTCATACAATGCCGTTGCCCCTTTTCACTCTGTGCCTTCTCCCATGCCGGTCAACCTGCAAGCCCCCGATCCCCAGAGCCTGTTCCCGGTGCAGGGCGTTGCGCTCGGCACCACGATGGCCGGCATCCGCAAGGCCAACCGCCGTGACCTGACGGTCGTGACGATCGCCGAAGGGGCGAGTGTGGCGGGCGTGTTCACTGCCAACCGCTTCTGCGCTGCTCCCGTGCAGCTGTGTCGCGCCCATCTGGCGGGTGCTGCCGGCCCGCGCGCTGTTCTGATCAACACCGGCAACGCGAACGCCGGCACCGGTGAAGACGGGCTGGCGCGGGCGGGGGCCACGTGCGTGGCGCTGGCGAAGCACCTGAACATCGCGCCCGAACAGGTGCTGCCGTTTTCCACCGGCGTGATCATGGAAAGCCTGCCGGTCGATCGCATCGAGGCGGGTTTGCCGGGTGCCATCGCCGATCTCGCGCCCGACCACTGGGGCCAGGCCGCCGAGGCCATCATGACGACCGACACGCTGCCCAAGGCCGCCTCGGCGCAACTGCAGATCGGTGGCAAGACCGTCACGGTCACCGGCATCAGCAAAGGCGCCGGCATGATCCGGCCGAACATGGCGACCATGCTGTCGTTCATCGCGACCGACGCGGTGATCGCCCCGGCGCTGCTGCAGGCGCTGGTGCGCGACGCGGCCGACCAGTCGTTCAACCGCATCACGATCGACGGCGATACCTCCACCAACGATTCCTTCGTGCTGATCGCCACCCAGCTCGCCGGCCACGCGCAGATCACGCAGGTCGAAACCGGTGACGGCCAGCGCCTGCGCGACGCCGTGGTCGCGGTCGCGCAGCAGCTGGCGCAGGCCATCGTGCGCGACGGCGAAGGCGCCACCAAGTTCATCAGCGTCTGCATCGACGGCGGCAAGACGGAAGACGAGTGCCGCCAAGTGGCCTACGCCATCGCCCACTCGCCGCTGGTGAAGACCGCGTTCTTCGCCAGCGATCCGAACCTCGGGCGCATTCTCGCCGCGGTCGGGTATGCCGGCATCGACGACCTCGACCAGACGAAGATCGACCTGTTTCTCGACGACGTGGCCGTCGTCAAGGACGGCGGGCGCTTGCCCTCTTACCGCGAAGAAGACGGCCAGCGCGTGATGAAACAGAGCGAGATCACGGTGCGCGTGAACCTGCACCGGGGTGCTGCCAGCACCACCGTGTGGACCTGCGACCTCAGCGTCGACTACGTGAAGATCAACGCCGACTACCGTTCCTGAGCGAGTGTGCCGTCCTGCCGATACCCGCACCCGAAGTCGCGCCTTTCGGGCCATGGCTGCGTTGCAAATCCTCGCGATACCTTTGGGTATCGCTGCGGTTTGCGCCTTGCCCTGACCCGAAACGCATCGACTTCGGTTTGTGCGGGTATCGGCAGGACGGCACACACGCAGAGCGACCCTCTGCACCGGCCGGCAACGCGCGGCACGGGCGCCCACGAGGCGCCCGAAAAAGAACAAGGGTGAGGCCATGAGACGGGTCTTGACGAGGTGGATCGGTGCGGCCCGCGCCAGCTTCACGTTGCCCGCGGGCGACCTGCTCGCCGACCCGACCTACCGGCGCCTGTGGACGTCGATCCTGATCAGCTCTTTCGGCGGCCAGGTGACGATGCTCGCGTTGCCCCTCACGGCGGCCGTGCTGCTGAACGCCAGCCCCACGCAGATGGGCCTGCTCACGGCGATGGAGATCCTGCCTTTCGTGCTGTTCTCGCTGCCGGCCGGTGTGTGGCTCGACCGCGTGCGCAAGCTGCCGGTCTATGTCGTCGGCGAAAGCCTGCTCGCGCTGGTGGTGGCCGGCGTGCCGCTCGCGTGGTGGCTGGGCTGGCTGTCGATGCCGTGGCTCTACGTCACCGGCTTCGTGATCGGCACGATCTACACCGTGGCCGGCACCGCCGCACAGATCGTGCTCACGCAGGTGGTGGCGCGCGAGCGGCTGGTCGAGGCGCATGCCAAGAATGCCTTGGCCACCTCGGGCGCCGAGGTGGCCGGCCCGGGGCTGGCCGGCGCGCTGATCAAGCTGGTCGGCGCGCCGGTGGCGCTGCTGGTCGACGCGATGCTGCTGCTGATCTCGGCCGCGATCCTGCGCGGCATCATCGTGGGCGAAGAGCGCAGGCGGCGTGCCGACGAACACTTCTTGCGCGACCTGCGCGCCGGCGTGCGCTTCGTCGCGCGCCACCGGCTGCTGGTGGCGCTGGCCTGCGCGGTGGGCTGCTGGCAGATGTGCCACAACGCGGCACTGGTCGTGCAGATCCTGTTCGCCACACGCACGCTCGGTTTGTCGGAGCAGGCGGTCGGCCTGAGCTACATGGCGATGGGCGGCGGCAGCATCGTCGCCAGCGTCTACGGCAACCGCATCAGCCGGCACATCGGCCCGGGGCCGTGCCTGGTGCTCGGGTTTGCGGTGTGCGGTGCCGGCTGGCTGCTGCTGGCGGTGGCGCCGGCCAATGCCTGGGGCGTGGCGGCGTTCGTTGCGATGCTGATGCTGTATTCGATCGGTGCGGTGCTGGTCTTCATCAATTTCCTGGGGCTGCGCCAGGCCGTCACGCCCGAGCCGCTGCTCGGGCGCATGACGAGCACGATGCGCTGGCTGATCCTGATCCCGGCCGGCCCCGGCGCGCTGCTCGGCGGCTGGCTCGGCGAACATGCCGGCCTGCGCTGGTCGCTCGGGTTCGCGGGCGGCGCTGCGCTGCTGCTGGCCGCCTTGGCCTGGAGCACGCCGGTGATCCGCAATGTGCGCACGCTGCCGACGCCGGAGCGCTCCGACGACTGGGTCGGTGCCGAGGCCGACGTGCGGCCGGCCCGCGATACCACCTGAAGGAAGCTCCGCATGACCGACCCGCTGTTGATCCACGTGCCCGAGCGCATCGTCAGCGAGCGCCTGGTCATTCGCTGCGCGCAGCCGGGCGACGGCGCGGTGCTGAACGCCGCGGTGTGCGATTCGCTCGACGCGCTGCGCCCCTACGAGCCCTGGGCTGGCGCGGTGCCGACGCTGGCCGATTCCGAGGCCGTGTGCCGCAAGGCGCAGGCGCGCTTCCGCTTGCGTGAAGACATGATGATGCTGATCTTCGAGCGTGCCGCCCCTGATGGCGAGGGCAAACTGCTTGGTGCCACGGGCCTGCACCGCCCGGACTGGAAAGCGCGCCGCTTCGAGATCGGCTACTGGCGCCGCACCGGCCATGAAGGCCGCGGCATCGCCACCGAAGCGGTGCACACGATGACGCGACTGGCCTTCGACGAACTGCGCGCGCAGCGTGTCGAACTGCGCATCGACAACCTGAACCGGCCGAGCTGGCGCGTGGCCGAGCGTTGTGGCTTCACGCTCGAGGGGGTGATGCGCAGCGAGAGCCTGGCACCCGACGGCACGCTGCGCGACATGCGCGTGTATTCGAAAGTGCGCGGCGCCGAAGAGCCGCTGCTCCAGGACGACGTGCTTTAGGCGAACACCGCGGCGCCCGGCGAAAACCGGTCGACCGCGTCGGTGATGATGCCGTCGACGCCGAGCGCGACCAGCCGCTGCGCTTCGGCCGGCTCGTTCACCGTGTAGACCAGCGCCCGCATGCCCACGCCGTGCAGTTGCGCGACGAGGTCGGCATCCATCAAGCCGAACGCGGTGACCACGGCCACGCAGCCGAGTGCGCGGGCCTGCTCGAACCAGCCTTCGTGCAACGCATCGAGCAACAGCGCGCGTGGCAACTGCGGCGCCGTGTCGCGCGCGCCTTGCAGCGCGTCGGGGCTGAACGAACTGAGCAGCGGCGGCAGGGCGTCGCCGGCCCACAGCCGCGTGGCGTCCAGGCCGACCGCGCGGCCGGTCTGCGCTTCCACGCCAGGCGTCGGCTTGATCTCGATGTTCAACGCGAAGCCGTTGCGCCGGCAATACGCGGCCACGGTTTGCAGGCTCGGTAGCGGTTCGCCGGCGAACGCGCGGCTGTGCCAGCTGCCGGCGTCGAGCAAGGACAGACGGCTCCACGCCTGTTCGCCGGCCGTGCCCTGGCCCGAGGTGGTGCGTTCGAGCGTGGCGTCGTGCAGCAGGAACAGCACGCCGTCGGCACTGAGTTTCACGTCACATTCGAAAGCGCGGTAACCGTGTGCCGCACCAGCGCGAAAGGCGGCGAGCGTGTTCTCGGGCGCAAGCTTGCCCGCGCCGCGGTGCGCCACCCACAACGGGTAGGGCCAGGCTTTCATCGCCGTCACGCGATGCGCTGGGTCGTCGCAACGTCGAACCAGTGCAACTGGTCGGGCGCGGCCTGCAGCGTCACGATGTCGCCGATCTTCGGCGGCACCAGCGTGGCTTCGACGCGCACCGTGAACAGCACGCTGCCAGCGCTGCAGTAGACGAGCCGCTCGGCACCGAGCATCTCGAGCATCTCGACCTTCAGCTGCCAGCCCAGGTTGCCGGCCGGGCGCAGGCTGGCGTGTTCGGGGCGCAGGCCCAGGATCAGCTCGCCGGAGCGTGGGGCGGCGCCTGGCAGCGGCAGCGTTTGGCCGTCGACGATGAACCGCGAGCCGTCGGCCTGGCCTTTGATCAGGTTCATCGGCGGCGAGCCGATGAAGCCGGCGACGAAGGTCGTGGCCGGGCGGTGGTACACCTCTTCGGGCGTGCCGATCTGCTCCATGCGGCCGGCGTTCATCACGATCATGCGTTCGGCCAGCGTCATCGCCTCGACCTGGTCGTGCGTGACGAACAGCGAGGTGACGCCGAGCTCCTTGTGCAGCTTCTGGATCTCCAGGCGCGTCTGCGCGCGCAGCTTGGCGTCGAGGTTGGAGAGCGGCTCGTCGAACAAAAAGACCTGCGGCTGGCGCACGATCGCGCGGCCCATCGCCACGCGCTGGCGCTGCCCGCCCGAGAGTTCGCGTGGCTTGCGCTGCAGGAACTGACCGAGCTCGAGGATTTTCGCCGCCTTGTCGACGCGCTGCTGGATCTCGGCCAGCGGCACCTTGGCGATCTTCAACCCGTAGGCCATGTTCTCGAACACGCTCATGTGCGGGTAGAGCGCGTAGTTCTGGAACACCATCGCGATGTCACGCTCGCTCGGTTCGGTGTCGTTGACCACACGCCCCGAGATCGCGATCTCGCCGCCGGAGATTTCTTCGAGCCCCGCGACCATGCGCAGCAGCGTCGACTTGCCGCAGCCCGACGGCCCGACGATGACGACGAATTCGCCGTCGGCGATCTCGGCGTTGACACCGTGGATCACGGCGTTGGCCTTCGGCCCGTGGCCGTAGCGTTTTTCGACCTTGCGTATCGAGATGGCGCCCATGTTCTTGTGTTCTCGCTCGCTGTTATTTTTCGGTGTCCACCAGGCCCTTGACGAACCAGCGCTGCATCAGGATCACGACCAGCGCCGGCGGGATCATCGCCAGCACGGCGGTGGCCATCACGATGTTCCAGTCGGTCGCGGCATCACCGCCACTGATCATGCGTTTGATGCCGATCACCACCGGGTACATGTTCTCGTTGGTCGTGACCAGCAGCGGCCACAGGTACTGGTTCCAGCCGTAGATGAACTGGATGACGAACAGGGCGGCGATGCTGGTTGTAGACAGCGGCACCAGGATGTCCTTGAAGAAGCGCATCGGCCCGGCGCCGTCGATGCGCGCCGCCTCCACCAGCTCGTCGGGCACGGTCAAAAAGAACTGCCGGAACAAAAAGGTGGCGGTGGCCGAAGCGATCAGCGGCACCGTGAGGCCCGCGTAGGTGTTGAGCATGCCGAGACTCGCCACCACCGCGTAGGTCGGCCCGATGCGCACCTCGACCGGCAGCATCAGCGTGACGAAGATCGCCCAGAAGAAGAACATCCGGAACGGGAAGCGGAAGTACACGATCGCAAACGCCGAGAGCAGCGAGATCGCGATCTTGCCGAACGCGATCACGAGCGCCGTGATCAGGCTGATCATCATCATGCGGCCGACCGGCGCGTTCGAGGCCTGCCCCATGCCCGTGCCTTGCAGCGCGGCGGTGTAGTTCTCGATCAGGTGCGAGCCGGGCAGCAGCGACATCGGCGCCTGCACGATCTCGGCCGCGGTCTGCGTCGACGCGACGAAGGTGACGTAGAGCGGGAACGCGACGACGAGCACGCCGAGGATCAACACGACGTGGGCGAGGATGCCTAACGTGGGGCGGCGCTCGACCATGTCAGTACTGAACCTTCTTCTCGACAAAACGGAACTGCACGATGGTCAATGCGATGACGATGACCATCAGCACGACCGACTGCGCTGCCGAGCCGCCCAGGTCGAGCGCCTTGAAGCCGTCGTAGTAGACCTTGTAGACGAGGATCGCGGTGTCCTTGCCCGGCCCGCCCGCGGTGGCGGCGTCGACGATCGCGAAGGTGTCGAAGAAGGCGTAGACCACGTTGATCACGAACAGGAAGAAGGTGGTCGGTGACAGCAGCGGGAACTGGATCGTCCAGAAGCGGCGCCACGGCCGCGCGCCGTCGATCGCGGCGGCCTCGACGAGCGATTTCGGAATGCTCTGCAGACCGGCGAGGAAGAACAGGAAGTTGTAGGAGATCTGCTTCCACACCGAAGCCATCACGATCAGCGTCATCGCGTGGGTGCCGTTGAGCAGGTGGTTCCAGTCGATGCCGACGGCGCGCAGCGCGTACGAGACGATGCCGATCGACGGCGCGAACATGAACAGCCACAGCACGCCGGCGACGGCCGGCGCCACCGCATACGGCCAGATCAGCAGCGTGCGGTAGATGTGCGTGCCCTTGACCACCCGGTCGGCGAACACCGCGAGCAGCATCGAGATGCTCAGGCCCAGCCCGGCCACCAGCACCGAGAAGATGGCCGTGGTCTTGAACGAGGCGAGGTAGGTGGCGTCGTTCAGCAGGTTGGCGAAGTTCTGCAGCCCGACCCATTCGGTCGTGAGGCCGAAGGCGTCGGACTGCTGGAACGACTGCAGCAGCGCCTGCGCCGCCGGCCAGAAGAAGAACACCGCGATGACGATCACCTGCGGCGCGAGCAGCGCCCACGGCAACCAGCCCGAGCGGAAGACGACGCGTTTTTCCGACGCCACTTGGGGTCAGCCTGAAACGCCCTGGCGCGTGTGTCGCGCCGGGGCCGTGGGCGGTGTCGCCACCGGGAAGCCGTTCATCAAAGCTTGTTGGCTTTCTCGAAACGCGCCAGCAGCTCGTTGCCGCGGCTCACGGCGCTGTCGAGCGCTTCCTTGGCGGTCTTCTTGCCCGACCACACCTGTTCGAGCTCTTCGTCCTCGATCGCGCGGATCTGCACGAAGTTGCCCAGGCGAATGCCGCGCGACTTGTCGGTGGTCTTGCGGATCATCTGGTTCACCGCCACGTCGGTGCCCGGGTTCTGCTTGTAGAAACCGGCCTTCTCGGTCATCTGGAACGAAGCCAGCGTGATCGGCAGGTAGCCGGTGCGCTGGTGGCTCTTGGCCTGGGTTTCGGCGTTGGTCAGGTAGTTGAAGAACGCGGCCACGCCCTTGTACTCGTCGGCCTTCTTGCCACCCATGACCCACAGCGAGGCGCCGCCGATCACGGTGTTCTGCGGCGCGCCCGGCACGTCCGGGTAATACGGCAGCGGCGCGATGCCGAAGTCGAACTTGGCGTTCTTCTTGATGCTGGCGTAGGTCGACGACGAGGCGGTGGCCATCGCGCACTCGCCCGAATAGAAGGGCGCGTCGGCCGCGTTGCCGCGACCGCGGTAGACGAACAGGCCCTGCTTGGCCATGTTGGCCAGGTTCTCGATGTGGCGCACGTGCAGCGGGCTGTTGAAGGCCAGGCGCGCGCTGGTGCCACCGAAGCCGTTGTTCTGCGTGGCGAACAAGGTGTTGTGCCAGGTCGAGAAACTCTCGAGTTGGGTCCAGCCCTGCCAGCTGGTGGTGAACGGGCAGCTCACGCCCGATGCTTTCAGTTTGGCCGCGGCCAGCGTCAGTTCGGGCCAGGTGGTGGGCGGCTTGTTCGGGTCAAGGCCGGCCTTCTTGAACAGGTCCTTGTTGTAGTTGAGGACTGTTGTCGAGCTGTTGAGCGGGAAGCTCAACATCTGGCCGTTCGGGGCGGTGTAATAACCCACCACCGCCGGGATGTAGGCCTTCGGATCGAACTTGTAGCCGGCGTCGGCCAGCACCTTGCCGACCGGCACCACGGCGCCCTTGGCGGCCATCATCGTGGCCGTGCCCACTTCGAACACCTGCAGGATGTGCGGCGCGGTGCCGGCGCGGAACGCGGCCACGGCGGCCGGCATGGTCTCGTCGTAGGTGCCCTTGTAGGTGGGCACGATCTTGAAGTCCTTCTGGCTGGCGTTGAAGCCGGCCGACAGGTCGAGCACCCAGTCGTTCAGGCCGCCGGTCATCGAATGCCACCACTGGATTTCGACCTGGGCCCGTGCCGGGCCGGAAAGCGCCAGTGCGGCGAAGCCGGCGGCGAGAGCGAGAGCTTTGATTTTCATGACAACTCCGTGAACGTAAGAGGGGGGTTTGTGACCAACCCGGCAGTCTGCGATTGTTGTGTGACAGCCGCGTTTATCGCTGCGAAGCGGCCACGCGGCAATCGGGACAAGCCTCAGGGTCTGCGACAAGCGCGGCCCGACCCTTTGCTGCGGTGCCACATGGCCTGCGGTACGATTCGATCCCAAGTGCCAACACGGGCGGTCGCCCCGCGCCCCCGTACTCCATGAACGCACCCCTCGCCCTGAGCCAGATCAGCGCCGCCACCCAGGCCGCGCCCCACGCACCGCGCCTGCGCGAGATTCCCTACAACTACACCTCGTTCTCCGACCGCGAGATCGTGATCCGCCTGCTCGGCGCGCGCGCCTGGGAGCTGCTCAACCGCCTGCGCGACGAGCGCCAGACCGGCCGCTCGGCCCGCATGTTGTATGAAGTGCTGGGCGACATCTGGGTCGTGCAGCGCAACCCCTACCTGCAGGACGACCTGCTCGACAACCCGAAACGGCGCAAGCTGCTGATCGAAGCGCTGCACCACCGGCTCGGCGAAGTGCAGAAGCGCCGCACGCCGGGCAGCGATGTCGAGCGCGATGCCGCGGTCGGCGAACTGCTGCAGGCCGCCAGTGGCGCGGTGACGGCCTTCGCCGAGCAGTTCGGCCAGGTCGCCGAGCTGCGCCGCCGCTGCGCGAAGGTGCTGGGCCGGGTGACCGCCAAGGACAACATCAAGTTCGACGGCCTGAGCCGCGTTTCGCACGTGACCGATGCGACCGACTGGCGCGTCGAATACCCGTTCGTCGTGCTGATGCCCGACACCGAAGCCGAAATGGCGTCGCTGGTCAAGGGCTGCGTCGAGCTCGGCCTGACCATCATTCCGCGCGGCGGCGGCACCGGCTACACCGGTGGCGCGATCCCGCTGACCTGGAACAGTGCGGTCATCAACACCGAGAAGCTGGAGGCGATGACCGAGGTCGAGATGAAGACCTTGCCGGGCATGGACCGCGAGGTGGCGACCGTCTGGACCGAAGCCGGTGTCGTGACGCAGCGAGTGGCCGACGCGGCCGAGCGCGGGGGCTTCGTGTTCGCGGTCGACCCCACATCCGCCGAAGCCTCGTGCATCGGCGGCAACATCGCGATGAACGCCGGTGGCAAGAAGGCCGTGCTGTGGGGCACCGCGCTCGACAACCTGGCCTCGTGGCGCATGGTCACGCCCGAAGCCAAGTGGCTCGAAGTGACGCGCCTGAACCACAACATGGGCAAGATCCACGACGTGGACGTGGCGAGCTTCGAGCTGCGCTACTTCGACGCGTCGGGCAAGAAGCTCGAACGCACCGAACGCCTCGACATCCCCGGCGCCACCTTCCGCAAGGAAGGCCTGGGCAAGGACGTGACCGACAAGTTCCTCGCCGGCCTGCCGGGCATTCAAAAGGAAGGCTGCGACGGGCTGATCACCTCGGCGCGCTGGGTCGTGCACAAGATGCCGAAGCACACGCGCACCGTGTGCCTCGAGTTTTTCGGCAACGCGAAAGACGCGGTGCCGAGCATCGTCGACATCAAGGACTTCATGTTCGCCGAGGCGAAGGCGGGTGGGGCGATCCTGGCGGGGCTGGAGCACCTAGACGACCGCTATCTGCGCGCGGTGGGCTACGCCACCAAGAGCAAACGGGGCGGCCTGCCGAAGATGGTGCTGTTCGGCGACATCGCCGGTGACGACGCCGACGTGGTGGCGCGCGCCACCAGCGAAGTGGTGCGCCTGGCCAACGGCCGCGCCGGCGAAGGTTTCATTGCGGTCAGCCCCGACGCGCGCAAGAAGTTCTGGCTCGACCGCAAGCGCACCGCGGCGATCAGCAAGCACACGAACGCGTTCAAGGTCAACGAAGACGTGGTGATCCCGCTGCCGCGCATGGGCGAGTACACCGAGGGCATCGAGCGCATCAACATCGAGCTGAGCCTGCGCAACAAGCTGGAACTGGTCGACGCGCTCGAAGCGTTCTTCATGAAGGGCCAGCTGCCACTCGGCAAGAGCGACGATGCCGGCGAGATCGCGTCGGCCGAATTGCTGGAAGACCGGGTGCAGCAGGCGCTGGCGCTGTTGCAGGACGTGGGCGAGCAATGGCGCTATTGGTTGGCGCATCTGGATGAAGTGCAGGCTGGCACAGGCCGCAGCTACTTCGTCGACCTGCAAGACCACACGCTGCGCGCCTCGTGGAAGACGCAGATCAAGGCGAAGCTGCAGGACATCTTCGCCGGCTCGGCGCTCAAGCCCATCGTCGACGAGTGCCAGAAGATCCACGGCCAGGTGCTCAAGGGCCGTGTGTGGGTCGCGCTGCACATGCACGCCGGTGACGGCAACGTGCACACCAATATCCCGGTCAACAGCGACAACTACCAGATGCTGCAGACGGCGCACGAAGCCGTGGCCCGCATCATGAAGCTGGCACGCTCGCTCGACGGCGTGATCTCGGGTGAACACGGCATCGGCATCACGAAGCTGGAGTTCCTGACCGTCGAAGAGATGGCCGACTTCACCGCCTACAAGCTGAAGGTCGACCCGCAGGGCCGCTTCAACAAGGGCAAGCTGCTGCGCGACCCGGCGCTCAAGGCCGACCTGACCAACGCCTACACGCCGAGCTTCGGCCTGATGGGCCACGAGTCGCTGATCATGCAGCGCAGCGACATCGGCGAGATCGCCAACTCGGTGAAAGACTGCCTGCGCTGCGGCAAGTGCAAGCCGGTGTGCGCCACGCACGTGCCACGCGCCAACCTGCTCTACAGCCCGCGCAACAAGATCCTCGCGACCTCGCTGCTGGTCGAAGCGTTTCTGTACGAAGAGCAGACGCGCCGCGGCGTGAGCATCAGGCACTGGGAAGAGTTCGAGGACGTGGCCGACCACTGCACGGTGTGCCACAAGTGCCTGAGCCCGTGCCCGGTCGACATCGACTTCGGCGACGTGTCGATGAACATGCGCAACCTGTTGTCGAAGATGGGCAAGAAGAGTTTCCGCCCCGGCAACAAGATGGCCATGATGTTCCTGAACGCCACCAACCCCGAGACGATCAAGCTCTTGCGCATGGGCATGGTCGATGTCGGCTTCAAGGTGCAGCGCATCGCCAACGACCTGCTGCGCGGCCTGGCCAACAAGCAGACGGCGGCGCCGCGTTCCACGGTCGGCGCTGCGCCGATCAAGGAACAGGTGATCCACTTCATCAACAAGAAGATGCCGGGCGGCTTGCCGAAGAAAACGGCGCGCGCCTTGCTCGACATCGAGGACAAGGATTACGTTCCGATCATCCGCGACCCGAAGACGACGACGGGTGAAACCGAAGCGGTGTTCTATTTTCCCGGCTGCGGTTCGGAGCGTTTGTTCTCGCAAGTGGGCCTGGCCACGCAGGCGATGCTGTGGCACGCCGGCGTGCAGACCGTGTTGCCGCCGGGCTATTTGTGCTGCGGTTATCCGCAGCGTGGCTCGGGCCAGTTCGACAAGGCCGACAAGATCATCACCGACAACCGGGTGCTGTTCCACCGCGTCGCCAACACGCTGAACTACCTCGACATCAAGACCGTGGTGGTGAGCTGCGGCACCTGCTACGACCAGCTGCAGGGCTACAAGTTCGAAGACATCTTCCCCGGCTGCCGCATCATCGACATCCACGAGTACCTGCTGGAAAAGGGCATCACGCTCGGCGCGGCCTCGGCCGGTGGTTACCTGTACCACGACCCTTGCCACACGCCGATGAAACTGCAGGAGCCGATGAAGACTGTGAAGGCGCTGGTCGGCCCGAACGTGATCGAGAGCAAACGCTGCTGCGGCGAAAGCGGCACGCTCGGTGTGACACGCCCCGACATCTCGACCCAGGTGCGCTTCCGCAAGGAAGAAGAGCTGCGCAAGGACGAGGCGGCGCTGCGTGCGACCGGTGCGGTGGCTGACAAGGGGCCGATGAAGATCCTCACGTCGTGCCCGAGCTGCCTGCAGGGTTTGTCGCGTTACACCGGCGACCTGAACAACGGGCTGCTGGAAGCCGACTACATCGTCGTCGAGATGGCGAACCAGATTCTCGGGCCCGACTGGTTGCCGGAGTATGTGGAGCGTGCCAACGAAGGCGGGATCGAACGGGTGCTGGTTTAAGGCAGGCGGTCGAAGCGTTCGTCGAGACCGGAGACGGCCGAGAGGTCGAGGCCGAAGATGTCCCGCAGTGCGTCGCGCAGTTCGGCTGATGTGGTCAGGTTTTGTGTTTCTTTCGCGCCGTCGAGGTGATGCAAGCTGAGTTGCCGGTCGCGCAGCACGTGCCGGCCGGCCGGACTGGGCCGCGCGGCCATCAGCGACTGTCTGAACACCGACTCCGGGTGGTTGCACAGATACCAGCTCGCCATTTCGTAGTCGGAGCGCAGTTGCGGCTGCAGGTCGAAGCGGTAGACCGGCTGCCATTCGCCAGCCACTTCGGCTTGCAGCACCTGGTCGATGGGTGTCGGCTGGAGGCGGAACGGGCCGTGTGGCGTGGCCTGCGGTGTGCTGAGGTCCAGGCGCAGCGGCGCGGTCAGCGTTATGCCGCCGAAGCCGGCATCGACGACGTATTGATGTCCTCCGAGATCGATCACCAGCAGCATGTGCGTGCGCGGCCTGATCATCTCGGCCGGCATGTTCCAGAGCACGCGGGCGGCGAGGTCGGTGACTGAAAAGCCGAGCGTGCGCAGCGCGGCGCCCAGCAGCGCGTTGTGCTCGTAGCAGAAGCCGCCACGCTGGTTTTTCACAAGCTTGTCGTGAACGGCCACAGGTTCGAGGTGAACCGGCATGCCGAGCCAGGGGTCGAGATTCTCGAAGGCGATGCTGCAGGCGTGGGCGTGGTGGATCGCTGTGAGCGTCTCCAGGCTTGCCGAGCACGTGCCGGAGTGGCCGATGCGCTGCAGATATGAGTCGAGTTCGCGGGGGTTCACTCTTGAAGTCCTGTGACGTTTGGCGCGTCGCGGCAGGCGGCACCCGGCGGGCGGCTCATGCTGTGGCGGTCGTCGCTGCGCGCCGACTGCACTGCGGTGCTCGGTCCGAGGTCGTG
>Ga0209883_1000039_pt1 | contig 39447 bp, 33 predicted proteins | sample GWRWT4_21May14_FD_187196 | JGI IMG/M metagenome (GOLD analysis project Ga0209883, IMG submission 187196) | Sand microcosm microbial communities from a hyporheic zone in Columbia River, Washington, USA - GW-RW T4_21-May-14 (SPAdes) (version 2) | ecosystem: Engineered > Artificial ecosystem > Sand...
GGTGTGAACGAATCCAACATGCCCGCTCGTCCCGCCCAAACACGCCCACTCGGCGTTGCAAATGCGCGCCGTAGCCCGAGCTACGGCTGTGCTTTGCGCTTCGATTGGGCGCGTTTGGGCGGCCCGCTCGGGCACGCCGGATTCATTCACACCTTCTGAGCCGGCACGCCGGCTCCCTACAATGGGTCGGACCCGATTCCCGACCCTTCTGTCGGCGCGTGCGCCGGTGTGGTTCGGTGATTCGCCACCCACCCCTGGCGGAGACACACGTTGGCACAGCTCACCGAGCCGAAGCGGCCGCTGCCGCGCGCGAAGATGGCAACCCTGCTGCTGGCGGCCGCCCTCGCGGCCTGCGGGGGTGGCGGGGGCAGCTCCGGCACGGTGCCCAACAGCAACGGCATTCCGCCGTCGGCGCAGTCGGCGCAGCAGTGTGCCGCCACCAACCCGTACGCATCGGCCGGGCTGAAGACCGGCAACCTGAGCGTCGAAAAACAGTGGCTGCGTTCGTACTTCGACGAGGCCTATCTCTGGTACGACGAGGCTCCGGTGGTCGATGCCACGGCCGCGGCATTCAGCAACCCAGCCGACGTCTACACCTCGCTCGACAACTATTTCGACGCGCTGAAGACGCCGGTGCTCACCAGCTCGAGCGCGCGCAAGGACAGGTTCAGTTTCACCTACCCCACCGCGTTGTGGAACGCGCTCTCGCAATCGGGCGTGGCGGCCGGTTACGGCTTCGAGCCGGTGTTCGGCTCGCTGGTGGTGAACACGCAGAACCCGAACCGAAACATCCGCATCGCGTATGTCGAGCCGGGCACCGAAGCCGCTGCCAAGGCGCTGCGGCGTGGCGACCGGGTCGTCACCGTCGACGGTGTTTCCGCCGACGACAACAGCCCCACCGGTGTGGCCGTGTTGAACGCCGCGATCTTCCCCGACACCCTCGGCGTGGCCCACAACTGGGTCTTCGCGCGCGCCGGCGCGGCCAACTTCAGCGTCACGCTCACCACCGCCAACATCACCAAGGTGCCGGTGCTCACACGCAGCGTATTGACCGCGCTCGACGGCAGACGAGTGGGCTACCTGGTCTTCAACGACCACCTCGCCACGGCCGAGGCGCAGCTGGTCGAGGCGGTCAACTACTTCGCCACGCAAGGCATCGACGACCTGGTGCTCGACGTGCGCTACAACGGCGGCGGCTACCTCTACATCGCCAGCGAGCTGGCCTACATGATCGCCGGGCCGGCGCGCACGCAAAACAAGGTGTTCGAGCTGCTCAGCTACAACAACAAGCGTGGCGCGGGGCAGATCACGCCGTTCTATCCCACGACCCGCGGCGGCACGCCTCTGCCCACGCTGAGCCTGCCGCGCGTCTACGTGCTCACGCAGTCGGGCACCTGTTCGGCCAGCGAGTCGATCATCAACGGCCTGCGCGGGGTCGACGTGGACGTGCGCCTGATCGGTGGCACCACCTGCGGCAAGCCCTACGGCTTCACCGCCAGGGACAACTGCGGCATCTCGTACTTCCCGATCGAGTTCAAGGGCGCGAACGCCAAGGGCTTCGGTGACTACGCCGACGGTTTTGTTCCGGCCGGCACGGCGAGCGACACCGGCATCGCCGGTTGTGCGGTCGCCGACGACCTGAACCACGCGCTGGGCGACACCAGCGAAACCATGCTCGCCACCGCGCTCGCTTACCGCAGCACCGGCGCGTGCGCCGTGCTCTCGGTCGGCGTGGACCAGGCGCAGTCGGCAGCACGCGCCGGCGCCGCGGGCGGCGGCTTCATGCTGCGCGGCCCGGCGCGCGAGAACCGGCTGCTGTCTCCTGTGCGCTGAAAAGCGCCGGGCCACGCTTCGTGTGAAATCTGGCGGCGATTCGCCCGATTGATCGGCGCTTCACGGCATCGCGGCCCGGCCGACACTCTGCGGATCGACAGCGCACGCCCCGTGCGCACGGAAGGAACACCATGAACCTCGATCTTCACCGCGAACGTGCCTACTACCTCGCCCACCAGGACACCCTGGCGCAGCTCTACGACGGCCAGTTCGTGGTCATCAAGGGCGACGTGGTGCTCGGTGCCTACGACGATGCCGCCTGGGCCGCCCCGCAAACCCGCAAGCGTTACGCGGGCGGTGCATTCCTGGTCGAGAAGGTCGCGGCGGCTGCATCGCGCGGGGCCGACTACGGCGCGCGGTGACGATCTGAAACGGCCGCGTTGAGGCGTTGCCGGCCGCAGCGCCAGGCGCTGCTTTCGGTTAGGGTCGCGGGCATGTCGATGCCCCATCCCCCCGGCGCCCTGCGCGGGCCCACCACCTTGGCGCTGCTCGTGCTGCTGGCCGCCGTGCTGGCCGGCTGCGCGTCGAGCCCGCCGCGCGGTGCGTCGAGCCCGGCCACCGCCCGGCCCGCGCCCTCGCCCGACCGCGACGGCGCCGAAGCCAACCCGCCGCCCGACTTGGCGCGCGTGCCCGACGCCGAACCGAAGCTGGAGCCGATCCGCAGCGGCGGCCCGAACAAGCCTTACGCGGTGCTCGGCCGCGACTACACGCCGATCACCAGAGACACACCTTTCATCGAACGTGGCATCGCCTCGTGGTACGGCCGCAAGTTCCACGGCCGGCGCACCGCCAGCGGCGAGGTCTACAACATGTATGCGATGACGGCGGCGCACCCGACCTTGCCGATCCCGAGTTATGCCCGCGTGCGCAACCCGGCCAACGGCCGCGAGGTGGTGCTGCGCATCAACGACCGCGGGCCGTTCCACCCCGGGCGCATCGTCGACCTGAGCTACACGGCGGCGCTGAAGCTCGACCTGCTGCGCGGCATTGGCCCGGTGGAACTGCAGCGCATCACCTTCGACGAGATCCGCAGCGGTGCCTGGCGGCGTGAGGGCGAGCCGGCGCGCATGGCCGAAGCGAGCGCACCGGCGCCTGCGGCAGCCGAGACCGAGCCGCCGGCGGCCGAGCCCACGCCAGCGGTTGCCGTGGCCGCGCCATCGTCCGAGAGCAGCCCGGTCTCCGATGCACCCACCGCCCGCGCCTACACCCAACCCGCGCGTGGCTTCTGGGTTCAGCTCGGCGCCTTCGCACAACGCGATGGCGCCGAAGGTTTTCACAAGCGTGTCAGCAGCGAAGTCGACTGGCTCGCGCCCTTGCTCGCCGTGTTCAGCGACGCCTCGGTGTTCCGCCTGCAGGCCGGCCCGTACCCGAGCCGCGACGAAGCGCGCGGCGTGGCCGAGCGTGTGCGCGGGGCCTTGCAGCTCGTGCCGGTGATCGTGGAACGGCGCTAGCGGCAGGCTACTTCGACCGGAACACGATCTCCTTCATCCGCGCCAGCTTCGGCGAGACCACCGGCACGGTGAGCATCGTGCTGGCTACGGCCATCAGCAGCAGCGCGGTGAAGGTCTCGTTGGTGATGATCTGCTTGTCGAGCAGCACATTGGCGAAGATGATCATGATCAGCGCCTTGGTCTGAAGCAGCCAGCCGATCAGCGCGCCTTCACCCGGCTGCCACTTCAGGATCTTGCCGGCGAGGTGCTTGCCGATCAGCTTGCCCGAGACCGAAGCGACCAGCAGCACCGCCGCGGCGATGAAGACCGCCGCGCCGCCCACCTGCCAGTTGGTGCGCAGCCCGGTGCTGAGAAAGAACACCGGCATCACGACCAGCAGCACGTGGCCGCGCAGCGCGTCCATCTTCTTCTGGTCGAACCAGTGCGAGTCCATGCTCGCGCCGGCGAGAAAAGCGCCGACCATGTAGTGCAGACCCGACCAGTCGGCACCCAGCCCGCAGGCGGCGAGCCAGATCAGCCCGGCGTACCAGCGGTCGCGCTCGGGGATGGCGAGCATCAGCTTGCGAAAGCCGTAGCCCACCACCACGAAGGCGAGCAGGAAACCACCTTGTTTGCCGACACGCTCCCAGTCGAGCAGGATCAGCGCCAGCACGCCCCAGATCGCAATGTCGTCAAGGCTCGCGTAACGCAGGATGCGCTGGCCGACGGGCTGGCGCAGGATCTCGAGTTTCTCCATCAAGAGGATCAGGATCGGCAGCGCCGTCACCGCGCAGGCCATGCCGATGCCGAGCACGAACTGCCACGACTGCGCCTTGGCGCCGACCCAGCCCGGGAACATCAGCATGCCGAGCGCGGCCACGCTGCCGAAGGCCAGCGGCACGCCGAGCGCCAGGCCGGCGGTGATGCCGCTCTCGACGCGGTGTTCCCAGGCCTGGTGCAGATCGAGCTCGATGCCGGCGATCCACACGAACACCATCACCGCCCACCACGCGATGCCGTTCAGGCTCTGGATCACCGGCGCGCTGAAGACGAAGTTGTAGTACTCGGGAAAGGCCGCGCCGAGCACGCCCGGCCCGAGCAGGATGCCGCAGATGATCTGCACCACCACCAGCGGCGCGAAGTACTCGGTGCGCCCGAGCCGCCACACCAGGTAGGGCACGCTGAAGATGATCAGCATCGCGATCAGGAAGATTTCTGTGGTGGTCATCGGGGTACTGCGGAAGGCTGCACAGACGCAGCGGGATTCGGGCGGGCCGGAGTTTGCCACGCGCACAACGCAGTCCTTGAACTGGCGCTTGCCTTCACCGAGGAGACCACGATGCGTCAAACCGCCACCTTCATTCAGCACCTGCGTCGGGGCGTGGCGGGCCTGTTCCTGCTGTGTTGTCTGGCGCCGCTCGCACAGGCCCAGCGTTTGCTGGAGCCGAGCGAATACCTGAAGGATCCGAAGTTCAAGGAGCTCTACGTCAAGGCCCTCGGCCCCAAGGCGAAGACGGCGTGGCTGGCGACGATGGACGGCCCGGCGCCGACGACGCGCAAGGTCCGTGTCATCGGCAGCGAGTTCGTGCTGGCGGCCTTCTGCAAGAACAGCGACTGTGGCGACAACAGCGCGGTGCTGCTGTACGCGGCCGACCGGGGCCAACTCGTCGGCACGATCTACGAGAAGGGCAAGACCACGCTCATCGGCGAGCCGCAACCCGGCCTGGCGATCGAGCTGAACAAACTCTGGAAGAAGGAGTGGCGGCAGCAGTAGCGGGCCTCACTCTTCCCACTGGAAGCGTGCGATCGCCAGCGCGGTGAAAGCGGCGGCAAAACCCAGCAGCACCACCACCGGCATCAGCGCCGCTTCCATCGGCAGGCCGCGCCAGGTCATCGCGTCGAGCCCGTCGATGGCCCAACGCGTCGGCACGAACAACGAGGCGGTCTGCAGCCACGCCGGGAAGATGAACGACGGCACCCAGGCGCCACCCAACATCACCAGCAGCAAGGTCGCCAGGATCGCCAGGCCGCGCGTCGCTTCGGGCGTCTTGCCCAGCGCGGCGATCAGCAGGCCGAAGCTCGCGGTCAGCAAAGCGGACGCGACCAGCACCGCCACGAAGCCGAGCACGCTGCCTTCGATGCGCACCTTGAAGAAGGCAAAGGCCACTGCATAGATCACGGCGAACACGATCAGGGCGATCAGCGCCGTGCTCGCGATGCGGCTGCCGAGCAACTTGCTGCGCGACAGCGGCGCGGCGCGCAGGCGTTTCCACAAACCGAGGCGGCGCATCAGCAGCAGGCCGACGGCCATGTCCACGCCCATCAGCAGGATGAACTGCACGCCCATGCCGGCGAAGGAATGCGCGTAGCTGTTGTAGCGGGTCTCGGGCTGCGAGCCGGCCTCGATTTCGCGGGTGCTGAAGGGCACGCCGAAGGCCGGACCGGCCGACGGCGCCGAGGTGGCGCCGCCGAAGGCGGCCTGGCTCACCACCTGCATCACGTGCTGCGTGAGCAGGCCGCGCACCAGCGGCAGCACCATCGATTGCGAAGGGTCGTAGTTCAGCACGATCTGCGGTTTGTCGGCGCCACCGAAGAGTGCGTTGCCGGCCTTGGCGCCGAAGCCCGCCGGCAGCGTGACCGATGCGCGCAGTTTGCCGGCCTTGACCTGCGCCAGCCCGTCGGCCTCGCTGGCAACGCTCACGTCGAGCGCGCTGTCGGCGCGCATCGCGGCCACGACCTTCGCCGAGAGTTCGCTGTGGTCGAGGTCGGTGATCGCCACGGGAATGTTGGCCGGCTTGTTGCCGCTGCCGCCGAACAGGCTGCCGAAGAACGCCGCGATCAGGATCGGCGCTGCGATGCTCATGATCACCGAGCGGCGGTTGGAGAAGTACAGCACCAGGTCCTTGCGCAGCAGCGCGATGAAGGCGTTCATGGTTCGATTCCCTTGCTGTTCAGTCGCGAAGCTGGCGCCCGGTGAGGGCGAGGAACACGTCTTCGAGGTTGGCGCGGCCCGAGCTCAGGTGCCGCACCGCCACGCCGCTCGCAGCCACGGCCTGCAGCACCGCACTGGCGCTGCGTGTCAGGTCGTCGAGGCCGATGGTCAAGGTGCCGGCCTCGAACGCCACCTGCTTCACGCCTTCGATGCGGTGCAGCGCGGCGAGCTCGGGGGTGCCCTCGATGTCGATCGCCAGCGTCTGTGCGGCGGGCAGCACCCGCAGCAGCTCGGCCAGCGTGCCGCTGGCGACCACCTTGCCGTGGTCGATGATCACGATGCGGTCGGCCAGCCGCTCGGCCTCTTCCATGTAGTGCGTGGTGTAGACCAGCGCCTTGCCGGCGCGCTTGAGCGCTTCCAGGTTGTCGAAGATCGCGTTGCGGCTCTGCGGGTCGACGCCGGCGGTCGGCTCGTCGAGCAGCAGCACGTCGGGGTCGTGCACCAGCGCGCAGGCGATGTTCAGGCGGCGCTTCATGCCGCCGCTGAAGGTGGCGGGCTGGTCGCGCGCGCGGTCGGCGAGGCCCACCATCTCGAGCACGGCCATCGCGCGCTTCTTCAAGGTGGCTTTGGGCAGGTCGTAGAGCGCACCGAAGAGTTCGATGTTGGCCAGCGCCGGCAGGTCTTCGAACAGCGCCAGGTCCTGCGGCACGAGGCCGATGCGGCGCTTGTAGCCGAACTCGTCGGCGGCCAGCGTGCTGCCGCCCACGGTCACCGAGCCGGCGTCGGGGTTCGTCAGCCCGGCGATCATGCCGACGGTCGTGGACTTGCCGGCGCCATTCGGCCCGAGCAGGCCCAGCACCTCGCCGGCGCGTGCCGAGAGTGACACGCCGGCCACGGCCACACGTTCGCCGTAGGCCTTGCGCAAACCTTGAGCTTCGAGCATTGCACCCTCCTGAAATCCGGAATGCCGCGATCCTAGGGGCGGCACCGCGCGTTCAGCGGTCACTGCGACGAATGGCCGGCCGGCTGGCGCGAAGTGCGGTCAGGCGGCGCCAGCGGACGGCGGCAGCGCCTGCCTACGTTCTTGCAGGAAGCGCCGCACTGCGGGGTCGGCTTCGAGGCCGATGGCGCGCACGTAGGCGGCATCGGCCTCCCGGTGCTTGCCGCTGCGCGCCAGCAGGCCGGCACGTGCGGCCCAGTAGGGTTGGTAGTCGGCCAGCCGCGCATCGCCGACGAGGGCGTCGAGCGCTTCGAGACCTGCCTCGGCGCCTTGTGTCTCGGCCAGCGCCACGGCGCGGTTGAGGGCCACCACGGGCGAACCGGTCAGCAGCGCGAGCGCGTCGTAGAGCTGCACGATGGCGGCCCAGTCGGCGCGGCCGGTGCGGCGCCGGATCACGTGGGCCGACTGCAGCGCCGCCTCGAGCTGGTAGCGCCCGATCGTGGCCAGCTTGCTGGCACGCAGCAGCAGCGCTTCGGCGCGGTCGATCTGCCGCGTGTCCCACCGCGCCGGGTCCTGCTCGGCGAGCGGCACGTAGCCGCCGGCGGCATCGCGCCTGGCGCCCCGCCGCGCCTGCGCGTGCAGCATCAGCGCGAGCAGGCCGAGCGCTTCGGGTTCGTCGGGCATCAGCGTGGCCACCAGCTCGCCGAGCCAGATGCCCTCGTCGGCCAGGTTGCGGCGCCGCGCTTCGGTGCCGGCCGGGTCGGACCAGCCTTCGGTGAAGGTGGCGTAGAGGGCTTCGAGCACGGCGTCGAGCCGCTCTGGCAGCTCGTCGTGCTCGGGCAGGCGAAACGGAATGCCGGCGCGCTTGATCTTGGCCTTGGCACGCACCAGGCGTTGGCCCATCGTGGCCGGCGCGACGAGAAAGGCCGAGGCGATCACCGCGGCGTCGAAACCGAGGATGGTCTGCAGCATCAGCGGCGCGCGCACGCTCGCTTCGATGGCCGGGTGCGCGCAGGCGAACATCAGCAGCAGGCGGTCGTCGGGGATCGCGCGCTGGGCATCGGCGTCGGTCGTGATGTCGGTGATGAGCAGCAGGTCGGCGGCGGAGTCGTCCTGCGTCTTGCGGCGCCGCGCTGCGTCGATCAGCGCGCGCTTGGCGGCCGTCATCAGCCAGGCCTCGGGGCTGTGCGGCACGCCGTTCAACGGCCAGTCGCGCAGGGCCGATTCGAACGCGGCGGCGAGCGCGTCTTCGGCCGCCGCCACGTCGCGGGTGCGCGCCGACAGGTAGGCCACGAGCTTGCCGTAGCTGCGCCGCGCGGCCGATTCGGCGGCCGCTGCAGCGGCCGTGGCGTCTGCGCCGATCACATCTCCCAGATCGGCCGCACTTCGATCGTGCCGTAGCTCGAGGTCGGGCAGCGTGCCGCCCAGACCAGCGCGGCGTCGAGGTCGGCGACCTCGATCACGTAGTAGCCGCCGAGCTGCTCGCGGGTTTCGGCATACGGCCCGTTCAGCACTTCGGTCTTGCCGCCGCGCACGCGCACCGAGGTGGCGTCGGTGCTCGGGCGCAGCCGCTCGCCGGCCTGCAGGGCGCCGGCCTTCACCAAGGCTTCGGTGTAGGCGCCGTAGGCCTGCATCAGCTTGCCGGTGTCTTCGGGCGACATCTTGTCTTCTTCGATCTCGCTGGCATAGATGCTCAAGAGGTACTTCATTGTTTTCTCCTTGGGGGCGACGCGGCAACGTGCCGCATCTGTGCCTTGACGTTCGGCTTGCGCCGGTTTCGACAGGCAGCCGCGAATTTTTCCGGAACCCGGCCGCAGCCCGCGCTGGCGGCGGGATTGACGGGTGCGTTGTTCGAGCGGCAGTATGCGCTGCGCCACCCCGCGAATCGCCCATGAACTAGGGCTTTCACCGCGGTGGACGCACGCCCATGATGCGCGGCCCGAGGGCGACCCACCCGAATCGCAGCGGCGATCTTCACAGGAGCGAGACATGGCCACATCGGCGCAAGACATCACCTTCATCATCCCCGGCCAGGCGCAGTCGGCCCCCGCCGCCACACGGGGCAGCAGCAAGGCCTCGGTGCTGGTCGGCACGCAGCGGGGTGGCGGTGATGCAGTGCGGGTCGCGGCGCGCCCGGGCGACGACGTGGTCGTGCTGAGCATCGCCAACGGCCCCACGCTCTACCTGCACCCCGAAGACGCGCGCGACCTGATGCGCGCCCAGAGTGCCGGGGCGACGCGCGGTGCGGTCAACGCCGCCAGCGACAACGAAGTGGTCGTCTCGTCGCAGCTCGGCTGGCCGGGGCTCGAAGCCGGCGCCACGCGTGCGGCCACGCGCGGCTGGATGGGGCAGGCGGTGCTCAGCGCCTTCGAGGTCATCACCGGGTTGGCCAAGGACCCGGCCGCCAAGCTCGTGGCGGCGGCGGTCACGAAGAAGGTCGACGGCGCGGTCGACGCCGGGGTCTACGAACTGTCGGCCGATGCGCTGCAGGCGCTCAAGGGCAGCGGCCGCAAGCGCGACGCGGTGCCCGCCGCGGCCGATGGCGGCCCGCTGCTCGTGTTCATCCACGGCACCTTCGTCGACACGGCGCAGACCTTCGCCAAGCTCTGGGCCCTGCACCCGCAGACCGTGCGCGAACTGTTCACGCACTACGCCGACCGCGTCTACGCGCTCGACCACCCGACCATGGGCGCGAGCCCGATCACCAACGCGCTGACGCTCGTGCGTGCGATGCCGGCGGGGGCGCGTCTGCACCTCGTCACGCACTCGCGCGGCGGCCTCGTGGCCGAAGTGCTGGCGCGCGCCTGCGGTGGCAAGCCGCCGACCGCCGACGAGCTCGCGTTGTTCGGCGGTGCCGACCGCGCTCAGCAGAAAGCCGACCTGATCGCGCTGTCGAAAGAAGCGATCGCCAAGGGCCTGCGGATCGAGCGGGTGGTGCGTGTGGCCTGCCCGGCGCGTGGCACGTTGCTGGCCTCGAAACGTTTCGACGCCTACCTGTCGGTGTTGAAGTGGGGCCTGGAGCTCGGCGGCATTCCGGTCGCGCCGCAGCTCGTCGACTTCCTGCACGAAGTGGCGCGGCGCCGTGCCAACCCCGACGAGCTGCCGGGCATCGAAGCGATGATGCCCGAGAGCCCGCTCGTGAAGTGGCTGAACGGCGGCAGCGACACGGTCCCTGGCGATCTGCGCGTGATCGCCGGCGACATGGAAGGCGACTCGATCGGCTCGTGGGTCAAGACCCTGCTCTCCGACGCCTTCTACTGGACCGACAACGACCTCGTCGTGCAGACCCGTTCGATGTACGGCGGCGCGCCGCGCGCGGCCTCGGCCACCGGCGCCGGCGCGAGCTTCCTGCTCGACCGCGGCGCCAAGGTCTCGCACTTCAACTACTTCGCCAACGAGCGCACCGTCAAGGCGATCACGAGCGCGCTGTTCGAGGCCGCGCCGACCGACTTCGCGGTGATCGGCCCGCTCTCGTGGGCCGGGCAGGACGCGAGCGGCACACGTTCCGCACGCGCCGTGGCGCGCTCGCGCGGCGCCGATGCGGCGACCGCGGCCGACCGCCCGGCGGTGTTCGTGCTGCCCGGCATCCTCGGCTCCAACCTCAAGCTCGACGGCAAGCGCATCTGGCTCGGCTTTCGCTTCATCAACGGCCTGAAGAAGCTCGCGTGGGACCCGGCCACCGCGAACCGTGTCGAACCCGACGGCCCGATCGGCATGGTCTACGACGACCTGATCGAGCGCCTGGCCGACACGCACGAGGTGATCCCGTTCGCTTACGACTGGCGCCGCCCGGTCGAAGACGAAGCGCGCCGCCTCGCGGTGGCGGTCGATGCCGCGCTCGCCGCGCGCAACGTCAGCCAGCAGCCGGTGCGGCTGATCGCGCACTCGATGGGCGGGCTGGTCGCGCGCACCATGAAGCTCGAGAAGCCCGAAACCTGGCAAAGGATGATGGCGCGTGACGGTGGCCGCCTGCTGATGCTGGGCACACCCAACGGTGGCTCGTGGGCGCCGATGCAAACGCTCTCGGGCGACGACAACTTCGGCAATGCGCTGGTCGCGTTCGGTTCGCTGTTCGACAACGGCGGCACGCGCAAGATGATGGCCGCGATGCCCGGCTTCATCCAGCTGCAGGCCGCGCTGCTCGACCCGAACCTCGGCCTCGACAAAGCCGCGACCTGGCAGAAGCTCGCCGAAGACGACATGGCCGCCCTGCGTGCCCGCAGCCTCTGGCACGACGAAGGCGCGCAGCGCACCATCTACGAATGGGGCGCGCCGCCGCAAGACGTGCTCGACCAGGCCGTGAAGCTGCGCCGCCGCCTCGACGCGCAGGCCGACGCGCTCGGCGCCGACGCGCAGAAGATGCTCCTCGTGATCGGCCACGCCGCGTTCACGCCGGCCGGTTTCACGCAGACTTCCGACGGCCTCGAATACCTCGACACGCCCGACGACGGCGACGGCCGCGTGCCGCTGCAGAGCGCCTTGCTGCCCGGCGTGCGCACCTGGAAGCTCGACGCCGAACACGGCAAGCTGCCGGATGAGGCGAGCGCTTTCGCGGCCTACATCGAGCTGCTCACCACCGGCGAAACACGCCAGCTCGAAGCCTATGTGCCCGCCGCACCCGGCACGCGTGGTGCGGGTGGTGCGGCGGCCGCCGCGGTGGCGCTTGTGCGCAGCCGGCCTTCGCGCGGCGTGCAATCGTCGAGCCCGCCCGCGAGCGAAGCCGAGGTGCTGGGCCTGGCGCGGGGTGGCGCCGAGGCGCGGCGCGGCCGCGGCAAGAGCGCGGCGCTGCGGGTGTCGGTGCTCAACGGCGACCTCAAGTTCGTGGGCGAGCCGCTGATGGTCGGCCACTACCGCTCGATCGCGCTGACCGGCACCGAATGGGTCGTCGATGGCCTGGTGGGCCACGCGATGAGCAAGTCGCTCGCCGCCGGCCTGTACCCCGACGCGACCGGCTCGCACCAGATCTTCGGCAACGTGCGCAAGGATCCGAACAACCCGTTCGTGATGGCGCGCCCGCAGGCCGTGGTCGTGGCCGGGCTCGGTGACGAAGGCAAGCTGCGCGCCAGCGAGCTCGTCTACACCGTGCGCCAGGCGGTGCTCGCGTATGCGCAGCGCGTGGCCGAGCAGGGCGGCGCAGCACAGTTCGAACTCGCCGCCACGCTGATCGGCAGCGGCGGCAAAGGCATCACGCCGGGCAGCGCGGCACAGCTCATCGCGCAGGGCGCGTTCGAAGCGAGCCAGAAACTGCAGCAGGGCGACTGGCCGCAACTGAGCCGCCTGATCTTCGTCGAGTTCTACCTCGACCGCGCCAGCGACGCCTGGCGTTCGCTGCAGGTGCAGGCCATCGCCGCGCCGAACCAGCTCGAACTGGTGGGCCGGGTCACGTCGGGCGACGGCGCGTTGCGGCGCTCGCTCGATTCGAGCTACCGCGGTGCGGCCTACGACCTGATCAGCGCCCTCAGCGTGACCGGCAGGAATGGCCAGCCGTGCATCGAGTACGTGCTCGACACGCGCCGCGCCCGCACCGAAGTGCGCGCCGTGCACCCGCAAGGCACGCTGCTGAAAGAGCTGGTGGCCAAGGCCTCGAACGATGCGAACCGCGACTCGCAGATCGGCCGCACCCTCTTCAAGCTGCTGGTGCCGGTGGAAATGGAGCCCTTCCTCGGCGGCACGACCGAGATGCTGATCGAACTCGACAGCGGCTCGGCCGTGATTCCGTGGGAGCTGTTCGACACCGACGCGCCGGCCCAGAGCGGGGGCGACGCGCGGCCCTGGGCAATCCGCAGCAAGCTGTTGCGCAAGCTGCGCACCAACGAGTTCCGGGCCCAGGTGTCGGACGCGAACGCCGACGACAGCGTGCTCGTGATCGGCGAGCCCCGCACCGACAACCCGGCCTACCCACCACTGCCTGCGGCGCGCGCCGAGGCCCTCGCCGTCGTGACGCGGCTCACCAGCGGTGCCGACGGCATCTCTTCGGCCAAGCTGCGCTCGCTCGTCAGCGGCGATGACGATGCCCGCACCGTCATCAACGCGCTGTTCGAGCGCCCCTACCGCGTGGTGCACGTGGCCGGCCACGGCGAGTTCGGCATCAACGGCGGCGTGGTGCTGTCGGGCAACACCTTCCTCGGCGCGGCCGAGATCAAGGCGATGCGGGTCGTGCCCGAACTCGTGTTCCTGAACTGCTGCCACCTCGCCGGGCGCGACACGGCCACCACGCTCAAACCCTATGACCGCGCGGCCTTCGCCGCCAACATCGCCGAAGCGCTGATCGAGATCGGCATGCGCTGCGTGATCGCGGCCGGCTGGGCCGTGGAAGACGGCCCGGCGGAAAAATTCGCGACCACCTTCTACGCGGTGCTGCTGCGCGGCGAGCGGTTCATCGACGCGGTGGCCGCCGCGCGCGAGGCCGCGTGGCGCGACAGCCCGCAGGGCAACACCTGGGCCGCCTACCAGTGTTACGGCGACCCGGGCTGGACCTGGAGCCGCGGCGGCGCCGACGCGCAGCGCCCGGCAGCGCCGGTAGGCGACGAGTTCAGCGGCGTGTCGTCGCCGGTCGCACTCACGCTCGCGCTCGAGACGCTGGCGATCCGCAGCCGCTTCAGCAACGTCAAGGTCGAAGTGCAGCGTGACAAGCTGCGCTTCCTCGAGTCGAAGTTCGGGCCCGAGTGGGGCCAGATGGGCGCGGTCGCCGAAGCCTTCGGCCTGGCCTGGGGGCAGGCGAAAGACAGCGCCAAGGCGATCGAGTGGTACCGCGTGGCGGTCAACTCGGCCGATGGCAGCGCCTCGTTCCGCGCTGCCGAGCAGCTCGGCAACGAACTCGCACGCTGCGGCGAAAAGCTGAAGGACGAAAGCGCTGCGCGCCGGATGATCGAAGAAGGCATCGAACAACTCGGCAAGCTCGTCGCGCTGCAGGCCACGGTCGAGCGCGAGAGCCTGCTCGGCTCGGCCTGGAAGCGGCTGGTGCTGCTCGAAACCCGCGCCGGCCGCGACGCGGCGTCGCTGAAGGCGCTGGAGAAGATGGTCGTGCACTACGCCCACGCGGAACAGCTGGCGTTCGAGGCCAAGGCCGACAACCTGTACTACCCGGCCAAGAACGGCATCAGCGCCGAGCTGCGGCTCGCCTTCCTGCAAAAGCGCGCGCCCAAGCTGAGCGAAGCGCGGCTGAGCGCGGTGCGCGAGTCGCTCGACAAGGCGGCGAGCGAGCGGCCCGACTTCTGGTCGGTGGTCGGGCAGACCGAGCTCGCCCTGCTCGAAGCGCTGGCGCAGGGGCGGCTGGCCGGTTCCGCCCCGGCGCTGATGGAAGCCGCGCGTGAACTGAAGGCGCGCGTGCCGGCCACCTCGAGCTGGGACTCGGTCTACACCGAAGCGCGCTTCACGCTCGAGCCGTATCAGGCGGTGGCGAGCAGCACCGAACAACGCGCTGCGGCCGAGATCCTGAAAGGGCTGAAGCTGATGGCATCGTCATGAAACCCACCGACGCGGCTGCGCCCGACGTCTTCATCAGCTACGCGCGCAAGAACCGGCCCGTGGCCGAGCAGCTCGCCGAAGGCCTGAGCGCGGGCGGCCTGCAGGTCTGGTGGGACAGCGACCTGACCGCCGGCAGCGAGTTCAGCGCGGTGATCGAGGCCAAGCTGCTGGGCGCCGCGGTCGTGATCGTGATGTGGTCGGCCGACTCGGTGCGTTCGTCGTTCGTGCGCGACGAATCCTCGCGTGCGCTCAAGCACGACAAGCTGCTGCCGGTGCGCATCGAAGACATCGAGCTGCCGCTCGGTTTCGGCCAGCTGCACACGCTCGACCTGCTCGACTGGGATGGCGACGCCGACGCCGCTGCGTTCGAGAAACTGCTGCTCGAAGTACGGCAGCGCCGCCAGCGCGCGCCGCGCGGCCTGCTGGCCACGCCGCTGCCTGCGCCGCGCCGCTGGCCGCGCCGCTCGTCGCTGCTGGCCGGCGGGGCGCTGGTGCTGGCAGGCGCTGGCGGCGTCGCGTGGTACCTGCACGACCAGCAGGAACAGGCCGCGACCGAAGCGCGCGAGGCCCAGGTCCGGGCCGACAGGCAGCAGCGCGAGGAAGCGCGCCGGCTCGACGCCATCAAGGTCGAGGCCGAGCGCCACTTCCGCGCCGGCCTCGACGCCCAGATCGCCGACGTGCCACAACTTGAGAAGGCGCTCAACGAGTACCTGAGCTCGATTGAGCGCCGCCCCGGGCATGCCCGTGCGAACTACTACCTGGCGCACATTTACGCCCAGACCGGCAGGCCGGCCGACGCGCTGGCCTCGTTCAAGCGCGCCCTCGCCGGCACCGAAGCGCTGCTCGACCGCGGCCAGCGCGCCGAAGCTGAAAAGCAGCTGCTCGCGCTGGCGACCGTCGAAGGCGAAAGCGCCCCCGTCACGCGGCCGCCGGTGGCCGACCCGGCGGTGGCGGCTGCGAGCCCTCCGCCGCCACCGCCCGCAGCCGGCGGCACGGACGTGGCGGCTGCGCGGCCGGCGCGCCCCGACGCGCTCGAGCCCGGCATCGTGACGCGCTCGATCCGGCCCGGCAGCGCTGCCCGCCCGCCCGCGCCGACGCCGGTGGCCGCTGCGCCCACCGCCCCTGCGGCGCCGCGCCAGCCGCCGCGCATCGAACCGCCGCCGGCCGCGGTCACGCAGCTGACAGCGGGTGTCGAAGGCCTGTTCGACGACAACAAGGAAGCCCGCATCACCGCCACCACGCGACTGGTGCTCGACCCGCAGGCCCTGTCGGACGCGGTGCCGTTCGCGGTCGACAAGGCCTTGCAGGTGCTGAAGGCCAACCCGGCGACGCTGAGCGCGAGCGCGGCGTCGGGTGTGATCAACACGCTGGTGTTGCTGCAGAGTGCCTTGCCCGGCACGCTGCAGGTGAACCGGGTCGCGATCGGGCAGTTGCTGGCCGCGGCCGAACCACGCGGCGAGTACACCGCGCAGCAGGCCGGCAAGGTGCGCGTGATGGTGGAGCAGGCGCAGGCCCGCCACCCGTTGGCCTACATCCAGATCGCCAACGAAGCGCAACGCCCGCTGGCCACTGCACTGGCCGCGAAGATGCGCAGCTTCGGCTACGTCGCACCGGCCATCGAACTGGTCGGCGCGCGTGCGCCCGAGACGACGCAGGTGCGGGTGCAGGGCAAGAGCGACCGCAGCTACGCACGCTGGGTCACCAAGGCGGTTGGTGAAGCCATCGACGCGCGGCCGGGCGTGAGCGAACTGCGCAACGCCAAACCCGGCGTCGACACCTACGAAATCTGGTTCGGCCGCCAGCTGTGTGCGCCGGGCGGGCGTGTGCTGACGGGCTGCGCCAGGGCGTAGGACGGCTACTACGCGGCGGGGCGGCGCCGTCTGCTGCCGGCGGGCCGGTGCCGGGCAAACACTGCGGGCTCCCCTCTACCGGATGAATTCGATGAACACATTCCTGAAAAGCGCGCTGGCCGTGGCCACCGTCGCAATGGCTGCACAAGCCGGTGCCCAGGTCACCTTCCATGAACGCGAGGGCTTTCAGGGCCGTTCCTTCACCACCGAGCGGCCGGTGCGCAACTTCGAGCGTTATGGCTTCAGCGACCGCGCCTCTTCGGTCGTGGTGCTGCGTGACCGCTGGGAAGTCTGCAGCGATGCACAGTTCTCGGGCCGCTGCGTGGTGTTGCGCCCGGGCCGCTACGAATCGCTGGCCGCGATGGGCATGAACGACCGTGCTTCTTCGGCCCGCCTGGTGAGCCGCAATGCGCGCGTTTCCGACGACCGCTACGCGCCCGCGCCGTTGCCGGTCTACGACAACCGCCGCCGCCCCAACGAACGCCTGTACCAGGCCGACGTGACCTCGGTGCGCGCGGTGCTCGGGCAGCCCCAGCAGCGCTGCTGGGTCGAGCAGGAGCAGGTCGTGCAACCGCAGCGGGGAGACCTGAACGTGGGCGGCGCCATCGTCGGCGCGGTGCTCGGCGGCGTGCTCGGCCACCAGGTCGGCGGCGGGCGTGGCCAGGACATCGCCACCGCCGGTGGCGCGGTCGCCGGTGCGGCGGTCGGCGCCAACGTGGGCCGCGGCAGCAGCGGCCAGGCCGTGGTCAGCCGCGACGTGCAGCGTTGCACCAACGTGCCCAACCAGGCCAAGCCCGACTACTGGGACGTGAGCTACACGTTCCGTGGCCAGGAACACCACATCCAGATGGTCACGCCGCCGGGGCGCACCGTCACCGTGAACCGGCTCGGCGAACCGCGCGCGTAGCAGAATCGCGCTGCACACCAGGAGCGCGAACGATGCAACGCCGTGATGTTCTGAGTCTGTCCGCACTGGCCTTCGTGGCCGGGCGATCCGCGCACGCACAGGGCGCGGGCTCGCGGGTGCTGACGCGGGTCGACACCGCGCTCGGCGCCTTCGTGATCGCCGTCGACACGGCGCGTGCGCCGCTCACGGTGGCGAACTACCTGGCCTATGTGGACCAGCGCTGGCTCGACGGCGGCAAGGTCTACCGCATCGTCACCAAGGCGAACCAGCCGGGCGACACGCCGCACAAGATCGAAGTCGTGCAGTGGGGCATGGACTTGCCCGACGGCAAGGCGCCGCCGCTGCCGCCGATCGAACACGAGACCACACAGCAGAGCGGGCTGCTGCACGTCAACGGCACGGTGTCGATGGCGCGCAGCACGCCGGGCACCGCCGCGAGCGAATATTTCATCTGCATCGGCGACCAGCCCGCGCTCGACTTCGGCGGTGGCCGCAACCCCGACGGGCAGGGTTTCGCCGCGTTCGGACAGGTGGTCGAAGGCATGACGGTGGTGCAGGCGATCTACGCCAAGGCGCAGGCCGAGCAGTACCTGACAACGCCGATCGCGGTGCGCAGCGTCAGGCGTGTCGCCCCGGCCACGCGCTGACGCTGCGGGTCTGCGAAAGCGAGCGCCTCAGCGCGCGTACCAGAGCACGGCGAAGAAGTGGCAGGCGCTGCCACCGAGCACGAACAGGTGCCACACGAAGTGCGCGTACTTGACGCGCGAGTCGTACAGAAAGACCACCGCGCCGGCCGTGTACGACACACCACCGGCGATCAGCCACGCGAGACCGGCCCCCGGCATGCTCGCCAGCAGCGGCGCCGCGGCGACCACCGCGACCCAGCCCATCGCCACGTACAGGCCGGTCGACCAGAGCGGGTGCTTGAGCCGGTTCAGCAGCTTGGCGGCGACACCGAGTGCCGCCATCGCCCACACCACGCCGAACAGCGACCAGCCCCAGCCGCCGCGCAGCACCCCCAGAACGAAGGGTGTGTAGCTGCCGGCGATGAAGAGGTAGATGGCGGCGTGGTCGCAGCGGTTGAGCAGCTCTTTCGCGCGCCCGGCCGGTACCGCGTGGTACACGGCGGAGACGAAGTACAGCAGCATCATCGTGGCCGAGAACACACACACCGCCACGTTGTTCATCGTGCTGCCGCTGCCCTGCGCAAAGCCCAGCAACACCGGCAGCGACGCCACGGCGAGCAGGAAGCCGACACCGTGGCTGATGCTGTTGGCGAGTTCTTCGCCCCAGGTTTGCGGGCGTTCGGTCTGGGGCAGCGTGGGCATGGCGGGGGTGCATGGCGTGGGCGTTCAACGCCATTGAACGCCCGCCGGACGACGTGTGCCATCCCCTTCTCGGGGGAGCAGAAAAGTCACGCGTCGTCGGCGTCAGCGCCCGCCGGTCACGTCGACGATCGAGCCGGTGGTGTAGCTCGACGCCTCCGACATCAGCCACAGCACAGCCTGTGCCACTTCCTCGGCACTGCCGGCGCGTTGCATCGGCACCAGCGGCGCCATCTGTTTCGCGCGGTCGGGCAGGCCGCCCGAGGCGTGGATTTCGGTTTCGATGATGCCCGGGCGCACCGCGTTCACACGCACGCCTTCGAGCGCCACTTCTTTCGCCAGCCCCATCGTGAACACATCGATCGCACCCTTGGCGGCGGCGTAGTCCACGTACTGCCCGGGTGCGCCGATGCGCGACGCGGCCGACGACAGGTTGACGATCGCGCCGCCGTGCCCGCCGTGTTTTGTCGACAGGCGCTTCAGCGCTTCGCGCGCGCACAGGAAACTGCCGAATACATTGATCGCGAACATACGCTGCAGGCGTGGCAGGCTCATGACATCCACACGTGCCTGCACGTCGACCACGCCGGCGTTGTTGACGAGCGCGCCGAGCGGCGGCAACTCGCGGTCGAGCGTGGCGAACATTGCGAGCACCTGCGCTTCGTCGGACACGTCGGCCTGCACCGCCAGCGCCGTGCCGCCGGCGGCGCGAATCTGCGCCACGATCGCGGCGGCGGCGGTCTCGCCGCTCGCGTAGTTCACCGCCACGGCCCAGCCGTGCCGGGCGCACAGCAACGAGGTGGCGGCGCCGATGCCGCGGCCGCCGCCGGTGACGAGCACGGTGCGCTGGGGAGTGGTGCTGGTGCTGGTGCTCATCGCGGGTTCACCTCGTGTTGTCTGTGCGGAACTCATTCTTCGCCTTCGGCCTTGGCACCGGTCTCGTCTGTGCCCGACGTTTCCTTCGCCTTCTTGTCGAGCAGCGGTTTCAGGCGTGCCAGGTCGTCGATGAAAGCGTCGTTGGTGACCGGCCTGGCGAGCCGCAACACCGGCGGGAACAGGTGGTTCATGTACAGCTCTTCGCCGAACTGGTCGGTGCGTTGCACGTTGAACCAGAGCGTGAGCCCCACGCCGACCGCCGCGCACGCCACCGCCGCCCAGCGCAGGCCACGGTGGCGCGCCGGCTCCACAGCGAGCAGGTGAAAGTACAGGGCCGCGGCGCCGACCACGAAGCTGCCGACGAACGCGAAGTCGGTCAGCCACGGCCATGACAACGCGAAGGCCAGCGCGCCGGGCAAGGCGCCGACGACAAGCCACGCGATGCTCGAGACCAGGAACACGCGCAGGTGCCAGCCGAAGCGCGCCTGGTGCGTGAAGGTCTTGGTCAGCAATGCCCAGGCACCACACCAGATCAGGGCGCCGGCGATGGTGCTGAGCAGCGTGTTGCCGACCGCGCGGCCCAGGCCGTCGGCATCGGTTTCGAGGTAGGTATTGAAGAGCATGCCGGCCATCAGCACGAGCGCTGCGATCAGGATCGGCACCAGGCGCTGGCGCAGCGGCGCCACCACCGCCAGCGGCAGTTCGGGGGCGAGCGTGTGGCCGGGCAGGCGCAGCCGCAGGCGGGTGCGCCCGATGCTGAACTCGGGCGCATCGCCGCTCGGCGCGATCGGCTGGCTCGTGCCGGCCTTCAGCTTCTTCGCGCCGAACTGCACACCGTTCTTCGTGTCGCCGACAACGAGTGCGAGGCCCGCCTCGCCAGCCACGAGCGAGAAGTGTTCGGCCGCCACGTGGGCATCGCCGAGCACCAGGTCGTTGTCGAGCGCGCGGCCGATCCGCAGCGGCCAGCGCGCCACGCTGACCGACTGGCGCACCTGGCCGTCGCGGTCGAGCACTTCGAGCAGCGCGAGCGGCGCAGGGCGGGCCGCCGGTGTTGCCTCGGGCGCGGCTTCGAACACGACCGGCATGGGCACCGGCTCGTCGGCTGGCGACCACATCGGTTGGGTCGCCGGCGCGTCGTCGTCGCGTGTCATTTCACCCACCCGTAAGCGTCGATGTAATGGCGCGCGAGTTTCTGCGCGTTGGCAAAACTCAGGCCCTGCCCGTCGAACCGGCCCTGCACGCCGGATTGCGTCTGGTCGAGCGTGGCGACCAGCACCGACACATCGTAGAGCTGCGGCAGCTTCTTGTACGCACGCAAACAGACCACGGCGCGCAACGGCAGGCCGCCACGATCGACGTAGGCTTCGTGGCACTGCGGTTTGGTCTGGTGCTCGGCACGCAGGCGCAAGAACGACTCGTTGCGAAAGCTTGCCGAATAACGCGACGCGAAGCGCAACGTGCCGAGCTTGGCACCGTCGTAACTTTCATGGCGCAGGCCGAGCGTGCCGGTGGTGTAGTCGCCCACGAAGATGCGCGTGTCCATCACGCAGTCGGAGCGTTCGAGGTCGAGGCCGCCGGTGCGCGAGGGCTCGCTGCTGCCCCAGCAGCGCATGAACTGGTCGCTCGGCACCGGCACCTTGTAGCGCGGGTGGGTGGCGCTCTTCCAGCCCTGCTGGACGAAGCGCTCGGTGAGCGCCTGCTGGTGCTGCATCAGCTGGTCGCCGACGATGCCGTAGGCGGGCGCCTTGATCGGCGCTGCGTCGCGCCCGCGCTTGAGCAGGCTGGAGGCAAAACTCGCCGGCACCAGGAAGCTGACCTGTTCGCCGTCGACCCGCCGCGCCACGTTGATGCCGATGACGCGGCCCTCCTGGTCGAGCGCCGGCCCGCCGCTCATGCCGCCGCTGAGCGCGCCGCCGAAGAAGATCTGCGGGTAGAAGCTGCGTTTGACCAGGCCGTTGTAGTTGCCTTCGGTGACCGCGAAACCCACGTCGAGCGGGTTGCCGAGCGAGTAGATGCGCTCGCCCTGCGCCAGCGCTTGCGTTTCGGGGCGGAACGCGAGCGCGTCGAAGGCCGGGCGCGTGGCGGCGGCGTCGTCGGCCTTCAGCAAGGCCAGGTCGTGCAATACGTCGAGTTGCAGGATCAGCAGCGGTGCTTCGCGGCCGTCGGCCGTGACGTAGACGAGGTCGTGGCGCTCGGGTTTGAGGGCGGCCTCGGCCACCACGTGGAAGTTGGTGACGATGTGGCCTTCGGTCGAGACGAAGAAGCCCGAGCCCACCGAAGTCTGGCTGGCGCGGCCCTTCAGCACGGTGCGGATCTGCACCAGCTGCGAACGCGCCTGCTCGTACACCCTGCGTGCCGACGACGAGACCGGCAGCGGCGCTGAGGCCGCGTTCTCGGCCGCGGCGGCCGATGCGGCCGGGGCCGCGGGGGCGGAGCCGGTTTGCCCCCAGGCGCCGGTCGGCAGGCCGCTCAGCGAGAATGCGAAGACAAGACCGGCCAGAGCGGCAACCCGCGGGTGAATTGGATTCATTGAAATTCATTCTACGGGGCACCCTCGGGCCCACCACTTCACAAGGAGACTTTGACCATGCAACGCCGCAGTTTTGTTCTGGCCGGCAGCTCGCTGATCGCGATGCCTGCTTTCGTTTCAGCCCAGGCCGTCGAGAAGCCCAAGCTCACGCTCGCCGTCGGTGGCAAGAACCTGCTCTATTACCTGCCGCTCACGATCGCCGAGAGCCTGGGCTACTTCAAGGCCGAGGGCCTGGACGTGACGATCGCCGACTTCGCCGGCGGCTCGCGCGCGCTGCAGGCCATGATCGGCGGCAGCGCCGACGTGGTCTCGGGCGCCTTCGAGCACACCATCAACATGCAGGTGAAGGGCCAGCGACTGCGCGCCTTCGCACTGCAGGGCCGCGCGCCGCAGATCGTGCTGGGCGTGAACCCGAAGACCATGCCCAACTTCAAGGGCGTGGCCGAATTGAAGGGCAAGAAACTCGGCGTGACCGCGCCGGGTTCCAGCACCAACGTGCTCGCCAACTTCGTGTTCGCCAAGGCCGGGCTGAAGCCGGGCGACGTGTCCATCGTCGGCGTGGGCGCCGGCAGCGGCGCGGTGGCCGCGATGCGCTCGGGCCAGATCGACGCGATCAGCAACCTCGACCCGGTGATCACGTTGCTGGCGCGTTCCGGCGACCTGAAGATCGTCTCCGACACGCGCGTGGTCGCCGAAGCCGACAAGGTCTTCGGCGGCCCGATGCCGGCCGGCTGCCTGTACGCGCCGCAAAGTTTCCTCGACAAGAACCCCGCGACGGCGCAGGCCCTGGCCAACGCGATCGTGCGTGCCGACAAGTGGATCCAGGCGGCCGGTGCCGGCGACATCATCAAGGCCGTGCCCGAGAACTACCTGCTCGGCGACCGCGCGGTGTATGTCGATGCCTTCCTGGCGGCCAAGGGCGCGTTGTCGGTCGACGGCCTGTTCCCCGAAGCCGGGCCCGAGACGGCGCGCCGTGCGCTGGCCAGCATCGACCCGGAGATCGCCGCCGCGAAGATCGACCTGGCGGCGATCTTCACGAACGAGTTCGTGAAGAAGGCCAACGCGAAGTACCCCAAGGGCTGACGCGCCGATGGCCACCGCGTTTGCGCTCGAACTGAGCGACGTCAGCTGCACCTTCGTCTCGAAAGACGACCCCAGCCAGCGTTACACGGCCGTGCGTGACGTGAACCTCACGGTCGCCGCCGGCGAGTTCGTCTCGGTCGTCGGCCCGACCGGCTGCGGCAAGAGCACGCTGCTCAACGTCGGCGCCGGCTTGCTCGCGCCGAGCACGGGCGAGGTGCGTGTGTTCGGTGAAAGACTCGCCGGCATCAACCGGCGCGCCGGCTACATGTTCCAGACCGAAAGCCTGATGCCGTGGCGCACCGCGCTGCAGAACGTGATGGCGGGCCTCGAGTTCCGGGGCGCGACCGACGCGCGTGCGCAGGCCGAAGAGTGGCTGCGGCGTGTCGGCCTCGGCGGCTTCGGCGACCGGTACCCGCACCAGCTTTCGGGTGGCATGCGCAAACGCGTGAGCCTGGCGCAGACATTGGTGCTCGACCCCGACATCATCCTGATGGACGAACCGTTTTCGGCGCTCGACATCCAGACCCGCCAGCTGATGGAAAACGAAGTGCTCGAGCTGTGGGCCGCGAAGAAGAAGGCGGTGCTCTTCATCACCCACGACCTCGATGAAGCGATCGCGATGAGCGACCGCGTGGTGTGCCTTTCCGCCGGCCCGGCCTCGCACCCGATCGGCGAATTCGCCATCGACCTGCCGCGCCCGCGCGACGTGGCCGAGGTGCGCGTGACACCACGCTTCGTCGAGCTGCACCGGGCGATCTGGTCGGTGCTGCGCGACGAGGTCTTGAAGGGCTACCAGCAGCAGCTGGCGGCCTGAGGCGAACGACGACCATGTGGAAGCTCATCAAACCCACCCACGCCAACCTGCGTGTCTGGCAGGTCGGCCTGCTGGTCGCGATCTTCGTGCTCTGGCACGTGGCGACGAAGCCCGGGCTGATCCCGCCGATCGTGTTCGAGAACGACCAGCAGGCGGCGTTCTTCTTCGGCGAGCCGCTGAAGATCTTCAGCCGCATCTGGGCCTGGTTCTTCACCAACGCCGACATCTACCAGCACCTGTGGGTCACGCTGCTCGAAACCGTGCTCGCCTTCGGCATCGGCACCGTGCTCGGTCTCGGCTGCGGCCTGTGGCTGGCGCTGAGCCCGATGGCCGCGGCGATCGCCGACCCGTACATCAAGGCGCTCAACAGCATGCCGCGCGTGATCCTGGCGCCGATCTTCGCGGTGTGGTTCGGCTTGGGCATCGCGAGCAAGGTGGCGCTCGGCGTCACGCTGGTGTTCTTCATCGTCTTCTTCAACGTCTACCAGGGCGTGAAGGAGGTGAGCCCGGTCGTGCTCGCGAACGCCCGCATGCTCGGCGCGTCGCAGAAGCAGCTGCTGCGCCATGTGTATTTGCCGAGTGCGACGAGCTGGGTATTCAGTTCGCTGCACACGAGCGTGGGGCTGGCTTTCGTCGGCGCCGTGGTGGGTGAATACCTCGGCTCGTCGCGCGGCGTGGGCTACCTGATCCTGCAGGCCGAAGGCGCGTTCGACATCAACACCGTGATGGCCGGCATATTGGTGCTGACGGTGTTCGCGCTGATGCTCGACGGGGCAGTCGGCCGCATCGAAAAACGCTTGATGAAGTGGCAGCCTCAGGCGGGCGAGACCGAGAAGCTCTGACGGAGACGCGGGCGCATGGCCAAAGACTTCGACACGATGGAAGACAGCAACCGGTCTTCCAATGCCGACATCCACAGCGTCTCCGATCCACGTCGCCGCGTGTGGCTGCAGGGCGGCCTCGCGGCGCTCGCTGGCAGCGCGCTCGCGCCGTTGTTCGCGGGTTGTGGCACGACGCCCGGCAGCGCCGGCCCGCTGCTCGGCTTCAAGGCCGTGGCGGCCAGCACGGCCGACACCATCGTCGTGCCCGAAGGGTATGTCGCGACCACGATCGCGGCCTGGGGCGAGCCGATCGGTGTGCCCGGCCACATGCCGGCCTGGCGCGAAGACGTGAGCGCCAGCGCGGCCGATCAGGCGGTGCAGATGGGCATGCACCACGACGGCATCCACTTCTATGCGCTGGCCGGCAGCAGCACGCGCGGCCTGCTCGCGATGAACCACGAGTACGTCGACGACGGCCTGCTGCACGCCGGCGGCATGGCGACGTGGACGGCCGACAAGGTGAAAAAGGCACAGGCCGCGCACGGCGTCGCGGTGATCGAGGTCGAGCGCAAAGGTGAAGGCTGGGCCATGGTGCGGCCGTCGGCCTACGCGCGGCGCTTCACCGCCAGCACCCCGTTCGCGCTCGGCGGGCCGGCGGCCGGCCACCCGATGATGAAAACCGTGGCCGACCCGGCGGGCCGCACGGTGCTCGGCACCTTCAACAACTGCGCGAGTGGCAAGACACCCTGGGGCACCTACCTGTCGGGCGAGGAGAACTTCGTCTTCTACTTCGGGCTGGGCGAGGCCGCCCCCGACGCGCACCAGAAACGCTGGGGCCTGCGCAAGACGGCGTTCTTCCGCTGGGACGAACACGACGAACGTTTCAATTCGGCGAAGCACCCGAACGAATTCAACCGCTTCGGCTGGGTCGTCGAGATCGATCCGATGGACCCGACGAGCACGCCGGTCAAACGCACCGCGCTCGGCCGCGCCGCGCACGAAGGCGCGTGGATCGCGGTCACGAAAGACGGGCGCGCGGTGGTGTATTCGGGCGAGGACGCGCGCTTCGAATACATCTACAAGTTCGTCAGCCGCGACCGCATCGCGCCGGCCGGCAACGGCATGACGCAAGCGCAGGCGAATCGCGAACTGCTCGACCACGGCACCTTGTACGTGGCGCGCTTCGACGCCGACGGCAGCGGGCGTTGGCTGCCGCTCGTGCACGGCCAGGGGCCGCTGACCGCAGCCAACGGCTTTGCCGACCAGGGCGAAGTGGTGATCAAGGCACGCCAGGCGAGCGACGCGCTCGGCGCCACGAAGATGGACCGCCCCGAATGGCTGGCGATCGACCAGCAGAGTGGCGAAGTCTTCTGCACGCTGACGAACAACAGCGCCCGCGGCGCGAAAGACCAGCCGGGGGTTGACGCCGCGAACCCGCGCGCCAACAACGTGATGGGCCAGATCATCCGCTGGAAGGAAGAGCGCGACTTCGACGCCACCACGATGCGCTGGAGCCACCTGGTGCTGGCCGGAGACCCGGCCAACGCGCGGCCCGAAGCCCGAGGCAACATCCAAGGCGACCTGTTCGCCTGCCCCGACGGCCTGATGCTCGACGCGCGCGGTGTGTTGTGGATCCAGACCGACATGCACGCGTCGCAGATGCGCAAGGGTGAGCTCGTGCAGCTCGGCAACAACCAGATGCTGGCCTGCGACCGCAGCACCGGCGAGATCCGGCGTTTTCTCACCGGGCCGGTGAACTGCGAGATCACCGGCGCCACGCAGACGCCCGACGGCAGCACGATGTTCATCAACGTGCAGCACCCGGGCGAAACACCGAGCGACCGCAGCGATCCGAACGAGCCCTCGAAGTTTTCGACCTGGCCCACGGGTGGCCGGCCGCGTTCGGCCACGGTCGTGATCCGGCGTCAGGACGGCGGCGTGATCGGCACCTGAACGCGCGCCGATCGTGTGGCCAGCCACACGCCGGCCGAGACCACGACCGCCGCCACGCCTTCGAGCAGCGTGATCGTTTCGTGCGCGACCACCACCGAGAACGCGAGGCCGAGCACCGGCACCATCGCCAGCGCCGCGCCCACGGCCTGGCTGCCCAGGCCGAGTACGCCGTGGTGCAGGCACAGCATGCCGACGCAGCCGATCAGCACACCCTGAAAGAACACCTGCCAGGCAATCTCGGCCAGTGGCGCCTGGGCCAGCGTGCTGTGCCCGTTCCACAGCGCCCACGGGATCACGAACAGCGCCGAGATCACCGCCACCAGCGCCACGCCGATCACCGGGTTCAGCCGCGTGCGCTGCACATAAATCATGTAGCCCGAAGCGAGCAAGGGGGCACACAGCATCAGCAGGTCGCCGAGCCAGCGTTGCGGGTGCACCGCCGCCAGCGAACCGCTGCTCACCAGCAGCACCGTGCCGGCCGCGATCACGCCGATGCCGACCCGCTGCGCACGCTGCGGGCGCAGCCGGAACAGCACGAAGGCCACCAGCGCGACCCACATCGACACCGAACCCTGGAACAGCGCCGAGGCACGCGCCGCCGAGGTGTATTGCAGACCGAACAGCACACAGGCCGCCGCGCCCCAGCCTTGCAGGAACGACAGCGGCACGCTCATGCGCCACACCGCGCGCGGGACGGTCGATGCGTGCAGCAGCAACCACGGCAGCAGGATCGCACCGCTCACGCCGAAGCGCAGCACGAGCAGGTCTTGCGGGGTGAGCGAGCCCGTCACGGCGATGCGGCTGACGGCCGGGTAACTCGCCGCGATCAACACGCCGAGCGCGACCGCCAACCAGGCGGTGGCGCGCGAGCGTGCTGCAGGCGTGGCTGGAGTGATCGTCAGGCCGGGCAACGAGGACATCAGCGTTCGCCCTTCGGCGGTTCGTCGGCGCCCGGGCGCTTGCGCACCGCCGCGGCGTAACGGCCGACACGCCGGTTCGGGTCCTGGTTGGGCTTGACCACGGTGGCGCGAAAACGCGCCCAGTCGTCGGCGCTCAGCGCTTCCAGGCCGTCGACCACGTTGAACGAGCGCAGGTGTTCTTCGGCGTAGGTGCTGCGCTGCAGCGGCTGCAACTGGAACAGCGGCTTCTTCGTGCTGAAGGCGATCGGCCGGTCGGTGGCGGTGAGGCGCACGTTGACGAACAGCGGGCCGAACCAGCGGTCGGTCTCGACGATGCCTTCATAGGCTTCGAAACCCTGGCTGCGCGCGATGTTGGCGGCCGGGCGCACCAGCGAGCTCCAGCCCGGCGCGGTCTGCACGAACAGGCCCGACCAGACCTGCACCACACCGGGCGTGAAGGTGTGCGAGAGAAAGGGCGGCGCATAACCGCGCATGTCTTCCGGTGCGAGGCGGTCGAAGGCTTCGGCGAAGCCGGCATCGACTTCGTCGCCGAGCGGGTACCAGCTCTCGGCGCCCTCATGGGTCCAGATCACGTCGGTGCCGTCGAACTGCAGGTGAAAGGAGATGGGTGCGAACACGTACCAGCCGAAGGCCGATGCGCTGGTGAGCGCTTCGCAGTACTGGAAGGCTGCGGTCGGTATCACACCCAGCGCCGCCCGATCGGCGCGCACCGGCAGCGTGGCCGAGGGCAGGGCGCGGTAGTACGAGATCACGCGGCCGTCGGGCCAGGGCGAAGAGGCGGAAGGGTCGCTCATGGGTGCATCGGGTCGCTCGCCGAGCTTGCGTGAACCGGGCAACAAAAAGCCGGCCGCGTTGCGCCGCCGGCTCGCGTCAGCGTGCGGTGTTCAGCCGCGTTGTTGGCGCGTGAGGAAGGGCGAGCGCATCGCGCCCAGCACCACCTTGCAGGCCGGGGCGGCGCGCAACTGCACTTGCACCGGCGCCGATTGCACGCGCGCCAGGTAAGGCGAGCGCATGGCACCCAGCGACACCTTGCAAGGCGCGCTCTTCGACAGTTCGACGTGAATGAGGCTCGGATCTGCTTGCTTGCTCATGTGTTTCTCCTGTTGCTGGTGTGATGACCGTCTGTTTCAGGCAGCCGATTTCATGCTAGCCGGTGGGTTGCAGCGAGGCAATGAAATAGCGGCTTCGGTGCGCGCACGTTACGTGGCCTTACGCGGTGGGCGCGCGGGGCAACGGGCGGCCGCTTCCTACAGCGTGCGCCACCGTCGGCCGACAGACCGCGCACGCGGCCGTGTTTAGTCTCGCTGGAACAACCTTGGAGACACCCATGAAAGCACTCGTCGTCTGGACCCTGGCCATCTCGGCCATGACCGCTGTGGCCGCGGCCGAACCCGACCTCACGAAGACGCCGCTCGACGCGACCGCCGCGTCGATCCTGCCGAAGCTGCAGAGCGCCAACGGCATCGACTACATGAACGGCGGCTCGGGCACCGAGGGCGTCGACTACATGAAGGCGCGAGGCAGCGAATTCCCGTTGCAGATCACGTTCAGCGGCCCCGGCGGCCAGTACGGCGTGGCCCAGAAGCTCACGGTGCTGAGCGGCGGGCGCGAGCTGATCTCGGTCGCCGACGCCGGCCCGCTGATGATGTTCAAGTTGCCACCCGGCAACTACACGATGGAGGCCACCTTCAAGGGCGTGGTCGAAAAGCGCAGCGTGTCGGTGGGCAGCGGCATCAGCAAGGTGAACTGGAACTCGGTGCGCGCGGACTGATCATTTCGCCGTCGGCATCACGAACTCTGCACCTTTGGCGATGGTCGAGGGCCAGCGCTGCATGATCGACTTCTGCTTGGTGTAGAAGCGCACGCCTTCTTCGCCGTAGGCGTGCATGTCGCCGAACAGGCTCTTCTTCCAGCCCCCGAAACCGTGCCAGGCCATCGGCACCGGAATCGGCACGTTGATGCCGACCATGCCCACCTGCACCTGGCGCGAGAACTCGCGCGCCACGTTGCCGTCGCTCGTATAGCAGGCCACGCCGTTGCCGAATTCGTGCTCGTTGACGAGCTTCACCGCCTCGGCCAGGTCCTTCACCCGCACGCACGAGAGCACCGGGCCGAAGATCTCTTCCTTGTAGATGCGCATGCCGGGCGTGACATGGTCGAACAGCGTGCCGCCGGTGAAGAAGCCGTTCTCGTGGCCCTTGACCTTGTGGCCTCGCCCGTCGACGACGAGCTTCGCGCCTTCTTCGATCCCGATGCCGATGTAGCCCTCGATCCGATCGAGTGCCTGCTTCGTGACGATCGGGCCCATCTCGGCATCGAGCTCCATGCCGTTCCTGATCTTCAGCGTCTTCGCGCGTTCGGCCAGCTTGGGCACGATCCTGTCGGCCACGTCGCCCACGAGCACTGCCACGCTGATCGCCATGCAGCGTTCGCCGGCGGAGCCGTAACCGGCGCCGATCAGGCCGTCGACCGCCTGGTCGATGTCGGCGTCGGGCATCACGACCATGTGGTTCTTGGCGCCACCGAGCGCCTGCACGCGCTTGCCGTGGTGGGCTCCCGTCTCGTAGATGTACTGCGCGATAGGCGTGGAGCCCACGAAGCTCAGCGCCTTCACGTCCGCATGGGTCAGCAAGGCATCGACAACGATCTTGTCACCCTGGATCACGTTGAACACACCGTCGGGCAAGCCGGCCTGCTTGAGCAACTCGGCCATGAAGAGCGAAGGAGACGGGTCACGCTCGCTGGGCTTGAGGATGAAGCAGTTGCCGCAGGCGATGGCCACCGGGTACATCCACATCGGCACCATGCAGGGGAAGTTGAAAGGCGTGACGCCAGCGACCACCCCGAGCGGCTGGCGCAGGGTCCAGTTGTCGATGCCGGTGCTCACCTGGTCGGTGAAGTCGCCTTTCAGAAGCTGGGGGATGCCGCAGGCGAATTCGACGATGTCGATGCCGTGGGTCACTTCACCCTGCGCGTCGGTGAAGACCTTGCCGTGTTCGGCGGTGATCATCGCGGCCAGGGTGTCGCGGTGCTGGTTCAGCAGTTCGAGGAACTTGTTGAGGATGCGCGCACGCCGGATCGGGGGCATGTCGGCCCAGGCCGGGAAGGCGGCCCGGGCGGCGGCCACGGCAGCGTTGACTTCTTCGACGGAGCCCAGGGCCACCTGCCGGGCGACAGCACCGGTGGCGGGGTTGTAGACCGGCTGGCGGCGGCCGCTGGTGCTGGCGACCAACCGGCCACCGATGTAGTGGGCGACTTCGGTGGTGGCGGTGAAGGCTTCGGGTGCGCCCATGGTGGCTCTCCTGCAGTGGCGATTCGGACCGGCACAGAGTCTATTCCACCGCCACCCCTTCGCGGCGTGGCAGGCCGGGCGGGCGGCTGCCGAAGATATTCACGCGCTCGCTCTGCACGATGCGCCGCATCGCGACGGCATCAGCCACCGGCCCGTCGTACAGGACGATCTGGCAACCGGTGGCCAGCGCCGACAGCTGCCAGTGCCAGGCGGCCGACGCGCACGAGGCTTGGAAGAACAATTTGTCTTCGGCGCGCAGCGCGCACTCGAGCCGGTGCTGTCTCAGGTGCTCGATCAACAAACCACCGGCGCTGCCCGGCGAGGCCTGCGCGAACAAGGGCTGGTCGAAAGCGAAACGCTGCCAGTGGAATTCATCGGCGTGATGGCCTTGCAGCAGTGCCGACAAGGCGCGCACCGCCAGCCCGCGCACCGGCCGCAGCGGCGTGTCGCCCAGCGTGACCAGCAGGTCGAGCGAGGCGAGCGCCGCCGCCACCTGAACGACCCGCGCGGCCAGCGGTTCGCCGGTGTCGTGCGGCAGCGCGGCCACGTGGGCGATCAACAGGCGCGGTGCGAGGGGCTTGAATCCTTCGGCGATTTCCGGCGCACCCGTCTCTGGCGCAGCGATGGTCAGGCTGGCGCCGATCGCGGCGACCGCCAGCGCGGTGACGACCGCATCGGCATCGTTGCGCAGGATCGCCACCACCTTGTCGCCCACGCCCACGCCTTGTTCGCGCAGTACTTCGCCCATTTGTTCGACCCGCGACTGCAACTCGGCGCGGGTGAGTCGCTCGCGCCGGCCATCGGCGTGACACGCCGTGACGGCCACGGCCTCGGGGTCGGCGCCTGACCCGAGCAGCAGGTTTTCCGCGTAGTTCAGACGCAGGTCGGGGAAGACGGCCACGCCATCGGCCTCGGCCACGCGCGATGCACTGCCTTCCCAGTGCAGTTCGGCCCAGCTCAGGAAATGGCGCCAGAAGCGCGGCGCCGATGCAGATGAGCCCATCGGGCGAACCTGCGTCGCGGTGTTCATGGCGCGGTGCCGACCAGGGGCACCGCGGACGCCCGGGGTGCCTCGTTCGGTGCCCCCCCGAGCGCGTAGGCCTTCAGCAGCGAATCGCGGAAATGCTCTTCGCTGAACCGCTCGGCAGCCTGCTCGCGCGCCTGCCGGCCCATGCGCGAGCGCAATTCCGGTGCGTCGATCAGGCGGGCAATGCAGTCGAGCAGATCCTCTTCCGTGGTGCACAGGAAACCGGTCTCACCATCCTGGAGCAGTTCGCGATGATGTGGTGCATCGATGGCCACCACCGGCATGCCGGTGGCCAGCGCCTCGACCAGGAAGACCGGCATGCGGCGCGTGCTGCCGGGGGCGATGAACAACCAGCCCGACGCGAGACGCCCGGCGCGGTCGGCGTCGCTCACCGAATCGAACACGCCCACGTTCGCCGCCTGCAGGCGCGTGCGCGAGCCCGCATCGACGGCGCCGATCCAGTTGAAGCCGATGCGCAGCGGCGTGCCGCCCAGCAGCACCGCGATGCGGGCGAACAGCTCGATGCTGCGCGGGTCGGGGTAGGGGCTGCCGGCCACCAGCAGCGGGTGGCGCGCTTCATGGCGTTCGATGCCGAGAAACTCGCGGCCGACCGGCGTTTCGACCACCGCCACCGGTTGGCTGACGATCGATGCCCTGGAGTCGGCCTTCGACGCGTTGGCGGCGATCGCGCGGGCCTGCCTGCGCTTGCGCCGGAAGATGCGGTGCAGCGTGCTGGCCACGAGCCCGGCGGCACCGAACACGCGCCATCCGCGCAGCGAATAGAACAAGGGCACGTCCAACCCTTCGAACGAGACGATCGGCGCGCCGAACACCGATGCGCGCAGCCCGTGCAGGTGCACCGCACTGACCGGGCCGGCGCGCAGCGTCTGCACGAAGGCCTGCAGCGACTGCCACCATTGCCGTACCACGCCCTGGCCGACGGTGCTGGTCAGCACGAGGTCGATGCGCGGGTCGAACTTCGGCAGCAGGTGCCGGTAGCGCAGGTCGTCGATCAGCAGCACGGTCTGTTCGGTGCCGGAGCGCGCGAGTGCGGCGGTGGCCGGCCCGAGGAAACTGAAGACCTCGTCGCTGACGCGACCGGCGAGGTGCACCACCCGCGGTGCTGCGGATTCGAGGACGGCGGTTTCGCGCTTCATGGTCGTTGCCGATCGTGCAGGCGCGGGCCGCTTACTTCGCGCCGTCGCGGGCGAGCACCACGCCCAGCGTTCTCCACAGGATGCTCAGGTCGAGGCCGACCGAACGTTCTTCGACATAACGGCGGTCGAGCGCCACGCGTTCGTCGTAGGTCGTGTTGTTGCGGCCCGAGACCTGCCACAGGCCGGTCATGCCCGGGGTCACGCTCAGGTAGTGCCAGCGCGCGGCGCCATAACGCGCGAGCTCGCCGGTGGTGATGGGGCGCGGCCCCACCAGGCTCATCTCGCCGCGCAGCACGTTGATCAGCTGTGGCAGCTCGTCGAGGCTGGTCTTGCGAAGAAAGTGGCCGACCGGCGTGACGCGCGGATCGCGGCTCAGCTTCTGGTCACGCTCCCATTCGGCACGTGCCGCGGGGTCGGACAGCAGCAGTTCCTGGAGCATGCGTTCGGAGTCGCGGTACATGCTTCGAAACTTCAGGCAGCGGAAGAGCTCGCCATTGCGGCCGACGCGGTAGTGCGCGAACAGGATCGGCGCGCCGTCGCGGCGCCAGATCAACCACGCCACCAGCAGCATCAGCGGTGCTGCCATCAACAACAGCACGAAGGCGCCGGCCTGGTTCAGGCGGCGCTTGATGCGCTGCGCTGCGCCCGAGCCCGCAGGCACCCGGCGGCGTGTGCGCAGGTCATCAAAAACGAGTGTCGAACCGTGGGCGTGTGACATGTTGATAGCTCCCTGGGCGTCTCCTGACTTGTGTGTCTTTGGGTGGTGCAGTGAGCAAGACACGGGCCATCCCGTATTGACTGTTTCGACCCCCGCATACAGGGGGGTTTGACGGCAGTTGGCAACAACACACGGTGTTCTCGGCACGTGGATGGTGCTGTGCGCGTTGCCGCACGTTGCAACTTGCACCGTGATCGCGCCTTGCATGGCTCTTGCATGGGGATGCCGGCAACAAGGAGCGAGATCATCATGTCCATGCATCGATTCTTCGAAGCGTTGAAAGCCCGCTGGGGCTGGATGCTCTGTATCTGGTTGTTCGTGATCGCCCTAACGGCTTTCGTGAGCGTGGTCTTGCCGCAGCACTTCACGGCCACGGCCTCGGTGCTGGTCGACCTCAAGAACCCCGACCCCCTGGTTCAGGGGGTGCAGCAGAACAACCCGCTCGGCGCCGGCTACATGAGCACGCAGGCCGACGTGGTGGCGAGCCAGCGTGTGGCCAACAAGGTCATCCAGTCGCTCGGCCTGGCCAAGTTGCCGCAGTACCGCGAGCTGTGGTTCAAGGCGACCGAAGGGGTCGGCGAATTCGAGCCCTGGCTGGCCGAGTACCTGCAGAAAAAACTCGAGGTGTTGCCGACGCGCGAGTCGGGCGTGATGTGGGTCAGCTTCACGGGGCGCGAGCCGCGTGAGGCGGCCGACATCGCCAACGCGTTCGTGCAGGCCTACATCGCGACCACGCTCGAACTGCGGGTCGACCCGGCACGCCAGTACGGCAACTACTTCGACGGCCGCGCCAAGCTGCTGAGCCAGGCGCTCGAGGCGGCGCAGACCAGGCTGTCGAACTACCAGCGCGAGCGCGGCATCCTGGTCACCGACGAGCGGCTCGACATCGCGACCGCGCGGCTCACCGAACTCTCCACGCAGATCGTGGCGGCGCAGTCGATCGCGGCCGATTCGTCGAGCCGGCAGCGCCAGGCCGACCGCGACGGTGGCAAGCTCGCCGAAGTGCTGAACAGCCCGGCGGTCGCCGTGCCGAGCGCCGAACTGGCGCGCCAGGAGATCCGGCTCGGCGAGTTGCGCCAGCGCCTGCGCGAAGACAACCCGGAAGTGCGGGACCTGAAGGACACGATCGCGCTGCTGCGCGCCCAGGTCGCCGCCGAAACGCGCCGCGTCTCGGCCACCATCGGCGTGAGCAACCAGATCAACGAAGAGCGTGTGGCGCGCCTGTCGGCCCTGCTCGAACAGCAGCGCGCCACGGTGCTGCAACTGAAGAGCCAGCGCGACGGCGCCTCGGTGCTGCTGCGCGATGTCGAGAACGCACAGCGCGCCTACGACGCGGTGCAGGCGCGCGCCGGCCAGACCACGCTGGAGAGCCAGAACACGCAGACCAACGTCTCGGTGCTGAAGCTGGCGTCGGCACCTGTGTTTCCTTCATCCCCCAAGCTGGGGGTCAACCTGGCCGTGGCGGCGGTGCTGGGCATGCTTCTCGCTCTTGGCATGCTCATGATCCGCGAAATGACCGACCGCCGTCTGCGCAGCGAAGAAGACGTGCTGGACGTGCTCAAGCTGCCGCTGCTCGTGACCCTGCCGCGCGGCATCGCGCCCGCGGGTTCTGCTTCCAGGGGCGCGCGGCGTGTGAAGGCGCGGGTTCTTGGCCTGCGCGCGCGGTGATGTCTCATGCGCACCGATACAACCCTCGCGGAGCAAGTCATGCGACTCGTCTTTGAAGCCGGTCACCCGGGTCATGCCGGTCACGCTGCCCATGCCAGCGTGGAAGCGCCGGAAACCGTGATGCCGACCGGTGCGGGCGGTGGTTTGCACGACCGCTCGATGGGCGAACTGATCCGCGTGGCGAACAGCCTCACCGATGCGCAGATCGACCAGGTGGCCGAATACCAGCGCCGGCGCGGCATCCGCTTCGGCGAGGCCGCGGTCGCGCTGAAGTTCGCCAGCAACGACGACGTGCTGTGGGCCTTGTCGCAGCAGTTTCACTACCCCTACGCGCCCGAGGCCATCCGCCACCGCAACCGCGAGCTGGTGGTGGCCGCCGACCCGTTCGGCGACCAGGCGGAAGTCATCCGCGACCTGTGCAGCCAGGTCGCGATGGGCATTCATCAGCGTGGCGAACCGCGCTCGGCGCTCGCCGTGGTGAGCCACGATGTCGGCGACGGCAAGACCTTTCTGGCCGCCAACCTGGCGGTCGCGTTCAGCCAGGTCGGGCGCCGCACGCTGCTGATCGACGCCGACATGCGCACCCCGCGCCTGCACGACGCGTTCGGGCTCGACGCCAAGGTCGGCCTGAGTGCCGTGCTCTCCGGCCGCACCGACGTGAGCGCGATTCAGTCGGTGCCCGACCTGCCCAGCCTGTTCGTGCTGCCGGTGGGTGTGGTGCCGCCGAATCCGCTCGAACTGCTTCAGCGTTCGGCATTCGGCCTGCTCATCGCCGAGCTGGTTTCCAAGTTCGACCACGTCATCGTCGACACCCCGGCGCTCAGCCGCGGTGGCGACTTGCGGGTCATTTCGGCGCACTGCGGTTCGGCCATCGTCGTCGGCCGCAAGGGGCGCTCGAAGATGTCATCCATGGCGCGCCTGACCGAGATGGTGGGCCGCGGCCGGGCGCGTGTCGCGGGCGTCGTGTTGAACGACCACTGACGAGGCCAGCCTCGTCCTGAAGTGGACGATCAGCAGCGCGGCGAAGATCCCGAGCACCCACGTGAAAGCGCGCGGCTGGCCGAGGTAGGGATAGCGGAACACTTCCAGGAACGACAGGAAGAACATCGGGTAGGCCAGCGCGCCGCCGAGCCGCCCCGCACCGTAGCTGCGGAACAGCAGGCCGCCGACCAGCGCGACCCCGGCGAAGTACGCCACCCCCAGCGGCAGGCCCAGGTCGCTCACCACCGCGTACAGGCCCGAGGGGTTGTTGAATTCGATGTCGAGATAACGGGTGAGCAGGTCTTCGGGTTGCAGGAAGCGCACGTTGATCCAGTCGGAGAACGCCGCGCCGATCGACAGCGGTGCCTTGTGCAGCCACAGCAGCGTGTACTCGAAGCGCCAGGTCGGCCAGTCCTGCATGGCCAGCAAGGCCGCGCCGTTGTTCAGCGAGGTGTAGTAGTAACTCGCCATGCGGCCGATCGCGAAGTCCCAGAACTCGAGCTTGCCGTTGTAGGCCGCGGCGGTCCACGAGCGCACCGATTCCGCGATGCCGAAGTAAAGGATCAGCAGCGGGATCGCGATGAACGGCCCGAGCCAGGTGAATACGCGCACTGCGCGGCGCTCGGAGCGTGCGGCCACCGCGCCGGCGGCGAGTGCGAACGGCACCACGGTTTCGATCAGGGCGAGCCGCTCCGACCACGCGTAGACCCGGAACACCGTCAGCGCGAGCAGGGCGCCGCACAGCCAGTGCAGCGTGCGGCCGATGCGCGGGCCGGGGAATGCCAGGCGGAAGGCGTAGATCGAAAAAAACACCGGCGCGAAGTTCGTCAGCGAGGTGATGCCGCTGGTCAGCGCGAGCTGCGGGTCGTTGCGGTCGGGGCGGTATTGGCCGAGCAGCGTCTGCAGCAGCAGCATCGGGTTCGTGATGAAACCCTTGAGCCAGTACACGTAGGCCAGGCCGGCGATCACGCCGACCACGCAGGCCGCGCTGTCCCAGTGCAGCAGCGTGGCCGGCGCCGGCCGCGGCCGTGGCACGAACTGCTGGCCGAGCCAGCCGGCCAGCGCGATGACCAGCAGCAGCAACGCGCCCAGCGCCAGGTACGCGCCGTCGAGAAAACGCGCGCCGCGGATCACGACCCCGGGCAGCTCGGCCTGCCCGACGCTGGCGATCAGGAACAGCACCGGCAAGAGAAAGCCGAGGCAGATGCCCGCGGGCGAGGCCCACCACGGCAGGCGCGGGCGCCCGGCTTCCAGTGGCGCGGTCGGCGTGTCGTTGTCTTTCATGGTCTCTCCTCTGCGAGCACGGCACGCAAACGCAGCCCGGCCAGTGCAGCCAGTGCGGCTTCGGCGCCGAGCAGGGCCCAGCCGTAGGCGAAGTCTCCGTGCAGCGCGAGCAGCAGGCTGCAGAACACGAGCGCGGAGATCGCGACGATCAGCGCATACGAACGTTCGCGGCCGAACGCGATCAGGCTCTGCATGCCGAACAGGTTGGCCGCGGCGTTGAGCGGCACGCTCAGGCCGAGCAGCATGATCAGGCCGACGGCGACCGGAAAGTCGGCCTTGAACACGTAGTGAACGATGGCCGGCGCGAGCCACGCGATCGCCAGGCCGATGACCGAGCCGAGCGTCATCAGCGCCGCCAGCGCCAGGCGCCCGACGCGCAGCGCCTGTGCTCGGTCGGTGGCGGCGAGCGCCGACAGGCGCACGAAGCCGAGCTGGTTCACCGGCAGCAGTGCGGCCTGCCCGGCCATCTTCACGCGCAGCGCGAGGTTGGCCGCGCCCACGGTCGACGGGTCGCCGATCAGGCCCAGCATGGCCACGCCGCCGTTGGTGAGCAGCGCGCCGCTCAGGTTGCCGAACAGGATCGCCCACGAGCGCCGCATCAGCGCCAGCATGGTGTGCCATTGCGCGCAGGGCCGGCCGACGAGCCGGTGGCGCAGCAGCGTGGCCCAGCCGGCCGCGGCGTTGCTCAGCGAGACGAAGCTGTAGGCCCACAAGGCGGCGGCGATGTCGTCGGGTTGTGTCACCGACACCCACAACCATGCGACGCCGGCCAGGCGTGTGCAGACCGTCATCAGCAACAGCGGCTGCAGCCGTTCGAGCGCACGCAGGTACCAGGAGATGTCGAGCGCGAAGCCGACCAGGAACATACCCATCGCGATCAGCAGCGGTGCCTGGTCGAGCCCGCGGTACCAGAGCAGCGGGGCGGCGACCAGTGCGCAGGTGAGCACGCACACCAGCAACTTGGCGGCGGTCACGTTCCACAGCACGCGGTGGCGTGCCGCCGGGTCGTTCGACGCCTGCGCGACCTCGCGGATGCCGAGCCAGTCGAAGCCGAACTCGACGATCACGCCCAGGAAAGCGGCCAGCGCGGTGTAGAACGAGACGATGCCGTAGTTGTGCACACCCAGCACACGGCCGCACACCACCGCGAACACGAGCGGGAACGCGAAGGTCGCGATGTGCGTGAGCGTCAAGCCGAGCAGCTGACGTAGGGCCGATCTCATCTGCTGGAGCGTCTCCGGGGTCGTGGGGGCATGTGAACCAGAACAGCAAGTTGCGGGCCGCTGCCAGGGGGTGGGCGGCCACTCAACCCGGGGGGGTCGAAAGGCTCATGCGCGCATGAAATCTGCGTGACTCCGCGCGTCGGTCTCCGGGAGAAACCATGCTGCCTCATCGTCGTGCACACGGCTCGCGCCGTTGCCTTGTTCACTCGGTGAGCGGCGCGCTCGTATTGTTGGCGCTTGCGGCCTGCGGTGGCGGTGACAGCGATCCGCAAGCCGACAAGCTGGGCACGCTCGCGGCCGCCGGCGTGAGCCCGGTGCCCGAAGACCTGCCGACGCTGCGTGCCCCGGTCGACGACGGCACGGGCGAGCCTCCCGTTGCGGGTGTGCGCACGGCCGCCGCCGACGAGCGCGCCTCG
>Ga0209883_1000040_pt1 | contig 38769 bp, 37 predicted proteins | sample GWRWT4_21May14_FD_187196 | JGI IMG/M metagenome (GOLD analysis project Ga0209883, IMG submission 187196) | Sand microcosm microbial communities from a hyporheic zone in Columbia River, Washington, USA - GW-RW T4_21-May-14 (SPAdes) (version 2) | ecosystem: Engineered > Artificial ecosystem > Sand...
CGGTCTGTGCACTGTCGACCGGCGATGGGTCGACCAGGACTTCGGCATCGGGCAGCAGCCGCGCGCCGGCCACCGTCTGCGCCACCACGGCCGTGACGGGCAAGGACGTGGCGTTGCCGACGCGCCCGACGATCTGCGACGAGTCGATCGTGGTTCCGGCCGTGACTTGCCCGTCGGTGCCGATCACGACGCTGGCATTGCTGCTCGACCAGCGGATCGTCTGCCCTGCCATCGGCAGGCCGTTCTGGTCGTACACCTGGGCGGCGAGGGTGGCAGCTTCACCGGGCCGCAGCACCAGGCCCGCCGGCGAGACCACGACGCGCGTGGCCACCGGCGGCAGCACGGCAGGCGCTGGCGCCGGTGCGGCGACCGGGGCGGGCGCGTCGCTGCCGCCACCGCAGCCGCCGAGCAGGGAGGCCGCCGCAGCAGCACAGAAAAACAGGCGACCGATTCGCGTGATGTCGGCAGAGCGGGGCATGGGCGCTTCCTTTTTCCATGGCCACCGGCAGGCGGGAGATGCGCCGGTACGGGAGCCAAGGTAAGGAAGCGCGCGTCACGCGAGCGTCACGCCGGCCGGTGGCCGAACCCTTGAACGTGGGGGTCAGGATGGAAGGTGCCGCGCGGCGGCGTTGCCCTCAGGTGGCCACGGTCTGGCGCACCGCGCGTTCCCAGTTCGCCATCAACTCGGCCGCGCGCTCGCGTGGCAGGGTCGGGTGAAAGCGGCGTTGCACCTGCCACTGCGCGCTCAGTTCGTCGAGGTTCCTGAACAGGCCGCACGACAGGCCCGCGAGATAGGCCGCGCCGAGCGCCGTCGTCTCGATCACCTTCGGCCGCACGACCGGGATGCCGAGCAGGTCGGCCTGGAACTGCATCAGCAAGTCGTTGACACAGGCACCGCCATCGACGCGCAACTCGGCCACCGGCGCGGCGCCGGCCGCCACCGCATCGCGGCTCATCGCCTGCAACAAGGCCGCGCTCTGGAACGCGATGCTTTCGAGCGCCGCGCGGGCAATGTGGGCGACCGTGCTGCCGCGTGTGAGGCCGACGATCGCACCGCGCGCGTCGGCCTTCCAGTAGGGCGCGCCGAGGCCGGTGAAGGCCGGCACGAACATCACGCCGCCGCTGTCGGGCACGCTTTCGGCGAGTTGCTGCACTTCGCCGCTGGCCTTGATCGCATGCAGGCCGTCGCGCAGCCACTGCACCACGGCGCCGCCGATGAAGACACTGCCTTCGAGCGCGAACTCGGGCGTGCTCGTCGCTTGCGCCGCGCTGGTGGTGATGAGGCCGTTGCCCGAGGTCTGGAACTTCTCGCCGGTGTGCATCAGCATGAAGCAGCCGGTGCCGTAGGTGTTCTTCGCCAGGCCGGCCTTGAAGCAGGCCTGGCCGAAGAGAGCGCTCTGCTGGTCGCCCGCCACGCCGCCGATCCGAATCGGGCTGCCGAAGATGTCGGCACGCGTGTTGCCGAAATGATGGCTCGAAGGGTGTACCGCTGGCAGCACGTTGCGCGGAACGTCGAGCGTTGCGAGCAGCTCGTCGTCCCATTCGTTCGAGCGCACATTCAACAGCAGCGTGCGCGAGGCGTTGCTCACGTCGGTCGCATGAACTTCGCCACCGGTCAGCTGCCACATCAACCACGTGTCGACGGTACCGAAAGCAAGTTCACCGCGCCCGGCCGCGGCGCGCGCGCCCGGCACGGTGTCGAGAATCCACTTCAGCTTGGTACCGGAGAAATACGCGTCGAGGATCAGGCCGGTCTTCGCGCGGAAGGTCGGCTCCAGCCCGCGCTCACGCAATGCGGCGCAGGTGGGTTCGGCGCGGCGGTCTTGCCAGACGATCGCGTTGTAGACCGGCGCGCCGGTCTTCCTGTTCCACACCACCGTGGTTTCGCGCTGGTTGGTGATGCCGATCGCGGCCACGTCGGCGGCTTTCAGCCCGGCCTTGGCCAAGGCCTCGTGCGCGGTGGCGAGCTGCGTGTCCCACAACTCCATCGGGTCGTGTTCGACCCAACCCGGCTGCGGGTAGATCTGCCGGAACTCGCGCTGCGCCATCGCCACGATGTGGCCTTGCGCGTCGAACACGATGCTGCGCGAACTCGAGGTGCCCTGGTCGAGCGCGAGGATGTGGGTTTTGTTGGTCATGCGTTCTCCTCCGACCCGCAGGTCACGCAGTTCACGCCGGCCTCGCGCAGCAGGTGCGGAAACGGCGCGGGCGGCGGTGCGTCGGTGAACAGCATATCGACCTGGTCGAACGGCGCCAGCTCCACCATCGCCGGGCGGTTGAACTTGCTGTGGTCGGCCGCGACCCAGACCTCGCGCGAGTGTTCGATGATGGCGCGCGCCACCTTCACTTCGCGGTAGTCGTAGTCGCGCAGCGTGCCGTCGGCCTCGATGCCGGAAATGCCGATCAGGCCGATGTCGACCTTGAACTGCTTGATGAAGTCGACCGTCACTTCGCCCACGATGCCGCGGTCGCGCGCACGCACGATGCCACCGGCCACGATCACTTCGCAGTCGGGGTTGTCGGACAGGATCGCCGCCACGTTCAGGTTGTTCGTGATCACGCGCAGGCCCTTGTGGTGCAGCAGTTCGCGCGCGATCGCTTCGGTGGTGGTGCCGATGTTGATGATCAGCGAGCAACCCGCCGGCACGGCCGCCGCCACCGTGCGCGCGATGCGCTGCTTGGCCTGCTCGTTGAGCATCTGGCGCTGCAGGTACTCGATGTTCTCGGTGGTCGAGCTCGGCACACGCACGCCGCCGTGAAAGCGCGCCAGCAGGCCGGCGTCGGACAGCAGCTTCACGTCGCGCCGCACCGTCTGCAGCGTGACGGCGAACTGCTCGGCCAGCGCTTCGACCGAGACCGAGCCGCGGCTGCGCACTTCGGCCAGCAGCAGGGCCTGGCGGGGGTTCGGGGTCATGGCGCGCAGCGTAGCCGGGCGCCGAACACCTGCCATTGCGGAAACCGCGCTTGCGCTTTGCGAAGTGTTGGGGTAACAATAGAAAGCAGAACAACACAAACGAACAGAAACGAACTTCAACCGCGCGAACATTCTTTCTGGCGTCACACGCCGCGATTCGAATGTGTGGTTCGTCGTCACGAGGAGACTTGTTGAGCCCCACCGATTCCAGCCCGCCCTTGCGGCCGGCAGGCAACCCGAGCGTCGCGCCCTTGCAGGCGTGCGACGTGCTCGTGGTCGGCGGTGGCATCAACGGCGCCGGCATCGCGCGCGATCTGGCCGGGCGCGGCCTGTCGGTGCTGCTGTGCGAGAAGGACGATCTCGCGGCGCACACCTCGTCGTCGAGCACCAAGCTGATCCACGGCGGGCTGCGTTACCTCGAGTACTACGAGTTCTCGCTGGTGAAGAAGGCGCTGGCCGAACGCGAGGTGCTGCTCAAGAGCGCCCCGCACATCATGTGGCCACTGCGCTTCGTGATGCCGCACGACCCCGGCATGCGGCCGGTGTGGATGATCCGCGCCGGGCTGTTCCTCTACGACCACCTCGCCAAACGCGAAGTGCTGCCCGGTTCGCGCACCGTCGACCTGCGCGCGCACGCGGCGGGCAAGCCCTTGAAGCCGATGTTCACGAAGGGCTTCGTCTATTCCGACGGCTGGGTCAACGACGCGCGCCTGGTGGTGTTGAATGCGATGGACGCCCGCGAGCACGGCGCCGAAGTGCTGACGCGCTGGCGCTGCGTCGACGCGAAGCGCGAGGCTTCGGCGTGGCGCGTGCGCCTGCAAAGTGACGCCGGCCAGCAACGTGAACTGAGCGCCCGCGCCCTCGTCAACGCCGCCGGCCCGTGGGCCGCTCAGTTCCTGAGCGAACACGCGCACGTGCCACGCGCCAAGTCGCTGCGGCTCGTGAAGGGCAGCCACATCGTGGTGCCGAAGATGTTCGAGCACGACCACGCCTACATCTTCCAGAACCCCGACAAGCGCATCATCTTCGCGATCCCCTACGAAGACGATTTCACGCTGATCGGCACCACCGACGTGGAACACCACGGTGCCGTGGGCGAAGCGCGCATCGACGCGTCTGAGGCCGCCTACCTGTGCGAGCAGGCGAGCCGTTATTTCGCGAAGCCGGTGACGCCGCAGGACGTGGTCTGGAGCTACGCCGGCGTGCGCCCGCTGCTCGACGACGAGTCGGGCGACCCCTCGGCCGTGACACGCGACTACCTGCTCGAACTGGATACCGCACAAGCGCCGCTGCTCACCGTGTGGGGCGGCAAGATCACGACCTTCCGCAAACTCGCCGAAGAAGCCGCCGACATGCTGATGGCGCCCCTCGGCAGCGCCGCGAAACGGGGTGCGTGGACCCATGGCGCGCCCTTGCCCGGCGGTGACTTGAGCGCCTGGATCGGCAAGGCGCAGCGCCCCGACACCGACTTCACCCGCTTCGCGCAAGCCGCTGCCTTGCGTTACCCGCAGCTTTCGGGCGCGCTGTGCCATCGGCTGGCGCGAGCCTACGGCGCACGCATCGACACCGTGCTCGCCAGCGGCCTCGGCGCAGAAGTCGCGCCCGGCCTCTTCGAAGCCGAACTGGACTACCTGCACCAGCACGAATGGGCCCGCAGCGCCGACGATGTGCTGTGGCGCCGCAGCAAGCTCGGCCTGCATCTGAGCGCAGCGCAACGTGCAGCCGTGGCCGCCTGGTGCGCCGCCCGTTGGCCCGGCCCGGCCACCTCGACCCAGGCCTCACGCGCCACGGAGCCCGCATGGAACTGATGCTCGAACGCATCGAACAGAAGGTGGGCGCACAAGTCCACCTGTACCCGCTCGACCTGACGCTGGTGCCGCTGGCCGTGACCGTGCTGCTCGGCGCCACGCAGGCCGGCAAGACCACGCTGATGCGCGTGATGGCGGGGCTGGACGCACCGGCCAAGGGCCGCGTGCTCGCCGACGGTGTGGACGTGACCGGCAAGCCGGTGCGCGAACGCAACGTGGCGATGGTCTACCAGCAGTTCATCAACTACCCGTCGATGACCGTCGCCGACAACATCGCCTCGCCGCTGAAGCTGCGCAAGGAAAAGAACATCGACGCGCGCGTCAACGAACTGGCGGCCAAGCTGCACATCGAGCCGTTCCTGAAGCGCCTGCCGGCGGAGCTTTCGGGCGGCCAGCAGCAGCGCGTGGCGCTGGCCCGCGCCTTGGCGAAGAACGCACCATTGATGCTGCTCGACGAGCCGCTCGTGAACCTCGACTACAAACTGCGAGAAGAGCTGCGCGACGAACTCTCGCTGTTGTTCGCGAGCGGCCAGTCGACCGTGGTCTACGCCACCACCGAACCGACCGAAGCGCTGCTGCTCGGCGGTTACACCGCGGTGATGGACGCCGGCGAGCTGCTGCAGTACGGGCCGACGGCCGAAGTCTTTCACCGCCCGAAGTCGATCCGCGTGGCGCGCGCTTTCAGCGACCCGCCGATGAACCTGATCGCGGGCACGGCGAACGCGAGCGGCGTCGCGCTGCCGGGTGGCATCACCTTGCCGATCGCCCTGCCGGCGGGCCGCTCCGACGCACTCACGCTCGGCGTGCGTGCCGGTGCGCTGCGGGTGCAGGGCCGCGACGGCGACCTTGCCTTGCCCGGCAAGGTCGAACTCGCCGAGATCTCGGGCTCCGACACCTTCGTGCACGTGCACACGCAAATCGGCGAGCTCGTCGCGCAGCTCACCGGCGTGCATGTGTTCGGCCTGGGCGAAGCGATCACGCTGTACCTGAACCCGGCGCAGGCCTATGTGTTCGGTGCCGACGGCAACCTGCTGGTCGCGCCGCAGATCAACATCAGGGCGGGGACCTGACATGGCCCGCATCGAACTCGATCTGGCGCACGCCTACAAACCGAACCCGCAGCGCGACGAGGACTACGCGCTGCTGCCGCTCAAGATGACCTTTGACGACGGCGGCGCCTACGCGCTGCTCGGCCCGTCGGGCTGCGGCAAGACCACGCTGCTGAACATCGTCTCGGGCCTCGTCAAGCCCTCGCACGGCAGCGTCAAGTTCGACGGCACGGACGTCACGGCGCGCACGCCGCAGCAGCGCAACATCGCGCAGGTGTTCCAGTTCCCGGTCATCTACGACACGATGACGGTGGCCGAGAACCTCGCGTTCCCGCTGCGCAACCGCGGCGTTGCGACTGACAAGATCCAGCAGCGCGTCGGCAAGATCGCCGAGATGCTGGAGATGAGCGGCCAGCTCAACACGCGCGCCGCTGGCCTCACGGCCGACGCGAAGCAGAAGATCTCGCTCGGCCGCGGGCTGGTGCGCGAAGACGTGTCGGCGGTGCTGTTCGACGAACCGCTGACGGTGATCGACCCGCACCTGAAGTGGCAGTTGCGGCGCAAGCTGAAGCAGATCCACCACGAGCTGAAGCTGACGCTGATCTACGTGACGCACGACCAGGTCGAGGCACTCACCTTCGCCGACCAAGTGGTCGTGATGACCCGCGGCCGCGCGGTGCAGATCGGCAGCGCGTCCGACCTGTTCGAGCGGCCGCAGCACACCTTCGTCGGCCACTTCATCGGCTCGCCGGGCATGAACTTCCTGCCCGCCACTTCCGACGCTTCGGGCGTGAACGTCGCCGGCCGGCGTGTGATGCCCGCGAACGCAGCGCTCGCCGGCAGCGGCGACTCGCTCAAGCTCGGCGTGCGCCCGGAATACGTGGCGCTGGTCGCCTCGGGCACACCCGGCGCGCTGCCCGCCACGGTGACGCAGGCGCAGGACATCGGCACCTACTGGCTCGTCACGGCGCGCATCGGCAGCGGCGCGAACGAAACGCTGATCCGTGCCCGGCTGAGCCCGGAGAAAAACATTCCCAAAGCCGGCGATCCGGTGTGGCTCGGTGTCGTCGGCACCCACACCTGCTTCTACCGCGACGAAAAACTGGTCACAGGGGTGAACCCATGAAACCCGTCAACCAGAAAGCCTGGCTGCTGATCCTGCCCGTGGTGCTGTGCGTGGCCTTCTCGGCCATCCTGCCGCTGATGACGGTGGTGAACTACTCGGTGCAGGACATCATCTCGCCCGAGCGCCGCATCTTCGTCGGCACCGAGTGGTTCAAGTCGGTGATGCGCGACGACGACCTGCAAGGCGCCCTGCTGCGCCAGATCACGTTCTCGCTCGCGGTGCTGCTGGTCGAGATTCCGCTCGGCATCGCGCTGGCGCTGGCGATGCCGGCCAAGGGCTGGAAGTCGTCGGCCGTGCTGGTCCTGGTCGCGATCTCGCTGTTGATCCCGTGGAACGTGGTCGGCACGATCTGGCAGATCTACGGCCGCGCCGACATCGGCCTGATGGGCGCGGCGCTCGCCGGCCTCGGCATCGACTACAGCTACACCGGCAACGCCACGCACGCCTGGCTGACGGTGCTGCTGATGGACGTGTGGCACTGGACGCCGCTCGTCGCGCTGCTGTGTTTCGCCGGCCTGCGCGCGATCCCCGACGCCTACTACCAGGCGGCGAGCATCGACGGCGCTTCCAAGCTCGCGGTGTTTCGCTACATCCAGTTGCCCAAGCTGCGCGGCGTGTTGATGATCGCGGTGCTGCTGCGTTTCATGGACAGCTTCATGATCTACACCGAGCCCTTCGTGCTGACCGGCGGCGGGCCGGGCAACGCCACCACCTTCCTGAGCCAGTACCTGACGCAGAAGGCGGTCGGCCAGTTCGACCTGGGCCCGGCAGCCGCCTTCTCGCTGATCTACTTCCTGATCATCCTGCTGCTGTGTTTCATCCTCTACAACTGGATGCAGCGTGTCGGCACCGCGGACAAGACGGAGGCCGGCCATGGATGAGCGTCGTTTCAAGAAGCGGACGCTGTTCCTGCTCGCCTACCTCGTGTTCGCCATCCTGCCGGTGTACTGGATGGTCAACATGTCGTTCAAGACGAACGAGGAGATCCTGTCGACCTTCAGCCTGTGGCCGCGCAACTTCACGCTCGACCACTACAAGACCATCTTCACCGATGTGTCGTGGTACTCGGGCTACATCAATTCGCTGATCTACGTGGCCATCAACACGGTGATCTCGCTGCTCGTGGCACTGCCCGCGGCCTATGCGTTCTCGCGCTATTCCTTCCTCGGCGACAAGCACGTGTTCTTCTGGCTGCTGACCAACCGCATGACGCCGCCCGCCGTGTTCCTGTTGCCCTTCTTCCAGCTCTACACCACGCTCGGTTTGATGGACACGCACATCGCGGTGGCCCTGGCCCACCTGCTGTTCAACGTGCCGCTGGCGGTGTGGATTCTCGAAGGCTTCATGAGCGGCATCCCGCGCGAGATCGACGAAACCGCGTACATCGACGGTTATTCCTTCCCGCGCTTCTTCCTGACGATCTACATTCCGCTCATCAAGGCCGGGGTCGGCGTGGCGGCGTTCTTCTGCTTCATGTTCAGCTGGGTCGAATTGCTGATGGCGCGCACGCTCACCAGCGTGAACGCCAAGCCGATCGTCGCGGTGATGACACGCACCGTCAGCGCCTCGGGCATGGACTGGGGCGTGCTCGCCGCCGCCGGTGTGTTGACCATCGTGCCGGGCGCGATCGTGATCTGGTTCGTGCGCCACTACATCGCAAAAGGTTTTGCGATGGGTCGCGTCTAAAGGAGTCACCGAGATGTTCGACTGGATGGCCTGGACCCTGCCGGTGGCGGTGTTCTTCTGCAGCATCGTGTTGATGCTCGCCGGCATGACCGTGTGGGAACTGAAGTCGCCCACGGTCGAGCGCAAGGGCTTTTTGCCGATCACCACCACGCGAGGCGACCGGCTCTTCATCGGGCTGCTGACCGCCGCCTGGGTCAACCTGGCCTTCGTGGCCGTCAGCGAAAAGATGGTCGCCTGGTTCGGGCTGGCGAGCGAACCGTCGATCTGGATCAGCTTCGTCGTGTCGATGCTCCTGCTCGGGCTGATCCTGCGCAAGGGCTGACCAACACGCACCCCTAGAGTTCTTTACCCACGGCAGCCGGCCAACCTTCCCAATCGGCATGCCCCAACAACCAACGGGAAGTTTCTGAGGAGACACACGCAATGAAACGTTCACCATCGATGTACACGCTCAGCGCTGTGGGAGCCGCCGTCGTATTGACGCTGGCCGCCTGCGGCAAGAAGGAAGAAACACCGAAGGCCGCGGCCCCTGCTTCGGCAGCGCCGGCGGCCTCGGTCGCGGCAGCACCGGCCCCGAGCGGCGCCGAGGCCACCGCGAAGAAGTGGATCGACAGCGAGTTCCAGCCGTCCACGCTGTCCAAGGACCAGCAAGCCGCCGAGATGAAATGGTTCATCGACGCTGCCGCCAAGCTCAAGGCCAAGGGCGTGACCGAGATCTCGGTGGTTTCCGAGACGATCACGACGCACGAGTACGAGAGCAAGACGATGGCCAAGGCCTTCAGCGAGATCACCGGCATCACCGTCAAGCACGACCTGATCCAGGAAGGCGACGTGGTCGAGAAACTGCAGACCTCGATGCAGTCGGGCAAGTCGATCTACGACGGCTGGATCAGCGACTCCGACCTGATCGGCACGCACTACCGCTACGGCAAGATCCTGGCCCTGTCCGACTACATGGAAGGCGCCGGCAAGGAGTTCACCAACCCGGGCCTGGACATCAAGGACTTCATCGGCACGAGCTTCACGACCGCGCCCGACAAGAAGATGTACCAGCTGCCCGACCAGCAGTTCGCCAACCTGTACTGGTTCCGCGCCGACCTGTTCGCCAAGCCCGAGCTGAAGGAACAGTTCAAGAAGAAATACGGCTACGAGCTGGGCGTGCCGCTCAACTGGAGCGCGTATGAAGACATCGCCGCGTTCTTCACGAATGACGTGAAGAACATCGACGGCAAGCCGATCTACGGCCACATGGACTACGGCAAGAAAGACCCGTCGCTGGGCTGGCGTTTCACCGACGCGTGGCTGTCGATGGCCGGCACCGCCGACATCGGCATCCCGAACGGCAAACCGGTCGACGAGTGGGGCATCCGCACCACCGAAGACGGCTGCACGCCGCTGGGGGCCTCGGTCGCTCGTGGTGGCGCCACCAACTCGCCGGCGGCCGTGTACGCGCTGACGAAGTACATCGACTGGATGAAGAAGTTCTCGCCGAAAGAAGCCATCGGCATGACCTTCGGCGAAGCCGGCCCGGTGCCTGCCCAAGGCCAGATCGCGCAGCAGATCTTCTGGTACACCGCCTTCACCGCCGACATGATCAAGCCGGGCCTGCCGGTCGTGAATGCCGACGGCACGCCGAAGTGGCGCATGGCCCCCGGCCCGAACGGCCCGTACTGGAAGCAAGGCATGCAGAACGGCTACCAGGACGTGGGCTCGTGGACCTTCTTCAAGGACCACGACGCCAACAAGACGGCCGCCGCCTGGCTCTACGCGCAGTTCGTCACCGCCAAGAGCACGAGCCTGAAGAAGACCATCGTCGGCCTGACACCGATTCGCGAAAGCGACATCCAGTCGCAGGCGATGACCGACATGGCGCCGAAGCTCGGTGGCCTGGTCGAGTTCTACCGCAGCCCGGCCCGCGTGGCCTGGACGCCGACCGGCGGCAACGTGCCCGACTACCCGAAGCTGGCGCAGCTGTGGTGGAAGAACGTGGCCGTGGCCGTCACGGGTGAGAAGACCCCGCAGGCGGCGATGGACAACCTGGCCAACGAGATGGACGACGTGATGGGTCGCCTGGAACGTGCCGGCATGGCCAACTGCCCACCCAAGCTCAACCCCAAGGGTGACCCGAAGAAGTACCTGAGCGACAAGGGCGCCCCGTGGGCCAAGCTGGCGAACGAAAAGCCGAAGGGCGAGACGATCGACTACGACGCACTGCTCGGTGCGTGGAAAGCCGGCAAGGTTCGTTGAACCTGCGCGATGCTTTTGACTTGAATGTCTGATTGAAGCGACGGCTGCGAGGCAGCCCTTTCAGGCCCGCGACGTGCCAACGCCGCGGGCCTTTTTCGTGGCCGATGTTATGGTCCGGCCACGCCGCGCACAGACCGGCGACGACGGAGCCCGCTGATGCGAATCTTCATTTCGTATTCGTCCAAGTACCGCGACCTCTGCGATCGCCTGCAGCTCGCGCTCGAGGCCGACGGCCGCCACGAAGTCTTCGTCGACCGCACGCAACTCGCCCCCGGCCAGCCTTTCGACACCACGCTGCGCCAGGGCATCGAAGACTGCGACCTGTTCCTCTTCCTGCTCAGCCCCGAAAGCGTCGCGCCCGGCAGTTATGCGTTGGCCGAACTGAGCCTGGCCAAGGCCCGCTGGCGCCACCCGGGCGGCCACGTGCTGCCGGTCAAGGTGGCGCCGGTGCCGAAAGACATGATTCCCGCCTACCTGCGCGCGGTGACGATCCTGGAGCCGCAGGGCGACGTGGTGGCCGAGACCGTGGCCGCGGTCGAGAACGTGAAGCCGCCATCGCGCCGCAGGCTCGTGGTGGCATTGATCGCAGCCGGTGTCGCGGTGGCCGTGGTGCTCGGCACCGTGGGCACGTTGAACTGGCAGAAGCAGCGCAAAGCGCAGGCGCGCGCCGCGGCTGCGCAAGCGACCGCGTTGGCGGCCGCCGTTCAGCTCTGCGAATCGGGCAGCCAGGCCCTCGCCTGGCAGCGTTTCACCGAGATCGGCAAGGAGCGCCCCGAGCCGCCTGCGGCGCGCCGGGCCCAGGAAGACTGCGCGATGCGCTGGCTGCGCGAGATCCGCGTGCAGGCCGACAAGGAAAGCTTCACCGACATCGTGGTGCGTGTCTTGCCGGTGCTGGCCGAAGGCGCCGCCGCGGCCACCGGCCAGCGTGCTGCCGACCTGCGCGCCCACATGGGCTGGGCCGACCACCTGCGCACACGTGAAGGCGTGGGCGGGCTCGACCCGCAGGCGCACTACCGCCAGGCGCTGGCGCTCGACGCCGACAACGTCTACGCGCACACGATGGCGGGCCACCTGACGATGGTGCAGCGCGGGCCGATCGACGAGGCGCGCCGGCACTTCCAAGTGGCGCTCGACGGCGGCCGCGAGCACGGCTGGGTGCGCGGCATGCAGTTCGCGGCGCTGCTGTACCACACGCCCGGCCCCGGCCAGATCGAAGCGGCACGCGCCGCCAGCGACATGCGCCAGCGCGGCGAAGCCATCGAGCCGGCGCTGCGCGACCGGCTGTGGACCTACGTCTACTACGACAGCCTGCTGTCGCGCGAGCGGCGCGACGGTTTTGTCGCGGCAGTCCACGACAAGGACGCGGCGGCGACCTTCCTGTGGCTCTTTCCCGAGGCCGAGGTGCGGCCCGACCGGCGCGCGCTCTGGCGCTACGGCCTGGCCTCGCTCGAAGAGGCGGCCGGCGACCGTGCCGGTGCCCGCAAGCGTTTCGAGGCGCTGCGCGACGAGTTCAAGCGCGAAGGCTCGTCGGGCCGCATCGTCGACATGACACTGGCCGCACTCAAGCGCCTGCAGGCGCCGTGAGCGCCCGGCGCGTCGCCCTCAGAGTTCGACGATGCTCTTGAAACCGCCGTAGACGAGGCGCTTGCCGTCGAAGGGGCAGTCTTCCCCGCTCATCATCTTCGCCAGCCGCGGGTCGGCCATCACCTTCGCGTTGATGCGGTCGCGCGCCTTGCGCGCCATGCGGCGGTAGGCGGCAAGGTTCTTCTTCGACACCGGAATCACGAATCCGTCAACGTAGGGCTCATGCAGGGCCTCCTGTGGGTTGGGCCATCAGACCGCGTTGACGCCGACCATCCAGCCGACGCCGAAGCGGTCGGTCACCATGCCGAACCACGGCGACCAGAAGGTCTTGCCGGCGGGCATCGTCACCGTGCCACCTTCGGCGAGGGCGTTGAACAGGCGGTCGACGCCGGCCGCATCGGGCGCGTCGATCGAGAGCGAAAAGCCCTTGAACTCGGTGTCACCGGCGGCCATGCCGTCGGAGGCCATCAACACCGCGCCGCCGATGCGCACCGACGCGTGCATCACCTTGTTCTCGAAGCCGGGTGCGAGCATGCCGGGGGGCAAGGGGTCGGGGCTTTCGTTGAATCGCATCATCATGTCCACCTCGGCGCCGAGCGCCTTGCGGTAGAACTCGATCGCCTCTTCGCAGCGACCGTTGAAGAACAGGTAGGGTTGGATCTGCATGATGGAATCTCCGTATCGTCGCGGGTTGGAGGTGGGCCTCAACCATACGACGAACGGTGATCGGCGGGATAGACCAGCCCGCCGCAGAATCTTGTCAACGTGGGGGGCAGTTCTACGCCGCTGCAGCGGCCCGCTTCTTCACCGCACGCGGCGGCGCGGCCGGCCAGGAGCGCATCGCCATCTCAACACTGAGCAACAGGCTCTCGCGCGGCGCGCCGTCCTTGGCCTGCATCGACATGCCCTGGTAGACCGTCGCGTAGAACGTGGCGAGCGCGCTGGCCGAGGTGTCGGCCGGCAACTCGCCATCGGCGATGCCCTGCTGGATGCGATCACGCATCAGGTCGACACCGAGCGCGCGGCGCTTGGCGAGCGCGTTCTGCACGTGTTCGGCGGCGACCGAGCAGTTGGTCGTGGCCATCACCATCATGCAGCCGAGGGGGTGGCAGGCTTGCGTCAGTTCGGCCGCGGCCTCTTCGAGCAGGCGCTGCACCGCACCGCGCGCCGTCGGCTCTTCTTCGAGCGCACGCCGGCCGAAGCCGCCCGGGCCCTTGCCGTAACGTTCGATCGCTTCGAGGAACAGCCGCTCCTTGTCGCCGAACGCGGTGTACAGGCTGGGCGGCGTGATGCCCATCGCGGCGGTCAGGTCGCTGATCGACGCGGCCTCGTAGCCGCGCTCCCAGAACACGTGCATCGCCCGGTCGAGCGCGGTGTCGCGGTCGAACGAGAGGGGCCGGCCGCGGGGTTTGGCCGGTGTGCTGCTCGGCACCACGGGCACCGCCGTTGTCTCTTTCGTCTTTTTCATAGCGATCGCTAATAAATCTCTTGACGAGCCCTTCCGCGATGGCTACATTGTGCCACATGCCGTAGCGTTCACTACGAATTAATCGACACCGGCCCCAGGGCCTCTCACCCCACCGAACTTTCCTGCCGAAGCAACCGCCGGCAGGTGTGGGCGGAGCCTTGTCCGGTCATCGGCAACGACTGCAATCCCGAAGGAAACACCATGACGAAGCACATCACTCCCCCGACCCGCCGCCGCCTCTGGGTCGCCGGCACGGCACTGACCGCGCTGACCGCCGTCGCGACCGCCGTGTTCACCTTGCGCACCACCAGCGCCGAAGCCTCGCCTTCCGCCGAAGCGCCGGCCACGCCGGTCTCGGTGGCGACGGTCGTGCGCAGCGAAGTCGCGACCTGGGCCGAGTTTTCCGGCCGGCTCGAAGCCGTCGAACGGGTCGACATCCGCCCGCGTGTCGCCGGCACCGTGCAGGCGGTGCACTTCCGCGAAGGCGCGCTCGTGAACAAGGGCGACCTGTTGTTGACGATCGACCCGGCGCCCTATGCGGCGGAAGTGGAACGTGCCGAAGCGCAGGTGGCCGCGGCCCAGGCGCGGGTGTCTTACACCGGCAGCGAATTCGAACGCGCCCAGCGCCTGCTCGACGAGCGCGCCATCGCGCAGCGCGAGTTCGACGAGCGCAGCAACGCCCAGCGTGAAGCCGGCGCCAACCTGCGCGCCGCGCAGGCCGCCTTGCAGAGCGCGCGCCTGAGCCTGGGTTACACGCAGGTGCGCGCACCGGTCGCCGGCCGCATCGGTCGCTTGGAAATCACGGTCGGCAACCTCGTCGCTGCCGGCCCCGGTGCGCCGGTGCTGACCACGCTGGTCTCGGTGAGCCCGATCTACGCCAGCTTCGACGCCGACGAGCAGGTCGTGAGCCGCGCCTTGCGCGACGTGCAGGGCGCCGGCAGCGCACGCGGCCAGGTCGAGCGCATTCCGGTGCAGATGGGCACCGCGGCCACCGCCGACACACCCTTCAACGGCCACCTGCAACTCGTCGACAACCAGGTCGATGCGAAGAGCGGCACGGTGCGCGTGCGCGCGATCTTCGCCAACGCCGACGGCCAGCTCATGCCCGGCCAGTTCGCGAAGCTGCGCCTCGGCCAGGTGAAGAACGACGCCGCGCTGCTGATCAACGAACGCGCCGTCGGCACCGACCAGAACAAGAAGTTCGTGATGGTCGTGGGCAACGACAACAAGGCGGCCTACCGCGAAGTGACGCTGGGTGCGAACGTGAACGGCCTGCGCATCGTGACCTCGGGGCTGCAACCGCAGGAACGCGTGATCGTCAACGGCCTGCAGCGCGTGCGGCCCGGCGCCCTGGTCGCACCGCAACCGGTCGCGATGGAACTGAAGGCCGAAACGCAGCGCGACACGGCACCGCGTTCATAAGAAGAAGAAAGCCCGACATGAATCTCTCGAAATTTTTCATCGACCGGCCGATCTTCGCCGGCGTGCTGTCGCTATTGATCTTTCTCGGCGGCCTGATTGCGGTGCGTGGTTTGCCGATCTCCGAATACCCGGAGGTCGTGCCACCCTCGATCGTCGTGCGCGCCAACTACCCCGGCGCGAACCCGAAGGTCATCGCCGAAACGGTGGCCACGCCGATCGAAGAGCAGATCAACGGCGTCGAAGGCATGCTCTACATGGCGAGCCAGGCCACCACCGACGGGCTGATGACGCTGACCGTCACCTTCAAGCTCGGCACCGACCCCGACAAGGCGCAACAACTGGTGCAGAACCGCGTCGCTCGCGCCGAAGCGCGCCTGCCCGAGGAAGTGCGCCGGCTCGGCATCACGACCGTGAAGAGCTCGGTCGACCTGACGATGGTGGTTCACCTGCTGTCGCCGAACGGCCGCTACGACATGACCTACCTGCGCAACTACGCGGTATTGAACGTGAAAGACCGGCTCGCCCGCGTCGAAGGTGTCGGCGACGTGCAGCTGTTCGGCTCGGGCGACTACTCGATGCGCGTCTGGCTCGACCCGCAGAAGGTGGCGCAGCGTGGCCTGTCGGCCAGCGACGTGGTGAACGCGATCCGCGGCCAGAACGTGCAGGCCGCGGCCGGCGTGATCGGCGCGTCGCCGGGCCTGCAAGGCATCGACGTGCAGCTCTCGGTCAACGCGCAAGGGCGCTTGCAGAACGAAGAGGAGTTCGGCGACATCATCGTGAAGGCCGGCGCCGACGGCGCCGTCACGCGCCTGCGTGACATCGCCCGCATCGAGCTCGGCGCGGCCGACTATTCGCTGCGCTCGCTGCTCGACAACAAGGACGCGGTCGCGGTGCCGATCTTCGCCGCGCCCGGCTCGAACGCCATCGCGATCTCGAACGGCGTGCGCGCGACGATGGAAGACGTGAAGAAGGCCATGCCCGAAGGCGTGGCCTACGAGATCGTCTACGACCCGACGCAGTTCGTGCGCGCGTCGATCAAATCGGTCGTGTACACCTTGCTCGAAGCGATTGCTCTCGTCGTGCTGGTGGTGATCCTGTTCCTGCAGACCTGGCGCGCGTCGATCATCCCGCTGCTGGCGGTGCCGGTCGCAGTCGTCGGCACCTTCGCGGTGATGAAGGTGTTCGGCTTCTCGATCAACGCGCTGAGCCTGTTCGGCCTGGTATTGGCGATCGGCATCGTGGTCGACGACGCGATCGTCGTGGTCGAGAACGTCGAGCGCAACATCGAAGCCGGCCTGACCCCGCGCGAGGCCACCTACCGCGCGATGCGCGAAGTCTCGGGCCCGATCATCGCGATCGCGCTGGTGCTGGTCGCGGTGTTCGTGCCACTGGCTTTCATCAGCGGCCTGACCGGCCAGTTCTACAAGCAGTTCGCCTTGACGATCGCGATCTCGACGGTGATCTCGGCGATCAATTCGCTGACCTTGTCGCCCGCACTGGCCGCGCTGCTGCTGAAGAGCCACGACGCGCCGAAAGACGCGCTGACGCGTGGCATGGACAAGCTGCTCGGCCCGTTCTTCCGCGGCTTCAACAAGCTCTTCCACCGCGGCGCGGCGGCCTACAGCGGCGGCGTGAAGACGGCGATCTCGCGCAAGGCCGTGATGCTCGGCCTGTACCTGGTGCTCGCCGTCGCCACGGTCGGCATGTTCAAACTGGTGCCGCACGGCTTCGTGCCGGCGCAAGACAAGCAGTACCTGATCGGCTTCGCGCAATTGCCCGACGGCGCCACGCTCGACCGCACCGAAGACGTGGTGCGGCGCATGAATGCGATCGTGATGAAGCAGCCCGGCGTGGAACACGCCATCGCGTTCCCCGGCCTGTCGATCAACGGTTTCACGAACAGCTCGAACTCGGGCATCGTGTTCGTGTCGCTGAAAGACTTCGACCTGCGCAAGAGCAAGGCGCTGAGTGCCGGCGCCATCGCGCAGCAGCTGAACGGCCAGTTCGGCCAGATCCAGGACGCCTTCATCGCGATCTTCCCGCCGCCGCCGGTGCAGGGCCTGGGCACGACCGGTGGCTTCAAGCTGCAGCTCGAAGACCGCGCCTCGCTCGGCTTCGACGCGCTCGACGCAGCGCAGAAAGCCTTCATGGCCAAGGCCTACCAGACGCCCGAACTCGCCGGCCTGTTCTCGAGCTGGCAGGTCAACGTGCCGCAGCTCTACGCCGACATCGACCGCACCAAGGCGCGCCAGCTCTTTGTTCCGATCACCGACGTGTTCGACACGATGCAGATCTACCTCGGCAGCCTGTACGCGAACGACTTCAACAAGTTCGGCCGCACGTACTCGGTGCGGGTGCAGGCCGATGCGGCCTACCGCGCACGGGCCGAAGACATCGGGGCCTTGAAGGTGCGCTCGACCAGCGGCGAGATGGTGCCACTCTCGGCGCTGATGAAGATCACGCCGACCTTCGGGCCGGAACGCGCGATGCGCTACAACGGTTTTCTGACCGCCGACATCAACGGCGGCCCGGCGCCGGGTTATTCGTCGGGCCAGGCGCAGGACGCGATCCAGCGCATCGCCGCCGAGACGCTGCCGCCGGGCATCGGCTACGAGTGGACCGACCTGACGTACCAGGAGATCCTGGCGGGCAACTCGGCCGCGTTGATCTTCCCGATCGCGATCCTGCTGGTCTTCCTCGTGCTCGCCGCGCAGTACGAAAGCCTGACGCTGCCGCTGGCGATCCTGCTGATCGTGCCGATGGGCCTGCTCGCCGCGATGACCGGCGTGTGGCTCACCGACGGCGACAACAACGTGTTCACGCAGATCGGACTGATGGTGCTGGTCGGCTTGAGTGCGAAGAACGCGATCCTGATCGTCGAGTTCGCGCGCGAGTTCGAGTTCGCCGGCCGAACGCCGGTGCAGGCCGCGATCGAAGCGAGCCGCCTGCGCCTGCGCCCGATCCTGATGACCTCGATGGCCTTCGTGATGGGCGTGTTGCCCCTCGTGCTCGCCACCGGCGCCGGCGCCGAGATGCGCCAGGCCATGGGCATCGCGGTGTTTGCCGGAATGATCGGCGTGACCGCGTTCGGCATCTTCCTGACGCCGGTGTTCTACGTGCTGCTGCGCAGGATGACCGGCAACCGGCCGCTGAAGCTGCACGGTGATGTGCCGCATGTGCCTTCGGATGGCGGCGGCGCATCGCATGCGCTTTCGCCACGACCGGCCGCGCCGCTGCGCATGCCCGAATGAGCGCATGGACAAACAGACTCAAGGAATTCACATGAACAAACTTCGTTTCACTTCGAGCGCACGCTGGGCCTGGGCCCCGCTGCTCGCCGCCCTCGTGCTCGCCGGCTGCGCGACGACACCGGCCTTCGAGCCGCTGCCGGCCCCCACCGCACCGAGCAAATACAAGGAACTCGACGGCCGCTGGCTCGCCGGTGTGCCGGCCGAAACCCAAGCGCGTGGCGCGTGGTGGAAGGCCTTCGCCGACCCCGAGCTCGACGCGCTGATCGAACGCGCCGACCAGCACAACACCAGCATCCAGCTCGCCGGCGCGCGTTTGGCGCAAGCCCGCGCGCTGCTGCGCTCGGCCGACGCGGACCGGCTGCCGCAGCTCGGCCTCGGCGCCGGTGCCACGCGCCAGACCGCGAACCCGGCCTTCGGGACGACGGCACCCGGCACGCTGCTCAACGCCGGCGCCAGCGTCTCGTGGGAGCCCGACCTGTTCGGCCGGCTCGCGAAGGCCAGCAACGCGGCGGCGCTCGATGCGTCGTCACGCGAAGCGCTGCTGCAGAGCACGCGCCTGCTCGTGCAAGCCGACGTCGCGCAAACCTACTTCGCCTTGCGTGCGCTCGATGCCGAACGTGCGCTGGTCCGACAGACCGTCGCCGCCTACCGCGACACCTTGCGCCTGACCGAACGGCGCTACCAGGCCGGCGACGTGGCCGAGCTCGACCTCGCGCGCGTGCGCACCGAAGTCGCGTCCACCGAAGCGCAGGCGCTCGCGCTCGACCGCCGCCGCGCCGAAGTCGAACACGCGCTCGCGGTCTTGGCCGGCGAGCTGCCAAGCAGCCTTGCGGTGAACGAAGTCGAATGGGCCGGCAGCCCGCCGCAGGTACCGCCGGGCGTGCCCGGCACAGTACTCACACGTCGCCCGGATGTCGCCGCGGCGCAGCGCGCGATGCAGGCGGCGCAACTGCGTGTCGGTGTCGCACGCGCGGCATGGTTCCCCGACGTGGCGCTGACGGCCTCCGGCGGTTTCGCATCGACCGACCTCGGCGACCTGTTCAAGTGGTCGGCGCGCGCCTGGGGCATCGGCGCCCTGCTCTCGCTGCCGGTCTTCGACGGCGGGCGCCGCGAAGCCGGCGTGCAGAACGCCAACGCCTTGTGGGACGCGGCCGCTGCGGGCTACCGCGAGCAGGTGCTGGTGGCGTTCCAGGAAGTCGAGAACCAGCTCTCGGCGTTGCGCCTGCTCGCCGACCAGGCGGGCGCGCAAGCGCAAGCCGTCGATGCGGCCAGCCGCGCGACCGTGCTCTCGACCTCGCGCTACCGCAACGGCTACGTCAGCCAACTCGAACTGCTGGACGCGCGCCGCAGCGAGCTCGCCAACCGCCGCCTCGCGCTGCAGGTGCGCGCGGCGCAGTACCAATCGAAGATCGCGCTGATCCGCGCACTCGGCGGCGGCTGGGGCGGCGGCACACCGACCGCTTCATCCTGACATGTTGCGGTCATCCAGACCCAAGCAAGCTTCCTGAGCGAATGTCGGCCCTTGGTCGCTGTGCAGACCGGTTCGTGGTGCTGCCGCCAGAAGCCCTGGGCAAAGGGTTCATTCAAAACCGTCGAAGCGCACAAACTCCTGCACCGCCCGGCGCGGCATGTCGATGCGGTTCACAGCGGCCTCGCGCATCGGATAGCCCAGCGACATGCCGCATGCCGTGAGCTCGTGCTCGCCCAACGCCAGGTGCTCCGCAATGACCGGATGGAACCGCGCGAACGACACCTGCGGACAGGTGCCCAGGCCTCGGGCGGTGGCCGCGATCATCACGTTCTGCACCAGCAGGCCCAGGTCCAGCCAGCTGTGCGGCGCGAGGCGCCGGTCGATGGTGAAGATCAGGCCGACCGGTGCGCCGAAGAAGTCGAAGTTCCTGGCGGTCTGCCGTGCACGGCCGGCGGTGTCGGCCACGTCGATGCCGAGCGACTGGTAGTAGCGCGCACCGAAGTCCTGTTGCCGCTGCGCGTACGCTGCAGGCAGAGCGTCTGGAAAATGCCGGGATGGCGGAAGCGTACCTTCGTGAAAGGCGACGAGCAGCGCAGCGCTCAAGGCCTCCTTGGGGGTACCCGCCAGGGCGTGCACCTGCCAGGGTTGCGTGTTGGAGTTGCTGGGGGCGCTGGCGGCCACGTCCAGCAGCGCCTCCAGCAGTGCGCGTGGCACCGGTTCGGCAGTGAAAGCACGCAGGCTGCGGCGCGCGCGCAGCACGCTGTCCACCAAGAGCGTGGCCTGCGCCCGGTCGTTTCCGGTCATGTTCATGTCGGGTCCACGGCAACCGCAGGTGGTGAGTGGTAGGCGATGCGACCGGCCGGGAGATAGAACAGGGCGATGACCGCGCCGCCCCTGGCTTCCGGGTAGTGGTGGCTGGCGGGGCCCGGTGCGGTCCAGCCCCCTTCGCACCAGCCGTTGGGGCCGGCCAGTGCCGCACCGGGGTTGAGCGGGATCACCATGTTCAGCTCGCCGTAGGGGTGCGCGTGGTACTCGCCCCGCAAGCTTTCCCCCGGGTTGCCTTGCCGATTGCCGGTGCTGTCCATGTACACGGCCGTGATGCTGAACCAGTGTGTCCGTGCCGAGGGCTCCGCAATGCGGCTGCGGCGGTACTTCGGGCCAGCGATTTCGACGTTGGCGGCCCAGCCATCGCGCACGCCGGCTTTCACCAAGTGCGCGAGGGTCTCATACACCTCGCTTCCCGGCCCGCAGTGCTGGTTCAACCAACGCTCCACGTCGGTGCCAGCGGTCCTGTCCTTGACCTCGTCCAGAAACTGGACGCTGCGCAGCATCAGTGCCTCGCGATCGTCGTGCTGCACGGTCATTCCTCCGACCGGAAGCCCGAGGCTTTCACCACCGGCCCCCACTTGTCGCGTTCCTGCCGGATGAGGCGCTCGTACGCCTTGGGCGCGAGCGTCAGCAACTCGAGGCCGACTTCCTCGAAGCCCGCGATCAGGGCCGCGTCCTGGGTCGCGGCCAGCACCGACGCGTGGACCGAGTTGACCACCGATTCAGGCGTGCCGGGCGGCGCGAAGATGCCATAGGTTTCGATGCCAGTGATGGCCGGATAGCCCTGTTCGGCGAATGTGCCCACGCCGGGCATGAAGCGCGAACGCTTGTCACCACTGACCGCCAGGATGCGCAGCTTGCCGGTCTGCAGATAAGGCAGGAAGTCGGCGACAAAGCCCATGTACGCGGGGATCTGCGCGCCCAGCAAGTCGTTCATGGCGGGTGCCGATCCGCGGTAGCCCACATGCTGCAACTTCAGTCGGGCCGCCTCGGAGATCTGGAAGCCCAAAAAGTGTGCCATCGAGCCGGCCGCGGGCGATGCGTACATGGCGTGGTTGGGCGAGAGTTGCACCCACTTGACGTACTCGGCCAGCGTCTTGACAGACGCGGGCACCGCGTTGCTGACTGCCAGCGCACACATGGCCGAGACCACCGGCGTGATGGGCACGAAGTCGGCCACTGCGTCGTACATGAGCTTGGTGTAGACGTAGGGGTAGATGCTGAGTGCGGACGTGTGCGTGCACAGCAGCGTGTTGCCATCTGCGCGCTCGCGCTTGAGCATCGCACTGGCGATGCGGCCCGCGGCACCTGCCCGGTTGTCGACGATCGTGGATCTGCCCTGCTTGCGCCAGGCCTCTGCCACGCGGCGTGCCGTCTGGTCCAGCGTGCCCCCGGCGGGGTAACCCACCAGGATCTTGCGGTTCGTTGCGGAAGCCTGCGCGACCGAGGCCAGAGGCCAGGCCGCGCAGACCAGGGTGGCCAGGCCGGTAACGCCAAAGTGCCGGCGCGAGAGGGTTTTCATCTGGGGCTCCGTGTGTGTGCGATGGGAATGCATCGAATGATCGGCACCCTCCAACTTGAACGGAAGCGCAGTTTCTGCAAGAGCAGAATGCATGCCATGCAACCCATCGAACACACACCATGAGCATCGGACGCATTGATCTGAACTTGATCAAGGTGTTCGACGCGGTCTTCGAGGACCGCAATCTGCTGCGAGCCGGCAAGCGATTGCATCTGAGCCAATCGGCGGTGAGCCACGCGCTCACGCGTCTTCGCGAGGTGGTGGGGGATGAGCTGTTTGTCCGCACGGCCCAGGGTATGGCGCCGACCGCGCGCGCCATTGCCATGGCCGATGACCTGCGCAGCTCGTTGCGAAGGATCGAAGCGACGCTGGGCGTCGAGCCGTTCGACCCCCTCGAGTCGGCGCGCCGTTTTGCCATCGCAGCGAACGACCACCTGACGGTGGTGCTGGTGGCCGCGCTGAGCCGCCTGATCGCGGTGGAGGCACCCCGGATAGATATCGTGATCCGGCCATCCACGCGGATCGACCTGGCCGAGCAGATCGACGTGGGCCGGATCGATCTTGCTCTGGGCATCTTTGCCCAGGTGCCGCCGCGCCTGAGCGCGCGCACGCTGATGACCGAGGGCGAAATGATCGTCATGCGCAAGGGGCATCCGGCCACGCGCCGCAAGCTGGTGCTGCCGGACCTGGCGCGCTACCCGCTGGTGACGGTGTCGGTCGGTGGGCAGGAAGAGGGTGCCGTGGGCGGCTTCATCCTGGAGCGCGGCCTGGCACGTCAGGCCGAGATGTTCGACCGCCACGCGCTGGAGGAAGCCCTGTCGGGCATCGGCGCGACACCGCGTTACCGCACGACAGTGCCGCACTCGCTGGCCATTCCCGTCTTGCTGCGCGGCTCCGACATGCTGTCCATCATGCCGTCGTCATTGGCCCGCAGTCTGGCCGCGGGTGGCGATCTGCTCATGCGCGATCCACCCTACCCCTCCGTGCTGTCCACGTTTCGCGGGGTCTGGCACAGCCGCAACGACCATGACCCCGCGCACGTGTGGCTGCGGGAGTGCGTGGTGCGAGCGGCACTGCAGGTGGCGCAGGGGCCGTGATCGGGCTCTCGGCTGTTGGAAACCATGGCGTCATGGCCGGCCCTGACCGCAACGCCGGCGACGGCACGGCCGATGACACCTGCACCAATGATGCCGATCTTCAGTTCTTCAGCCCGGAGGCTGCGGCCTTGATGACCTTGACCACCGCCTGCGGCTGAGACAGAAAGATCGCGTGGCTTCCATCCAACTCGGTCACACTGGCATTGGCACGGGCATACATGAATCGCTGGAGGTCGGGGTTGATCATCCGATCCTGCTTGGCAACGATGCCGTAGCTGGGCTTGACCTTCCAGGCGGGTGCGGTGAACGGCGTTCCCCAGGCCTTTCCATTGATCGGCATCTGGGAGATCGCCATGAAGCTGGCCAGCGGAAGTGGCAAGTCGGCGGCGAAATCGGCGGGGAACTTTGCCGCATTCACGAAAAGGTAGCCGTCTGCAGTCGGTGCGATGCTGTGGGCGGCCGGCGGCTGGGTGCTCGAGAGTTTGCCGAGCACCTCACCGTCGTCCGGTGCAAAGCCAGCGACATAGACGAGGCTGGCCACTTTGGGGTGGTTGCCAGCCGCGGTGATGACCGCGCCGCCATAGCTGTGGCCGACCAGGACGGCGGGACCGGATTGCAGATCCAGGATGCGGGTGGTGGCGGCAACGTCCTCAGCCACTGAGGTCATTGGCTGCTGAACGATGCTGACGGTGTACCCGTCCTTGCGCAGAATGTCGGCGACCGCCTTCCAGCCGGATCCATCGGCGAAGGCACCGTGAACAAGGACGACATTGCGCACGGATACGGTGGCTGGGGCAGCGCTGGCGATGCCGACCACGGCGGCGAGTGTGGCGGCGACGAGATGGCGGGGCGAGAGTTGATTCATGGTGGACTTCAAGGGGTGGTGAGTGAAGCCCGAATGATGGTCAACGATCGGCTTGCACAGAAGCGACGGTTGTGCAGAAGAACAATGCATGACGTTCAACAAGAAGAAGGCGAAGCGCGAGCTTGCGATTCGCTGACCACCCTCGAGGTCACTGGGTCCAGACCGCGATGGGCGGCAGCGCCGCGAACATCGGCGACACTGCCGGCCGATGTTCACCGCTCCGCTCCTCTCAGGCGTTTTGTTCGCCCTTGCCGCCGGCCTGATGTGGGGGCTGGTCTTCGTCGGCCCGTTGCTGTTGCCGGAGTACCCGGCCACGCTGCAGTCCTTCGGCCGTTACCTCGCGTTCGGGTTGATCGCGTTGCCACTCGCGTGGTTCGACCGCGACAAGCTGCGCCAGCTCGCGCGCGCCGACTGGCTCGAAGCGCTGAAGCTCGCATTGGTCGGCAACATCGTCTACTACCTGTTCCTGGCGAGTGCGATCCAGCGCGCCGGCGGGCCGTTGCCGACGATGATCATCGGCACGCTGCCGGTCGTGATCGCGATCACCTCGAAGCTGCGCCGCGCCGCACCCGGCGCGCGCGTCGAAGCGCCGTTGCAGTGGCGGCGGCTGCTGCCCTCGCTGCTGCTGATCGGCGCCGGCATCGCGCTCGTCAACCACGTCGAACTCGACGCGCTCAAGCGCGACCCGAACGCCGACCTGGCGCGTTACGCGCTCGGTGGTTTGCTGGCGGCCGGCGCTGTGGTGTGCTGGACCTGGTACCCGATCCGCAACGCAGAATGGCTGCGCGCCCACCCCGACCGCAGCCCGCGCGGCTGGGCCACGGCACAGGGCTTGATGACGCTGCCGCTGGCCGTGATCGGCTATGCGCTCACGTGGGGCTGGAGCGCGGCCAGTGGCGATGCCTTCCCGATGCCCTTCGGCCCACGGGTGCTGGACTTCCTGCTGCTGATGTTCGCGATCGGCCTGCTCGCCTCGTGGCTGGGCACGCTGTGCTGGAACGAAGCGAGCCAGCGTCTGCCACCGTCGCTGTCGGGCCAGCTGATCGTGTTCGAGACGCTGGCGGCGCTGAGCTACGCCTTCGTGCTGCGCAAGAGCCTGCCGCAGCTCGAAACGCTCATCGGCGTGGCGCTGCTGATCGCCGGTGTGGTGTGGGCGGTGCGCACGCAGCCCGGCGAAGCCGGCGCCGAGGCTCACCCCAACTGACAGCGCTCAGCGCAGATCGGGCGTGTCGGTCAACTCGTTCGGGTTGACCTCGCCGGGCGCCAGTGCGAAGTGTTGGCGCAACAGCGCGTCGACGGCATCGACCGCCTGGTTCAAGCCGGCCTCGAACTCGCCGCGCTGGAACGCGGCCTTCATCGTCGCCGTGATCTGCTGCCAGGTGGCCGCATCGACGCGCCGCGCCAGGCCGCGGTCGGCGACGATCTCGATCGCGTGTTCGGCGATCAGCAGGTAGATCAGCACGCCGTTGTTGTGTTCGGTGTCCCACACCCGCAGCTTGCCGAACATCGAGATCGCACGCTCGCGCGGCGTGGCGTGGCGGCGCAGGTAGCTCCACGGCAAGCCGGCTTCGACGCAGACGCGGATCTCGCCGCTGTGCCCGGTTTCGCTGGCCGCCACGCGCGCCTGCACACGCTGCAGCGCGCCGGCGCCGAGCAGGCGCTGCGCATCACGCTCGTCGAAGCGGCGGTGTTTGAGAAGGCGTGTGACCCAGTGGCTCATCTCACCAATCCCCCGAGGCGCCGCCGCCGCCAAAGTCACCACCACCGCCGGAGCTGAAACCACCGCCTCCGCCGCCGCCACCGCCAAACCCGCCGCCCCAGATGATCGGCCCGACGGAGCCTCCCCCGCCGCGGCTGCCCAGGCCCATCACACCGACGAGGAAGAGCGCGACCAGCCCGGCGCCCCCGGCCACGAGAAGGCTGGCGGTGAGCCACCAGCCCAGGCCACCGACGGCCGCACCGGTGACGAGCGAACCGAGCTTGCGGCCGAAGATCGCCGTCAACACCGCGCCGGCGATCGGCACGCCGACGAACAGGAAGATCGCCAGGTCTTGCAGCTCGAACCCACCGAGGCCGCGGTTGGCACCGCTGCCCTTCGCCGTGGGCTCGGGCAGCGCTTCACCCGCGATGCGCGCGCCCAGCTTGTCGACCGCGGCGTTCAGGCCGCCGGCGTAGTCGTTGGCGCGGAACGCGGGCTTGATCTGCTCGTTGATGATGCGGCCGGCGATCACGTCGGGGATCGCGCCTTCGAGCGTCTTCGCCACTTCGATGTTGATGCGCCGGTCGTTCTTCGCGACCACGATCACGACACCGTCGCCCACGTCGCGCCGGCCCAGCTTCCAGGTGTCGGCGACGCGCTGGCCGTAGCTCGCGATGTCTTCGGGCTGGGTGCTCGGCACGATCAGCACGACGACCTGGGCGCCGCGCTGGGTTTCGATCGTTTCGAGCTTGGCCGACAGCGCTTGCGCCTGGGCCGGCGTGAGCGTGCCGGTCTGGTCGATCACCCGGGCGCTGAGCGGCGGCACCGGCACGTCCTGCGCGTGCGCGGGCGCGCCGAAGCACAGCGACACCGCCGTCAGCAGCGCAGCGAACAGGCGCATCAGCACACCGGCGGTGCAGCGAAGATCACTTCGACGCCGGCTTGTCGAAGCTCACCGCCGGCGGCTTCGAGATCTCGGCTTCGTTCTGCACCGTGAAGCTGGGCTTGACCTTGTAGCCGAAGACCATCGCCGTCAGGTTGCTCGGGAAGCTGCGCGCCAGCACGTTGTAGTCGGCCACGGTCTTGATGTAGCGGTTGCGCGCCACGGTGATGCGGTTCTCGGTGCCTTCGAGCTGCACCCGCAAGTCCTGGAACGCCGCGTTGGCCTTCAGGTTCGGGTACTGCTCGGCCACCACCATCAGCCGGCTCAATGCGCCGGTGAGCTGGCCTTGCGCGGCCTGGAATTTCTCGAACGCCGCGGGGTCGTTGACGAGCTCCGGCGTGGCCTGGATGCTGGTGGCGCGCGAGCGCGCCTCGATCACTTTCGTCAGCGTCTCCTGCTCGAAATTGGCTTCGCCCTTGACCGTGGCCACGATGTTCGGGATCAGGTCGGAGCGGCGCTGGTACTGGTTCAGCACCTCGGCCCAACCGGCCTTCACCTGTTCGTCGAGCGACTGGAAGCTGTTGTAGCCGCAGCCGCTCAGGCCCAACGTGGCGAGCAGCGCGAGGGCGGCCAGACGCAGGCGGCTGGTGAGGGGTTGCGTCGTCGAGAACGCGGTCTGGGTCAGGGTGCGAAACATGCGAGTTCCTCCGGATGGGTGCGGGGCGATGCTACCGCGCCGGCCGAAGGTGAGGCCGGGCCGGCGGCCTTCAAGGGCGCAGAGGGCGATCCGGACCGAAGCATGGCCGACGCGGCGAACGTCGGCCATGCGACCAGCGCCATGGCGTCACAATGTGCGCCATGGCCTCCGCAAGTCTGCTCGCTCTCATCGACGACATCGCGAGCATCCTCGACGACGTCGCGGTGCTCAGCAAGGTCGCGGCGAAGAAGACCGCCGGCGTGCTGGGCGACGACCTGGCCCTGAACGCGCAGCAGGTCACCGGCGTGGCCACCGCCCGCGAACTGCCGGTGGTCTGGGCGGTGTTCAAGGGGTCGATGCTGAACAAGCTGATCCTGGTGCCCGCCGCCCTGGCCATCAGCGCCTTCATGCCCTGGCTGGTGACGCCGCTGCTGATGCTGGGCGGCGCCTTCCTCTGCTACGAAGGCTTCGAGAAGCTGGCGCACCGCTTCCTGCCCTCGCGGGCCGACGACGAGGCCCACCGTGCCGAGCTCTCCCAGGCGCTGACCGACCCCGCGGTCGATCTGGTGGCGCTGGAGCGTGACCGCATCAAGGGCGCGATCCGCACCGACTTCATCCTCTCGGCCGAGATCATCGCCATCACGCTGGGCACCGTCGCCGAGGCCGACTTCGGCACGCGCGTGGCCGTGCTGAGCACGATCGCGATCCTGATGACCTTCGGTGTGTACGGCCTGGTGGCCGGCATCGTGAAGCTCGACGACGCCGGGCTGTGGCTCAGCCGTCGGACGAGTGCGGCGGCGCAGGCGCTGGGGCGTGGCATCGTGCGCGCGGCGCCCTGGCTGATGAAAGCACTGTCGGTGGTCGGCACGGCGGCCATGTTCCTGGTGGGCGGCGGCATTCTGGTGCATGGCGTGCCGCCCGTGTACGTGGCCATCGCCGAGTTTGCGCAGCGCCTGGGCGGGGTCGCGGTGGTCGTGCTGCCGACGCTGGCCAACGGCCTGCTGGGGGTGGTCGCCGGGGCCGTGGTGTTGGCCGCCGTGACGCTGGCCGGTCGGGTGCGCGGCGCGATGACACGGGCCTGAAAGCCACTCGGACGCGGCGCTTCGCCCTCCCGTTCGTCAAAGTCCGAGCATGAGCCTTCTTCAAGACGCCCTGCGTACCAGCCACGCGCGCCCGCCTGCCAGCCCTTCACGCCCTTCGGCGCTGGTGGTCGGTGGCGGTGGCACGCTCGGCGCCGCGGTGCTGGAACGGCTGCTTGCCGGGCGCCAGTTCTCGCACGTGCGCGTGCTGGTCACGCAGGGTTTTCATGCCGCGATGCACGGCCTCGAAACGCTCGTGGTCGCGCCGTCGGACGTCGACACGCCGCCTGCGGTGCCACTCGGCGCCGACACCGCGCTCGTCGTCTTCGACCGCACGCGCCGCGCCAACGGCCGCGAAGACGCGTTCGTGAAACCGCAGCCTGACGCGCTGCCGGCACTCGCGGGTTGGTTGTTCGCCGGCGGCGTGCGCCGGCTCGTGGTGGTGCTGCCGCACAGCATGGCGAGCTTGCCGCAGGCGCTGAAGGCGGGGCTGGCCGGCCTGGACGAACACGCCGTCGTTGCGCTCGGCTTCGAGCACCTGGTTTTCGTGCGCCCGGCGCAAAGGCCGAACGACACACCGGCCACGAGCGGCCTGCAACGCCTGGCCGACGGTGTGATCGCACAGCTGCGCTTCATGGTGCCGCAGGCCGAACAACCGGTGCGGGTGCAGAAGGTCGCGGCCTTCGTCACCGAACTCGTGGCGCGGCTGCCAGGCAGCACGCCGGGCACGCGGGTCGTTCCGCCCGAGCTGGTGTGGCTCGCCGCACAGGCGCGCGCGCCCGGCGACGTGGTGCAGGCCTGGCTCGACGGGCGCGAGCTGCCGCCCGTCAACGCGCCGCGAATGCGCCTGTAGCGGGGAGCGCCCAGTCGGCGAGCTGGTCCTGCAGCGCTTCGCGGCGGCTGGGGGCGAGCGGGCGCATCGCTTCGATGATCTCGGCGACACGCGCCTTGTCGACGCTGCCGTTCGCGGCGGCGCGGGCGAGTTCGGCTTCCGGGTTGCGCAGCAGGCTCGCGAGCCAGGCCGCTTCGATCGGCGTCAAGGCCGAGGCGCGTTTGTTCAGCAGCTGCAACGCAGCGGCTTGCGCACCACAGTGGCCGCCGCCCCAGGGCGCGACCGCCAGGTAAAGCTGCAGCACGCGCGCCTTGCCGAGCACCCGGTCCATCTCGACCGCGTACAGCGCTTCGCGCAGCTTGCGCACGGCGCTGCGCTCGTCGCCGGTGTAGAGCAGCTTGGCGAGTTGTTGCGTCAGCGTGCTGGCGCCACGCGGGTGCCGGTTCGCCTCAGTGCCCGAGCGCCAGGCCGCACGCATCTCGACCAGATCGACACCGGCGTGCTCATGAAAGCGCTGGTCTTCGGCCGCGACCACGGCGCGTGGCAGCCAGGTGCCGAACGGCGCAGCCGCATCGGCCCGGCGGGTCGGCCGCGCACAGGCGAGCATGGACGTGGCGCCGAGCAGCGCTTCGGTGCCGAGGCCGCCGACGCTGAAACCTTCGATGCGCGGCAGCACGCGCCACACGCCCGAGGGCAGCGCGAGGCTCAGCTCGGCGCCGGCACGGCCTTCGATGTGTGCGCGCGCCAGCTCCGGGATCGACGCGCCGACGAGCGCATAGAAATCGGCGATCGGCGCGTCGGGCACCTGCACCCGCAGATCGACGCCGCGCTTGTCGATCTGCAGCTTCCAGGTCGCACGCAGCGCGCCGGCGACGATCTCGCCGTGCAGGTGGTTCTGACCGACGCGCCTGAGGCTCAGCTCGGTGCGCTGCAAACGCAGCGGCGCCTTGCCGAGCACGGCGGCATGCGGCGTGCAGGGCTCGCACACGACGCGGATCGAATTTTCGTCGGCGCCTTGCTGAAACCGCAGCGTGCCATGCGAGGTGTCGACGCTGCGGCCGGCCAGCGCGCGCAGGCCGAGCGGGTGGGTGGACAGGCGCAGCACGGCCGGCACGCTCAGGCTCACACGCCACGGCCCGACGGGCACCGCCTGCGACCATTCACCCGGTGCCGCACGCAGGCTCGCGTACAGCATCACCCCGCTCACGGCGGCGGTGCACAACACGGCCAGCACGATGATGCCGAGCGCGACCAGCGTGCGCTTCAGCCCGAGGATGAGTGCGTTCTTCACAGCGGCCTCGCGGTGGTGATCGCGAGCCACGGCCCGCTGGAGCGGCCGAGCTGCGCCGCCCAGTACCAGCTCGAGGTGTCGGTGAACGAGCCGCGGTTCTTGTCGACGATGCGTTCGCAGACGCGCGTTTTCACGCCACCGCGCTCGGCGACGAAACAGCGCCACAGCAGCGCATCGGCGTCCCGCTCCAGGCGTGCCTGCTCGATGCGATAACCGAGGCCGCGGTAACAGTCGGCGGCCGGGTGCAGCATGCGCGTGGGCGCGCTCACGTCGCGCAGCACCAGCAGTTGTTCACCGTCGGTCAGGCGTGTGATGCGGCCGGGGAAGTGCGACGCGAACCGCTGCTCGACCGCGCTCAGGGCGAGCGGGCGCAGTGCGCGGCCCTGCCACACCTGAGGTGTTTCGGCGAAGCGGGCTGCGTCACCGGTACCGGCACGCGCGGACGCAGGCTGCAGCAGCGGCAGCAGTGCGCAGCACATCAACACGCCGAGCAGCACGGCTTTCCACACCACCACGCCACCGGCTTCGGTCACACGATCAGCGATGCGCATCACGCCCTCCATGCACCACCCGCGCGACCGCGGCGCAAACGAGCGCCAGCACCGCCAGGCCGATGGCTTCATGCCACAGCGCCGGCACACTCGCCTGGCGCGCTTCCAGCACCACCAGCACGCTGTTGCGCAGCACGTTGCCCATCAGCACGATCACGCCGACGAAGGCCAGGCGCTTGGCAAAGCGGCGGGTGTCGAGCCCGCACCACCAGGCCACGGTGCAGGCGCAGAAGTAGGCCATCCACACCATTTGCACACCCGAGCACGGCGCGTCGACGATCACGAGCCGGCCTTCGACCAGCATCGCCGTGCCGCTGCGTTCGGCCGCCATGCCACCGAGCTGCAAGGCCCAGGTGCTGAGCTGCGCCGTGACGACCCGCAGCGGAAAGCCGGCGTAGAACTGCAAGGACGAAACGACCGGCAAGGCCAGCACTGAAAGACCGGCGAGCGGCAGCAGCGGCGTGCCGCTCGGCACGAAGGCACACAGGCCGGCCACGAGCGCGAGCACGGCGACACACGCCGCCAGCAAGGGCGGCGCGGCCATCGAAGCCAGCGTGGCGAGCAGCGTGGCGGCCATCGCCACCATCAGCCAGGCCCGGGACGGCGCGCTGCGCAAGCGGGGCGCGAGCCGCCACAGCGCGAAGCCCAGCACCACGATCGCGGCCAGGCCGAGCGGGTCGTCGGAACCATCGGCCAGGCGCGCCGCGGCCCAGCGCCAGTGCGGCCACAAGGCCGCCACCTGCAGGCCGAGCCACACCAGCGGCGGCACGCGGTCGCACGCAGCCAGCCAGCGCCCGGGGGTGCTGGTCGGTACGGCGGCGTGAGAAAACACGATGTTCACGCTGCGCCTTTCAACGGTCGCGGTTGCGGCGGCGCATCGACACCACCGTGGCGCCGACGATCCCCAGCACCACCAGCAGCGCGAACCACGCGCCCGGCTCGGGCGTGCTCGGCACTTCGGCACCGACCGCGAGTTCGCTCACGCCTTGTGGCAACGGCGAAGGCTGGGTCACCGTGGGCGCCAGGGCAGGGTTCGGGTTGCGCACGATGTGATCGACCGCGATGAAGCTGGTGTACTGCGTGAGCAGGCTGTACTTCAGGCCCAGATCGGTGATCGCGCCCTTCTGCGCGCTGCCGCCTTCGAGCGCTTCCTGGTCGGAGAGCGCGGCGATGCGCTGGCGCGCCCACAGGTGGCGCAACGCCGACGACGTGCGGTCCTCGCGGCCGGCTGCGTTCACCTCGGCGCTGAACGGGCCTTCGACACTGCGGCCTTCGACCAGCATGCGTGCGTTGCCGGCCGCTTCACCACGCCACTTGCCGAACACCACGACAGGGCGGCCGCCGAGCACGTCGGGCAGTTGCGGCGGTTCCACGTCGTACACGTCCAGGCCCTGGAAGCGCGCCGTCACGTTCGTCAGCACCGGCGCTTCGATGATCTTGCGCAGGCGCTCGGCTTGCGCCGCCGCTTCGGCGGGTTTGGTGACGACGAAGGCTTCGCCCTGGCCCGCGCGGGCAATGCCTTCGATCAGGTGCCGGTTGACGCTGCTGCCGATGCCGAACGCGAACACGTTCTGCTGGTTCAGGGTCTTGCGGATCAGCTGGAACACCTCGGCCTCGACGCTCACGTAGCCGTCGGTCACGACGATCACGCTGCGCGACACGTCGGGGCTCTTGGGCAGCACGGCGATGCGCTTGAGCGCCGGCACGATCTCGGTGCTGCCGCCGCCACCCATCTCGCGGATCGTCTGCAGCGCACGTTCGATGTTGGCGCGAGTCGCGGGCACCGAGGTGGGCGAGAGCATGCGGTTGCTGCCCGAGAACAGCATCACGTTGAAGGTGTCGCTGGGGCGCAGGCCGCTGATCAGGTTGGCCAGCAGCACCTTCGAGGTTTCGAGCGGGTAGCCGTGCATCGAGCCGGAGATGTCGACGACGAAGATGTAGTCGCGCGGGTTGATCTGGCGCACCGGCACGGCCTGCGGCGGCTCGACCATCGCGAGGAAGAAGTTCTCGCTCTCGCCGCGGAAGAGCATCAGGCCGCTTTCGATGCGGTCGCCGGCCAGGCGGTAGTGCAGGACGAAGTCGCGGTCGTTGCCGGCCGTGCTCGCGGCCTTCAGCGCCACGCTGGCGTGCGCCGTGCCGTCGCCCGTCACTTCGATCTGATGCGAGGGCGAGCCGATCTCGCGCACCGCGAGTGGCGTGTCGAGCGTGAGCTTGATGTCGAAGCTGGCGTTCGACGATTCGCCGCTGCGCAGATAGGGCGGGGCGACCCACTTCTGCGCCACCGCCGCGCCTTGCGGCGAGTTGTAGCGCGGGCCCACGACGGTGGGAAACACGAAGCCGTAGCGCGCTTCGGTGGGGGTGAGCAGCTCGGTGTAGTGCAGCTCCACCGCCACCTCGTCGCCGGGCAGGATGTTGGCCACATTCATCTCGAACACGTTGGGGCGATGCTGCTCCAGCAGTGCGCTGGTCTTGCCTTCTTTCTTCGCGGTTTCGTATTCGACACGCGCCTGCTGCTTTTCGCGGATGCGTGCCGTGAGCAGCCGCTCGCCGAGCCGCACGTTCATCGCGTGCACGGCCGACTGCGTGGAGCCGGGGAACACGTAGCGCGCCTCGATCGCCCGCTGACCTTCGTTGCGGTAGGTCTGCGTGACGGTCACGTCGGCGATCACGCCGGCGATGCGCACGTCCACGCGGGTGGCCTTCAGCGGCAGCCGGTCGGTGCCGGGCTCGCTGCTGTTCACCGCGAAGTACGGGCTCTCGGCCCGGCGCGCCTCGGAGTCGTCGGCATGGGCCGGCGACCAGGCCACGAGCAGCAGCGCGGCGAACACCGACACGGCGACGCACAAGAGCACACGCCCGCTGCGGGTCAGCGGACGCAACGGGCAGAAGAACAGGGGCATGGCGTTTCTCCTTGGGGCAGCGGCCACCAAAGCGGTGACCATGCGGCCAAGGATCAGCCGGGCCTGCGAAGCCAGTTCGAAGCCGGCGGTGCCCTGAGTGAAGGGATTGTGAAGTCGGCGCGAAGTGGGGAAGATGGCACCGCCACTTTCAGGAGACCGCCATGCCACGCTCGTTCCCCGTTTCACTGCCTCGTTTCTCTGCTGCCGCCGTGTTGCTCGCGCTCGTCGCCGCGGCGGTTTTCATCCCTTCGGCGCGTTCGCAGGTGCAGGTCACGCCCAGCCTGCTGCCGATCGGCGTGGCCTCGGCCGGCAACAGCAGCATGGTGTGGTTCCATGAACCCTCGACCGGCAAGGTCGTGGCCTGCCAGTCGACCGGCGGCGCCGGCGTGACGGGCGTGCAGTGCGCGGCCGGCAAGCTGCCTTGAGCGCGGCGCGGCCGGCCCGTAAGATGGCCGATCAGACCGACCGGAACCCAAGCCCATGACCATCGAGCTGAACAAGGACGCCCGCAAGCAGGCGGTGCTGTCGATCGAGCGCTACTTTCTCGACACCATGGACGAGAAGATCGGCAACATCCAGGCCGCCGCGCTGCTGAACTTCTTCGTCGAGGAGATCGGCCCCTGCATCTACAACCAGGCGGTGCTCGATGTGCAGGAGCGCCTGCAGACGCGCATCATGGAAATCGACATCGAAGTCCACGAAGACGAGTTTGGCTACTGGAAGAAGCATGAAAAACGCCGTTGAAGTCCACGGGCCGGCGGCGCCGCAAGTGCCGCTGGTGCTCGACTCGCCGCACTCGGGTTTCACGTTCCCGCCCGACATGCAGGCCGCGGTGAGCGAGTTCGACCTGCGCGACGGCGAAGACTGTTTCATCGACGAGCTCTACAAACCTGCCACCGAACGCGGCGTGGCGCTGATCGCGGGGCAGTTCCCGCGCACCTACATCGACCCGAACCGCAACAAAGGCGACATCGACCTCGACCTGCTCGAAGGTGGCCGCTGGCCGCACGAACACGTGCCGAGCGGCAAGGCCGAACTCGGCAAGGCGCTGATCTGGCGCACGCTCGACGACGGCCGCGCGATCTACGCGCGCCGGCTGTCGGTGGCCGAAACCGAAGCGCGCATCGCGAACTGCCACGCGCCTTACCAGCGCACGCTGCAACAGTGGATCGCGGCGACGCACGAACGTTTCGGCGCGAGCTTTCACATCAACTGCCATTCGATGAACGCGGTGGCCGGCACACAAGGGGAAGGTGGCGCCGGCAGCGAGCGCGCCGACTTCGTGCTCGGCGACCGCGACGGCACGACCTGCGCGCCGGCCTTCACCCACTTCGTGCGCGAAACGCTCGTCGGCATGGGTTACCACGTGAAGGTCAACGACCCGTACAAGGGCGTCGAGCTGGTGCGGGCGTTTTCGAATCCGGCGCAGCGCCGCCATAGCCTGCAGCTGGAGATCAACAAGCGCCTGTACATGAACGAGGCCACGCGCTCGAAGCACGACGGTTTCGGCGCGCTGCAAAAAAACCTGCTCGTGCTGATCGATGCCGTGCTGCGCTACGCGGCGAGCGAGGTGCGCCGTGGCTGACGGCGCCGACGCAGCGCGCCGCCATTTCGCCGCGCGTGGCAAGACGGTGCTGACCTTCCTCGGTTACTCCGGCTCGGGCTACGAAGACGAGGCGGTGATGATCGCGCAGGCCGTGTTGATATTGAACGAGGCCGATCCGAACACGACGCTCGTGAACATCGGCGCCACGCCCGACGGCATCGGCGCGGTCTACCCGCTGGCGCAACGCCTGGGCTTCGAGACGACCGGCATCGTCTCGACGCAGGCACGCGCCAACGGCGTGGCGATGTCGCCTTTCGTCGACACGGTTTTCGAGGTGCAGGACGACACCTGGGGCGGCTTCATCAAGGGCACGACGCGGCTCTCGCCCACCTCGCAGGCCATGGTCGACTGCAGCGACCGGCTCGTCGCCATCGGCGGCGGCGAGGTGGCGCGCGACGAGTTGCTGGTGGCGCAGCAACAAGGCAAGCCCACGCAGTTCATCCCGGCCGACATGAACCACGCCGCAGCGCGCGCGAAGGCGATGAGAGCCGGGCTGCCGATGCCGACCGACTTCAGCGGGCCGGCCGCCGCGGCCTTGCGCTGACGCGCGTCAGGCGCCCGGCGTGGCGCGCGGCAGCGAGAGTGTGGCCACCGCACCGCCACCTTCGGGCGCGTTCTTCAGCGTCACGCGCCCGTGGTGCAGCTCGGCGATCTCTTTCACGAACGGCAGGCCGAGCCCGGTGCTCTTCTTGCGCGAGTGCGGCCGGGCCAGCGAGTAGAACTTCTCGAACACCTTGTCTTCTGCGTATTCGGGAATGCCGGGGCCGTGGTCGCGCACGCTGATGTCGACGCTGCGCGGCTGGACGCGCAGCATCAGTTCGATCTTGCCGTTCGCCGGCGAAAAGTCGAGCGCGTTGTCGATCAGGTTGGCCAGGGCGCGGCGCAGCAGGAAGGCGTCGCCTTCGACGGTCGCGTCGTCACCGGCGAGCAACTCGACCGAGAGAGCCCGCGCCGCGCCGGTGGCCTGCGCGCTCGCCGCGAGCTCTTCGAGCAACGCGCGCAACGGGATCACGGCCGTCTCGTCGAGGCTGCGGCGCGATTCGAGCGCGGTCAGCTCCATCATGCGGTCCACGAGTTCCTGGATGCGCTGCGTCTCGCGCACGATGTTGGCGCTGAAGCGGGCGCGGTCGGCGTCGGCCATCGTCGGCTCCTGCAACAGCTCGGCGGCGCCGCGAATCGCCGAGAGCGGGCTCTTCACTTCGTGCGTCAGCGTCTGCACGTAGTCGGCCACGTAGTTGCGGCCGGCGAGCGCGTCGCGCATCTCGTCGTAGGCCGCGCCGATCGCACCGAGCGCACGCCGTCCGAGGCGCGGCAGGCTGAAGGAACGCTGGGCGCGCACGTAGCGCACGTAGTCGGCGATCACGCCGAAGGGCCGCACCAGCCACACCGAAAGAATGACCGCGAGCAGCAGCACCGCCACCACCGAGGTCGCGCCGACCAGCAAGGTCTTGCGCCGCGCCGCTTCGACGAACTGGCCGAAGCTCTGCACCGGCTTGCCGACGCTCACGGCGCCGATGATGCGGTCGCCGCCGCTCGTCCTGTCGCGCACCGGCGCGGCCACGAACATCACCGAGGTTTTCGGGTCGCCATCGACATCGCGGCTGGTGCGCGCGCCGTACTCGCCCTGCAGCGCGAGGTGGATGTCGTGCCACTGCGAGTGGTCGGCGCCGAGGTGGCGGTTCATCGAATCGAACACGACTGTGCCGCTCCGGTCGACCACGGTCAGGCGAAGTTCGACGCGGGTTTTTTCGAAGCCGAAGATGTCGGCGGTGAAGCGCCGCGCGTAGAGCGACTGGAACAGCGGGCCGAGCGTCTCGGTCTGCAAAGCGCCATCGTGCGACGCGCCTTCGACCAGCACCGCGAGCAGCTGCGCGGTTTCGACCAGCGACTCTTCGGCCGACTCGCGGTAACGCGGGTCGATGTCGCCGAGCTGGCGGTACATCAACGCGCCCACGCCGAGCGCGTAGGCGAGCAATATTCCGATGAAGATGCGGGTGCGTTTGCTCAAGCGGGTGAAGGCAATACGGCGGGTAGATCTTCAGCGAGCGCATACCCGCTGCCACGGTGGGTGCGGATCGGCTCCAGCGCCGGCGCGACGAGTTTCATCTTCGCGCGCAGCGTCTTCACGTGCGCGTCGACGGTGCGGTCGAGGCTTTCGGTCGCGTCGCCCCACACGCGGTCGAGCAGTGCGTCGCGCGAGAACACGTGACCGGGGCGCGAGGCCAGCGTCTGCAGCAGGCCGAATTCGTAGCGCGAGAGTTCGAGTGCGCGGCCGTAGAAGCGGATCTGGCGGCGGCCTTCGTCCACAACGACCGGCAAGGTGGGCGCGGGCACCACCACGCTGCTCGTCACCGGTTTTGTCGAGCGCCGCAGAATGCCCCGCACCCGCGCCACCAGCTCACGCGGCGAGAACGGTTTGGCGATGTAGTCGTCGGCACCCAGCTCCAGGCCGACTACGCGGTCGATCTCGTCGCTGCGCGCGGTGAGAAACACGACCGGCACGTCGCTGCTGGCCCGCAAGCGCTTGAACACTTCGAAGCCGCTGGTGTCGGGCAGGCCGACATCGAGGATCACCAGCGCCGGCGGCTCGGCGCGCGCCGAGGCCAGCGCTTCTTCGCCGGTGGCGCAGCACACCGGCTCGAAGCCTTCGGTGCGCAGCGCGTACTGCAGCGTGTCGGCGATGCCCGGCTCGTCTTCGACGATCAGGATCCGCGGTTTCATTCGGTCGGCAGAAAACCTTCGATCGACAGATAGCGCTCGCCGGTGTCGTAGTTGAAGCCGAGCACGGTCGCGCCTTTGGCCAGATCGGGCAGTTTCTGCGCGATGGCGGCGAGCGTGGCGCCCGACGAGATGCCGACCAGGATGCCTTCTTCGCGCGCGCAGCGCCGTGCCA
>Ga0209883_1000041_pt1 | contig 38329 bp, 35 predicted proteins | sample GWRWT4_21May14_FD_187196 | JGI IMG/M metagenome (GOLD analysis project Ga0209883, IMG submission 187196) | Sand microcosm microbial communities from a hyporheic zone in Columbia River, Washington, USA - GW-RW T4_21-May-14 (SPAdes) (version 2) | ecosystem: Engineered > Artificial ecosystem > Sand...
CGCTGGGCACGGAGCCAGCCGTTGAAGCTGGCAGCTTGAAAAATACGTGTGCGAACTTCTGAAATGGACTACTAAGATGCCGTCGCCGATCGAGGTGGCACCGGCCGGGTCGAAGCTGTTGCCGCGGATCAGGTCAATGGTGTCGCCGCGGTTCGTGTCTGAAATGCCACCGGCGCCGAGCGCCTTGACCTGCTGCACCACCTGCGCGTCCTGGTCGTAGCGGACCAGGCCCACGCCGTCGCCTTCGAGCATCACGTCGACGAAGATTTCGGCGGCCTGCTGCAGCGAGACGTGTTTGCTCTGGCCGTCGCCCCGGTCTTGCGCCATGCTGCCCGAGCGGTCGAGCACGAGCGCCACGGCGGCGGTCTTGCGCGCCACCGTGTTGGCGTCGATCGTGATGCTCCAGGTCTGGCCGCTCACCGGCTCGCGCACCGTGACCGTCTGGGTGGCGATGGCCGACGCTGCGGCACCGGTTCGGTAGATGACCCAGAGCCGCGCGGTGGCCACGCCGCTGCCGCTGGTGGGGCCGACCGTGACCGTGGCGTTGTTGGCCACGAGTTGCGCGTGCGCCGGCGCGCCGCCCGGCGCGTATTCGAGCGTGATGGCCGCGCTCGGCGAGATCACCTCGAAGCTGATCGCCAGGGGCTGCTCGCGCACCATCGCCATCGGGCCCTGCGGAATGTCGATGAAGTTCAGGTGCGGCGTCAGCAGCGTGATCGACGCGGTGTCGCAGCGCTCGACCTCCACGTGCTGCGCGCCCTGCTGCACCACGAAGCCGAGCGTGTGCCACTTGCCGACCATGTCGCCACCGATGTCGCGGGTCCAGTCTTCGTACGTGCTGGTGCCTTGCGGCATCACTTCGCCCGGCCGCGGCACGGGCCACCAGTTGCCGGTGCAGGCGTTGAAGTCGGCCTGCCAGGGCAGGGCCATCGAGGCGCTGATGCTGCCCGGCGTGACGGTGGCGTGGTTGATGCGAAACGCTTCGGCGTAGAACGCGGCTTCGAGGATGGGCCGGTTGCCGGCGCTCAGGCCACCCGCTTCGATGCCCGGAAAAAACGCACCGCCCACGCAGGCTTCGAGCGCCGCGCGGTCCATGCCGGCGGGCGACACCGTGGCCTCGGGCGCGGGCACACCGGCCCAGTCGTTGGTGAAGTTGATGTCGTCCTTCCAGCGCTGCATGTGCGCGCGCTGGATGACGGTGAGCACGGAGTCGGAGCCATTGAGCACCGGCATGTCGCTGGTCGGGCGCAGCCGGTCGAAGATGGCGCTGCGTGCGGCCGGCGCCGTGACCGGGTCGGCCCAGCTGTGGTCGTAGGTGTTGCGCACCCACTTGACGTCGCGTGCGCGCTGCAGGATCGGGTAGATGTCGTTGGTGTAGGTGCTGGTGGTGGGCGCCGTGGCGAGCCCGGCGTCGACCATGGCCTGGAGCACGCGGTCGTACAAGGTGGTCGGGCTGTCTTGATGCGGCGCGAACTTCGGTGGCGCGCAGATGACCCAGGCGCCCACCACGGCCGGCGTGCTGTTGGTGGCGCGAATCGTGATCGTGGCCGAGACCGGGCCATCGGAGATGTCGTCGTACCAGCCGCTGTTGCCCCAGAAATGGATGATGCCGTGGCCACCCGGCGAGGCCGACTTGCCGGCCCCGCCCAGCACCAGCAGGTGGTTCTCGCCGTCGCTGCGCATCTCGCCCAGCGGCACGGTCGTGACCGGGTCGCCCGAGAAACGGATCACGCCGTTGTCGAACAGCTTCAGCTGGTTCGGCCCGTTGGTGCTGCGCGCGCCGGGGTCGATGCTGAGGTCGGCCGCCGGCTCGCTGTTGCCGCGGCCCGTGTAGGCCGCCTTCTTGTTGACGAGGTGCACGGTCCAGGTGATGTCGGCTTCGGCGTCGGTGATCTCTTCGACCGTGCCGTTGTCGTGGTGGGCGTAGATGCGAAAGCGCGCCGCCTGGCGCTTGACGCGGCACTGCGCGTCCTTGAAGCCACCGGCCGGCGCGGGCCGCTCGCCGAGGCGCTCGGGGCCGATGAAGAACTCCGGGCTGTTGCCGACGCGTGCAATGCCGATCGCCGGGTGAATGCGGTAGGTGGTGGCCATGGGTCGTCTCCCTGAACAGGTGGGCAGGCGATCAGCCTGCGTTCATCTATCAAAGACGACGGGAGCCCTGGCTTCAATCCCGAAGAAACCGGCGAACCTCGGCGGTGCGGCTTCAAGCTAGGGAGTACCTTGAATCTGTCATGAATCGGAACAGATTCATCCCTCCGGGAAACTACCTTGTTGATGGTGCACTGCCCTCGGCCGATGCTTCGCTCCGATTCTTCAACCCCTGAACGCCCACGCCGAGGCGACACGAGGAGACACGATGACCCAACGACCGTCGAAGGCGGGCTTCCGCATGCAAGCCGCCCGCTCCGTGTGGGCCTGGGCCCTGCCGCTGGCCGCTGCGCTCTGCGCGGCGCCGGCACTGGCCGCCGATGCCGCCAAGGGATCCGAGGCCCACATCCGCGCCGTGACGGCCAAGGTCGACGGTGCCAGCATCGTCGGCAACGCCAAGGCGACGAAAGACTGGCTGTCTTACGGCCTCGACTACGCCGAGACCCGCTTCAGCAAGCTCACGCAGGTCACCGACGCCAACGTCGGCAAGCTCGGCCTGGCCTGGACCTACAACCTCGAATCCACGCGCGGTGTCGAGTCGACGCCGCTGGTGGTCGACGGCATCATGTACGTCACGGCTTCGTGGAGCGTGGTGCATGCGGTCGACGTGCGCACCGGCAAGCGCCTGTGGAGCTTCGACCCGAAGGTCGACCGCAAGATTGGCTACAAGGGCTGCTGCGACGTGGTCAACCGCGGCGTCGCGCTCTACAAGGGCAAGGTCTTCGTGGGCGCCTACGACGGCCGCCTGATCGCGCTCGATGCCGCGACCGGCAAGTCGGTGTGGCAAGTCGACACGCTGATCGACCACAAACGCTCGTACACGATCACCGGCGCGCCGCGTGTGGTGAAGGGCAACGTGCTGATCGGGCAGGGCGGCGCCGAGTTCGGCGTGCGGGGTTACATCACGGCCTACGACGCGCAGAGCGGCAAGCAGAAGTGGCGCTTCTTCACGGTGCCGGGCGACCCGGGCCTGCCCTACGAGAACGAGGCCATGAAGATGGCCGCCAAGACCTGGGACCCGAGCAACAAGTACTGGGAAGCCGGCGGCGGCGGCACGCCGTGGGACACGATGGCCTTCGACCCGGCGCTGAACCTGCTCTACATCGGCACCGGCAACGGCTCGCCGTGGGCGCGTGACAAGCGCAGCCCGAAGGGTGGCGACAACCTGTTCCTCGCGTCGATCGTGGCGCTGAACCCCGACACCGGCAAGTACGTCTGGCACTACCAGGAAACGCCCGGCGACAACTGGGACTACACCTCGACCCAGCCGATGATCCTCGCCGACATCAAGCTGGCCGGCAAGGCACGCAAGGTGATCCTGCACGCGCCGAAGAACGGCTTCTTCTTCGTCGTCGACCGCACCAACGGCAAATTCATCTCGGCGCAGAATTTCGTCGACGTGAACTGGGCCAGCGGCTACGACGCGAAAGGCCGGCCGATCGAGATGCCCGAGGCACGCAGCGGCGACAAGCCGCGCGACAGCATCCCCGGCCCGTTCGGCGCCCACAACTGGCACCCGATGTCGTACAGCCCGATGACCGGCCTGGCCTACCTGCCGGCACAGAACATCCCGCTGAACCTGGCCGACGACAAGAACTGGACCATGAACTCCAACAACCCCGGCCAGCCGATGGCCGGCATGGGCTGGAACACCGGCATGTTCGCCAACGCGGTGGCGCCGACGAGCAAGCCCTTCGGCCGCCTGATCGCGTGGGATCCGGTCGCGCAGAAAGAAGCCTGGCGCGTCGAGCAGGTCTCGCCGTGGAACGGCGGCACGCTCACGACCGCCGGCAACCTCGTGTTCCAGGGCACCGCCGACGGCCGCTTCATCGCCTACAACGCCAAGAGCGGCGAGAAGTTGTGGGAAACGGCGGTCGGCACCGGCGTGGTGGCGGCACCATCGACCTATGAAGTCGACGGCCAGCAGTACGTCTCGATCGCGGTCGGCTGGGGCGGTGTCTACGGCCTGGCGCAGCGCGCCAACGAGAAGGAAGGGCCGGGCACGGTCTACACCTTCAGGATCGGTGGCACGGCCACGCCGCCCGACGTGAGCAAGTACCAGATCGGCCCGCTGGTGGCCGGCGTGAAGTACGACCCGGCGCATGTGCAGGAAGGCACCATGCTGTACGTCAACAACTGCGTGTTCTGCCACGGCGTGCCGGGGGTCGACCGCGGCGGCAACATCAAGAACCTGGGCTATGTCAGCGCCGACCTCTTGACCAACCTCGGCACCGTCTTGTTCAACGGCCCGTTCTTGTCGCAGGGCATGCCCGATTTCACCGGCAAACTGAAACCGGAAGACGTGGCCAAGCTGCAGGCCTTCATCCAGGGCACCGCCGACGCGGTACGGCCGAAGTGAAAGGCGGCGTGCGGGCCCGGGTCACTTGACCAGGATCACCCGCATGCCCAGCAATTTGCCACCGGCGCGGTCCAGCACCTGGATCGTCGCCTGGCGCGGCCGCAGGCCCTCGGGCAGCGGCACGCTGCCGCGTGCGACCAGCTGGCTGCCGATCGACAACACGATCGGCTTGAGCGGCACCGAAGTCTCGCTGCCGCGCGCACCCTCACCCACCATGATGAGTTGCAGCACGCCGGCCATCGGCTTGCCGGTGGCGCGCTCGCGCGTGAGCACCACGTCGTAGGCGAGCTGCCCGGCTTTCACGCTGAAGCGGCCGGCGCGCACCTCGACGCTGCCACCGCGCGGGTCGGGCGGCAGCGAAGCGACGACCGAGCTCACGTCGTCGCGCAGCTGGGTGGTGGTGGCGCGGCTCGCCGCCAATTCGTCGGTGAGTGCCTGGCGTTCGGCGCGCGTGGTTTCGAGCTGCTTCGCGGTTTGTGCGAGCTCGCCTTTCAGGCGCAGCCGGTCGGCGTCGGCCTGGTTGAACGACGAGGTCAGCTTGACCGACGCATCGGCCGACAGGCGCGGCGGCAGGTAACGCTCCTGCACGACGATGACGCCGGCCACGCCAGCGGCTCCGCCGATCAGCAGCAGCACCAGCCAGCGCGGCAAGCGAAAGCCCGACCGGCGCCGGCCATAAGGATTGAAAGGGATGGGTCTGGATCGGCCGAGCATGCGCAGAGGTATGAACCTTGGGTGAAACGAACCGCGAGCGTACCGCCGGCCAATACACGCCCTGAAACACGACGTATCTCGCGGGCCCTTGGTGCCGCAGCCTACACTCGCGCGCGCCGACTGCAACCATCCGATGCCCGAATGAACCCATTGCCCCCCGCGCCCAGCAAGCCGCAGATCGCGCTGCTCGAACCCTTCGAGCGCCTCGGCCTGCAGCGCATCAGCCTGGTCGCCACCGCCGCGCAGGCCGAACAGGCCGAGCGCGAGATGGCGGGTGTGCCGATGTTCGGCTTCGACACCGAATCGAAACCGACCTTCGCCAAGGGCGAGGTGTCGGACGGGCCGCACACCGTGCAGCTCTCGACCGTCGAGCGCGCCTGGGTGTTCCAGCTGCACGACCCGGCGTGCCGCGCGCGCGTGGCGCAACTGCTCGAATCGCACCCGGCGCTGAAGGTCGGCTTCGGTCTCGGCGACGACCGGCGGCGCATTCAGGGCAAGCTCGGTGTCGAGGTGCGCGGCATGGTCGACCTGAACACGATCTTCAACCGCATGGGCTACCGAAAAGACATCGGCGTGAAGAGCGCGGTGGCGATTCTCTTCAACCGGCGCTTCCTGAAGTCGGGCAAGGCCAGCACCTCGAACTGGGCGGCCCGCCAGCTCGTTGATTCGCAGCTGCTCTACGCAGCGAACGACGCTTATGCCGCGGCGCGTGTGTTCGCCGCGCTCGAGCCGGCGGCGCAGGCGCTCGCCGGCTGAGCGCGGCCGGCTCAGCCGGCCGTTTCGCGAACGATCTCGACCAGCCCACGCAGCGCGGCCAGGTACGACACCGGGCCGAGGCCCTGGATCGTGCCCCGCACCGCCGGCGAGATGATCGAGTGCGCGCGCCAGGGCTCGCGCGCGGCGATGTTCGACATGTGCACTTCGAGCGTCGGGAACGGCATCGCCTTGATCGCGTCGTGCAGCGGCACGCCGTGCTGCGTCAGCCCGGCCGGGTTGACGAGCGCACCCTGCGCCGCATCGATGTTCCGATGCAGGAAGTCGATCAACGCGCCTTCGTGGTTCGACTGCATCACGTCGAGCGTCACGCCGAGTTCGAGCGCGAGCGTTTCGAGCCGCGCGTTGATCTGCGCCAGCGTGGTCGTGCCGTAGATGTGCGGCTCGCGGCGCCCGAAAAGGTTCAGGTTCGGGCCGTGCAGCACGAGGATCTTCATGCTGCGCGTGTTCACTTGCGCACCCGCGCCAGCTCGTCGTTGTAGAGCTTCACGGTGGCCGGGTCGTAGCTCGCCGCGAAGCGTTCGGTCACCGGCCTGGCGATCTCGCGCATGCGGGCCTGCTCGGCCGGCGCCACCTCGTTGAACTGCATGCCCTTGGCCTGCAGCTCGGCCACGGCCTTCTGCGCTGCGGCGCGGCTGACCTGGCGCTGGTAGGCCCGCGCTTCGTCGGCGGCCTCCTGCATCCACTTCTGCTCGGGCGGCGTGAGCGTGTCCCAGAACTTCTTGCTCACCAGCATGATGTTGGCGGCGTAGACGTGGTTGGTCGCGCTCAGGAACTTCTGCACCTCGAAGAACTTGTTCGACAGGATCACCGCGAACGGGTTCTCCTGGCCGTCGACCGCCTTGGCTTCGAGTGCGCCGTAGAGCTCGGCGAAAGGCATCGGAACCGGGTTGGCCTTGAAGGCCTTGAAGGTGTCGAGGAACACCGGGTTCGGGATCACGCGGATCTTCAGGCCGTCGAGGTCTTCGGCCTTGGTGATCGCGCGTTTGCTGTTGGTCACGTTGCGGAAGCCGAGGTCCCAGTAGCCGAGCGCGATCAGGCCTTTTTCGGGCAGCTTGGCGATCAGCGTCTGGCCGAGCGGGCCGTCGAGCAGCGCATCGGCCTGCGCGAAGTTGCTGACCGAGAACGGGAAGTCGACGAGGCCGAATTCCCTGACGATGCCGGCCAGCGAGGTGGTGGCCGGGGCCGACATCTGCTGCACGCCGCCTTGCAGGGCCGACTGCTGCTGCATCTCGTTGCCGAGCGTCGAGGCCGGGTACTCCTGCACCTTCATCTTGCCGCCGCTCTTGGTGGCCAGCAGTTCGGCAAAACGTTTCACGCCGAAGCTCACCGGGTGGTCGGCGTTGTTCAGGTGGCCGAAACGGATGATCCGCTCGGGCGTGCCCTGGGCCAGGGCGGGCAGGGCGACGGCGAGGCTCAGGCCGGCCGCGGCCAGCGAACGAAGAATCGATTTCACATGGGTCTCCAGATCAGATTGATTCGAGCTTGCTCGGGGCCGAGCCAGTGCCGCGCTGTACGAGCGGTCGTCGCCATCATATCAATTGTGGAAAACATTTCCAATATGGAATCAACTTATCATTTGTAGCGCCGACGTGGCCGGCCCTAAAGTGCCGGGCGACCACCCCGGCGACACGCATCTGATCGGAACCGATGAGCGGAATACTCGAACGCAGCTTCAAGCTCCTGGAGCACCTGGCCTCGAACCCGGAAGGGCGCCCGCTGTCGGCGCTGGCCGCTGAGCTCGGCCTGCCGCTGAGCGCCACGCACCGGCTGCTGACCGAGCTCGCCCGTTGCGGCTACGTGCGCCAGGACCAGAGCCACGGCGACTACATGCTGACGATCAAGCTCGTGTCGCTCGGCCTGAGCTTCCTGAGCAGCAGCGGCATCGTCGACGTGGCCCAGCCGCTGCTCGAGCGGTTGGCGGCCGAATCGGGCGAACTGGTGCGGCTCGCGGTGGTCGATGGCGACGCGCTCACCTTCGTGGCCAAGGCGCAGGGCGCCACCCGCGGCCTGCGCTACGACCCCGACATGGGCCTGTCGGTCACGCTGTCGTGCAGCGCGGCCGGCCACGCGTGGTTGTCGACGATGAGCGACGAAGAGGCCCTGCAGCGCGTGTCGCAACAAGGCTTCGGTAAGCCGGAGAACTTCGGTCCGAAAGCGCCGACGACCGTGAAGGCCCTGCTCGCGCACCTGCGCGCGGCGCGCAAAAGCGGCTACAGCACCATCAACGAGGTCTTCGCCCCGGCGATGACGGCGATGGCCGCGCCGGTGCGCAGCGGCAACGGCGCGGTGATCGGCGTGGTCACGATCGCCGGGCCGCTGGTGCGGCTGACCGAAGAGCGCATGCAGGCCCTGGGGCCGGCCCTGCTCGACACGGCGCACGAGGTCGCCCGCGCCAGCGGCGCGTCGGCGATGTTCAAGAAGCGCGCTTGACGCGGCGGGCGCGCCGTCCTGTACCCTCGGCGCATTCAACGCCACGAGACAAGACCATGAAAGACTTCCCCGCCCGCGAAAAACTCGACCTGACCGAGAAGGTGGCGCGTTACCTCGTCATCGCCGGCACGCTCGACAAGAATTCGGCCCCCGACGACTACGAACTCGCCAACGAACTGAGCCTGGAGCTCGCGATGGTGCTGCCGAGCGCGATCTACCGTGCGATGGTCGAAGCCGCCGCGCACCCCGACGGCAAGGTCAACCCGGCCTCGGTGGCGGTGATGATGCGGCGCGAAATGCTGTCGCTCGGCGAAACCGACCTGCAGCCGGAGCAGGTGGCGTATCACACGCCCGGCGTGGCCACCAAGCCGCGCAGCAAGGCCCACTGATGGGGCACCCGGTGCCGGGTACGGCACCACCCGCCGGGCGGGTGCGCGGGCCGCTTGGGGCGGCCCGGCGCTGGCCCGCGCCGCCGCTCAGGGCGCGCCCAGCACCGCCTCCGGCCCGCTCAGCCAGCGCCACTTGCCCGGCGCCAGATCGTCGGGCAGCGCGAGCACACCGTAGGAACTGCGGTGCAGCCTGTGCACCGTGTTGCCGGTGGCCGCGAGCATGCGCTTGACCTGGTGGTACTTGCCTTCGAGCAGCGTCAGGCGCAGCGTGCGTTCGCCGGTCTTTTCGGCGGCCGCGGCGCGCACCGGCAGCGGGTCGTCGTGCAGCACCACGCCGCGCAGCAGTTCGTCGACCTGCGCTTCGGTGACGGGTTCGATGGCATCGATCTCGTAGACCTTGGGCACGTGCTTCTTCGGTGACGTGAGGCGGTGGATCAAGGCGCCGTCGTCGGTCATCAGCAACAGGCCGGTCGTGTCTTCGTCGAGGCGGCCCACCGGCTGCAGGCCGCGCACCCGCAGCGGCGGTGGCAGCAGGCTCATCACGCTCGGATGGTGTTTGGGCTTTTGCGAACACTCGTAGCCGGCAGGTTTGTTGAGCAATACCAGGGCCCTGACCCGGTACGGCCACAACTCGCCGCGCACGCCGAATTCCAGCCCCTCGGGGTCGACCTCGTGGAACGGGTCGTCGCACACCTCGCCACCCAGCGTGACATGGCCGGCGAAGATCAGCCCTTCACACTCGCGGCGCACGCCGAAACCTTGGGAGTAGAGAACCTGGGAGAGTTTCATGGGGCTGGGTGCGAATCGGCGTGGATTCGCATTGTCGTGCGGGCCGAAGATGGTCTACAAACGAGGTTTGGGACACCCGAGGAGCAAGGCCATGACACCCGTTCGCTGGGGCATTCTCTCCACCGCGCTGATCGCCCGCCAGAAGATCATCCCGGCCAGCGCCAAGAGCGGCCTGGTGGCGTTGTCTGCCATCGCTTCACGCTCGCTGGCGAGCGCGCAGGCCGCGGCCGACGAGTTCGGCATCCCGAAGGCCTACGGCTCCTACGAAGCGATGCTGGCCGACCCGGCGATCGAGGCCGTCTACAACCCCTTGCCCAACGACCTGCACGTGCCGATGACACTGGCCGCGCTGAAGGCCGGCAAGCACGTGCTGTGCGAAAAGCCGATGGCGATGAAGGCGGCCGATCTGGGCATCCTGCGGCCGTACGCGGCGCTGCTGCACATCCGCGAAGCCTTCATGGTGCGCCACCACCCGCAGTGGGCCGAGACGCGCACGCTGGTGCGCGAAGGCGCGATCGGCGAGTTGCGCTACATGCAGGTGCCGTTCAGCTACTTCAACGCCGACCCGCACAACATCCGCAACCGGCCCGAAGCCGGGGGTGGCGCGGCCTACGACATCGGTTGTTATGCGATCACCGCCGGGCGCTGGTTTTTCGAATGCAACCCCGAGCGCGTGATTGCGCTGGTCGACCGCGACCCGGCCTTCCACACCGACCGCACGACGAGCGCGCTGCTCGACTTCGGTCACGGCCGGCAGCTCGCCTTCAGCGTCAGCACGCAGGCGGCGCGTTTCCAGCGCCTGCAACTGGTCGGAACGAAGGGCCGCATCGAGATCGACGTGCCCTTCAATGCGCCGGAGAACGCGCCCACCAGCTACCACGTGCACGGCATGGGCGGGCCGGGCGCCGAGCCGCCACGCACGTTCACCGTGCCGGTGGCCGACCAGTACCAGCTGCAGATGGAATCGTTCTCGCGCGCAGTGCGCTCCGAAGCGCCCGATGGCGCGGGGCTGGACGACGCGCTGGCGAACATGCGCGTGATCGAGGCGCTGTTCGCGTCGGAGAAAAGCGGCCGCTTCGAGCGGCCCTGAATTTCAGCGGCTCGCCGCCAGCGCGGAGCGCACCGCTTCGACACGCTTGCGGTTCGCGCCCAGATCGCTCTTGCCGATGCGCGAGGCCGAGCGCACCTGCACAACGCCGAGCGCGGGGTCGAACCAGAACTCGACATCGTCGACGTACTTCATCAGCCGGGTCGTGTACTGCGCGTAAAGGTAGTCGGGCTCGCTCTTGACCACTTCGGCGCCGGGTGTGGCCTGCACGATGGCCTTGATCTTCGCCAGCGTCGCCGGGCCGTCGCCGTTCAATGCGAGCGGCGCGATGGTCGCGTAGGCGCGCTGCGGATGATCGGGGTACAGCGCGGCCTGGCTGGTCACGCTGTTCTCCGTCTTCGACGGTGCCTTGAGGCGGCCCTCACGCACACCGATGTCGATCGGCGGCCTGCCCTTGAGCAGCCCGAACTGGCCGGCGGCGATGCCGGCCAGCACGAGCACGACGATGACGATCAGGATCCACTTGACGACGACCATCTGCGCACTCCGGCGGGTTGAGGGTGCGGGCCGCAGTGCGTGTGCAGCGCAGCCCGCGCTTCGGTCTTACTTCGCCATCGCCTTGTCCCACACGGCGTGGGTCCAGGCGGCGGCGCCCGGGTCTTTCTTGATCACCGGGTCGCTGCCGCCGGCGAGCAGCACCTTCACCGTGCGTGCGTACGCGGCCGGGTCGAGCTTGCCCATCGTCGGCTTGCCCGAGGTCGTGATCAGCTTGGCCACGTTCTCGAGCTGGCGCTTCTGCACGGCGGCGGTCGAGCCGCCCGAGGTGTCGGCGGCGAGCACGATCTTCACCGCTTCGTCCTGGTTCTTGATCGCGTATTCCCAGCCGCGGATGCTGGCCTTCACGAACTTGGCGAGCTTGGCCACGTAGGCCGCGTCTTTCAGGTCGGGCTCACGCGCGTAGAGGCCGTCTTCGAGTGTCGCCACACCCTGGTCTTCGTACGGGAAGGTCACGAGGTCGCTGGCCTTCACGCCGGCGTCGATCACCTGCCAGTACTCGTTGTAGATCATGGTCGAGATGCAGGCGGCCTGGTTCTGCAGCAGCGGGTCGACGTTGAAGCCCTGCTTGAGCACCTTCACGTCGGGCGATGCGCCGCCGGTCTTCAGGCCCAGCGTGCCCATCCAGCTGAGGAACGGGTATTCGTTGCCGCCGAACCAGACGCCGAGCGTCTTGCCCTTGAAGTCTTTCGAGGTGGTGACGCCGCTGGCCTTCTTGCAGGTCAGCATCATCCCCGAGCGGTTGAAGATCTGCGCCACGTTGACCATCGGCACGCCGGCTTCGCGGGCGGCCAGCGCGCTGGGCATCCAGTCGACCGTCAGGTCGGCGCCCTTGGCGGCGAGCACCTGGGCCGGCGCGATGTCGGGGCCACCGGGTTTGATCGTCACGTCGAGATCGGCTTCCTTGTAGAAGCCCTTGGCGGCGGCCACGTAATAACCGGCGAACTGGGCTTGCGGCAGCCACTTGAGTTGCACGGTGACCTTGTCGGCCGCGGTTGCCGCGCCGGCGAAGCCCGCCAGCATCAACGAGAGCAGAAGAGTTGTTTTGCGCATCAGTGAACTCCGGAGGTTGTGCCTTGCGGCGGGGGGAATTGGAGAAGCGAAGCCAGCATTGGACATCATCCGCCGCTGCGAATCGAGGGGTGCCAGAAGGTCACGCGGCGCTCGACCCAGCCGAGCACACCGTAAAGCAAGGAGCCGGCCAACGCGGCGACGAGGATCGCGGCCCACACCAGGCCCATGTTCAGGCGCGCCGCTTCGGTCGAGATGCGAAAGCCCAGGCCCGCGACCGGCGAGCCGAAGAACTCGGCGACGATCGCGCCGATCATCGCCAGCGTCGAGTTGATCTTCAGCGCGTTGAAGACGAAGGGCAGGGCCACGGGGATGCGCAGCGCGAACAGCGTGCGCCAGTAGCCCGCGCCGTAGGAGCGCATCAGGTCACGCTCCATGTGGCCCGACTCGTTCAGGCCGGCGAGCGTGTTGACGAGCATCGGGAAGAAGGTCATCACGACGACGACGGCCGCCTTCGAATGCCAGTCGAAGCCGAACCACATCACCATGATCGGCGCGATGCCGACCAGCGGCACCGTGCTCGCCAGCGCCGCCAGCGGCAGCAGCCCGCGCTGCAGGAACGGGCTGCGGTCGATCAACACGCCGGTCGCGAAACCGAGCGAACAGCCGGCGACGAGGCCGATCAGCGCCGAGTGCAACACCGTCTGGATGAAGTCGCCCACCAGCACGCCGAAGCTCGCGAACAGCGCGTGGCCGATCAGCGTCGGCGCGGGCAGCAGCACCTGCGGCACCTCGAAGGCCTGGGTCAGCACCTGCCAGAACACCAAAACCCACACGCCGAACAACAACGGAGTGCCGAAGCGGCCGAGCAGCCCGCGTTCGTCACGCGCGGCGAGCCAGCGCACGCTGAAGACCGCGGCCACCAGCATCGCCAGCAGCAGCACGGCCAACCCACCCGCGCTCACCGCTTGCCCCCCGGCGTGAGCCAGCGTTCGGCCAGCGCCACGCAGCCGGTGAGGAACAGGCCGAGCAGCGCTGACATCACCAGCGCCGACCAGATCTGCACCGTGTTGCCGTAGTACGAGCCGGTCAGCAGCCGCGCACCCAGGCCCGCCTGCGCGCCGGTCGGCAACTCGCCGACGATGGCGCCGACGAGGCCGGCCGCGATCGCGACGCGCAGCGACGGGAACAGGAAGGGCAAGGACGCCGGCACACGCAGCTTCCAGAAGGTGTGGCTCGCCGAGGCCGCATAGGTGTGCAGCAGTTCGAGCTCGAGGATGCCGGGCGAACGCAGGCCTTTCACCATCGCGACCGCGACCGGGAAGAAGCACAGGTACATCGAGATGATCGCCTTCGGGAACGTGCCGGTCATGCCCATGCTGCCGAGGATCACGATGACGATCGGCGCGATCGCAAGCACGGGAATGGTCTGCGACGCGATGACCCACGGGAACAGGCTGCGCTCCAGCGTGCGCGAGTGAACGATCGCGACCGCGAGCACGGCGCCGAGCGCGGTGCCCATCACGAAGCCGAGCAGCGTGGCCGAACTGGTGACGGCGGCGTGGAACAGCAGGTTGCGCGGTGAATCGAGCGGCCAGCCGAAGACCGAATCGAACAGGTCGAGCGCGATCTGGTGCGGCGCGGGCAGTACGGGCCGGTCCATCGAGAGTGTGAGCCGCGCGAGGTCGATGAAGGCCCAGCCGGGGCGGTCGGACAGTACCCGTTCGATCACCTGCGCCGCGTTGAGCCAGATGGCGGCGCCGTACCAGACGATCAATACGATCGCGAGAACCGTGAGCACCGGACCAACGCGGAACCACACGGCCGAGACCGTGCCGCGCTCGGTGCGTGCGCCCGCGAGCGTCATCGCTGCGCTCACGCGTGCCCTTCCTGCAAGGCCACGCGCACCCGGTGCGCGATGGCCGTGAACTCCGGCGTGTCGCGGATGTCGAGCGTGCGGTCGGCCGGCAAACCCGACTCGATCACATCGACGATGCGCCCCGGCCGCGGCGACATCACGACGATGCGCGACGACAGGAACACCGCTTCGGGGATCGAGTGCGTGACGAACACGACGGTGCGCTTCTCGCGTTCCCACAAACGCAGCAGCTGTTCGTTGAGCCGGTCGCGTGTGATCTCGTCGAGCGCGCCGAAGGGCTCGTCCATCATCAGCAGCTTGGGCTCGAAGCCGAGTGCGCGCGCGATCGACACACGTTGCTGCATGCCACCCGAGAGCTGCCACGGGTACTTGCCTTCGAAGCCGGTGAGGCCGACCCGTTCGAGCTGCTCCATCGCGATCGTGCGGCTCTTCTCGGGCGGCACACCGTGGATCTCGAGCGGCAGGCGCACGTTGGCCAGGACCGTGCGCCACGGGAACAAGGCAGGCGCCTGGAACACATAACCATAGGCGCGGGCGAGGCGGGCGTCGCGCGAGCTCAGGCCGTTGACACGCACCGTGCCGGAACTCACCTGTTCCAGGTCGGCGATCACACGCAGCAGCGTCGTCTTGCCGCAACCCGACGGGCCGATCAGCGAGATGAACTCGCCCTCGTGAATGTCGAGGCTGACCTTGTCGAGCGCGGTGACGGTGTTTTCTGCAGAGGGGTAGACGACCGAAACGTTCTGGACTTCGACGGTGGCGGGCGGTGTGGCGGACAAAGGCAGGCTCGGCTCAAAGGTTCGGCGGCAGGCTCAGGCCACGCGCGCGGGGTTGTTCGGGTGGGTCGTCCAGTTGGCGTACTCGCCGGGCACGACACGGCCGGTGCGGGCATCGGTCTCGCCGGGTTGCAGCGCGTGCATCGTGATGCATTCCGGCACCGGGCAGACCGAGACGCACAAGTTGCAGCCGACACACTCGTCGTCCATCACCTCGAAGTGGCGCTTGCCGTCCTTCGTTGCCGTGATGGCCTGGTGCGACGTGTCCTCGCAGACCACGTGGCAGCGGCCACACTGGATGCAGGCGTCCTGGTTGATGCGGGCTTTCTCGATGTGGTTCAGGTTCAGCTGGTTCCAGTTGACGATGCTCGGCACCGCGCGGCCGCGGAAGGCTTCGATGTTCTGGAAGCCCTTCTGATCCATGTAGGTCGAGAGCCCATCGCACATGTCCTGCACGATCCTGAAGCCATAGGTCATCGCGGCCGTGCACACCTGCACGTTGCCGCAGCCGAGCGCGATGTACTCGGCCGCGTCTTTCCAGTTCGTGATCCCACCGATGCCGGAAATCGGCAGGTGTGCCATTTCGGCGGTGCGCGCGATCTCGGCCACCATGTTCTGCGCGATGGGTTTCACGGCCGGGCCGCAGTATCCGCCGTGCGATCCGGTGCCGCCAGTGTTCGGGTAGATCAGCAGCGAGTCGAGGTCGACACCCATCACCGAGTTGATCGTGTTGATCAGCGACACCGCATCCGCGCCGCCACGGTGCGCGGCCAGCGCCGGCGGCTTGATGTCGGCCACGTTCGGCGTGAGCTTCACGATCACCGGCAGGCGCGTGTATTCCTTGCACCAGCGCGTGACCATCTCGATGTATTCGGGCACCTGGCCCACGGCCGAGCCCATGCCACGCTCGCTCATGCCGTGCGGGCAGCCGAAGTTGAGCTCGATGCCGTCGCAGCCGGTGTCTTCCACGCGCGGCAGGATCGCGCGCCAGGCCTGCTCTTCGCACGGCACCATGATCGAGACGACCATCGCGCGGTCGGGCCAGTTCCGTTTGACGCGGGCGATCTCTTCGAGGTTGGTCTCCAGCGGCCGGTCGGTGATCAGCTCGATGTTGTTGAAGCCGATCAGGCGCCGGTCCTGCGAATACAGCGCCGCATAGCGCGGGCCGTTGACGTTGACGACCGGCGGGCCGGCTTCGCCGAGCGTCTTCCAGACCACGCCCCCCCAGCCCGCTTCGAAAGCGCGCACGACGTTGTATTCCTTGTCGGTCGGCGGGGCCGAGGCGAGCCAGAACGGGTTGGGGCTCTTGATGCCCGCGAAGGTGGAACTGAGATCAGCCATGGGTGTGGTCTCGTTGACTCAAGCCGCAGCGCGACGGGTGCGCTTGAACTCCGCGCCGCCGCGCACGATGCCGAGCGCGCGGTCGATCGAATGCGCGGCGATCTTGCCGTGTTCGACCGCCTCGACCGTCAGGTCCTGGCCGCCAAAGGTGCAGTCGCCACCGGCCCAGACCTGCGGCAAGGTGGTGCGGCCTTCGGCGTCGACCACGATCCGCCCGCTGCGCAAGGCGAGCGTGGCCAGTTGCGGGTCGGCCAGCACCAGCGTCTGGCCGATCGCCTTCAGCACGGTGTCGGCTTCGATGCGCCAGTGTTTGCCGGTCGATTCCAGCTTGCCGCCGACCTCGTGCACGCTGGCGAAGGTGGCGGCTTCGACCTGCCCGCCTTCCACCTCCAGCGCCTTCAACACGCTCCAGGTGCGGATCGACACGCCGTTCAGTTGTGCCCAGTCCTGCTCGTGTTTCGAGGCTGGCATGCGCTGCTGGTCACGGCGGTAGACGATGGTGACTTCTTCGGCGCCGAGCTTGCGCGACTGCACGGCCGCGTCGACCGCCGTCATGCCCCCGCCGATCACGACGACACGCCGGCCCACCGGCACGGCGGCGTAGTCGCTCGTCTGGCGCAGGCCGGCGATGAACTCGACCGCGTTGCCCACGCCTGTCGCGAACTCGCCGGTCAGGCCGAGCGCGTTCACGCCACCGAGGCCCAGGCCGAGAAACACGGCGTCGAACTGCAGCGTCAGGTCGGCCAAGGTGATCGTGTTGCCGAGCGACTGGCCGTGGCGCATGCGGATGCCGCCGATCGACAGCAGCCAGTCGATCTCTTTCTGCGCGAAGTCGTCGACGGTCTTGTAGGTGGCCAGGCCGTATTCGTTCAGGCCGCCGGGTTTGGGTTTGGCCTCGAACACCGTCACGTCGTGGCCGAGCATCGCGGCGCGGTGCGCGCACGAGAGGCCCGCCGGGCCGGCACCGACGACGGCGATGTGCTTGCCGGTCGCCGCCGCGCGCGTGAACATCGGCGCACCCGGCGCCTTGAAGTAGTGGTCGGTCGCATGCCGCTGCAGCATGCCGATCTCGACCGGCTTGTCTTCGTTCGTGTTGCGCACGCAAGCCTGTTCGCACAAGACCTCGGTCGGGCAGACACGCGCGCACATGCCGCCGAACACGTTGGCTTCGAGGATCGCTTTCGCCGCGCCGCGCAGGTTGTCTTCGCCGATGCGGCGGATGAACGACGGAATGTCGATGCCGGTCGGGCAGGCGTTCACGCAAGGTGCGTCATAGCAGTAATAACAGCGCTCGGCCTCGATCAGGGCCTGAACCGAAGTGAGAGGCGGGTGGGCGTCGCCGAAGTTGCTGGTGTACTGGCAGGCCGAGAGGCGGCCGGGCTTCACGTCGGGTTGTGGCATCGATCGTTCTCCGCCTCAGGCCGCGCGCGCCACGGCTTGCGGCAGGTGCAGGCCGGCCTGGCGCTTCAGCGCATCGAACACCGGCGCGAAGGCCGGGCGTTTCACGTAGCGGCCGGCCCCACGCTCGGTGCGCAGGTCGCCGTCGATCCAGACGATCTTGCCTTGCGACAGCGTGACCTTCGCGAGGCCCGTCACCTGGCGGCCTTCGAAGACGTTGTAGCCCACCTTGGATTTGCTTCCTGCGGTCGTGATGGTCTTCGTCGCGCTCGGGTCCCACACCACGAGATCGGCGTCGGCACCGGCGACGATCGCGCCCTTGCGCGGGTACAGGTTGAAGATCTGCGCGGCGTTGGTCGAGGTGACGCGCACGAACTCGTTCGGGGTGAGCCGGCCGGTGGTGACGCCCGCATCCCACAGCACCGACATGCGGTCTTCCACACCCGCGCAGCCGTTCGGGATCTTGCTGAAGTCGGCTTTGCCCATGGCCTTCTGGTCGCCGCAGAAGGCGCAGTGGTCGGTCGCGGTGGTGTGCAGGTGGCCGGCGGCCAGCGCACCCCACAGCGCGTCCTGGTGGTGCCTGGCGCGGAACGGCGGGCTCATCACGTGCGCGGCGGCGATGTTCCAGTCGGGGTTGCGGTAGACCGACTCGTCGATCGTCAGATGGCCCGCGAGCGCTTCGCCGTACACGCGCTGGCCGTGGCTGCGCGCGCGGATGATCGCCGCCACCGTGTCTTCGCAGCTCACGTGCACGATGTAGAGCGGCGTGCCCAGCACCTCGGCGATGCGGATCGCACGCTCGGCCGCTTCGGCCTCGACGGCGGGCGGGCGCGACAGCGGGTGGCCTTCGGGCCCGGTGATGCCGGCGGCCACGAGCTTCTTCTGCAGCTGGAACACGAGCTCGCCGTTCTCGGCATGCACGGTCGGCAGTGCGCCGAGTTCGAGCGCGCGGCTGAAGCTGTTCACCAGCACTTCGTCGTCGGCCATGATCGCGTTCTTGTAGGCCATGAAGTGCTTGAAGCTGTTCACGCCGTGCTCGCGCACCAGCGTGCCCATGTCGGCGTGCACGCTCTCGTCCCACCACGTCACCGCGACGTGAAAGCTGTAGTCGGCCGCGGCCTTCTCGGCCCAGCCGCGCCAGTTCTGGAACGCCTGCATCAGCGGCTGCTTCGGGTCGGGGATCACGAAGTCGATGATCATCGTGGTGCCGCCCGACACGCCGGCCGCGGTGCCGGTGTAGAAGTCGTCTTTCGTCACCGTGCCCATGAAGGGCAGCTCCATGTGGGTGTGCGGGTCGATGCCGCCCGGCATCACCAAGGTACCGCCGGCATCGACCACGGTGCAGCCCGCAGGCGCCTGCAGGTCGGGGCCGACGGCGCGGATCAGGCCGCCTTCGGTCAGCACGTCGGCCTTGACGCTGGATTCGGCGTTGATGACGGTGCCGCCTTTGATCAATATGCTCATGGGTGCCTACTCCAAAGAAGTTTTACCGCCAAGGACGCCAAGATCGCAAAGGGCGCCAAGAAAGAAAAAGAAGAGAACGAAGACTGAATTGTTTTTCCTTGGCGCCCTTTGCGATCTTGGCGCTCTTGGCGGTGAAAAATAGATTCGCATCAAGCCAAAGCGACGGTAGACGTACTCTTCCCGACCACCGGCAATTCGTTCGCCTTGGCCAGCATCGCGCGGAACAGCACGTTGCCGCCGGCCTCGATCCATTCCGGCTTGGCGTCTTCGATCTCGTTGTGGCTGATGCCGCCGATGCAGGGCACGAAGATCATCGCGGTCGGCGTGACCTTGCTCATGTAGCAGGCGTCGTGGCCGGCGCCCGAGACGATGTTGCGGGTGCTGTAGCCGAGCGCTTCGGCCCCGGCGCGCACCATCTGCACACAGCTCTCGTCGAAGTGCACGCAGTCGTACTGGAAGATCTGCTTCAGGTCGTGCTCGAGCCGGCCGGCCGCGGCAATCTTCGCCACGCCGTCCGTCAGCTCGCCTTCCATCTTCAGCAGCTCGGCGTTGTCGGGGCAGCGGAAGTCGACCGTCAGGAACACCTTGCCCGGGATCACGTTGCGCGAGTTCGGGTAGCTGTTGATCATGCCGACCGTCGATACTGCCAGCGGCGCATGCTTCAGCCCGATCTCGTTGACGAGCTGGATCACCTTGGCAGCGCCGAGCAGCGCGTCGCGCCGCACCGGCATCGGCGTGGGGCCGGCATGCGATTCCTGGCCGGTCAGCGTGAGCTCGTACCAGCGCTGGCCCTGCGCGTCGGTGACCACGCCGATGGTCTGGCCTTCGTGTTCGAGGATCGGGCCTTGTTCGATGTGCGTCTCGAAGAACGCATGCACCGGGCGGTTGCCCATCGGCTGGTCGCCGAGGTAGCCGATGCGTTTCAGTTCCTCGCCGATCGTCTTGCCCTGCTGGTCGGTGCGCGAGTGGCCGTAGTCGAGCGAGAACACACCGGCATAGACACCCGAGCCCACCATCGCCGGCGCGAAGCGCGAGCCTTCTTCGTTGGTCCAGACCGAGGCTTCGACCGGGCGCTCGGTCTCGATGCCGTGGTCGTTCAGCGTGCGGATCACTTCCAGCCCGGCCAGCACGCCGTAAACGCCGTCGAAGCGCCCGCCGGTCGGCTGGCTGTCGAGGTGGCTGCCGGTGCCCACCGGCGCCAGGCTGTTGTTGCGGCCGGGGCGGCGCGCGAAGATGTTGCCCATCTGGTCGACCTTGACGGTGCAGCCCGCTTCCTTGCACCACTGCACGAACAGGTCGCGGCCCTGCTTGTCGAGGTCGGTGAGCGTCAGGCGGCACACGCCGCCCTTGGGCGTGGCCCCGATCTTCGCCATTTCCATCAGGCTCGCCCACAGGCGGTCGCCGTTGATCTTCATTTCAGCCATGGCCAGCTCCCGCTAGGTTCAATGAAATGGCTTTATGCACCCAACCGAGGCGCACGTCCACTGCCGCGGCGAGCATGCAACCAACGTGCCAGTTTGACCATATGGACAAACACCGATCCGGCTGGGAGACTCGGCGCCTGAATGCAGCCCCCACGGGAGAACCGGTGACGAAGAAAAAGACGGCGCCCGCGCCGGTGGCCAACAAGCGCGAAGCGGTGCTCGCCGCCGCGCTCGGCCTGTTTTCGCGCTTCGGCCTGCACGGCACCAGCGTCGACCAGGTGGCGGCGCGCGCCGGGGTGTCGAAGAGCAACCTGCTGTACTACTTCGCCAACAAGGAAGAGTTGTACGTCTGCGTCTTGCGCGAGCTGCTCGAGGTCTGGCTCGCGCCGCTGCGCGAGTTCAGCGCGGAACAGGACCCGCAGGAGGCCATTCGCCACTACATCCGCCGCAAGCTCGTCGTCTCGCGCGACAGCCCCGAGGCCTCGCGCCTGTTCTGCCTGGAGATGGTGCAGGGCGCGCCGCTGCTGCGCGGCGAGCTCGACCGCGAGCTGCGCGACATCGTCGAGCGCAAGTCGGCGGTGATCCGCGGCTGGATCGAGGCCGGGCGGCTGGCACCGGTCGACCCGCAGCATTTGATCTTCATGATCTGGGCCACGACCCAGCACTACGCCGATTTCGCGGTGCAGGTGCAGGCGCTGACCGGCGAGACGCTGGCGAACCCGGTGTTCTTCGAGAAGACGGTGGCGAACGTGCAGGCGCTGGTGTTGAACGGGGCCGGGCCGAGGCCGGACTAAAGGAACACACGAACATGAGCAACCCGTACTTCCGCGCGGTAGCACTCGAACACGCGAGCCGCCTGATCAACCACGGCCCCACCGTTCTGGTGACGAGCGCGGCCGGCGCGCGCCGCAACGTGATGGCCGCGGCGTGGTCGATGCCGGTGGAATTCACGCCGCCGCGCATCGCGGTGGTGATCGACAAGCACACCTTCACGCGTGAACTGGTCATGGCCAGCGGCGCTTTCGGCCTGTGCCTGCCGGGCGCGGCGCTGGTCGACCTGACCTACGCGGTGGGCGGCGAGAGCGGGCGCAGCGTCGACAAGTTCGCCCGCCACGGCATTGCCACCACGCCCGGGCCGGTGCTCGGCATGCCGCTGATCGAAGCGGGCTGCGCCGCCTGGCTCGAATGCCGGCTGATCCGCGAAGCGCATGCCGAAGAGGCCTACGACACCTGCTTCGCCGAGGTCGTGGCCGCCGCTGCCGACGAACGCATCTTCGCGAACGGCCACTGGCTGTTCAGCGAAGACAACGCCGACTTGCAGACCATCCACCATCTCGGTGCCGGTCACTTCGTTCGGGCCGGCGGTGTGCTTCGGGCAGGGGCGATGCCGGTGAGAGGGGATGGCGGTTCGTAGCCAGCGCTCTTGCGCGCTTCGCGACGGTCGATTCGAAGTCGTAGACTGCCGCTTCTCAAGCTCGCAAAGGAACAAACCTTGGCAGCAGTTCAGATGACTGCAGAAACCTGGGCTGCAGGGCAGGTGATCGAAGGCTTCAAGATCGCGCGCGTCTCCAGATTCCTGGACGCGCGGCTCGAAAGCCATGATCCGGCGGCCGGTGTTCTGCGCGTGTCGTTCGCAACACGTCCCGAGTACGCCAATGCGGCGGGTGTGGTGAATGGCGGCATCGTTTCGGCGATGCTCGACGACACCATGGGGCCGCTGGTCGTCGCGCAGACAGGCGGCGCGAAGATTCCCGTCAGCACGGATCTGCACACGTCGTTTCTGAGAAGCGTTCCGATCGGCCCGCGCTGCACCGTGGAGGCGCGAATCGACCGGATGGGCCGGTCTCTTGTGTTCACGAACGCCGTGGCGCTGAACGAGAATGGCGACGTGCTCGCCAAAGCGATTCACACCGCCATGTTGATCGACTCGCCCAAGCCGTGAACAGGCATCGGGCCAAGACAGCGGCAAACACACCCCGCCATGGCAGCACAGACTTCTGCAGGTCTTGAACGTTGAGGAAAACTGCTGCCCCATGCCCCGCCAGAGCATGCTGAAATACTCGCATCGAAACCGTACGGAACCCGTGCCATGGCCGACCACGATTCTTGAGCGCGACCTCTCCAAGTCGTTGAAGGCCAAGTACGTCGACTTGCCCAAGATGCCGGTCAGCGTCGGCCTGACGATGGACGCGGCGCTGGAGAAGCTGGCCAAAAGTGGCAAGGAAAGCTTCCGGCTGCAGCAACTGGCCGACGCCGCCATCGACAAGTGGGTCGGTGCTTTCCAGTCGTCGATCGACTCGGTCGAGCGGAAGTTGCCGCACTCGGCCCGAAAGAAGCGAAGGACAAGATCGCCGAGCTGAGTGATGTGCTCGTCAAGTACAGCAAGCAGCTCGAGCCCACGGTCGACAAGGCGATCGAGGCCGAATGGAAGGCGATCTGCGCCAGGAACAAGGCGCTCACCGTCTACAAGATCAAGAGCCGCCTGAAGATCACCATCGCGGTGCTGACGGCCGGTGCCAACGTGCTGAGCCTGTTCGCCACCGCGGGGGCCGATGTGCTGTCGGCCGTGGGCCTGGTCAACGTGGTCGCGAACCTGGCGGCTCGGTACCACCGCGAGAGCATGGAGATCTTCACGCACTGCGACCGGCTGGCCGACAGGGTGGTCGCGCTCGACGAGACGGTGCGCAGCGACGTGTTCGGCGGCTTCAAGGAAACCGCCAAAGGCCTGGCCGCCGACCTCTCGCCGGTGCTGGGCCGGCTCATCAAGAGCACCAAGGCGGCCGAGATCGAACTCGAGTCGCTGCGCCGCAAGTTCGTCAGCGCCGAGAAGGACGCCGACAACGTGGTCGGTGAAATGAACAAGGCGCGCGCCAGGATCGAGAAGCTGGGCCGCGATGGTATCGACGCCAAGGTCTACGCCCAGATCGACGCCTTGCAGGGCCACATCGACAAGCTGCTCATGGAACTGGTCGAGTCGCGCAAGCTGTTGCGCGAGGCCGAGGGCGATCTCGACGACTGGGAAGCGGCGCTGGCCGCCTGGAACCGGCAGAACCCCTTCAAGGCTGCGATCAAGGTGGCCGGCACGGGCGGCAAGAATGCGAGCCTGGTGGCCGGTATCGCTGCCACCACACTGAAGACGATCAGCGTGGTGAAGGCGCTGCTGTAGCGGCCTGCAACACGCCTTCGCACACCGCCTCGACCAGGTTGAGCACCCGCTCGACGCGCCGGACCTAGTGGCCTGCGCCGGCTCGCTGCTGCGCAGCCTGCCGGCTTTGCATCTGGCGACCCACCGCACCCAGTGTCCCGCCACCGCTGAGCGGCACCTGACGCAGCAATTCGCCAGCGACGACGATGTCCGCCAAACCATCCCCGTCGACGTCGCTGACCGCCAGGTTTTGCACGCACACCGGGCCGGAGGGTGCGTCATAGAGTTCTTCGCGGCTCAAGGTGCCTCCGGCTCGCTGCAGATAGATGCCGACCAGGTCGTGCCCCCGGTGCGAGATGACGATGTCGGCACGCCCGTCCTTGTCGACGTCCACGACGCGCACGCCCCACGGGCCATCGTGCGTGGGCACTTGGGTCGCGGGCGGGAAGCTCCCATCGGCGGCCTGATAAAACACCGCAAACCATGTGGGCGAGTTGCCGCCGGTCGTGGCGACGATGTCCATGCGCCCGTCGCCGTTCACGTCGCCGAGCGCGACGGCGGTGGCGCCGAAGAGTGAGCCGGTGCTGAGCAACATGGGTGCGGCGAAACGGCCATCGGTCTGTTGACGCAACACGGCAAGGTGCGGGTTCCGTCCGGCCACGACCAACGACACCACCAGGTCGAGCCTGCCGTCACCGTCCAGATCGCCGACCTCTACGTCGCGGGCAGACTCGCCACCGAGGGCTGCCGTCCCCACAGCTTCAAACGTTCCCGTGACGCTCTGGTGCCACAGACTCACGAGGCTGGAACTGTCGCTCACGGTCACGAGGTCGAGGCGGCCGTCTCCATTCAGATCGGCCAGGCGCAGAGAGTTCGCCGGTGTGTCGAGGTATTGGCCCAGCGTCAGCGTGCCGGAAGGTGTCTGCCGCAGAACCTGCACACCGCAGATCAGGCTGCCGACGACCAGATCGGGCCGTCCGTCCCCAGTGACATCGCCGATCGCCAGCGCGTTGAGATCGCAGAAGTTCGACATGGAGCCGACATCCACTCGCACCGCTTCGCCGAAGCTGCCGTCGGCCCTTCCATGGCGAACGAACAGCGAGAACTGGTAGCTCATCGCCGCTTGGGATGTGTCGGCCGTGAACACGATGTCGGGCATGCCGTCGCTGTTGACGTCGCCGACCACGTCGGCGTACACATACGGCGTGGGATAGAGCCGCTCCGGGCTGCCGAAGCGGCCCGGGGTGGTGTCGAAGCTGAGCCGGTAACCCTGGGCCATCGGGTTGCCGGTGAGATCGGTGACGCCCGCGACGTCGAGTGTGTAGTGCGTTCCCCTCTTGAGCCCACCCACCGGGTGGACGGCAATGCTGGCGCCATTGACCTGCAGTTCGGCCGCTACCACCGCAGTGCCGTCGCTCAGCCTGATGTTGCTGCTGTTGACGCTCGCGAGCGCAGGTGCCTCGCTGAAACTCAGACCGATGACCGCGTTCAGGGCGACGTTGATCGACTCTGCCGCGGGGTAGATACCGACGACTCCAGGGGCTTCAGCATCGACGATAAAGCTCCAGCCGAGTGCCGTGATCAGGCGATTGCCGAACAGGTCTTGCGCCGCCGTGCCGATGGTCGCGCTGTAGAAACCGCTTCCCAACGGAAGCGCCGGGACAAAACGAATCGTTCGACCGCGAACCTGCACCGCGCCTGCCACCGGCTGGCCGGAAGCATCCACCAGTGCAAAGACCCCCGGCGCGAAAGAGGCTTCGTCCATCTCCTCGCTGAAGACGGCGCTGATCGTTGCACTCGCGGCGCTCGTGACGCTGAAGGGCAGGGAGCTTTGCGCCACCGGCGCCACAGTGTCGTTCGATCTGGTCCCGACGCGGTACTTGGCCAGTGACTCGGTCGTGGTGATGTCGGCAGAGGCGGCACGCTGCCGTACGACACTCTTGATGACGCCGATGTTCGGGGCGTACCAGGTATCAGCGGTGATGTCGATATTGAAGAAGGCGGCCCCGCTGGCAGGCAACACGGTTTGCCTGACGGTCTGCCGCTGATGCAGCACGTTGCCGAACATGCCCGCGGGAACCGAGACAGTCTCGCTCGCGATCACGGTGACCTCGGCGCGAAGCGTCACGCGGTCGGCGCGGCCGTCGCCGTCGAAGTCCTGTCCGGAATCGACGGTGGTTTCCAGCTGCACGAACGTGTCGCCGACATGCGCCGGAAACCGCATCGCATCGGTGCCATCGAATGCGCGCTCGATGGCGTCCGCACCCGCAGAGGCGTACTGGCGCACGCCGGACGCACTGGCGACGTAAACGCTTCGATGTTCGGTGCCGTTGCTCAAGTTCTGGCGCAGAACGGCCGTGCCGGAAGCTCCGCCCACGAGTTGCAAACCCTCTGTCCTGACGACCACGGGTTCCGCCGCCGCGCTTGTGGCGTAGACCCGGCGAGCATTGCCGTCCAGAGGAAAATAGTTCCCGGCAGCTGTGGCGATGGGCGCACCTGCGTCGGGGGGTGTCGCTGCATCGCTGCCACTGCCGCCTCCGCCGCAGGCCGACACCAGTCCCGCCAGCGCCAAGGCGATCAGCCTCGAACCGATGGCCGGGAAACTGATCATGCGTGTTTCCATGTCGCGTTGCTCTTTGTCGTGGTGATGCCAGCTCAGGCCTTCAGCATCTCCGAGAGGGTGGCGTCGAATGCTCGGCAGGAACATCACGATCTCTCGCAGGCGCCGGCCAACACGCCTTCGCAAATCGCCTCGACCAGGTCGAGCACCTGCTCGAAGTGTTCGGCCTCGCCATAGTACGGGTCGGGCACGCCACCCGCCGGCACGCGCTCGCTGAAGTCGGCGGCGCGTTTGAGCTTGTGGGCGTGTTGCGGCGGGCACATGCCCCGCAGCCGGTGGTGGTGGCCGGCATCCATCGCGACGACCCAGTCGAATTCGTCGAAGTGGCGCGGCGTGAAGTGGCGCGCGCGTTGCGCCGCCAGGTCGTAGCCGCGGCCGAGTGCATGGGCCTGGCTGCGCGGGTCGGGCGGCGCGCCCGCGTGCCAGCCGTCCAGGCCCGCCGAGGCCACCTCGATGCGGTGGGCCAGGCCCAGCGCATTGGCGCGCTGGCGCAGCACGCCTTCGGCGGTGGGGCTGCGGCAGATGTTGCCGGTGCAGACGAAGACGATGCGCAGCGGGGCGGTCATCGTGAAGGCCAGGTTGCCGGGTGCTTCAGTACGTCAGCTCGAGGAAGACGAGCTCGTTGTTCGCCGCCGGCCACGCGCGGCCGACGATGCGCTCGCCGTTGAATTCGCCGACCACCGCGCGGCCCGGCGCGTCGCTCAGCTTGAGCTTGGCGCTGGAGACGCCGGCTGTTCCCGGCGGCACGCCGGGCGGGGCCTTGCCGTCGAGGCTGATGTTGTCGCGCGGCAGGCCGAAATAACCACGCGGGCGGTCCAGCGTGACGATCGACGCGGCGGTCTTGTCGGCATCGGCGATGCGCGCCGGGCGCAGGCCCACCACGTTCGACGAGCGCGGGAACGGCGAGCGGTAGATGTGCGTGGTGGCGTAGCCGGTGGCCGTGACCACGAACTCGTGTCGCGCTTCGGGGCGGGTGGTGAAAGGGCCCCACTGGCCGTCGGCACCGACCGTCTTGCGGTAGAGCGCCGCACCGACGCGCTCGCCAGTGTCGGCGTTCGTGGCGAACACTTCGACCGTGGCGCCGACCAGCGGCAGGTTGTTGCTGTACGTGCCCTGCGCGTTGTTCAGCCCCAACCCGCTCAGCTTGCCGTCGAGCACCACTTGCGCCTGCGGCGTGACCGCCAGTGTGGCCGGCGCCTGGCCGGTGATGAAGCGGTAGCCCTGCTCGAAAGCCTTGGCGCCGAACGAGGTTTCGCGGTGGTCGATGCCGGCGATCACCACGTTCTCTGCGCCTTTCAGTTCCGGCCCGGCCGAGGTGACGTTGGTGGCCGTGCCTTTCTGGCCGATCCACACGCCGTCGGCCTGCGCGAACTTGTCGTTGTTGTCGGAGCGCACCGTCAGCCACTTCACGCCGGGTGTCACTTCGTTGCCACCGTTCGCCGCCGCGGTGTTCAGCGCGGTGAGGAAGGGCCCGCTGCCGTTGAATTCGCTGTTCGGCAGAAAGCCCTGGTGCGCCCACACGCCGTGGTTCGGCGTGCCGCCGAGGATGGCGTGCGACACCTTGGCGGCACCACCGCCGTTGGCGATGTAGTTGCGGATCGCGTTGCCGCCGCGCGAGTTGCCCATCAGCACCACCTTCGTGGCGCCGGTGGCCTTCAGCACCTTGTCGACCTCGGCCGACAGGTATTGCATGTGCTCTGCGGTCGAGGTGCGGCCTTCCTGCGCCTTGCCGTCGTCTTCACGCGCGAGCGGGTACGGCAGGTCGATCGCGTGCAGGCGCTCGCGCGGCCAGCCGTTCGATTCGAAGCGCCAGATCGTGGTCGTCCACACGGCGGCGGCGTCGCCGTTGCCGTGCACGAAGACGATCGGCGGCTGTGAGGCGTTGGGCGCGGGGCCGGTGGCGCAGGCGGTCAGCAGCGCGGTGGCGGCTGCGCCGAGCAGGATCAGGCGACGTGAAAACAGCGAGGTCATGGCGGCGGGTCTCCGGCCTTGGGGGATGGTTCCGATTCTCAAAGATCGCGCGCGGCCGGCAAGTGCGGCAAGCCCGGGGTGTTCAGCGTGCTCGCGGCGTGCACGGCGCGCAGCACGGCCGCCGCCATCACGTCGGCCGCGAGCGCGCCGATCAGCGTGAGATTCCCGGCCAGGCCGCTGGCGCCGGTGGCCAGCGCGAAGATCGTGTCGCCGTCGCCCATCGTGTGCACCGGGTTGATGCTGCGCGCGAAGCCGTCGTGCGCCATCTGCGCGAGCTTGTTGGCCTGTGACTTGGTGAGCACCGCGTCGGTCGCGATCACACCGAGCGTGGTCGCGCCACCGGGCTGCAGGTGGGCCGGCACCTCGCCGCGCCGCAAGGCCTGCATCGTGCCGAGCAGGGCGCTGCCGTCGGCGCTGCGCGCACCGGCGATCGTCTGGCCGGTGGCGGGGTCGATCACGTCGCCGATGGCGTTGACGGCGACGAGCGCTGCGACCGTCACGCCGCCGACCGTGACCGACGCGCTGCCCAGGCCGCCGCGCATCGCACGCCCGATGCCGAAGAGTTTGCCCACCGCCGCGCCGGTGCCGGCGCCGACGTTGCCTTGCGGTACCGGGTCGGTGCTCGCGGCTTCGCAGGCGGCGTAGCCAGATTCGGCGTCGGGGCGGATCTTCGGATCACCGACCCACAGGTCGAACAGGATCGCGGCCGGCACGATCGGCACGCGCGCCGGGCCCACGGGCACGCCGAAGCCACGCTCGTCGAGCCAGCGCATCACGCCGCCGGCGGCGTCGAGGCCGAAGGCGCTGCCGCCGGCGAGCATCAAGGCGTGGACTTTCTCGACTGCGTTCAGCGGCGACAGGAGTTCGGTCTCGCGCGTGCCCGGCGCGGCACCGCGCACGTCGACCCCGGCGACCGCGCCTTCGGGCGTGAGGATCACCGTCACGCCGGTCGGCCGGCGTGTGTCGGTGAAGTGGCCGACGCGCAGGCCGCGCACGTCGGTGAGGCTGTCGGTGGGCAACAGCATGCCGGTCAGCGTGCGGCGGGTCGGTTCAAGGCATCAGGCAAACACACCTGCGGTGTTCTGCATCCGCGCCGACACCTCGCCGAGCTGGTGCATCGTGTCGCCGTAGCTCAGCTCCATCACCGTCAGGCGCTTGAAGTAGTGGCTGGCGACGTACTCGTCGGTCACGCCGATGCCGCCGTGCAACTGGATGCACTGCTGGCCCACGAAGCGCATCGACTGGCCGAGTTGCAGCTTGGCCTGCGCCAGCGCACGGCGGCGCGCCGGTGCCGGCTCGTTGAGCTTGAGCGTGGCGAAGAAACTCATCGAGCGTGCCAGCTCGAGCTGCATCTTCACGTCGGCCATGCGGTGGCGAAGCGCCTGGAAGGTGCCGATCGCCACGCCGAACTGCTTGCGCGTGTTCATGTACTCGACCGTGACGGCGACGAGCTTGTCCATCGCGCCCACTGCTTCGGCGCAGAGCGCGGCGATGCCGATGTCGATGGCGTGTTCGAGTGCGGCGAAGGCCGGGCCGGCGGCCAGCAGCTCGATCGCGTCGGCGCCGGTCAGCGTGAGCTCGGCGGCGCAGGCGCCGTCCTGCGTCGGATAGCCCCGCACGGCCACGCCTTGTTCGCCCTTGGAGACGAGGAAGAGCGCGATGCCCGAGGCATCGTCGGCCGCGCCGCTCACGCGCGCCGGCACGATGAAGGCAGCGGCGTGCGCCCCGGCCGGAACCATGGTCTTCGTGCCCGTCAGCTGCCAGGTACCGCCGACGTTCTTCGCCGTGGTTTCCACGTGCGCCAGGCGGTAGCGGGCCTTGCGTTCCTGGTGCGCCAGCACGACGATTTCCTTGCCTTCGGCGATGCCTTGCAACCACAACGCAGCCGACGGCGCATGGCCCGCGCTCAGCAGGTGCGTGGCGACGAGTGCGACCGGCGCGAAAGGTTCGAGCACGATGCCACGCCCCAGCTCTTCCATCACCACCATCGCGTCGACCGGGCCGAAGCCCATGCCGCCGCTGGCCTCGGGCACGTGAAGGCCGAGCAGGCCGAGGTCGGCGAGATCTTTCCAGCTCTCTTTCGAAAAGCCGCCCGCTTTGACGATGCTGCGGCGGTGCTCGAAGGTGTAGGCCTTGTCGACCCACTTGCGCACCGAGTCGCGCAGCATTTCCTGGTCGTCGCTGAAATCGAAGTCCATGACAGTTCCTTGTGTTCCGTGCGAGCCGGCTCAGCCCATGACGGTCTGCGCGACGATGTTGCGCTGGACCTCGTTGCTGCCGCCATAGATGGTTGTCTTGCGCATGTTGAAGTAGGTGCCGGCGAGCGGCGCCACGAAGGCCGCACCGGCCTGGTCGCCTTGCCAGCCGGCCTCCATCGCTTCCTTGATGAAAGGCACGGCCGACGGGCCGGCGGCCAGCATCATCAGTTCGCTGTAACGCTGCTGGATCTCGCTGCCGCGGATCTTCAACAGGCCGGCCACATCGAGCGCGGCCTTGCCGCTCTTCTCGGCCGAGAGCACCCGCAGCACCATCATCTCGAGCGCGACGACGTCGACTTCGAGCTTGGCCACTTCGTCGCGGAAACGGGTGTCGTCGTAGACCCCTTCGGCTTTCGCGATGCGCTTCAGGCGCTCGAGTTCGCGCTTGGCGCGGTTCACGTCGGCGATGTTGGTGCGTTCGTGGGCCAGCAGGTGCTTGGCGTAGGTCCAGCCCTTGTTCTCTTCGCCGATCAGGTTGTCGGCCGGCACCTCGACGTTGTCGAACCAGACTTCGTTGACTTCGTGCTCGCCGTCCATCGTGATGATGGGCCGCACGCTCACACCGGGGCTCTTCATGTCGATCAGCAGGAAGCTGATGCCGGTCTGCGGCTTGCCTTCGTTGCTGGTGCGCACGAGGCAGAAGATCCAGTCGCCGTGCTGGCCGAGCGTGGTCCAGGTCTTCTGGCCGTTGACGAGGTAGTAGTCGCCCTTGTTCTTATCGTGGACCTTCTCCGCCTTGCACTTCACCGAAGCCAGGTCGGAGCCCGAACCCGGCTCGCTGTAACCCTGGCTCCACCAGACCTCGCCGCTCATGATGCCGGGCAGGAAACGCTGCTGCTGTTCGGCGTTGCCGAAGGCCATGATCACCGGCGCCACCATCACCGGGCCGAACGGGATCACGCGCGGTGCACCGGCCAGCGCGCACTCTTCTTCGAACAGGTGCTTCTGGATCGCGTTCCAGCCCGGCCCGCCGAACTGCGTCGGCCAGGCCCAGCCGTGCCAACCCTTCTTGCCCAGGATCTTGGCCCAGCGCTGCAGATCTTCCTTCGACAGGCGCAGCGCGTTGTGCACCTTGTGGCTGATGTCCTTGGGCAGGTTCTCGGCCACCCAGGCGCGAATCTGCTCGCGGAAAGCTTGTTCTTCGGGGGTGAAATTCAGGTCCATGGCGGCTTGTCTCCGTGCTGTGCGGGGGTCACTCTGGGTTTTAGCACGACCGTGCCTTTTTCTGCTGTCCCTGCCGTGACAAACCCGATCCCGATAATCCCACGGATGAGCCCGCCCAGCTTTCGCGCGACGGTCACCGCACTCGCCGCCGGGCAACTGGTGTGCTGGGCGGCGCTGTACTACGCGTTCTCGTCGTTCGTGCTGCCGATGCAGCGCGCTTTCGGCTGGAGCAAGCCGCAGATGATGGGTGCGTTCACGCTCGGCCTGGCGGTGTGGGGCGCAGCCACCTACGCGGTCGGCGCGGCGATCGACCGCGGGCGCGGGCGCGCGGTGATGAGCGGGGGTGCGGTGCTCGCCGGCACGGGCTTTCTGATCTGGTCACGCGTGGACAGCCTGCCGTGGTTGTACGTCGCGTGGGCCGTGCTCGGCGCCTCGATGGCGATGACGCTTTACGAGCCTGCGTTCAACGTGCTCACCAGACGTTTCCCCGAGCAGTACCGCGAGGGCATCACCGCGCTCACGCTCGTCGGCGGCTTCGCCAGCACCCTGTCGTTCCCGGCCGCGGCGTGGCTGCTCTCGTTGTTCGACTGGCGTGGTGCGCTCGCGGTCATCGGCGCCGTGCTGGTCTTGCTCGTCGCGCCGCTGCACGCCTGGGCCCTGCGTGGCGCGCCGCTCGTGCACCGTGCCGCCGCGAAGCACGATGCGGCCGACGACGCCACGCTCCATGAAGCGCTGCGCGAACCGTCGTTCTGGCTGCTCACCGCCACCTTCACGCTGTATTCCTTCGCGGCCGCTGCGCTGTGGGCCCACGTGATGCCGGCGTTCGCAGCCAAGGGCTTGTCGGAAGCGCAGGCGCTGGCCGTGGTCGTGTGGTTCGGGCCGGCGCAGGTGGCCGGGCGGTTGGCCTACCTGGGCTTCGGGCGTTGGGTGTCGGCGCGCAGCCTCGGCTTGATCGTGCTCGGGGGTTTGCCGGTGTCGCTCGCGATCTTCGCGCTCGCCGACCAGATGTTTGCACTGCTCGTGTTCGCGCTGCTGTTCGGCGTGGCCAACGGGCTGGTCACGATCGTTCGCGGCAGCCTCGTGCCCGAGTACTTCGGCCGCGAACACGTCGGCCGCATCAGCGGTGCGATGAGCGGCATCACCTTGCTGGCGCGGGCCTCGGCGCCGCTCGCCACCGCGTGGCTGCTGCTGGCGCTCGCCGGTTACCGCGAGATGCTGCTCGTGCTCTCGGCCACCGGCGTGGCGGCCGTGATGGCGTTCGCGTTCGCGAAGAAGCCGCTGCGTTGAGCGTCGATCAGAAACGCTTGCTCAGCGTCAGCGTCTCGTTCTCGCGCTTCATCTGGAAGCGGGTGAGAAAGCTGTTGCCGAGCAGGATGAAATCCATCTGCGCCGGCAGGACCGTCGCTTCGACATCGTAGACGACCACGTCGCCCACGCGCACTTCGCCCAGCCTGACCTTGTAGGCTGGCGCGTTGCCGTTGGCGGTGCTCACGAAGCCGCGCTGGCCACTGCGGTAGTCCAGGCCGATGTGCTCGGCTTCGGCGATGCTCATCGACACGCTGGTCGCGCCGGTGTCGACCATGAAACGAACGGCCCGGCCATTGATCGCCCCCGCGGTCATGAAGTGCCCGCCGCTGCCGGCCGTGAGCACGATCTGCGAACCGCCACCGGCGCTGGCCTGGCCTCCGAGGCTGACCTGCGCGCCGCCCATCACCACGGTCACGCGCTTGCCCTTGATCTCGACCACCGCGTCGTTGCCGCTCACGCTGACCAGCTTCACGCCCTGCACCGTGGCGCCGGTGGCCACGGTGCGCGGTGCGCCGTCGATCATCAACAAGGCCTTGTCGCCGAGGCTGCCGCTCATCGAGACCGTTTGGGCAAAAGCGGCCGGGCAGGCGAGCACAAGCGCGGCGAAAAAGTGACGGCGCATGAAGTTCCGATCAGTCGCGGAAGTTGTTGAACGAGAGCGGGGCGTCGGGGATTTCCTTGCGCACCAGCGCCATCGCGGCTTGCAACTCGTCGCGCTTGGCGCCGGTCACGCGCACCGTGTCACCCTGGATCGCAGCCTGTACCTTCAGCTTGCTTTGTTTGATGACGGTCTGGATATTCTTCGCGCTCTCGCTGTCGATGCCGCTCTTGACGACCAGCACCTGCTTGACCTTGTCGCCACCGATCTTCTCGATCTTGGCCGTGCGGTCGAGAAAGCGGATGTCGACGCTGCGCTTCGTGAGCTTGGCGATCAACACGTCCATCACCTGGCCGATCTGGAAGTCGCTGTCGGCCCAGATCGTCAGGTCGTTCTCCTTGAGCTCGACCTTCGCCGACGAGCCCTTGAAGTCGAAGCGGGTGCCGATTTCCTTGGCCGTCTGGTCGACGGCGTTGCGCACTTCGACGAGGTTGGGTTCTAGCACGGTGTCGAAGCTGGGCATGGTCGTCGTGGCCGAAGCGAATAGGCGAAAATTGTGGCATGCAAATCGAGTCGGGCGTCAGCCTCAAACCCTACAACAGCTTCGGCCTGCCGGCGGTGGCACGCACGCTGGTGCGCGTGGCCAGCGACGCCGACGTGCGCCGTGTCGTCGACCACCCCGAATTCGGCCTGGCGCCGAAGTTCGTGCTCGGCGGCGGCAGCAACATCATTCTGACCCGCGACATGCCGCAGGTCGTGCTCAAGGTCGAAGTGCGCGGCGTGCGCCTCGTGGAAATACGCCCAGACGCCTGGATCGTCGAGGCCGGCGCCGGCGAGAACTGGCACGAGCTCGTCGCTCACACGCTGGCGCAGGGCTGGCCGGGCCTGGAGAACCTGGCGCTGATTCCGGGCACGGTGGGCGCGGCGCCGGTGCAGAACATCGGCGCTTACGGCGTCGAGCTGAAAGACCGTTTCGAGTCGCTCGACGCCGTTGACCTCGTGACCGGCCGCACCAGCACGCTGTGGCCCGAGATCTGCGCTTTCGGTTACCGCGACAGCGTGTTCAAACATTCGCTGGCCGGGCGCAGCGTGATCACACGCGTGCGCTTTCGTTTGCCCAAACCGTGGCAGCCGGTGCTCGGTTACCTGGAGCTCGAACGCAGGATGCAGGAGACCGGCATCAGCGCGCCGAGCGCGCAGCAGGTGTTCGACTGGATCTGCGCGATCCGCCGCGCCAAGCTGCCCGACCCGGCGTTGATCGGCAATGCCGGCAGCTTCTTCAAGAACCCGGTGGTGACACAGGAGCAGTGCCGCGACATCATCGGCCGCGACCCCGAGATCGTGCACTACCCGATGCCCGACGGCAGCGTGAAACTCGCCGCCGGCTGGATGATCGACGCCTGTGGCTGGAAGGGCAAGAGCGTCGGCCAGGCCGGCGTTTACGAGAAGCAGGCGCTGGTGCTCGTCAACCGCGGCCACGCCATCGGCTCCGAAGTGATGACGCTGGCGCGGGCGATCCAGGAAAGTGTCTACGGGCGTTTCGGCATTCGGCTGGAGCACGAGCCGGTCGTGGTTTGACGCTGCCGCTCAGCGCGGCAGGAAACCGCCCAGAACGCACTGTTCGCGGGTGGCCGCGATTTCCCTGTCGAGCGCTGCCTGCAGTTGGGCCAGCTGGGGCAAGGGCGCGTCGGACGGGGCGCGCTGAATCTGTTCGGCCAGTTCGGCCACGCTGCGCAGACCGAGGCTGAGCGCCGCGCCCTTGAGCGAATGTGCGCGCGCGCGCAGCGCCGCCGCGTCGGGCTGCGTGCTCGTCGGGTTCATGCCCTCGTCGAAGAAGCGCTGCAGCAGCATCGTGTACTGCGCCGCCGAGAGCGTGCGCTGCACGTCTTCGATGGTGGCCAGGTCGAGCCGGCCCATGGCCGTGCCGGCAGGTGCCGGCAGCGCCAACGCCTCGGCCGGCGCTGCGCCGCCGTAGCGCGCGAGCACCTCGCGCAGCTGGGGCAAGTGCGCCGGCTTGGTCACGAACCCGTCCATGCCGGCTTCCCGGGCACGGTCACGGGCTTCGCGAAAAGCATCGGCGGTGAGCGCCACGATCGGCACGCGCCCGGGCGCACCGGGCATCGCGCGGATCGCGCGCGCGGCGGCAAAACCGTCCATGCCCGGCATGTGCAGGTCCATCAGAATCACGTCGAAAGCCTGGGCCTGCATCGCGCGCACGGCACCGTCGCCGTCTTCGCTGAATACGGCGTTGTGGCCGAGCTTGTCGAGCACCGCTTCGAGGTAGGCCCGGTTCACCGGGTGGTCTTCGGCGACCAGCACGTTCAGGCGGCGTGGCACACCTTGCGGGGCGGCTGCAGCGGCAGCGCTCGCGGGCGCTGGCGCCGGCATCGACGCAGGCTGCGCCGGCTCGGTGGCGAGCAGCGGCAGCGACACCGTGAAGGTGCTGCCCGCACCCGGCATGCTGCGCACGGTGATGTCGCCGCCCATCACGCGCGCCAGGTCGCGGGAAATTTCCAGGCCGAGCCCGGTGCCGCCGTGGCGGCGCGTGGTGCTTTCGTCGGCACGCATGAAGCGCTGGAACAGGCGCGTGCGGGTGGCCTCATCCATGCCGATGCCGGTGTCGGTCACGGCGAATTCGAGGCCGCCTGTGGTGCGCAGGCTGGCGGCCAGCTCGACGCTGCCGCTGTTCGAGAACTTTACCGCGTTGCTCAGCAGGTTGAAGAGAATCTGCTTGACGCGCGTGCCGTCGGCCAGCACCCAGCGTGGCACGTCGGGGGCCACTGCCACGCGCATCGCCAGGCCTTTGGCTTGCGCCTGAACACGCATCAATGCGCCGACTTCGTTGATGAGCTGCAGCAGGTCGACCGGCTCGGGCGAGACCTGCAGCTTGCCGGTTTCGAGCTGCGAGATGTCGAGAATGTCGTTCAGGATCGACAGCAGATGCTGCGCCGATTCCTTGGCGGTGGCGAGAAAGCCGGCCTGTTGCGGCGTGAGCCGCGCTTCCTGCAGCAGCGACATCATGCCCAGCATGCCGTGGAACGGGGTGCGGATCTCGTGGCTCATGTTGGCCAGGAAGGCGCTCTTCGCGCGGTTCGCCGACTCGGCTTCGAGCCGCGCCACGCTCAGGCTTTCGGCGAGGGCTTCCAGGGTGCGGCGGCGCTTCGTCAGCGCGCGCAACTGGCGCAGCACCACCACGCCGAGCACGAGCAACAAGAGCGCCTGGAACAGCGTCAGTGCGACGCCGAGCTGGCTGTGCTTACGCACCGCGCTGTTGCGCAGCGTGGCGCGCTCGTAGAGCAGGTGAGAAGCGCTCAGCGCCAGGTCGTGCAAGGGCGCGCTCAGGCTGTCGACCTGCGGCAGCATGCGCACCACGACCGCGCGGCTCAGCGGCTGCTCGGGTTGCCCACCGAGAAAGTGGTCGGCCTCGAGCACGAAGGCACGCACCCTGGCCAGCGCCGGCCCGTAGATCGGCTCGTCGAGCATCACTCGCTGCGCGCGCGCGTGGTCGACCAGGCTGATTCGGCTGACGAAGATGTCGTAGCGCAGTTGCACCGCAGCGGCGTCGAACGGCTGCGACTCGTCGAGCGCTTTCTGCATCTCGTTGCGCAAACGCAGGTGTTCGGTTTCGAGCTGCGAGAAGCTCCAGCCGAGGCCGTCGTTCTGGAACTGCGCGGTGTTGTCGAGCAGTTTGTACTGGCGCCACTGCACGTAGGCCACCGCGAGCAGCACGACGGCCAGCGTGGCCACCACCAGCACGAGCCAGAGCCGGCGTGGCGGCGGCCGTTGCTCCGCGGGCGCGGCCTCGTTCATCGCAGTTCGAGCGAGCGCAACTGCCAAGCCGCGCGGCTGTAGTGGACGGCGGTGCGCACCTCGCGCTTGTCGTCGAACGGGAAGATGATGACGAGCGGGCCTTTTTCGCGCACCAGCATCGGCTTGTCGTCGAGCAGGTAGGCGAGCATGGCGCCGTGCTGCAGCCAGTCTTCGGCCGGGATCTCGACGCGGTAGTCGTTCAGCGCCGTCGCGCGCAGCGTGTGGCCGCTGCCACCGACCGCGGCCAGCAGGTCCTTGAGCAACACGCCGGTGAACTTGCGCGGCTGCGCGTACCACGGTGTCCTGGTGACGAAGCTGTGCTGCGGCAACCTGGCCAGCGCCGCCAGGTCGAAGTCGAGCGTGTCGGCGCCGGCGCGTTTCTGCACGCTGCCGCTGATCGTCAGAATCGTTTTCGGCGCCGCCGTTTCCTGCGCGCGGGCCGGCAGCGGCAGGCCCGCGGCGAGGCCGCAGGCTGCACCGGCCATGAGCCAGTGGCGCCGCTGTCGATTCTTCAGGGGCATGGGCCTATTTTTTCTTCGACGTGGTCTTGCGGCGGGCCTGCAGGTTCGCGCCGATGCGCAGGCGCAGCGCGTTGAGCTTGATGAAGCCGGCGGCGTCGGCCTGGTTGTAGGCGCCACCGTCGTCGTCGAAGGTCGAGATCTTCATGTCGAAGAGGGAGTCGGTCTTCGACTCGCGGCCCACGCACATGATCGTGCCCTTGTAGAGCTTGAGCTTGACGCTGCCGTTCACGGTCGCCTGGCTGGCGTCGATCAAACCCTGCAGCAGCAAACGCTCCGGGCTGAACCAGTAGCCGTTGTAGACCATGCGGGCGTAACGCGGCATCAGGTCGTCTTTCAGCGCCAGCACTTCGCGGTCGAGCGTGATCGACTCCATCGCGCGGTGGCCGGCCAGCATGATCGTGCCGCCGGGGGTTTCGTAACAGCCGCGGCTAT
>Ga0209883_1000042_pt1 | contig 37844 bp, 33 predicted proteins | sample GWRWT4_21May14_FD_187196 | JGI IMG/M metagenome (GOLD analysis project Ga0209883, IMG submission 187196) | Sand microcosm microbial communities from a hyporheic zone in Columbia River, Washington, USA - GW-RW T4_21-May-14 (SPAdes) (version 2) | ecosystem: Engineered > Artificial ecosystem > Sand...
CACTCGACAGGACGCAGATCACAAGCTCAGTCGCCATTACGTTCCTAAACTTGCGTGTTGATGTACTAGATCATCGCCGCCGGATCGGCGAGTTCGGTTTCTGCGAGGCCGGTGCCGGCCGAGAAGCGCGTGATGCGCCGCGGCTTCAGGTGCACGAGGCTGCCGTTGCGCAGGCCGAGCCGGTCGCGCAGCGCGGTGTAGTCGCTGCGGGTCATCTCGACATCGACGTAGCTGCCGTCGTCCTGCCGCTTGAACTCGATGCGCGTCTGCGGCCCGACGGTGAGCGCCTGCGACAGCGTCACGGCGAGCGTGCCTTCCTGCGCCTCGGCCACGATCTCGAGTTCGTGCGGGCGCACGTAGCTCACGTCTTCGGCCGGGGTCGAGCCGCCGGGCGCGTGGCCGAAGCGGCCATGGAACAGGTTCACGTCTCCGAGGAACTGCAGCACGAAAGGCGTGGCCGGTTGGTCGTAGACCTCGTCGGGCGCACCAATCTGCTCGATGCGGCCCTGGTTCATCACGACCACGCGGTCGGCCACTTCCATCGCTTCGTCCTGGTCGTGGGTGACGAACACGCTGGTGATGTGCATCTCGTCGTGCAGCCGGCGCAGCCAGCGGCGCAACTCCTTGCGCACCTTGGCGTCGAGCGCACCGAAAGGCTCGTCGAGCAGCAGCACCTTCGGCTCGACCGCGAGCGCGCGTGCGAGCGCGATGCGCTGGCGCTGTCCGCCCGAGAGCTGGTGCGGGTAACGGTCGGCGAGCCAGTCGAGCTGCACGAGCTTGAGCAACTCCATCACCTTGCTCTTGATCTCCGCCTCGCTCGGCCGCGTGGCCTTCGGACGCACGCGCAAACCGAACGCGACGTTCTCGAAGATGCTCATGTGGCCGAACAGCGCGTAGTGCTGGAACACGAAGCCCACGTGGCGGTCGCGCACGTCGTCGAAGGTCGCGTCTTCGCCGTGGAACAGCACCGAGCCGGTGTCGGGCCGCTCCAGCCCCGCGATGATCCGCAGCAGCGAGGTCTTGCCCGAACCCGAAGGCCCGAGCAGCGCGACCAGTTCGCCCGACGGGATGTCGAGGTTCAGGTTGTCGCAGACGACGGTGTTGCCGAAGCGCTTGTTGAGGTTGCGGATTTCGATGCTCATGGCAATGGGCTCATTCGTTTCTGTCGGAAGCGCTGCGCTTCTGTTTTTTCACGCGCTGTTCCACCGCGTACTTCAGCACCAGCGTCACCAGCGCCAGCAGCGCCAGCAACGAAGCCACCGCGAACGCCGCAGCGAACTGGTACTCGTTGTAGAGGATCTCGATGTGCAGCGGCATCGTGTTCGTCTGCCCACGGATGTGGCCCGAGACCACGCTGACGGCACCGAACTCGCCCATCGCCCGCGCGTTGCACAGGATCACGCCGTAGAGCAGCGCCCATTTCACGTTCGGCAGCGTGACACGCCAGAACATCTGCCAGCCCGACGCGCCGAGCACCCGCGCCGCTTCTTCCTGCTCCTGGCCTTGCGCCTGCATCAGCGGGATCAGCTCGCGGGCGATGAACGGGAAGGTCACGAACATCGTCGCGAGCACGATGCCGGGCACCGCGAAGATCACCTTCAGGTCATGGTCGCGCAAGCTTTCACCGAACCAACCCTGCAGGCCGAAGATCAGCACGTAGATCAGGCCGGCGATCACCGGCGAGACCGAGAACGGCAGGTCGATCAGCGTCAGCAGCACGTTCTTGCCACGGAAGTCGAACTTGGCAATGCACCACGCGGCGGCGATGCCGAACACGAGGTTCAGCGGCACCGAGATGCCGGCGGCGATCAGCGTCAGCCAGATCGCCGAGACCGCGTCGGGTTCGGTGATCGCCGCCAGGTAGACATGCCAGCCCTTCTTGAAGGCCTCGAAGAACACCGCCGCAAGCGGCACGAACAGGAAGAACGCAAGGAAGGCGAGCGCCACGCCGATCAGGGTGCGGCGCACCCAGGGCGGTTCGGCCGTGGCCGCCAGCGCGGTGCGCGGTGCGACAGATGGGCGCACGGCCGGTGCGGCCGGCAAGGTGGTCGTGGTCGACATGACGGTTTCAGCGCCCCTGGCGCTTGCGCGCCCAGGCCTGCAGCAGGTTGATCGCGAGCAGCATGGCGAACGCGGCGACGAGCATGACCACAGCGATCGCGGTCGCGCCCTGGTAGTCGTATTGTTCGAGCTTGGTGATGATCAGCAGCGGCGTGATCTCCGAGATCATCGGCATGTTGCCGGCGATGAAGATCACCGAGCCGTACTCGCCGAGCGCACGCGCGAACGCGAGCGCGAAGCCGGTCAGCAGCGCAGGTGTGAGGATCGGCAGGATCACGCGGGTGAAGGTCTGGGCCCGCGTTGCGCCCAGCGTGGCGGCCGCTTCTTCCAGTTCCTTCTGCAGGTCTTCGAGCACCGGCTGCACCGTGCGCACCACGAACGGCAGGCCGATGAAGGTCAGCGCCACGAACACCCCCAGCGGCGTGTACGAGACCTTGATGCCGACCATCGCCAGGTATTGGCCGATCCAGCCGTTGGCCGCGTACAAAGCGGTGAGCGCGATGCCGGCCACGGCGGTGGGCAAGGCAAACGGCAGGTCGACGAGCGCGTCGACGAACCGCTTGAACGGGAACTCGTAGCGCACCAGCACCCAGGCGACGATCAGCCCGAACACGGCATTCAACAAAGCCGCCGCGAGCGAAGCGCCGAAGGTCAGCCGGTACGAGGCGACCACACGCGGCGAGGTGACCGCTTCCCAGAACGCCGGCCAGGTCATCGTGAAGGTCTTCAGGAACGCTGCCGACAGCGGGATCAATACGATGAAGCCGAGGTACAGCAGCGTGAAGCCGAGCGCCAGATCGAAGCCCGGCAGCACGCTGTGCCGCTTCAGCAGGGTGCGGGAAAGGAACACTGGGTTCCTTCAGCGCTTGGCGCTGGCGACGATCTGGTCGTACAGACCACCGTCGTCGAAGTGCTCCTTCTGCGCTTTTTTCCAGCCGCCGAAGAGTTCGTCCACCGTGAACAGCTGCAGCTTGGGGAACTGCTTCGCGTACTTCGCGAGCACCTTGGCCGAGCGTGGCCGCAGGCTGTGCTTCGCGGCGAGCTCCTGGCCTTCGTCGGACCACAGGTACTTCAGGTAGGCCTCGGCGGCCTTGCGCGTGCCGCGTTTGTCGACGACCTTGTCGACGATGGCCACCGGGTTCTCGGCCAGGATGCTCCAGCTCGGGTACACGGCCTCGAAGTCGTTGCCGAACTCGCGCAGGATCAGCGGCACTTCGCTCTCGAAGGTGGCCAGCGCATCACCGAGCTTGCGCTGGGCGAAGGTGGTGGTGGCCGCGCGGCCGCCACCGTCGAGCACCGGCACGTTGGCGAAGATGCGCCGCACCAGCGCCTGCGCGGCGGCCGGGTTCATGCCGCGCTGAAGCGCCGCGCCCCAGGCCGCCAGGTAGGTGTAGCGGCCGTTGCCCGAGGTCTTCGGGTTCGGGATGATCACCGAGATGCCGGCGCGGCCCAGGTCGTCCCAGTCGCGGATCTGCTTCGGGTTGCCCTTGCGCACCAGGATCACCGAGGTCGAGGTGGTCGGCGAGGCGTTGTCGGGCAGGCGCCTGGCCCAGTCGGCCGGGATCAGGTTGCCGCGGTCGTGCAATACGTCGATGTCGTTGGCCTGGTTCATCGTGATGATGTCGGCCTCGAGCCCGTCGACCACGCTGCGCGCCTGCTTGCTCGAGCCGCCGTGCGACTGGTTCAGCGTCAGGTCGTCGCCGGCGGTCTTCTTCCAGTGGGCGGCGAAGAGCGCGTTGTAGTCCTTGTAGAACTCGCGCGACACGTCGTAGCTGACGTTGAGCAAGGTCTGGCTGGCAGCGCGCGCGAGGCTGGTGGCGCCGATGAGCGCGGTGCCTGCGGCGATGGCGAGTACGGTACGGCGGGGCAGCAGGTTTTGAATGGACATGAGAGTGCGTCAGGGTCGCAAAAGGCGAAGCGATGGATGTTATTGACGCCGCCGTTCCAGGGAAACGACTCAAATCCAACTTGCTTATGCGATAACCAACTAAGCGCACCGACCAGTGGCGGCGCCAGTCAGCCGAGCCGCCCGAACCAACGCGCCGACAAGACCATGGCCACCAACACCAGCATCGCCGCCACACCTGCCAGCAGCGCCGTCAGCTCGGTCTCGCGCGTCTGCACCTGCACGCGCGAGCCGAGGTCGCGGTAGACGCTGCGCAGCATCTCTGCCGTGCCGGCGTGGTGGTACTCGCCACCGGTCATTCGCGCCACCTCACGCAGCGTCGGTTCGTCGAGCTTCAGGTACATGGCCATGCCGTCGTCCATGGACGCCTCGCCGTCGACCACGCCCAGGCCCACGACGTAGATGCGCACGCCGCGGTCGGCCGCCATCTTCGCGGCCTGCAAGGTGTCGATGCCCATCGTGCGGCGGCCGTCGCTCAGCAGGATGATGGCGGCGGCACCGTAGGAGCCCGGCGCCACCGGGTCGATCTGCTTCGGCGCGGCCTTCTCCGCCTCACCGGCGCGGGGCGCCAGTTTCCGGGCGCCGAAGGTCATGTCGCCCAGGTCGATGCCGTGCTCCGGAAACAGCTCCGACAGGCACATCACGATCGCGTTGCCGATGGCCGTGCCGCGCTGCATCTGGAAGGCGTCGATGGCGCCGACCAGCGAGTCGCGGTCGAGCGTGGCCTGCTGCGCCACCTGGGTGCTGCCGGCGAAGGTGACGAGCCCGACATCGATGTGGCGCGGCAGCTCGCGCAGGAACAGCTTCGCCGCTTCCTGTGCGGCCACGAGGCGGCTCGGCTGCACGTCGGCCACGCGCATGCTCAGCGACACGTCCATGGCGAGCATGATCGTCGTCCGGGCCCACGGCAGCGTGACCCGGGCCGTCGGGCGCGAGAGTGCCAACACCAGCAACGAGCAGGCCAGCAGCAGCAGCGCTGGCGGCACGTGTCGCCGCCACGGGCGGCCCACCGCGGCGCGCACATCTTCCAGGTTGCTGTAGCGCAGGGCCGGCTTGCCGCGCCGGCGCAGCAGCCACAGGTACAGCGCCGGCAGCAGGGGCAGCGCCAGCATCAACCACAGCAACTGAGGCCACAGGAAGTTCATTGGCCAGGACGCCGGCAAGGGAGGAAATTTCATCGTACCGGCAATCGGCGCAGCGCGTCGCGCACGTGGGAAGGCCGTCGCCGCGAAGGCAAATCCATGCGCCGCGCGCGGGCCTGCAATGACTGTATATTCATCCAGTCATTGCGGCACCTCACCTTGGACACCCAACGCAAACTCGCGATCCTGGCCGATGCGGCCAAGTACGACGCCTCGTGCGCGTCCAGCGGCACCACGAAGCGCGATTCGCGCGGCGGGCGCGGCATCGGCTCGACCGAAGGCGCCGGCATCTGCCACAGCTACGCGCCCGACGGCCGCTGCATCTCGCTGCTGAAGGTGCTGCTCACCAACTACTGCCTGTACGACTGCCTCTATTGCATCAACCGCGTGACGAGCAATGTCGAGCGCGCACGCTTCACGGTCGACGAGGTGGTGCAGCTCACGCTCGATTTCTACCGCCGCAACTGCATCGAGGGCCTGTTCCTCAGCAGCGGCATCATCCGCAGCGCCGACCACACGATGGAGCAGGTGGTCGAAGTGGCGCGCGTGCTGCGCGAGGTGCACGACTTCCGCGGCTACATCCACCTGAAGACGATCCCCGAAGCCAGCCCCGAACTGCTCGCGCGCGCCGGGCGCTACGCCGATCGGCTCAGCATCAACATCGAGCTGCCGACCAACGAAGGGCTGCTCGCACTCGCGCCCGAAAAAGACGGCCAGGCGATCCGCCGCTCGATGGCGCGCCTGCGCATCCACATCGACGACGCGAAGGCCGCCGCCAAGCCGGCGCCGGTCGCGTCGCAACCCGCCGTCGCGCCACGCCGCGCCAAGCCCGCGCGTTTTGCACCCGCCGGGCAAAGCACGCAGATGATCGTCGGCGCCGACTCCGCCGACGACCGCAGCATCCTGTCGACGAGCGCCCACCTGTACGGCTCGTACGGGCTGAAGCGCGTCTACTACTCGGCCTTCAGCCCGATCCCCGATGCGTCGCGCGCCTTGCCGATGGCGCCGGCGCCGCTGGTGCGCGAGCACCGGCTCTACCAGGCCGACTGGCTGATGCGCTTCTACGGCTTCGCGCACGACGAGATCGTCGGCGAGAGCAGCGGCATGCTCGCGCTCGACATCGACCCCAAGCTCGCCTGGGCGCTCGCGCACCGCGAGCGTTTCCCCGTCGATCTGAACCGTGCGCCGAAGGAAATGCTGCTGCGCGTGCCGGGCCTCGGCACCACCTCGGTCAAGCGGTTGCTGCAGGCGCGGCGCGTGCGCACGCTGCGCATCGACGACCTGTCGCGGCTCAAGGTCGCGCTGAAGAACGTGCTGCCTTTCATCACGGTGCCGGGGCACGGCGCACGCGGCGCGCCGCTCGATGCCGCCGATCTCGCCGCGCGGCTGCGGCCGGCGCCACGCCAGCAGTCGCTGTTCGACGTTTGAGCGCGATGGCGCCGAGCGCCACGCGCGTGGCATGGCTCGCCGACGAAGCCGATCTCGACGGTTTTCGCCGGCACGCCCGGCAGGGTTTGATCGACAGCGTCGAACCTTCGCAGCTCGAGTGGCGTGTGGCGACACGCGCCGAACTCGATCTGTTCGGCAACCGGCCTTCGATCGACGAACCCGCGGCGGCGGACGAAAGCGCCCCGCGCATCAAGGTGCCCGCGTTGTTCGTGCCGCTGGCCGAGCGGGCCGCGCTGCATTCCGACACCAACCGCTTCGGCCTGCTCTACCGCCTGTTGTGGCGCCTGGTGCATGAAAGCACGCTGCGCCACGACCCGCTCGACGCCGATCGCCAGCAGGCCGAACTGATGGCGCGGGCGGTGCGGCGCGACATGCACAAGATGACCGCCTTCGTGCGCTTTCGGCCACTCGCGCTGGGCGATGGGCAGGCCTTGCAGCACGTCGCGTGGTTCGAGCCCGAGCACCACATCGTGGACGCCACCGCGCCCTTCTTCGCACGCCGCTTCGCGCAGATGCACTGGGCGATCCTCACGCCCGAGCGCTGCGTGCGCTGGGACGGCAACGCCCTCGCCTTCGGCCCCGGCGCGAATCGCAGCGACGCGCCGCCTGCCGATGCGGCCGAGCAGCTGTGGCTGACCTACTACGCCAGCATATTCAACCCGACGCGGCTGAAGCTCGCGATGATGCAGAAGGAGATGCCGCGGCGCTACTGGAAGAACCTGCCCGAAGCCGTGTTGATCCAGCCGCTCGCCGCGGGCGCTGCGCAGCGCGAACGCACGATGGTCGAACAGCCGGCGAGCGAAGCGGTGCGGCGCCGCCCTGCGTCGTCGCGCGCGCTCGCGGTCGCCGCGCGGCCTGTCGTCGTGCACACGCCCGGCTCGCTTGCGGAACTGCGCGATGCGACCGAGCGCTGCCGCGACTGCCCGATCGGCGCGCACGCCACACAAGCGGTCCACGGTGAGGGCCCTGAACACGCGCGGCTGATGCTGGTCGGCGAACAACCCGGCGACCGCGAAGATCTGCTGGGCCGCCCGTTCATCGGCCCCGCAGGCCAGCTGCTGGACCGCGCGTTGAATCAACTGGGCTGGCCGCGCGACCGCCTCTACCTGACCAATGCCGTCAAGCACTTCAAGTTCGAGCTGCGCGGCCAGCGCCGCATCCACAAGACCCCGGCGCAGCAGGAGGCTGCGGCCTGCCTGCAGTGGCTCGAAAGCGAGATCGCGATCGTCAAACCCGAAGCCGCGATCGCCCTCGGCGCGACCGCTGCGCGTGCGCTGCTGGGGCGCGACGTGCCGGTGATGAAAGAACGCGGGCAATGGACGACGCGCGACGACGGGCTGCACGTGCTCGTCACGCTGCACCCGTCGGCCCTGCTCCGAATGAACGAAGCCGACCAGGCGTCGGCGTTCGAACGCTGGCTGGCCGACCTCGCGCTGGCTGGCGACGAGCGCTACTTCTTCGTGTAGATCTGGTCGAACACCCCGCCGTCGGCGAAGTGTGTCTTCTGCGCCTTGGCCCAGCCGCCGAACACGTCGTCGATCGTGAACAGCGAGATCTTCGGGAAGTTCTTCGCGTACTTGGCTTGCACCGCCGCATCGATCGGGCGGTAGAAGTTGCGGGCCGCGATGTCCTGGCCTTCCGGGCTGTACAGGTACTCCAGGTAGGCCGTGGCCACGTCACGCGTGCTGCGTTTGTCGACGACCTTGTCGACCACGCTCACCGGCGGTTCGGCCAGGATGCTGGTGGGCGGGTAGACGATGTCGAACTTGTCGCTGCCGAATTCCTTCAGCGACAGCCAGGCTTCGTTCTCCCAGGCCAGCAGCACGTCGCCGATGCCCCGCTCGGCGAAGGTCACGGTGGCGCCGCGCGCGCCCGAGTCGAGCACCGGCACGTTGCTGAACAGCTTGGCGACGAAGTCCTTGGCCTTCGTGTCGTTGCCACCGGGCTGCTTCAGCGCATGGCCGTAGGCCGCGAGGTAACCCCAGCGTGCGCCGCCCGAGGTCTTGGGGTTGGCGGTGATGATCGACACGCCCGGCTTGACCAGGTCACCCCAGTCCTTGATGCCCTTCGGGTTGCCTTTGCGCACCAGGAAGATGTAGGTCGAGGTGTAGGGCGAGCTGTTGTGCTTCAGGCGTTTTTGCCAGTCGGCCGGCAGCAGCTTGCCGCGCTCGGCGATCTCGTCGATGTCATAGGCCAAGGCCAGCGTGGTCACGTCGGCTTCGATGCCGTCGATCACCGAGCGCGCCTGCTTGCCCGAGCCACCGTGCGACTGCTTCACGCTCACGTTGTCGCCGGTCTTGGCCTTCCAGTGTTTGGCGAAGGCCGCGTTGTAGTCCTGGTAGAGCTCGCGTGTCGGGTCGTACGAGACGTTGAGCAGGGTGATGTCCTTGGCCGCCGCCAGGCCGGCCGCAGCGGCGAGTGCCAAGGTGGCCGCGGTGCGGAGAACGAGTCGAACCGTCGTCATGAGAGAAGCGTCCTGTGATGGGTCAGTCGAGCGGTCTTGCAACCGTTGGCGACGATTCTGGTGACGAGATCGAATTCGCGGAACGAATCAAATCGTCGATGCATATGCGGAAAGTCCCAGCGGGTACGGTCGTGTGTAAGAGTCGCAGCTCCCGCCGCGGCGCACTCGCCGCTGCCCGACCCACCAGGAGCCTTCCCCATGCCTTCGTCCACCCTCACCCTCACCGCCGCCGACGGCTTCAAATCTTTGGCCTACCTGGCCGAGCCTTCGGGCACGCCGAAGGGCGCGATCGTCGTGTTGCAAGAGATCTTCGGCGTCAACTCGCACATCCGCGGCGTGGCCGACGGCTACGCCGCGGCGGGTTACCTCGCCGTCGCGCCGTCGACCTTCGACCGCGTCGGGCGCGACGTGCAGCTCGGCTACACGCCGGACGACATGGGCGAAGGCATGCGCCTGAAAGGCGCGGTCGAGGCGCTGCCGGCGCCCGGGGTGTTGTTGGACATCCAGGCCGCTGTCGACCACGCGGCGCGGGCCGGCAAGGTCGGCATCGTGGGCTACTGCTGGGGCGGCCTGCTGGTGTGGCGCTCAGCCGAGCAGGTGCGTGGCCTCGCGGCGGCGGTGGCCTACTACGGCGGCGGCATGACGGCCGGCACCGAGCCCGCGCGCCGGCCGGCGGTGCCGACGATGGCGCACTTCGGCGAGCTCGACACGCACATTCCGCTCGACAGCGTGAAGGCGTTCGGGCAGGCGCAGCCTGACGTGGAAGTGCACCTCTACGCGGCGCACCATGGCTTCAACTGCGAGCAGCGCGGTTCCTGGAACGCCGGCGCCGCGGCCACCGCGCTCGAGCGCTCGCTGCATCACTTCGGCAAACACGTCGGATAGGCGAACGGCGCTTCGTCTGCGATCGAACGATCGCTGTCAGCGCGCCGGCGTCACCACCTCGAACGGCGCGCGCCGCAGGTCGAGCGCCGGGTTGCGGTCGAAGAAGTTCGCCGGCCGCAGCTCGAAGCGCATCTTGCGCATCGACATCACCGGCCAGTCTTCGGCCTGCGTCACATGGTGGTGGCCCATCGTCACCCACAGCACGAGGTCGCGGTTGACCAGGCTCTGGTGGTCGGCCTGGAAGGCCGGCAGCCCCGGCGAGCCGGGGTGCTGGTTCGGCGTGTCGCCGGCGGCGTAGCGCTCGTCGGGGTCGTGCGCGGTCACCCACAGCGGGTGGGCGATGAAAGCCGCACGCCGGTAGTCGGCCGGCGCGAGCAGCGGCTCTTCATAGTCGTGGCTTTCCACCTGGTAACCGGTGGGCTGGCCGAACGCGTTGCGGCGGTTCGGGTTGATCACGCGCCAGACCGCTTGCCCGTGCTCCAGCGCGCCCTGCCCTTCGTGGGCCAGGATGTCTTCGTCGAGCATCCACACGCTGCGCCGCGGCCCGGGCGCGGGCACCTGTTTCAGGTGGCCCAGCATGAAGCTGTTGAGCGGGCCGTCGACATCGACATCGAGCCGGAAGCTGAAGTGGTGGCTGTGGTTCGGCGCCACCAGCTGCGGCGCGATCGGCGTGCTGAAGCGGTTGTTGTATTCGCCCGGCTGGCTGCCCGCCAGCGCCTTGGGCGCGTCGATGCCGGTGAGGCCGACCTCGGCGCGCACCGCACCGTCCTGCGTGAAGACCCAATCGATCAGGTAGTCGTAGTTGCCGACCTGCGAGATGCTGCGCACCACCAGTTCGACGGCGGCGCGCCCTTCGTAGCGGCCGCGGAAGCTCTCGAAGTGGCGCCACAAAGGGTCGCCCGTGAGCCGCTCGAACACGCCGACCACACGCGGCAAAGGCAGCGGCACCACGGGCACGCTCGGGTCGGGCAAGGCCGCGGCCACCAGCGCGTCGAGCAATACGGCATTGGCCGGCACGTCGAGCCCGGGTGTCAGCGGCGAGGCCAGCAGGCCGAAGCCGAACTCGCCGGCGTCCATGTAGGTGCGGTAGTACCAGTTCGCGCTCGGGTCCTGGTAGGGCACGAAGATCTCGGCCAGCGAGCCCTGGTAGAGCACCGAGCGGCCGTTGTAGGTGGCCAGCGAGATGACGGGCCCGGCGCGGCGCTCGAAGCGCACGTGGAAGCGCCACTTCTGCCATTCGACGAAGTTGCCGTTGATGCGGAAGTTGGGGCCGTCGGGTTGCGTCACGCGCAGCGGTTTCAGCGCCGGCCGCAGGCCCACGAGCGCGCCGACGCTGGCTTCGTCGAATTCGTGCGTGGCCGGGGGGATCGGCACCGCGCCGGTGTCGAGCACCTGCAAAACGCGCTTGTCGTCCAGGTCGATGATGGCCTGCAAACCTTCGATCGGGCGGGCGTAGAGATTGATGCTGGCGCCTTCGGTGTAATACATCTGCGCCTTGACGATGCGGCGCTGCTCTTCGGGCAGGCCGAAGCTGCCCGGCGTGAGCGGCGTGACCAGCACCTGCTGCAGTTGCTGCGGCGTGCGGATGCCGCGCAGGGCCAGCGCGCGCAGGAAGGCCGAGTCCTGGAAGGCGAAGCTGAAGTCGACCACCTCGGTGATCGTCAGGCCGAGCTGGCCCTGCCCGCGCGGGATCGACTGCCGCGGCGTGAAGCTGCCACTGCGCAGGTTGACCGTGCTCTTGAAGCTCTGCTTGTCCTGGCGCCAGAACACCGTGGCCTGCCGGTCGCTCGTGCTGCCGCCGAGCACCGCGGCCTTCGGCGGCTCGCGCAGTTCGACACTCTGGAAGATGGCCCCGGGCTGGGCCGCACCACCCGCCAGCAGCACGCTGGCGGCACCGACGATCTCGTCGGCGGTGAGCGGGTCCAGCGGGTGCGCGGCGGCGATGCCGCCACTGCAAAGAGCGGCGGCCAGCGCCTGCAGACAACGCTTCACAACGGTGATGGGCATCGTGGTCTCCTCGCGCGGCGGGGGAGAGAAGTTACTCCTCGCGGCGCGGGTTGTCCATCGCGCTCATCGGTGCCGGGCCACGCCGTTCGACGAGGGCTGGGCGCCCTGCCCCCGCGTCACATGTGGTCGATCATGACCTGACCAAATCCGGAGCAAGACACCTGCGTCGCGCCGTCCATCAAACGCGCGAAGTCGTAGGTGACCTTCTTCGATGCGATGGACTTTTCCATCGAGCTGATGATCAGGTCGGCGGCTTCGAGCCAGCCCATGTGGCGCAGCATCATCTCGGCCGAGAGGATCTCCGAGCCCGGGTTCACGTAGTCCTTGCCGGCGTACTTGGGCGCGGTGCCGTGGGTGGCTTCGAACATCGCGATCGAATCGGACAAATTCGCGCCCGGCGCAATGCCGATGCCGCCGACCTGCGCGGCCAGCGCGTCGGACACGTAGTCGCCGTTCAGGTTCAGCGTGGCGATCACCGAGTACTCGGCCGGGCGCAGCAGGATCTGCTGCAGGAAGGCGTCGGCGATCACGTCCTTGACGACGATGTCCTTGCCGCTCTTCGGGTTCTTGAACTTCATCCACGGGCCGCCGTCGATCAGTTCGGCGCCGAACTCCTTTTGCGCCAGCGCGTAGCCCCAGTCACGAAAGCCCCCTTCGGTGAACTTCATGATGTTGCCCTTGTGCACCAGCGTGACCGAGGACTTGTCGTTGTCGATCGCGTACTGGAGCGCCTTGCGCACCAGGCGCTCGGTGCCTTCGCTGGAGACCGGCTTGATGCCGATGCCCGAGGTGTTCGGGAAGCGGATCTTCTTGACGCCCATTTCCTCGACCAGGAACTTGATCAGCTTCTTCGCCTTGTCGCTGCCCGACTCGAACTCGATGCCGGCGTAGATGTCTTCGGAGTTCTCGCGGAAGATCACCATGTTGGTCTTGGCCGGCTCCTTCACCGGCGATGGCACGCCGGCGAAATACTGGATCGGGCGCAGGCAGACGTAGAGGTCGAGTTCCTGGCGCAGCGCCACGTTCAGCGAACGGATGCCACCGCCCACCGGCGTGGTCAGCGGGCCCTTGATCGAGACCACGTAGTCCTTCACCGCTTCGAGGGTTTCGGCCGGCAGCCACACGTCGGGGCCGTAGACCTTGGTCGACTTCTCACCGGCGAAAACTTCCATCCAGTGGATCTGGCGCTTGCTGCCATAGGCCTTGGCGACCGCGGCGTCGACCACCTTGATCATCACCGGCGTGATGTCGGCGCCGGTGCCGTCGCCTTCGATGAACGGGATGATCGGCTGGTCGGGCACGTTGAGCGAAAAGTCGGCGTTGACGGTGATCTTCTGCCCGCCTGGGGGCACCTTGATGTGCTGGTACATGGAATGGTCTCCGCTCGCAGTGATGGGGTCTTCGGGGAGCGAAGATTCTATGCCACCGCCCTCCCTGAAACGGGCTTTGCGGGCCGACCCTGTCGTCTGCCACGGCGGCCTCGCGCGTTGATAATCCGACCCTCACTTCCGCCCGCCGTCATGACCTTTTTCAAGCCGTTCGTCGCGACCGTTCTCGCCCTGCTGCTCGGCGCTGCCGCGCAGGCCCAGGACGCGCCGCAGAAGCTCGCCACGATCCAGCTGAGCGCCGGCATGCACCTGATCCAGGCCCAGCTCGCCCGCACGCCCGACGAACGCAGCATCGGCCTGATGTTCCGCCAGACCATGCCGGTCAACGAAGGCATGCTGTTCGCGTTCGAGCTGCCGGGCCAGCAATGTTTCTGGATGAAGAACACGCTGCTGCCGCTGTCGGCCGCGTTCGTGGCCGACGACGGCAGCATCGTCAACATCGAAGACATGAAACCGCAGACGCTCGACAGCCACTGCTCGGCCAAGCCGGTGCGCTTCGTGCTCGAGATGAACCAGGGCTGGTTCGCCAAGCGCGGGTTGAAGGCCGGTTCGAAGCTGCAGGGCGCGCCGTTCAAGCCTTGACGCTGCGGCACCATGAAAAAGGGCCGGCATGTGCCGACCCTTTCTTTGTTGGCAGCGCGCCGCCTTACGCGAAGTTCGCTTCCACGAAGTCCCAGTTCACGAGCGAGGTCATGAAGGTCTCGGCCCACTTCGGGCGCAGGTTGCGGTAGTCGATGTAGTAGGCGTGTTCCCACACGTCGATCGTCAGCAGCGCCTTGTCGGCGGTGGTCAGCGGCGTGCCGGCGGCGCCCATGTTGACGATGTCGACGCTGCCGTCGGCCTTCTTCACGAGCCAGGTCCAGCCCGAACCGAAGTTGCCGACCGCGCTCTTCACGAAGGCTTCCTTGAAGGCGGCGTAGCTGCCCCACTTGGCGGTGATGGCCGCTGCGAGCGCGCCCTTGGGTTCACCGCCGCCGGCCGGCTTCATGCAGCTCCAGAAGAAGGTGTGGTTCCAGATCTGGGCCGAGTTGTTGTAGATGCCGCCGCTCGACTTCTTGATGATCTCTTCGAGCGAGAGGCTTTCGAACTCGGTGCCCTTCTGCAGGTTGTTCAGGTTCACGACGTAGGCGTTGTGGTGCTTGCCGTGGTGAAACTCGAGCGTTTCCTTGCTCAGGTGCGGCGCGAGTGCGTCGATCGCATAAGGCAGTGCGGGCAGGGTGTGTTCCATGAGGGTCCTCTTGCAGTTGGTGGCGTACTGAAAAGCATTGTAGGCAGCTTGCCAACGCCGCGCCGCTGCCGCGGTCAGCGCGCGGCCGGGTCCGACACGTCGGTCACCTGAACGCCGACAGAGCCGTCGGCCAGCACCGCGCGCAGTTCGGTGCCGATACCGACTTGCGCCACCGACGTCACCGCGCGCCCGCCGGGCTCGGCCAGCCACGCATACCCGCGTGCCAGCACCCGTTGGGGATCGACCGACTGCAGGCTTGCCGCAAGGCCGGCGAGCTGCTGGCCACGCCGCGCCAGCAGGCCTTGCGCGGCACGTTCAAGATCGAGTTGCGCCTGCGCGGCACGCGCCAGCCGCAGCGTGTGTGTGTGGCGCGCGCTGCCGCGCAGCCGCTGCGCCAGCAGGCTCAGCCGCTGGTTCTGGTCGCGCAGCGCCTGGGCCGGCCGCGCGAGCTGCAATGACGCGCGGTCGAGGCGCTGCGCGTGCTGGTTGAGCGCCTGCTGCAGCGCCCGCGCCATGCGGCTTGCACTGGCACCGAGCTGGTCGAGACAGTCGCGGGTCGTCGGTGTGACGAGCTCGGCCGCAGCCGTGGGCGTGGGCGCGCGCAGGTCGGCCACGAAGTCGGCCAGGCTCGTGTCGGTCTCGTGGCCGACACCACTCACCACCGGCATGCCGGCCGCGGCGATGGCGCGCACGACACGCTCGTCGTTGAAGGCCCACAGGTCTTCCATCGAGCCGCCGCCGCGGCACACGATCAGCACCTCGACCTCGGCGCGGCGGCTGGCGAGTTCGATCGCCTCGCACAAGGCGCGTGGCGCATCGGGCCCCTGCACGAGGCTCGGGTAGACGATCAGCCGCACGTGCGGCGCGCGCCGCGCCAGCGCCGTGGCGACGTCGTGCAACACGGCGCCGCCCAGCGAGGTGACCACACCGATGCAGCGCGGGAACGGCGGCAGGCTGCGCTTGCGCCCGGCATCGAACAGGCCCTGCGCTTCGAGCAGCGCTTTCAGCCGCAGGTACTGCTCGTAGAGCGCGCCGGCGCCGGCGCGCTGCATGCCTTCGACGACCAGTTGCAGTTCGCCGCGCGGCTCGTAGACCGCGAGGCGGCCGCGCAGCTCGATCAACTGGCCGTCGGCGGGCGTGAAGTCGAGCAGGCTGGCCGCGCGCCGGAACATCGCACAACGCACCAGCGCGTTGCCACCGTCGGCGTCTTTCAGGTTGAAATAACAGTGCCCGCTGGCCGCGCGCGAGAAACCGGAGATCTCGCCCCGCACAGCACACATGCTGAATCGCGCAAGCAGGGTTTGCGCGAGTTCCTGAACCAGCGACGCGACGCTCCAAACGCCGCGTGAAAGGCCCTTGCCGCCACCCTCAATCATCGGCAAACCCAATGCCGGCGCGGCTCGAGAACTCCACAACCGCGCCACACAAGGGCGAACTGGGCATCTTGCCTGTCACGGCGTTGTCATGATGATGCAAGATATTGATTTTCAAAGGTTTTTCACTGCTCAACTTTTGAGCAATCTATCGCAGGCCACGCATTTTGGCGGCTTGGCGGCGTGTGCCACGGGGTTGCCCACAAAGTTATCCACAGTTGCGGTGGATCGTGTGGCGCCGAATCGCGAGGGGCCAGTCCGAGTGTGGAAACGGCGCCGCAGCGCGTTGAACATGGGGCGGTGAATCGTGAAACCTTCAGGCCATAATCGCGCGTCCCGAAATCCCCCGCGTGACGCTTGAAAGGCACCGATTGTTTTCGATCATACAAGCCGCCGGTTGGCCGATCTGGCCTCTGCTCGTGTGCTCCATCGCCGCCCTGGCGCTGGTGCTCGAACGACTCTCCAGCCTGCGGGTCGCGCGTGTCGCGCCCCCCCGCCTGCTCGACGAAGTGCTCTCGGTCACGCGCGCCAGCCTGCCGGCCGCCGACGTGATCAACAAGCTGGCCGGCAACTCGGTGCTCGGCAGCGTGCTGGCCACCGGCCTGCGAGCGGTGATCGCCGAGCCGCGCATCGCCGAGTCGGCCCTGCGCGGCGCTTTCGAATCGGCCGGCCGCGCTGCGGTGCACCGGCTCGAGCGTTACCTGAACGCACTGGGCACGATCGCTTCGGCCGCGCCGCTGCTCGGCCTGATGGGCACCGTGATCGGCATGATCGAGATCTTCGGCTCGCAGGCACCGACCGGTGGCACGAACCCGGCGATGCTGGCGCACGGCATCTCGATCGCGCTCTACAACACGGCCTTTGGTCTGATGATCGCGATCCCGTCGCTGATGTTCTACCGTTACTTCCGCGGCCTGGTGGAGTCGTACACGCTCGACATGGAACAAGCGGCCGACCGCCTGGTGCCGCACCTGATGCGCTTTGCCGCACCGCGCCACGCCGTCTGAGCCCGCACGACCATGAACTTCCGCAAGCAGCGCATGGAAGAGCCGGAGATCAACCTGATCCCGTTCATCGACGTGTTGCTGGTCGTGCTGATCTTCCTGATGCTCTCGACCACCTACTCCAAGTTCACCGAGTTGCAGATCACGCTGCCGGTCGCCAACGCCGACAAGGCCCGCGACCGGCCGCGCGAGATCATCGTCTCGGTCGCCGGTGACGGGCGCTACACGGTCAACCGCAAGCCGGTCGACGGCCGCAGCGTCGAGCTGCTGGCGAGCGAACTCGTGGCGGCGGCCGCGGGTTCGAACGAGATGGTCGTGATCGTCTCGGCCGACGCCACGGCGGCGCACCAGAGCGTGGTCAACGTGATGGACGCGGCACGCCGCGCGAACCTGCCGCGCCTGGCCTTCGCGACCCAGACCTCGACCGGCGGCGAGGCGCGCTGAACGCGTCGTGCCCGCGGCGAACCCCGTTTGAACACCGAGGCCGGCGCGTCGCACCGGCTGGAGCGCGCGTGGCTTGCGCGCGGCCCGCTTGCGATGGCGCTGCTGCCGCTGGCCTGGGTCTTCGGCATGCTCACCGCCCTGCACCGGCTGATCTACCGGCTCGGCTGGCGGCGCACCCACCGGCTTCCCGTGCCGGTGATCGTGGTCGGCAACCTGATCGTCGGCGGTGCCGGCAAGACGCCGACCGTGATGGCGATCGTGGCGCTGCTGCGCCGCCACGGTTTTACGCCCGGCGTCGTTTCGCGCGGTTACGGCCGCAACGACGACGCCACGCTCGAAGTGCAGCCGCACACGGCAGTTGCAGCGTGTGGCGACGAGCCCTTGCTGATGCATTTGCGCACCGGCGCACCGGTGGTCGTGGGCCGCGACCGGGCCGCGGCCGGGCAGGCGCTGCTGCAAGCGCACCCGACCGTCGATGTGCTCGTCGGTGACGATGGCCTGCAACACCTGAAACTCGCTCGCGACCTGCAGGTGCTGGTGTTCGACGAGCGCGGTGTGGGCAACGGCTGGCTGCTGCCCGCCGGCCCGTTGCGAGAACCTTTGCCAGCCTCGGTGCCGGCGCGCAGCGTTGTGCTCTACAACGCGCCGGTCGCATCGACGCCGCTGCCTGGCGGCCTGGCCACGCGCTCGCTCGCGGGCGTGGTCGCACTCGCGGAATGGCGGAGCGGCCGGGCCGCGTCGATGGCTGCCCTCGAAGCGCTGCGTGGCCGGCCACTCGTCGCAGCCGCCGGGGTGGCGCGGCCGAACCGCTTCTTCGACATGCTGAGCGAGCACGGCCTGCAGTTCCGTGCCCTGGCGCTGCCTGACCACTTCGACTTCGCGCGCTTGCCGTGGCCCGCCGGCACGGCCGACGTGGTGCTCACCGAAAAAGACGCGGTCAAACTCGCCCCGGCCCGGCTCGGTGCCACGCGCGTCTGGGTGGCGGCGCTAGACTTCGCGCTCCCCGCAGCGTTCGAAACCTCGTTGCTGGCCCTGTTGCCCGCCCCACTGAAACCCGCGCACGGAATCGCCCATGGAAACCAGACTGCTTGACCTGCTCGTCTGCCCGATCTGCAAAGGCCCGCTCGAACACCTGCGCCCACCGATGCAGCCGCAGCAGGAACTGGTGTGCCGCGCCGACGGCCTGGCGTTCCCGGTGCGCGACGGCATTCCGGTGATGCTGGAGAGCGAAGCGCGTTCGCTCGAGGCGGCGCCGCCTTCGGTCGCATGAGTTTCACCGTGCTGGTGCCGGCGCGGCTGGCGTCCACACGCCTGCCGGGCAAGCCGCTGGCCGACATCGGCGGCGTGCCGATGATCGTGCGCGTCGCGCACCAGGCCGCGCTGTCGTCGGCGAGCGCCGTGGTGGTGGCGGCCGACCACGCCGACATCGTCGCGGCCTGCACCGCGCACGGGATCGAGGTCGTGTTGACCCGTGACGATCACGCCACCGGCAGCGACCGCCTCGCCCAAGCCTGCGAGCTGCTCGGCCTCGATGGCCAGAGCGTCGTCGTCAACGTGCAGGGTGACGAGCCGCTGATCGACCCGGCCTTGATCGACGCCTGCGCCGACGTGCTCGGGCAGCGCCCCGACTGCGTGATGAGCACCGCCGCGCACGCGATCGACACGATGGAAGAGTTCGACAACCCGAATGTCGTGAAGGTCGTGCTCGACGCGACGAACAACGCGCTCTACTTCTCGCGCGCACCGATCCCCTGGTGGCGCGACGCGCGGGCTGCGGGCGCAGACGCCCTGCCCGTGCCGGCACCGCTGCGCCACATCGGTCTGTATGCGTACCACGCCGGCTTCCTGCGGCGCTTTCCGAACTTGCCGCCGAGCCCGCTCGAAGGCATCGAGGCGCTGGAGCAGTTGCGTGTGCTGTGGCACGGTGAACGCATCGTGGTGCACGTGAGCGATGTGCGGCCCGGACCGGGGGTCGACACCCCCGAAGACCTGGCCCGCGTGCGCGCCCTCTTCGCCTGACTTGCTGCGCGCGCCGCGTCAGCTTGGCGCAGGGGGGTGCATGTTATTCTCGTTGCGAGGCATGCACGGGCCGGCCAGCGCCGCCCTGCTCTGCGCAGACAAAACAGAACGAGGACACCCATGAGACTGATCCTGTTGGGCGCCCCTGGCGCGGGCAAGGGAACGCAGGCGACATTCATCTGCGAGCGCTTCGGCATCCCGCAGATCTCGACCGGCGACATGCTGCGCGCGGCCGTGAAGGCCGGCACCGAACTCGGTCTGGCGGCGAAGAAGGTGATGGACTCGGGCGGCCTCGTCAGCGACGACATCATCATCGGCCTGGTCAAGGAACGCATCACTCAGGCCGACTGTGCCAACGGTTTTCTGTTCGACGGTTTTCCGCGCACCATCGTTCAGGCCGATGCGATGAAAGCGGCCGGCGTGAAGCTCGATCTGGTGCTCGAGATCGACGTGCCCGATGAAGCCATCATCGAGCGCATGAGCGGCCGGCGCGTGCACGTGGCCTCGGGCCGTTCATACCACCTCAAGTTCAACCCGCCGAAAGTCGCAGGCAAGGACGACCTGACCGGCGAAGAGCTGATCCTGCGTGTCGACGACGCCGAACACACGGTGCGCAACCGCCTCGCCGTCTACAAGAGTCAGACCCGGCCGCTGGTCGACTACTACTCGAAGTGGGCCGACAGCGGTGCGGCCGATGCGCCGCGGTATCGCAAGATCAGCGGCACCGGCAGCGTCGAAGAGATCACCAGCCGCGCGCTCGCGGCATTGGGCTGAACCGCAGCCGTTTCTCGGAGTTTTCCATGGACATCGCAGGCAAGGTTTTCATCGTCACGGGTGGTGCGTCGGGTCTGGGCGAAGGCACGGCGCGCATGCTCGCTGCGAACGGTGCGAAGGTCGTCGTCGCCGACTTGCAAGCCGACAAGGGCGAAGCGCTCGCAGCCGAGCTGGGTGGCGCCTTCGTCAGGTGCGACGTGAGCCAGGAAGCCGATGGCCAGGCCGCTGTCGCCAAGGCGGTCTCTCTCGGCAAACTCGTCGGCCTGATCAACTGCGCCGGCATCGCGCCGGCGGCCAAGACCGTGGGCAAGGACGGCGCGCACGCGCTGCACATGTTCGCCAAGGTGATCAGCGTCAACCTGGTGGGCAGCTTCAACATGATCCGCCTCGCCGCCGAGGCGATGAGCAAGAATGAACCGGAACCGACCGGCGAACGCGGCGTGTTGATCTCGACCGCGAGCGTCGCCGCCTACGATGGCCAGATCGGCCAGGCCGCGTATTCGGCGTCCAAGGGTGGCGTGGTGGGCATGACGCTGCCGATCGCGCGCGACCTGGCGCGCAACGGCATCCGCAACATGACGATCGCGCCGGGCATCTTCGGCACGCCGATGCTGTTCACGATGCCGCAGGAAGTGCAGGACGCGCTGGCCGCGGGCGTGCCCTTCCCGAGCCGCCTGGGCACCCCGGCCGACTACGCCAAGCTGGTGCACCAGATCGTCACGAACGAGATGCTCAACGGCGAAGTGATCCGCCTCGACGGCGCGATCCGGCTGGCGCCGAAGTAAAAACCGGAAGCGGCGCCGGCCTGTGCCGCCGCCTCCATTCGGATCAGGCCTTGGCGCGGCGCGCGTACAAGGCCCACAGGCGGGCCAGGTCGGCCGTGCCGTCGTTGCCCGAAACAGTGCGCAAGGTGGCTTGTGCCTTGGCGTTGTCGCCGGCCACGATTTGCGCAATGCCCAAGCGAAGCTTGGCGTCTTCTGGCCGCTTCAGGCCACCCTTGGCGATGCCTTGCTGCATCAGCTGGAGCCCCTTGGCCGCCTGCCCGTTCAACACCAGACCCATGCCGACGTTGACGAGGCCGTTGCCGTCTTTCGCCGCCAGTGCCTGCTTCTCTTCCTCGGGCTGCGCGGCCGCAGCCTCGGCGACCTTCTTGTCGACCAGGTCCCGCAGGCGCTTGTGGCGCTCCGCTTCTGCGCCGACACCGAGCACGCCGGCGGCGAAACCTTTGTCGACGACCTTCTTGCCCTCGGCCGGGAAGCCCGCCTGCACGGTCAGCTGCGCCAGTTCCATGTAATCGCTCGCGGTGCTCATGCTGCCGGTGGCCAGAGACAGGCGATAGGTGTCGAGCACGAGTCGGTCGGAGAAATTCGGCTTGCGCTGCAGGCGGTTCAGCAGCGTGACCCAGTATTCCTTCTTCGGGTAGTAGCTCACCAGGCGCTCAAGCGCGAAGGTCTCGCCGGCGATGTCTTTCTGCCGAACGGCCGCATTCATCAGCAGGTTGATGCGCTCCTCGGCCGGCACCGCGCCGTTCTTTTCGGCGGCCTGGATCTCGGCCATCAATTCCTTGCTGGCGCCGGCGAAGTCACCCGACAGGTACTGCGTCTGGATCAGCAGCGTGCGGTTGGCGCCGCTCGTGCCACCTTCGCGAAAGTAACGCTGGTACCACTGCATGGCCTTCGCGTAGTCCTTGGCGCGGTAGTAGGTGCCGGCAATCGATTCGATCATGCGCAGCTTGTCCGGGCCGGCGACCGAGGCGCTGATGGCGTCGAAGGCCCGCGCCGCCGTGTCGGCATCACCCGCGCCCGAGGCGGCAGCAAGCCGCATGCGTTCGATCGTGTTGGTCTCGGCGGCGCTCTTGCCACCCACCGCGTCGAGCTCGCGCACCTTGGCCAGCGCTTCGCGGTACTTGCCGGCCTTCACCAGGTCTTGCGCGGCCTGCAGCGGCTTGCCGATCTCGGGGCGCAAGCCGCCCTGGGCCTGGGCCGAGCCGATGACGAGGCCCACGACCACGGCGGCCACCAGCCGCTGGATGCTCTTGTTCATAGGCTCGCTCAAGTTCACTTCACGAACTGTTCGTTGCCGACCATGCCGAGCTTGGTCACGCCCAGGCGCTGGCTTTCGGCGAGGACCTCGGCCACGTACTTGTACTCGACCAGCTTGTTCGGCCGCACATGCACTTCAGGCTGGTCGGGCAGCGAAGCGGCCTGGCTCAGCTTGGCCTGCAAGGCCTCGCGGGTCGGCAGCGCTTCGCCGTTCCACAGGATCGTGCCGTCGAAGTCGATGTCGATCGTCACGACCACGGGCTCGCTGAGCGGGGGCGGCGGCGTGCCCGCCGGCATGTTCAGGTTGACCGCGTGCAGCTGGATCGGGATCGTGATGATCAGCATGATGATCAAGACCAGCATCACGTCGATGAGCGGCGTGGTGTTGATGTCCATCATGACTTCGGGTTCGCCCGAGCCGCTGCCCGAGCCGATGTTCATTCCCATGGTGCTTTTTCCTCAGCCTTTAGGCGGCGGTTCGGTGACGAAGCTGATCTTCAGGATCGACGCGCGCTGGCACGCGAACACGACCCGGCCGACCGATTCGTAGCGGCTCTTCTCGTCGCCGCGAATGTGCACTTCGGGCTGCGGGTTCATCACGGCGATCTTCTTGAGCCGCTGGAACAGCGCCTCGCTGTCGGCCACCGGTTGGGCGTTCCAGAACACGTCGCCGTCCTTGTTGACCGAGATCTCGATGTTCTCGGGCTTGGTCTGGCGAGCGATGTTGGTCTCTTTGGGCAGGCTCATCGCGATGCTTTGCGTGACCACGGGAATCGTGATCAGAAAGATGATGAGCAGCACCAGCATCACGTCGACCAGCGGCGTGGTGTTGATGGCGGAGACGACTTCGTCTTCGTCGCCGCCCGAGCCGATGTTCATTCCCATGGAGGGTCTCCTGGCTGAATGGACTCGGGGCTCAGTTGCGGGTGTTGCTGAGCTTGGCGCCCATCAGCACACCATGCAGGTCAGCGCTGAAACTGCGCACCGACTCCATCGTGACCTTGTTGCGGCGCACCAGCCAGTTGTAGCCCAGCACCGCCGGCACCGCCACGGCCAGGCCGATGGCGGTCATGATGAGCGCTTCACCGACCGGGCCGGCGACCTTGTCGATCGACGCCTGGCCGGCGATGCCGATGGCCGTGAGTGCGTGGTAGATGCCCCAGACCGTGCCGAACAGGCCGACGAACGGTGCCGTGGAGCCGACGGTCGCCAGGAAGGCCAGGCCGTCCTGCAGGCGGCTCTGCACGTCGTCGAGGCTGCGTTGCACACCCATCGTGACCCAGGTGTTGCGGTCGATGTTGTCGGTCAGCGCGCCTTCGTGGTGCTCACCGGCGTTGATGCCACTTTCGGCGATGAAGCGGAAGGCACTGCCTTCCTTCAGCGTCTTGACGGCTTCGTTCAGGCTCGCCGACTTGAAGAAGCCCTTGCGCGCGGCCTTGGCCTCGCCGCTGATCTTCATGCTCTCGTAGAGCTTGGTGATCATGATGTACCAGCTGCCCATGCTCATCAGCACCAGCAGCACGAGCACGCCCTTGGCGACCCAGTCACCTTGCGCCCACAGGGCCGACAGGCCATAGGGGTTGTCGACCGTCTCTTTGCTGACGGCGGCGGCGACCGGCGCGGCGGCCGGCGCGGTGGCGTCGGGCGCGGCAGCCACCGGCGCGGTCACCACGGGCGCGGCGGCCGAGGCGGGCTGGGCATTCGCCCACTGGGGCGCGGCGATGGTGCTGGCGGCGAGAATCATCGCGGCGAACATCGAGTGCAGTCGGTTGGTCATGGCTGGAACTCCTGAAAAGAATTTGCTGATGTCGTTGTTGTGGGAAAGGTCGGCTGGCGCGTGGGTGCGTGGCCCGCACGCCTCATTCGACGACCTTGAATTCGAAGGTCTGCTCGGCCTTGATCTCGTCTTCGCCGGCCTGGCAGCCGTACTGCATCATGGCGTTTCGCACGGCCGCGTCGAATACGCCGCGCGGCTGCGAGGACAGGATCTCGACCGCGACAACCTTGCCGCCGCGGATGGTGGCGCGGGCCCTGACAGAACCCGCGATGTTGTCGCGCGTGGCCCTGGCCGGCATCACGGGTGCCACTTGCGTCGCACAGGCCACGCCGATACCGACCACGGCAGGCCGTGGCGCAGGCGGCGCCGGAGGCGCTGCAACGACGGGCGGCGGTGTCGGTGCCATCACGGTCGGTGGCGGCGGTACTGGCGAGGGCGCGACCGAGATGGTGGGCTGCGGCGGCGGCGGTGCGGCGATCTGCACTTCCGGCGGCGGGATGTAGGGCGGCGGCGGCGCTTCGAGCTTGGGCGGCGGCGGCAGCACGATCTCGGGCGGCGGCGGCGGCTTCTTGATCTCTTCGATGACCTTGGTTTCGATCGGTGCGCGCACCACATCGACCACCTTCTTCGCAAGACCTGTCACCAGCGCGTACACGATGAACGCGTGAAGCAGGATGACAAACGTGATGCCCATCAGATGCCTGCGTGGGTCCGCTTGTCGCTGGGAAAAATTCATGTCTGGGATCTCCAGAGGGGCTTCGGATTCGGCTGAGCATACCGCCTGAGCTGGCTTGTGGCCGTCAGACGAGAAGCCGCGGATTCTAGCCGGTAGCCGTCAGGCCCCGGAGGGTTGGGGAAACGCAGGATCGGCAAAGCCTTCGCTGCTTCGACCACCTGGCGCAGGATGAGAAAAACCCGCTGGATCATCGACCCAGCGGGTTCCTTTTCGTCACCTCAGCAGTTCAGAGAGTCAGCTCAGAACTTGTAGTCGAACGATGCCGACAGCTTCACCGAACGCGGAGCGCTGTAGCTCTCCACGTGGCCATAACGCGACCACACCGTCGAGGCACCGCCCGGGGTGTTGTAACGCTCTTCGATCGTCTCGATCGACTGGCGGTTGAAGGCGTTGAACACATCCACCTGGAGCTTGAAGCCCTTGAACGCGGCCGGCCGGTAGTTGACGTTCAGGTCCAGGCGCATGTCGGCCGGGAGGTTACCCCGGCTGCCGCGCGGCGAAGCCACGCCGTTGCAGAAGAAGTACGCCGAGCCGTAGCCGGAGTAGTTCGTCGTCGACGGCGCCGGCGTGCCGACGGCGTCGGGCGCGTTGCCGATGCAGTTCTTCGGGCGGCCCGAGGCGTACAGGAAGTTTCCGCCGACACCGAACTCCGGGGTCGCCTGGAGGTAACCGAAGGCCTTCACCTGGTGGGTGCGGTCATTCGGCAGACGGCCATTGGAGTTCACCGAGAACTCGGGGAAGTCGAACGCCTGCGTGGTCGAGACGTCGCCCTGGCCGATGTCGGACAGCAGCTGGCCTTCGGTGTTGCCGGTGTTGCGCGACCAGGTGTAGTTCACCTTGCCCCACCACTTGCCGTCGAACGGGTGCTCGGCGAAGAAGTCGAGCGCGATGTACTTGCGCTTGACCTTCGGGAAGCCCAGATCGGCAGCCGACAGGTTGATGGTTTCCAGCGTGCCGTCGCCGTCGACGTCGAGGGTGAAGGTGTTCGCACGGCCCGGGTTGAAGAGGGCGCAGTTGTAGCCGAAGTTCGTGTCGTCGACGCCGTTACGCGCAGCCCAGGCACGGAACGGACGGTCATCGCAGTGGTCGTCGATCGCGGTCTTCAGCGCACGGTAGGTGAACTTCGCGCCGACGGTCAGGTCTCTCGACAAGGCGGCTTCGACGCTCGTCGCGAACTCGTCCTGGTAGTTGCCCTTCATGTTCTGGGCCGCCACCGTGCGCGGGTCCTTCGACTGGCCGAACTCGTTGTTGTTCGAGTACACCGGGCTGATGGCGGTCAGGCCGGTCGGCGCGCCGGTGACGGGGTCGACACCGGTGTAGACGAAGTTCTGCGTGGTGAACAGCGAAGCACCAGCGCCGCGGATCGCGACGTTGGTGGGCACAGGCACGTGATAACGACCCGCGCTGGCCTTCACGGCGAGTGACGAGTCACCCTTCACGTCCCACGTTGCACCCAGGCGCGGCGCCAGCTGGCGGTCGAGCTTGATGTAGGACTTGTTGTCGCCGTTCCTGTTGTCGAAGGCTTCGTTGCGCAGGCCGAGCGTCAACTGCAAGCGGTCGGTGGCCTGGAACTTGTCTTCCAGATACCAGGCCGACTGGATCACCGTCGGCGTCGACTTCGAGGAAATGAAGTCTTGCGAGACAAAGTAGCCTTGCTGGGCGTACGGGTTGCCCACCACGGTGTTGGTCGGCTGGGTGTCGGTGTTCAGTTGAACCGCCGGGTCGGTGCGACCATAGGTCCAGCGGGTGCCACCGGCCAGTGCCGTGCCGGCAACCGATTCGATCTTGTTGTAGTCGATACCGGCGCGCAGTGTGTGCTTCGAAGCGACACGCCATTCGACGTCGAGGCGGGCGCCCCTGTTCGTGTCTACCGCCCCGTTCGTGAGCGTGTTGCCGACCGTGGTCTGCGGCTGCGGGTAGGTGAACCCGGGGATCTGGTCGGCACCGGTCACGATGATCTGCGGCAGCGCCGGGTTGTAGCCTCGGTTGGCCTGGTCGTGGACGCTCTTGGTCTTGCCCAGCACGGCCGTGACCGTCAGGTCGTCGGTCATGTAGCCGGTGTACTTGAGGATGTCGACTTCCGAGCCCTGCGCTGCGGCCACCGGGGTCGGGCCCCAGTTGACGTAGCTCACGCCACCACCGACGACGTTGTTGCGCTGCAGCGTGGCGTAGTTGAAGCCGTAATAGGTGCGGTTGTCGCGCACCGTGTCGGCCACCTTGGTGTACTCGAGGTGGTGCTTGTCGGTGATGTTCCAGTCGAGCTTCAACAGGCCGCGCGGTGTCGTGCGGCGAATCTCCTGGAAGCCGCCCGTGTTCGACGAGCCGGCGCCAGCGCCAGTGTTCGCGATACGAATCACGTTGCGGTCGAGCTCGGTGTTTTCACCCGAGACGAAGATGAACAGCTTGTCCTTGATCAGCGGGCCACCGGCGTAGATCGAGTAGATTGTTTCGGTGCGGGTGTTCAGGCCGTTGTAGAAGCGGTACTTGCCGGCCGTGGTGGCCGTGTCCGGGCCGTTGTTTTCGTAGTAGGAACTTTTCTCGGTCGAACGCAGCCCGTTCGGTTCGACACTCATGGCTCCGCCGATGGCCCAGTCGTTCGAACCGCTCTTGGTCACGATGTTGACCACGCCGCCCGTCGAACGGCCGAATTCAGCGCCGTAGCCGCCGGTGAGCAGCTGCGACTGGGCGATCGAGTTGAACGGCAGCTGCGAGAAGCCCACCTGGGTCAGCAGCGTCGTGACAGGAAAGCCGTTGATGTAGTACGCGTTCTCGGAAGCGCCCGCGCCACCGAAGCTCGGTGCGCCGGCGCCGCCGTAGCGGGAGTCGCCGCGCGTGGTCTGCGGTGCGAGTTGGATGACAGCGCCGACGTTGTTCGCGATCGGCAGGCGGGCCAGTTCAGAGGCGGTGAAGGTGGTGGTCGAGCCGGAGCTGGTGACGTCGATCGCCTGGCGACGGCCGACGACCTGCACGGTCTGCAGCGACGCTGCAGCGAAGGAGACATCGCTGCCGGCGCCGATGGTCACCACGACTTCGTCGCGCGTGCTGACGACGGCGCCATTGCGCTGCAAGGTGACCTTGTAGCGGCCCACCGGCATCGAGGTGGCCTGGTATTTGCCATCGGCACCGGGCGTGAGCGTGCGGCGCGCGGCGGTGTCGAGGTTCTCGATCACGACGGTCGTGCCGGCAGCGGCGTCAACCTGGCCGAAGATGGTGCCGGTAGCGCTGGTCTGCGCATACGCGACGGGCCCGACGGCCACCGTCAGGGCTGCAGCCCCGAAGGCAACGGCGAGCGCTCTCACCACGAGTGTTTTTCTGAACATGGGATCTCCTAGGAAATTCACTGAAAGGTTGATCGAAAGACCAAGTCCCGCAGCAAGTCACATACCAGCTTTGTAAGCGGGTCATGATTCGTCTGCGAAGACATGTAAATGAATTGTCACTGAACCCTCGGGAGCGACTGCCTAAGTGCTATCCCTTGATGTTTTCGAAACTGGCCTCGCGGGCTTGGCCGACGCCCCCGTCGATTTGGCGCAAACCCATATTCCATGCGGGTTTGCGAGCCACGTGCGTGCAGCGCGCAGGGGCCGTGGCGCGGCCGTGTGCCGGCGGTCTGCGGGCATCTACTTAAGGCGTTTGATACAGGTCGTTGGCTGTCAGCAACAGGGCACCGGGCCATCTCCAGCGCACCCCCGCAATCAGGGGGCTGACACTGTCTCGATCCGGGGCACTGCCGCCAGCAGAACCCGCGTGAACGCGGCCTGCGGCCGCTGCAACACGGTGGTGGCGCGCCCGGACTCCTCGATGCGCCCCCGATTCATCACCGCGACATGGTCGGCCAGGTAGCCCACCACACCGATGTTGTGCGTGATGAACAGGTAGGCCACGCCGGTGTCGCGCTGCAGTTCGCGCAGCAGGTTGAGGATCTGCGCCTGCACCGACACGTCGAGCGCCGAGGTCGGCTCGTCACACACGATCAGGCGTGGGCGCACCGCCAGCGCGCGCGCAATGGCGATGCGCTGGCGCTGGCCGCCAGAGAATTCATGTGGGTAGCGCTCCAACGAGTCGCGCCGCAGCCCGACCTGGTCGAGCAGCAACTCAAGGCGCTTGCGCCGGGCCGAAGCGTCGAGTTCGGGCCGCAACGCCAGCAGGCCTTCTTCCAGAATGTCGAAGACCCGCACGCGCGGATTGAGTGAGGCGAACGGATCCTGAAAAATGATCTGGATCGAGCGGCGCGCGAGGCGCAGTGCGTCGCCGTTCAGGGCGAACAGGTCTTGCCCGCCCAGGCGCGCTTCACCCGAGATCGTGGCCTGGCCACGCAGCAACTGCACGATGGCCTTGCCGGTGGTCGTCTTGCCGCAGCCCGACTCGCCGACGAGCGCCAGCGTTTCGCCGGCACGGATCGAGAACGACACCTTGTCGACCGCGGTGAGTTCACCGCGGGTGCGCTGCAGCAGGCCGCTTCGAATCGGGAATCGCACGCTGAGTTGGTGCACTTCGAGCAAGGCTTCGCCTTGCACACGGTCGGCGCGAGGCGCCTCGAACCGCAAGGCCTGGGCCGTTTCTGCCGGCGCCGACGGCACCGCGCCGGCGCCGCTGTAGAGCAGGCAGCGCACGCTGCGCTGCCCGAGGTCGACCAGTTCGGGGCGTGTGCCCTCGCAAGCGCCGAAGGCGCGGTCGCAGCGCGGCGCAAAACGGCAGCCGTCGAAACCCTGCCACAGCGCCGGCACGGCGCCTGGTATGGCGGCCAGCGGTTCGCCGCGCTTCTTCGTGTCGGGCAAGGCGCGCAGCAACAAGCGGGCATACGGGTGCTTCGGCGCGGCAAAGAATTCCGCCGCTTCGGCCACTTCGATGATCTGCCCTGCGTACATCAGCGCCACCCGGTGCGCCATGCCCGACACCACGGCAAGATCGTGCGTGATCAGCAGCAGGCCCATGCCCTGCTCTTTCTGCAGCTGGCGCAGCAGGTCGAGGATCTGCGCCTGGATGGTCACGTCGAGCGCCGTGGTCGGCTCGTCGGCGATCAGGAAGTCGGGTTCCGCCGCAAGCGCCAGTGCAATCATCACGCGTTGCTTCTGGCCGCCGGACAAACGGAACGGGTAGTCGTCGACCCGCAGCGTTGGTTCCGGAATGCCGACGCGGCCCATCCACTCGATCGCCTTCGCGCGCGCCGCCGCACCACGCAGCGCCGTGTGCGCTTCGATCGCCTCGGCGATCTGCTCGCCGACCCGCATGACCGGGTTCAGGCTCGTCCCCGGCTCCTGGAAGATCATGCCGATGCGCCCGCCGCGCACCGCGCGCATGCTCGATTCGGGCAGGGCCAGCACGTCCTGGCCTTCGAGCGTGACGCTGCCGTGCGTGATGCTGCCGCTGTCGGGCAGCAGGCGCATCAGCGCCAGCGCCGTCATGCTCTTGCCGCAGCCCGACTCGCCGACCAGCGCGAAAGTTTCGCCACGCCGGATCGACAGGCTCAGGCCGTCGATCGCCTTGACCAGGCCCGCATCGGCGTCGAGCGCGACCTTGAGGCCGTCGACCTGCAACACGCCGGCCGTCATGCCGCGGCTCCCTTGTGCAGGCGCGGCCGGAAGCTGCGGGCGCGCGGGTCGAAGGCATCGCGCACACCATCGGCAAAGAGGTTGGCGGCGAGCACGAGCGTGACCATGAACGTGAAGGCAGCCGCGAACGACCACCACACCAGCGGGTCGCGGCTCATCTCGGTGCGCGCCAGGTTGATCATGCCGCCGAAGCTGTTCATCGACGGGTCGACGCCCACGCCCACGTACGACAGCACCGCTTCGTAGAGGATCAACGCCGAAAAATCGAGCACCGTCGTGATGATGATCAGGTGCACCACGTTCGGAAAGATGTGGCGGGTCATGATGCGGCCGGTGCGCACGCCGAAGGCGTTGGCCGCCTGCACGTAGTCGAGCGCGCAGAGTTTCATGGTCTCGGCGCGCAGCAAGCGGCACAGCGTGGCCCAGCCGGTGAGGCCGAGGATCACGCACAGCAGGAACAGGCGCACGTCGGCACGCTCGGCGCCGGTCTCGAACAGGTCGGGGTGGGTGTCGATGAAGACCTGCATCATCAACACGCAAGCCGCGATCAAGAGCACGTTCGGGATCGACGACAGCAGCGTGTACAGGTACTGCACCACCTCGTCGACCCAGCCGCGCAGGTAGCCGGCCACAAGCCCCAAGCCGACCGCGAGCGGCAGGGTCGCGATGGTCGAGAGGGTGCCGATCACGAACGCGGTGCGGATGCTCTTGAGCGCCTGGTAAAACACGTCGTTGCCCGTGCGGTCGGTGCCGAACACGTGATAGTTCTGCGCCAGCGAGAACAGAGGGCCGAAGACAACGCACAAGGCCAGCACGGTGAGCAGCGCGGCGCGCAGCGGCAGGTCGGTCTGGTTGTGCACGATGGCGCGCCACGCAGACGCAAAGCTGTCGGCACGCAGGCGCGCCAGCACGAGGGCCACGGCTGCCGCGACCACGAGCGCCAGTGCGAGCCCCGATGCCAGCCCCAGCACCGCACGCTGCAGCACATCACCTGCCCACTCGGCATCGTCGCGCAGGCTCTTGCCACCGTACAACAGCCGCGGGTAGATGCGCTCGGTGGCGCCGGCCACTTCGACCGAGTCTTTCGTGAAGGCGCGGATCGCGAGCGGCGCAGAGTAGGAGGTCTCGCGGCCGGCGAGCTGGCGCGCCAGCAGCACGTCGAGCAGCGACTCGGTGCGGGTGGCGTAGGCCTGGCGCTGCTGTGCGCTGGCGCCGGGCGCATCGCTCAGCGCGCGCCTGAAGTGCAGGCTGTCGACCACCGCCACCGCGAAGAACAGCACCAGCACCACGGCCGAGCACAGCGCGGCCGGGTCGCGCACGACCTGCATCCATGTGGCGCGCCGGTTCTTGCTGGCACGCACCCGGAACGTGTAGAGCAGCAACAGCACCAGCGTGGCGATCACGACCACGTCGGACCAGAGAATGACGAGCTTCGGCATCATGCGAGGCGCACCCTCGGGTCGACCCAGGTGTAGGCCACGTCGATCACGATGTAGCTCGCGATGTAGATCAGCGAGCCGACGAAGACCATCGAGCGCACGATCGCGAAGTCCTGACCCGTGATCGCTTCGATCACGTAGGCGCCGAGCCCGGGAATGCCGAAGAAGCTCTCGAACACGAGGCTGCCGAGGAACACGAAGGGCAGGTAGCTGCCGGCGCTGGTGAGGATCGGGATCAGCGCGTTGCGCAGCACGTGGCTGAACAACACCTTCGGTTCGCTCAAGCCTTTGGCGCGCGCGGTACGAACGTAGTCGCGGCCGAGCTCTTCCAGGAACATCGCGCGGTACAGGCGCCCTTCACTGCCGAGGCGCGAGAGCAGCGACAGGATCACCGGCAGGACCAGGAACCGCACTGCGTCCCAGCCCGACTCGAAGCCCGAGATCGGCACCAGGTGGAACACGCGCGAGAACAGATACTGGCCGACGATGATGTAGAACAGCGCGCTGATGGACAGCATCAGCACACACGCGACCACGCCCCAGAAATCGATGCGCGAGTGCTTGAAGAACACGAGCAGCAAAGCGAAGGCGACGCTGACGACGATCTGCAGCAGGAAGAGCGGCACGGCGAGCTGCAGGCTCACGCCCATGCGGGTCTTGATCTCGTGGCCGATGTCGGTGGCGCTGGTCGAATCCGAACGGCCGAAGTCGAGCGCGAGCAGCGAGACCGAGCGGTCCCAGAACACGGTGTCGGTCACCTGCTTCTTGCCTTCGGCCGCGCCGTTCCAGTACAGCGGCTTGTCGTAACCCCGCTCGACCTTCCACTTGACGATCTGCTCCTGCGTCACCCGCTTGCCGCCGATGTTCAGGCGTGCCATGTCGTCGGGGGTGTTGACGGTGAAGAACAGCATGAAGGTGAACAGGTTCACCCCGAGCAGCACCAGCACGCCGTAGAAGCTGCGGCGGATGAGGTAGTTCCACATGGGTCAGGGCTTCACGGCAGCGGGCTCGATGGCCACCGCACCGGCGCGCCCGGTCGCCCGCTCTCGGGCGCGGAAAGCGCGCCAGCCGATCCAGCCCAGCAGCAGCAGAGCGGCGGCCATCAACAGCATCGGCCAATAGCGCGGGCGGTTCCACTCGGCCTGCAGGCGTGCGCGCATCGGCGCGTCGATGCGGTAGTAGAGCGCCCGGTCGTTGGTGAACAGGCCGTACTTGCCGTTCGGTTGCCACTTCTGGTAAGCCCCCGCCGAATACGGAAAGTAGCCCCAGGCCCAGGGCGCATCGTTGCGCAGGATCTCGACCATCTCGTCGATCAACTTCTGCTTGGCCGGCCCGTCTTCGAGCAGCGCGAGCTGCTTGTAGCGTTTGTCGTACTCGGGGTTCAAGTAGTTCGCGGCGTTTTCGCCTTCGACCTTCGCTTTCGAGTTCGGCCCGTAGAGCAGGAACAGGAAGTTCTCGGCGTCGGGGTAGTCGGCGAACCAGCCCCACCAGAAGATCTGCTGCTTGCCCTTGAGCATCTTTTCCTGGAACTGGTTGTAGTCGGTGGCGCGGATCTCGAGCTGCACGTTGAGCTTGGCGAACTGCTTGACCATCCAGTCGAGCTCGGCCTTGTACTCCGGCGTCGGCACACGCTGGTAGTCGTAGTTCAGGACGAGCGGCTTTCCGGTTTGTGCGTCGCGCCCGTCGGGATAGCCGGCTTCACTCAACAAGACCTTGGCTTCGTCGATCGAACGACGAACCACCTTGCCATCGACGAGCTTGTGCGTCACCGGGTTCATGGCTTCCGGCATACCGTGGCGCGAGCCGAACATGCCCCCCGGCAGCGGGCTGTGCGCCACTTCGCCGGCCTTCTGCGTGAAGACACGGCCGTAACCTTCTTCCCAGTCGATCGCGATGCTCAGCGCGTGGCGCAGCTTGCGGTTCTTCAACCGCTGCTCGGGCGTGTCGCCCTGCCCCACCACCGGGTCGAGCCAGTTGAAGCCGAGGTACCAGTTCTGCGGCTCGATGCTCTTCGGGAAGCGCATGCCACGCTCCTCGAACTTCTTCTTCACGTCGTCGGAATCGTTCGCGTCGGCCAGGAAGTCGGGGCCCCAGTCGTTGCGCTCGATCTCGGGCACGTCGAGAAAGCCCTGCGTGAACTTGGAACGCAGCGGCGTCTTGTCGCGCTCGACGTTGAAGACCAGCTTGTCGAGGAAAGGCATCGTCTTGCCGCAGTCGTCGAGCAGGCCCGCTTCCTTGTCGCCGGGCATGCCTTCGCACGGGTAGGGCTCGCCGCGGTAGTTCGGGTTGCGCACGAGCACGAGGCGGCGGTCGGCTTCGTAGTCGACCAGCATGAACGGCCCGGTGCCGACCGGCCACACGTCGAGCGTGAGCCTGTTCTTCGCCATGCCGGGCTGGGCGTAGAACTTGTCGGCTTCCCAGGGCACGGGCGCCGTGAAAGCCAGCGTCATCCAGTATTTCCACTGCGGGTACTTGCCCTTGATGCGGATGCGCAAGGTGTACTTGTCGAGCGCGGTGGCGCCGGCCAGCGGGTATTGGCGGAAGTCGAGAAACGGCTTGTCGAGCGCGGCAGGGTCCAGCCCCTTGCGCAGCTTCCGGTCTTCTTCGCGGATCAGCGTGCCGTAGTCCTTCAGGCCCAGCACGTACTCGGAGAAGATGCCGAAGATCGGCGTTTCGATGCGCGGCGTGGCGTGGCGCTTGAGCGCGTAGACGAAGTCCTCGGCCACCAGTTCGCGCGTGCCGCTGTGTTCGAAATCGAGCGGCGAATGTTTGTCGCGCGTTTGCGCGGCCGTCAACGCGTGGTATTCGTACGCACCGCTCGCGTCCTTCGCGAAGGCCGGGTGCGGCGCGTAACGCACGCCCTGCTTGATGCGAACGTCGTACTGGCTCTCGGCGACGAGTTCACCGGGGGCATCGGCCGGCAGCGGCTTGCCGTCCTTGTCGAAGTAGTTCGGCGTGGCCAGTTCGGCGGCCGACTTGGGCACGAGCTGGTAGGGCCGCTTCAGGTAGTGGTACGCATACGGCGGCTCGTAGACCGCGTACATGTAGGGCACTTCGTTGACCGCATACGAGGCGGTCGGGTCGAGGTGGCGCGGCGAACGCTCCTGGAACGCGACGAAGAACGTGTTGCTCGATTCGCTGCCCTTGGGGTTGGGGCTGTTGTCGCAGCCGGCGACGAAGGCGAGCATGCCGAGCATGAAGCCCGCCAGCGCCCGCATGCACCGGTGTCTTGCCACATGTTGCCCACCGCGCATGCCGCTCGTTCCCTGTTTCGCGAGCCCGGCGCAGGCTTGCGCGCCGATCCCAGAAAGACAATGTGCCTGCGATGAACACCGGCTTGTGGTCGGGTCAAAGCGAGGCAACGAACCATTGTACGGTGGCAAAACGCGCCGCCGCCGGCGTCGGCTTCAGTGGTGGGCGTGGCCGGCGTGTTGATGTTCCCAGCCGATCAGAACATCGCGCCCCTGCACGATCAGCGTGACACGCGCACCCACCGGCAGCGACACCTTGGGCTGCACGTGGCCGAACGGCAGGCCGGTGAGGATCGGCGTCTTCGTCAGCGTGCGCAGGTGCTGCACCACGGTCTTGAGCGTGTAGCCTCGGTCCATCGGCGACTTGCGGAATGCGCTGAAGGCGCCGAGCACGACCGCTTTCTGTGCATCGAGCACACCGGCCTGGTGCAGTTGCAGCAGGTTGCGTTCGATGCGGTAAGGCTGCTCGTTCACGTCCTCGAGGAACAGCACGCCGCCCTTGATGCGCGGGAAGTGCTTCGTGCCCAGCATCGAATTCACCATGCACAGGTTGCCGCCCCACAACGTGCCGCGAACCTGCAACTCGTCGAAGCCGGCTTCGGTGCGGAAGCCCACCGCTTCGAGCTCGCCGCTCATCGCTTCGAGAAAACAGTCGCGCGTGATCTCGTCGACGCCACCCGCCTCGTCACTGCGGCCGAAGTCGTCGCAGGCCAGCGGGCCGGCCCAGGTGATGCCCTCGGCGTGCGCCAGCAGGCCGAGCTGCAGGGCCGTGAGGTCGCTGTGCCCGACCCAGCGTGTGCCGTGCTCGACGCTGCGCGCGATGCGCTTCCAGTCGATGTGGTCGAGCAGGCGGGTCATGCCGTAGCCGCCGCGGGTGGCCAGCGCGATGCCGGGTGCCTGGTCCGCCACGCGGTGCAGTGCTGCCAGGCGCGTCGCGTCGTCGCCGGCGAAACGTTGCTGCTTGGCGAGCGCCGACGCGTCGATCTGCACCTCGAAGCCGAGCGCCTTCAAGCGCTTGGCCGCGAGCCGCAACGGCGCCGCAGTGACGAGCACGCCGGCGGGCGTGAACAGGTTGAGAAGCGTCATCGAGTCACTCATGGTTGGGAAGGTGGCGCGTCGATCTCGAACGCTTCGCCGGCCGGAATCATCGGCGCATCGTCGGTCGTGGTCGCCGCGCGGCGCTGGCGGTACTGCTCGCGCCGCTCGGCGAAGAAATCGCGCAATACGGCGCCGCACTCGTCGGCCAGCACACCGCCCTGCACGGCGGTGTGGTGGTTGAGCTGCGCTTGCGCGAACAGGTCGACCACCGAGCCGGCCGCGCCGGTCTTCGGGTCGGATGCGCCGAACACCACGCGCTTGAAACGCGCGTGCATCAGCGCCATCGCGCACATCGCGCACGGTTCGAGCGTGACGAAGAGTTCGCACTCGGGCAGCCGGTAGTTCGACAGCAACTGCGCCGCGTGCCGCAGCGCCACGATCTCGGCGTGCGCGGTCGGGTCGTGTTCGGTGATCGGGCGGTTGTAGCCGGTGGCGATGACCTGGCCGGCGCGCATGATCACGGCACCGACCGGCACTTCGCCGACCAGCCACGCGTTGTGGGCCTGGTCGAGCGCGATGCGCATGGCGGCTTCGTCACCGGCTTGGCTCAAGCCTCACTCCCACTCGATCGTCGCCGGCGGCTTGCTCGACACGTCGTAAGCCACCCGGTTGATGCCGCGCACCTCGTTGATGATGCGGCCCGACACCTTCTTCAGCAGCGCATACGGCAGCTCGGCCCAGTCGGCGGTCATGAAGTCGCTGGTCTGCACCGCGCGCAGCGCGACCACGTAGTCGTAGGTGCGGCCGTCGCCCATCACGCCCACGCTCTTTACCGGCAGGAACACGGCGAAGGCCTGGCTGGTGAGTTCGTACCAGGACTTGCCGCTGGCCTCGTCGACGGTGTTGCGCAGCTCTTCGATGAAGATCGCGTCGGCGCGGCGCAGCAGGTCGGCGAACTCGGGTTTGACTTCACCGAGGATGCGCACGCCCAGGCCCGGCCCGGGGAACGGGTGGCGGTAGACCATGTCGGGCGGCAGGCCGAGGGCCACGCCGAGTTCGCGCACTTCGTCCTTGAAGAGTTCGCGCAGCGGTTCCAGCAGCTTCAGGCCCAGCGTCTCGGGCAGGCCGCCGACGTTGTGGTGGCTCTTGATGGAGGTGGCTTTCTTGCTCTTCGCGCCGCCGCTTTCGATCACGTCGGGGTAGATCGTGCCCTGGGCGAGCCACTTGGCGTTGGGGAGTTTCTTCGCTTCAGCCTGGAACACTTCGACGAACTCGCGGCCGATGATCTTGCGCTTGGCTTCCGGGTCGGTCACGCCTTCGAGGTGGCCGAGGAACTGCGCGCTCGCGTCGATCGCGATCACCTTGGCGTGCAGGCGGCCGGCGAACATGTCCATCACTGTTCTGCCTTCGTTCAGGCGCAACAGGCCGTGGTCGACGAACACGCAGGTGAGCTGGTCGCCGATCGCACGGTGGATCAGCGCCGCGGCCACGCTCGAATCGACGCCGCCCGACAAGCCGAGGATCACCTCTTCGCTGCCCACCTGCTCGCGGATGCGCGCCACCGCTTCGTCGATGTAGTTGCCCATCACCCAGTCGGGTTTGGCCTTCGCGATCTCGAGCACGAAGCGGTTCAGCAGCGCCCGCCCGCGCGAGGTGTGGGTGACTTCGGGGTGGAACTGCACGCCGTAATAACCGCGCGCTGCATCGGCCATGCCGGCGATCGGGCAACTCGGTGTCGACGCCATCAGCTTGAAGCCGGGCGGCAGCGCGGTGACCTTGTCGCCGTGGCTCATCCAGACCTTCAGCATGCCGTGGCCTTCGGGCGTCTTGAAGTCTTCGATGCCGTCGAGCAGCCGTGTGTGGCC
>Ga0209883_1000043_pt1 | contig 37368 bp, 33 predicted proteins | sample GWRWT4_21May14_FD_187196 | JGI IMG/M metagenome (GOLD analysis project Ga0209883, IMG submission 187196) | Sand microcosm microbial communities from a hyporheic zone in Columbia River, Washington, USA - GW-RW T4_21-May-14 (SPAdes) (version 2) | ecosystem: Engineered > Artificial ecosystem > Sand...
GCTGACGGTCAAGCGCCTGTCGGACGAGATCGCGCTGCTGGTCGGTGCCTCGCACATGTCGGCGCAGAAGTACGCGATCGCCGAGCGCGCGACCCAGGAGATGGCAGCCTACCTGCGCGAGCTCATCCAGGCGCGCCGGACGGAACCGGGCACCGACCTGCTGTCGCAGCTGGTGCACGTCGAAGACGCCGGCGAACGCCTGACGGACGACGAACTGGTCGCGACCTGCATGTTGCTCGTCTTCGCGGGTCACGAGACCACCACCAACCATCTGGCCAACGGCCTGCTCGCGCTGCTCGCCTTCCCCGGCGAGCAGGCGGCCCTGCGCGCCGACCCCGGCCTCGCCCCGAGCGCAGTCGAGGAACTGCTGCGCTACGACGGCCCGAGCGGCGTGCAGTCGCGCACCGTGCTGGTCGAGCAGCAGCTGCGCGGCCAGACGCTCGCGGTCGGCGACCGGGTCTACGTGATGCTGAGCGCCGCCAACCGGGACCCCGAGGCCTACCCCGACCCGGACCGCCTCGATCTGCAGCGCGATGGCGTGCCGCAGCTTTCGTTCGGTTTCGGCATGCACATGTGCCTGGGCTTTCCGCTCGCGCGGCTCGAGGGCCAGATCGCGCTGCCGGCCGTGCTCGCGCGCTGGCGGCGCATCGAGCTGGCGCTGCCCGAGGCCGAGCTCGATTGGCAGGAGTCGATGGTGTTCCGCGGCATGCGGCGCATGCCGCTCAGCGTCGCGCGCTGAGCCGCACGGTCGCGCTCGACCTTCAGGTGTGCGCGCGTGGACCGGTCGCGATGCCGGACAAGGGCCACAAGGCCGAGAACGTGACCAGCGCGGTGACGCCGAAAGCGGCACCGAAGCTCGCCCCTGAGACGACGAACAGGCTGAAGATCGCCGGCCCCACCACATAGGCCAGCAGCAGCAGCAAGGTGGCGCCGGTCATGGTCTCGTTCAGCGTTTCGGGCGGCGCCAGGCGTGCGACTTCGGCGAACTGCACGCCGTTCCAGCTGGCCACGGTCAAGCCGGCCAGCACTGCCAGCGCGACCACGCTCCAGGTCGGCCACGCCGGCGTGCAGAACGCCAGCGCCAGCGTGGTCAGGCCCGAGCCGATCACGGCCCAGCGCAGCACCCGCAAGCCATCGCCCAGCCGATCTGAAATGAAACCGGCCAGCGGGCGGCCGAGCACGCTGGCCAGTTGCATCAGCGCGAACAGCGCGCCGGCGGCTGTCAGCGTCCAGTGCAGCTCGACCACCAGGTAGGTGACGAGGAACGCGAACCACGCGCTCTGCCCCGCACCCAGGCAGCCGCCGGCCAGGCCCATGCGGCGCAAGGCCGGCATCGCCACCAGCACCGCGAGCGGCTGACGCAGGTTGTTCGGCGACAGGAACATCCGCCAGTGCAGCAGCAGCGTGGTCTCGCGCGCGGCGTCGACGCGGGCCCGCAACGGCTGCACCGCGAAGAGCGTCAGCGCCCCCAACGCGGCGGCGATGGTCACGGCCACGCCGATGCCCAGCGTCTGCGAGGCCCAGGGCATCAGCAGCCCGGCGATCACGCCGCCCAGCGGCACGCCGGCCTGCTTGACCGAGAACAGCAGGTTGCGATGCCGCAGCGGCGCGAAGCGCTGCAGCACGTCCATGCCGGCCGACGACGGCGGCCCGATCGACAGGCCGATCAGCAAGCTGCCGACCACCAGCGCAATGGCCTCCGGCACCGCGCTCAGCAACGCGCCGAGCACGCCCAGCGCCAGGCCGACCTGGAGGTTGCGCATCGAGCCCAGGCGCCGCAGCAGGGGCATGCCCAGCAGCAGCGCAACGACCGAGGCGCCGGTGATCATCGACGAGAGGTAACCCACGCTCTCGACCGGCCAGCCGATGCGCGGTGCGAGCGTCGGTGCCAGCGTCGGCGCAATGCGCGACAGGAAAGAAACCGCCGTCTGCACCGCCAGCATCGCCAGCAGCGGGCCGACCCAGTCTTCGTCGCGGCCGGTCGGTACGCCTGCCGGGTCTTCGGAGCCGGCCGCCGTCATCCGCAGGCCCGTGGCGCGTGCGAGGACAACGTCACCCGCGCATCGCGGCCAGCGTGCCGCTGTGCATCAGGTGGCCGTTCAGTGGCCGGCCGATGATGCGCTCGGCCAGGCGCGAGGCCTCGACCAGCGCTTCGAGGTCGATGCCGGTCGCGATGCCGAGCTCCTCGCACATGAACGCCATGTCCTCGGTGCAGACGTTGCCGGCCGCCGAGCCGGTCTTGTGCTCGGCGAAGGGGCAGCCGCCCAGGCCGGCGACCGAGCTGTCGAACAGCTCCACGCCCATCTGCAGCGCGGCGTAGACGTTGGCGCCGCCCAACCCGCGCGTGTCGTGCAGGTGCAGCCCGATGCGCGCCTGCGGCACGATCTCGCGCACCGCGCCGATGCGGCGCTTGATCTCTTCGGGGTTGGCCCAACCCATCGTGTCGGCCAGGTAGAAGGCCGGGAACGCGATGCGCCGGTCGGCACACACGTCGGCCAGCCAGCGCACGATGTCGGTGATCGCCGACACTGGCACCGGGCCGCCGAGGTTGCAGCCGAAGGCGGTGACCACGTAGGCCTGCTCGAACGGGATGCCGAGCGCGATGTAGCGGTCGATCCAGCCGAGCTGGCGCTCGCGGTTCTCGGCCACGCTGCAGTTGTTGTTGCGCTGCGAGAACGGCTCGGTCACGTAGAACACGATCTTGCCATCGAGATCGACCTGCTCGCAGGCGCGGGCCCGCTCGAAGCCGTTGTCGTTCAGCCAGAGTGCGGTGTAGCGCGTGCCGGGGCGCTTCTTCAGCCGGGCGAACAGCTCGGGCGAATCGGCCATCTGCGGCACCGCGCGCGGGCTGACGAACGACGCGCACTGCACCTGCTTCAGGCCGGCCGCGGCGAGCGCGTCGATGAGTTCCAGGCGGTCGGCCAGCGGGTAGGTCGCCTTCTCCATCTGGAAACCCTCGCGCGGGCCCTCTTCGTGGAACTCGACCTGTTTCGGGAATGACGTCATCGGGTTACTCCTTCGCAATGCGAACTATTCGACCGGCGCCACCTCGGCCAGCACCTGGTGGCGCTCGACCATGTCGCCGACCTTGCAGCGCAGAGCGGCCACGCTGCCGTCGAACGGGGCGGTGACGTGCAGCTCCATCTTCATCGACTCGAGCACGATCACCGTCTGGCCGATCGTCACGGCATCGCCGACCGCGGCCTTGACGGCCACGACCTTGCCCATCATCGGCGCGCCGAGCTGTCCGCCCGCGGCCGCATCGGCGAGCGCACCGCCGAGGTACGGCGTGCAGTCGAACACGCTGCGCCCGAGCGGACTCGACAACTCGATGCCGCGGGCATCGCCGACGAGTGCGAGCTCGAGCGTGCGGCCGCCGAAATGCAGCAGCCGGTGGCCACTGGACAGCACGGCCAACGATGCGCGCTCGGGCGCATCGCCGAGCACGAGCTCGATGCTGCCGTCGGCCTGCGGCGCGCCGAAGCGCACCGGCCATTCGGCCGTGCCGCTCTTCAGCACCAGGTTCGGCAACGGCGCCGGGGCGGACGCACCGTTGGCCAGGCGCCAGCCCGTGAAACCCTGAGCCTGGCTCCAGCAGCCGAGCTCCGGGGTCGCGGCGCGCTGCGTGGCGAGCCAGTGCAGCGCGGCCGCGGCCACGTGCTCGGCCGGCACGACCGGGGCCGACCGGGCAACCGCACCGCTGACGGCGAACGACTCGTCGATCAGGCGCGTGTGAAAGCTCGCGGCAATCGTCTGCGGCCAGTGCAGCAGCTCATGCAGGAACTGCAGGTTGGTCGTCAGGCCGATCACCGTGCTGTCGCGCAGACCCGCGGCCAGCGCGCGGCGCGCGGCCTCGCGGTTCGGGCCCCGCGACACCAGCTTGGCGATCATCGAGTCGTAGTACGGCGAGATCTCGTCGCCGCTTTCGACGCCCGACTCGATGCGCACCGCGGCGCGCGTGAAGTCGACGCGGTCCAGCCGCCCGGTCGTCGGCAGGAAGCCGGCCTCGGCATCCTCGGCACAGAGCCGCGCCTCGAAGGCATGACCGTCGCAGCGCACATCGGCCTGCGCCAGTGGCAGCCGGCCGGTGTCGGCGATGCGCAGCTGCAGCTCGACCAGGTCGAGCCCCGTCACCTCCTCGGTGACCGGGTGTTCGACCTGCAGGCGCGGGTTGACCTCGAGGAAAAAATAGTCGTCACCGGTGACGACGAACTCGACCGTGCCGAGCCCGCGGTAGTTCACCCCGGCGGCGAGCTTGACCGCATCGGCCAGCAGGCGCTCGCGCAACGCCGCTGGCAGGCCGGCGCTCGGCGCCTCCTCGATCACCTTCTGGTGCCGCCGCTGCAGCGTGCATTCGCGCTCGAACAGGTGGATCGCGTGGCCCTGCCCGTCGCCCGCGACCTGCACCTCGATGTGGCGCACGCGCGGCAGGTAGCGCTCGACGATCAGCTCGCCGTTGCCGAAGGCTTTCTCGGCCTCGCGCATCGCGCTTTCGACACGCGCGTCCAGGCCGTCCAGCGTCTCGACCACCGCCATGCCGCGGCCACCGCCGCCGGCGACGGCCTTCAGCAGCACCGGCAGCGGCATGCCGCGCACCGCGCTCACGACCGCGGCAGCGTCGTTCATGCCGCCTTCGCTGCCCTCGATCACCGGCACGCCCAGGCGCGCGGCCTCGCGCTTGGCCTGCGCCTTGCCGCCCAGCCGCTCCATCGTCTCGGCCGTGGGGCCGATGAAGATCAGCCCGGCGGCGTCGAGCGCGCGCACGAAGTCCGGGTTCTCGGAGACGAAGCCGAAACCGGGATGCACCGCATCGGCGCCGACGCGCTGCGCGGCGGCGACGATGGCGTCGATGCGCAGGTAACTGTCCGACGGTGCCGCGCCGCCGAGTTCGACCGACTCGCCGATCTCGCGCACATGGCGCGCGTGCCGGTCGACACTCGAATGCACGGTGGCGACCTTCAGCCCGAGGCGACGGCAAGTGCGCGCGATGCGGCAGGCGATCTCACCGCGGTTGGCGATCAGGACTTTGTGGATGCGTTGCATGTCAGTCCCGCCGGGCCGCCCCAAGAGACTGACGCGCCCCTCGGGGGCTGCGAACGAAGTGAGTTTGGGGTTGTTTCATTTCAAAAGCGGAAGATGCCGAACGGGGTCGGCTTGGGCGCGGTGCGCGACGCGAGGTCGAGCATCAGGCCCATCACGTCGCGCGTCTCGACCGGGTCGATGATGCCGTCGGCCCACAGGTTGGACGAGAAGTTGTCGGCGGGCTGAAAGTCTTCGTAGACCTTGCGTACCGGCGCCTTGAAGGCTTCTTCCTCCTCGGGCGTCCACTCACGGCCTTCGGTCTTGTTGATCTGGCGCCGCACCAGCGCCATCACGGTGGCCGCCTGGTCGGGGCCCATGATCGCGGCGCGTGCGTTCGGCCACGCGAACATCGCGGTCGGGTTGAACGGCCGGCCGCACATCGCGAGGTAGCCCGCGCCATACGACGCGCCGATGATGATCGTGTACTTGGGCACGTTGGCCGACGCCATCGCGGTGATCATCTTCGCGCCGGCCTTGGCGATGCCCGACTGCTCGGCTGCGCGCCCGACCATGAAGCCGGTGACATCGGCCATGAACAGCAGCGGGATGTCGCGCTGGCAGCACAGGTCGATGAAGTGCGCCGCCTTCATCGCGCTTTCGGGAAACAGCACGCCCTGGTTCGCGAGGATGCCGATCTCGTGGCCGTGGATGCGCGCGAAACCGGTCAGCAGCGTGTCACCGTACAGCGGCTTGAATTCCTGGAAGCGGCTGTCGTCGACGAAGCGGGCGAGGATCTCGCGCGTGTCGGTCGGGATCTTCGGGTCGCGGCTGATCAGGCCATGGATCTCGCGCGGGTCGAAGCGCGGCGGCAGGCTGGGCTGCTTGGTCCAGCGCGGCTTGGGCGGCTCGCCGAGTTCGCGCACGATCTCGCGCGTCAGCGCCAGCGCGTGGCGGTCGTCGTGGGCGATGTGGTCGGTGACGCCGCTCAGGCTGCAGTGCATCTGTGCGCCGCCGAGCGATTCGGCATCGACCGTCTCGCCGGTCGCGGCGAAGGTCAGCTCGGGTCCGCCGAGGTACATGAAGCCCTGTTCCTTGACGATCACGATCTCGTCGCACAGCGCCGGGATGTAGGCGCCACCCGCGGTGCACGGCCCCAGCACCACGGCGATCTGGTGAATGCCCTCGGCCGACATGCGCACCTGGTTGTTGAAGATGCTGCCGAACTGGCCAACGTCGGGAAAGATGTTGGCCATGTCGGGCAGGAAGGCGCCGCCGCTGTCGACCAGCGTGATGCAGGGCAGCCGGTGCGCCCAGGCGATCTGCTGAGCGCGGACGTGCTTTTTGCACGTCATGCCGTAGTAGGTGCCTCCCTTCACGGTCGCGTCGTTGGCGATGATCATGCACGGCCGGCCCTGCACCAGCCCGATGCCGGTGATGATGCTCGCACCTGGCGGCACGCCGTCGTACTGGCCCTCGCCGGCGAGCATGCCGAACTCAAGAAACGGCGAGCCCGGGTCGAGCAGCACCTCGACGCGGTCGCGCGGCAGGATCTTGTTGCGCGCCAGGTGCTTCTCGCGTGCCTTCGGCGGCCCACCTGCGAGCGCCTTGCGGCGGCGCTCGTGGAGCCGGGCGATCAATGTTTCGTAGGCGGCGCGGTTGAGCTGGAACTCGGAGTCGGCGCTCGAAGCGCGCGAGGAAAGTATCGTCATCGTTCGGCCCGAACCGTGGTCACTTGAACACCGGCGGACGCCGTGCCGCGAACGCCGCCAGGCCTTCGCTCACGTCGTCGCTCATCAGCTCGGTGACCATCACATCCTGCTCGAGCTTCAGTCCATCGGCCAGCGTCTTGTCCATGCCTTGCCGCGCCAGGCGCTTCATGATCGCCAGGCCGGCGCGGCTGCGCGTGGTGAGCTGGGTGCAATAGGCCAGCGCGGCCTCACCGAGCTTGTCGGGCTCGACGACGTAGTTGACCAGGCCCCATTGCAGCGCCGTGGGGGCGTCGATCCAGCGTGCGCTGAAGAACATGTCCAATCCACGGCGCAGCCCGACGATGCGCGGGAAGCGCTGCGAGCCGCCCCAGCCGGGCACCAGCCCATATTGCGCATGCTGGTCGCCGATGCGGAAATCGGTCGACGCGAAGATCACGTCGCAGGCCAGCATCAACTCGCTGCCACCTGCCAGCGCCAGGCCCTGGCAGGCGGCGACCACCGGCAGATCGCTGGCCTCCAGACGCTGCAGCACCTTGTGGCCGTAACGGATGAAGTGGTCGATCTTGGCCGGGTCGCTGCGCAGGCCCTTGACCTCGTCGAGATCGGCGCCGGTACAGAAGTGCTTGCCCTGGGCACGCACGAGCACGGCGCGCACGCCCGAACCGGCGGCCTCGAATTCGTCCATCGCATTGTCGATCGCTGCATGCACGGCCATCGACAGGCAGTTGAACTTGTCCGGACGCGCCAGTTCGAGCACCCCCACCGCGCCAACGCGGCTGACCACGAGTGGAGGAAGCTCGCTCACTTGCGGTTCTCCGCCGCGTACTGCACCGCCACGCGACCAGCGCGTTCGCGCGCAACGATGAGTTTCATCACCTGCGCGGTGCCGTCGCCGATCTCCAGGCCCATCACGTCGCGCAGGCGCTGCTGGTGCGGCAGATCCTTGGACCAGCCGTAGTGGCCGAAGGTCAGGATGCATTGGTGGATCGCGTCGAACGAGGTCTTAGGGCCCATCCACTTGACCATCGCCGACTCGGCCGTGTGCGGCTGGCCGTTGTCGCGCAGCGCCAGTCCGTGGTAGCAGAGCTGGCGGCAGGCCGCGAGCAGCGTCTCGAACTCGACGATCGGGAACGACACGCCCTGGTACTGCACGATCGGTGCACCCATCGCCTGGCGTTCCTTCATGTACTCCCAGGTCTCGTCGATCGACGCCTGGGCCGCGCCGATGCACTGCAGCGCGATCAGGATGCGGCTGAAGTCGAAGCCCTGCATCACCTGCGTGAAGCCCTTGCCCTCGGCGCCCATCATGTTCTCGGCCGGCACCCGCACGTCGTCGAAGAACACCGAGCCGCGGCCGATGATCTTGCTGCCGACGTCGTTGAAGCGGGTGGTCTGGATGCCGGGCAAATCCATCGGCACCAGGAAGGCCGTGATGCCGCGCGCCCCGGAGTCGGGCTTGCCGGTGCGGGTGAACAGCACGATCGCGTCGCACTGGTCGGAAAAGCTGATCGAGGTCTTCTCGCCCGAGATGATGAAGTCGTTGCCGTCGCGGCGCGCCTTGACCTGCAGGTTGGCGGCGTCCGAGCCGCCACGCGGTTCGGTCAGGCCCAGGCCGATGATCGCTTCGCCAGCCACCAGCCGGCTGTTCCAGTGGCGCGCCAACTCGGGGTTGGCGTTGGCATGCACGATCGCACCCATCAGCGAGCCGAGCAGCTGGATGTAGCTGACATTGAAATCGCCGTAGGCCATTTCTTCGGTGATCATCCCGGAGGTGACACCGCTCAGGCCGAGGCCGCCGTATTCTTCGGGAAGGTCGACGCCGATCAGGCCCAGCGAGCCGATTTCCCTCATCAGCGCGCGGTCGAAACCCTGCTCGGCCTCGCGCTTCTGGTAACCCGGCTTGAGTTTCTCGCGCGCGAAGCGGCGCGCCACGTCACGCAATGCGATCTGGTCGTCGTTGAACAGCATGTCCGGTCTCCTTGTCGATCCTGGGATTGGGCGCCCGGGACACCGCGGCCAGCCGCCGTCGTGTCCTACCCCCAACGTAATGCTTGCCTGCGTTGGCAAGGCAGCGCTATCATAGCATCGAACATACGTTAGTTAGACAAAGTCAGGCGAATCCAAAAAGCATCTGTGCTGTACCATTTTTGACCGCTCAACCTAACTGACAACCACACCATGGCCACCAAGACCCGCGAGAAACCGGCTGCCGTCGAAGCAGACACTGCCACACGCGAACGCATCCTTCTGGAGGCTGCACGGCTGTTTCGGCATCACGGCTACGCCGCCACCACCCTGCGGGAAGTTGCGGACGCATCGGGCATCAAGGCCGGCAGCATCTACTACCACTTCGAGTCCAAGGAGCAGATTCTCGGCGAGGTGCTGGACAAGGGCATCCAGGTCGTTGCCGATGCGGTGCGCCAGCGAGTCGATGCCTTGCCTGAAGGCGCGACGGCACGCCAACGGGTTGCGGCGGCGATCGAAGGGCACCTGTGGGGCCTGCTCCACCACGGCGACTTCACCTCGGCGAACATCCGCATCTACGGACAGATCCCGACCGCCGCCAAGAACAGCCACCGCAAGATCCGCCGCAGTTATGCCGACTATTGGGATCGCCTGCTCGAAGAGGCGCTCAAACGCGGTGAGCTGCGCCCTGACACCAGCACCGCGGTGATCCGGCTGTTCGTCATCGGCGCCCTGAACTGGACGGTCGAGTGGTACAACCCGCAGAAGGGATCGTTCCCGGATTTCGTCAAGCAGGTCACCGCGATCGTCTTCGACGGCACCTTCGCCCGAGACTAGCGCGGCATGAGCGTCAAACCAGGCTGGGAAGGGCGTTTCTTCGAAGACTTCGAGGTCGGCGACGAGTACCGCCATCCGCTCGGGCGCACGCTCACGCAGCAGGACAACATCTGGTTCACGCTGCTGACGCAGAACGTCGCGGCGGTGCACTTCGACGTGCACTACGCGGCGCAGACCGAATTCGCGCGCCCGCTGGTCAACTCATGCCTGACCCTGGCGCTCGTCACAGGCCAGTCGGTCATCGATGTCTCGTACAACGTGTTCGCCAACCTCGGCTGGGACGAGGTCCGCCTGCCCAAGCCGGTGTTCGAGGGCGACACGATCTATTCACGCTCGGCGGTACGCGACAAGCGCGAATCCAGGTCGCGCCCCACCATGGGTGTGGTCACCGTGGCCACCGAAGGCTTCAACCAGGACGGCGTGGTGGTGTGCACCTTCAAGCGCACCTTGATGGTCTACAAGCGCGGCATGGGGCCGAGTCGCGCGCTGCCCGTCCCGAAGACGCCGATTTGAGACCCACCGCGCCTGCGCGCGCCATGCCCACGTGAACTCCCAGAAACTGATCGAACGCTTCGGCCCGCGCGAAGCCATGGAATACGACGTCGTGATCGTCGGCGCCGGGCCGGCCGGCCTGGCGACGGCAATCCGGCTCAAGCAGCTCGATGCCGAGCTGTCGGTGGTCGTGATCGAGAAGGGTTCGGAACCGGGCGCGCACATCCTGTCGGGCGCGGTGATGGACCCGCGCGCGATCGGCGAACTCATTCCCGACTGGAAGGCACAGGGTGCCCCGCTCGCGCAGCCGGTGACCGGCGACGACGTGCTGTTCCTGTCCGAGACCGGCAGCACGCGCACGCCCGACTGGCTGGTGCCACGCAACCTGCACAACGACGGCTGCTACGTCGTCTCGCTCGGCAACGTGGTGCGCTGGCTGGCGCAGCAGGCCGAGGCGGTGGGCGTGGAGATCTTCCCCGGCTTCGCCGCCGCCGAAGTGCTGTACGACGAACAGGGCAGCGTTCGCGGCGTCGCGTCCGGCAACATGGGGGTCGGCAAGGACGGCGAGCCCACCGGGTCGTTCCAACTCGGCATGGCGCTGGTGGGCAAGTACACGGTGTTCGCCGAAGGCGCGCGCGGCCACCTGGGCAAGCAGCTGATCGCGCGCTACCGGCTCGACCAGGGCAAGGACCCGCAGAGCTTCGCGATCGGCATCAAGGAACTTTGGGAGATCGATCCGGCCCGCGCCAAGCCGGGTTTGGTGGTGCACACCGCCGGCTGGCCGATGCGCGATCAAACCTTCGGCGGCGGCTTCCTCTACCACCTGGCCGGCAACCAGGTGACGCTGGGCTTCGTCGTCGGGCTCGACTATCAGAACCCGTTCATGAGCCCGTTCGAGGAGATGCAGCGCTGGAAGCTGCACCCGGCGATCCGCACGCACATCGAAGGCGGCAAGCGCCTCGGGTACGGCGCGCGTGCGATCAACAATGGCACGCCGCAGGCGCTGCCCAAGACCGTGTTCCCGGGCGGCGCGCTGGTCGGCTGCGACGCCGGCTACCTGAACGCGGCGCGCATCAAGGGCAGCCACGCGGCGATCAAGAGCGGCATGCTGTGCGCCGAGGCGATCGCGCCGGCCCTGGCCGGCGGACGCCAGCGCGACGAGTTGCTGGCCTACCCCGAGGCCTTCGAGAAGAGCTGGCTGAACCAGGAGTTGCAGCAGACCCGCAACTTCAAGCTCTGGTTCAAGAAGGGCAAGCTGGTCGGCAATCTGATGACCGGGATCGAGCAGTGGCTGCTGCCCAAGCTCGGCATCGCCAGCCCGCCGTGGACCCTGCACGGCAAAAAATACGACCACGAGAGCCTGGTGCCCGCCGACCAGGCCACGCCCATCGTCTACCCCAAGCCCGACGGCAAGCTCAGTTTCGACCGCCTGTCTTCGGTCTTCGTCAGCAACACCAACCACGATGAGAACCAGCCGGCGCACCTGACGCTGAAGGATGCGGCGGTTCCGGTGGCGCTGAACCTCTCCAAGTACGCGGGCCCCGAAAGCCGCTACTGCCCCGCCGGTGTCTACGAATTCGTGAAGGACGACGAGCAGACCGAGCGGCTGCAGATCAACGCGCAGAACTGCGTGCATTGCAAGACCTGCGACATCAAAGACCCGTCGCAGAACATCATCTGGGTCACGCCCGAAGGCGGCGGCGGCCCCAACTACGCTGGAATGTGAGCCCTGCCCCATGAGTGAAACGCAGTTCGGCCTGGACGAAGCCACGCTCGCCGAAGCGCCGCGCGTCTTCGAGAGCGGCCTGTTCGACGACCAAGTGGTGATGGTCTCCGGCGCCGGCAGCGGCATCGGCAAGGCCATCGCGTTCCTGTATGCCCGGCTCGGTGCCAGGCTCGTCATCTGCGGCCGCGACCGCGCCAAGCTCGACGCCTGCGAACCCTGGCTGCGCAAGTTGGGCAGCCCCGACGTGCTGGTGCACCCGATCAACATCCGCGAGTCCGCCGATGTCGACAAGCTGCTGGACGCGACCTACGCGCGTTTCGGGCGCCTGGACGTGCAGGTCAACAACGCCGGCGGCCAGTTCCCGAAGGCCGCGCTCGACATCAGCCCGAACGGCTGGAAGGCGGTGATCGACAACAACCTGAACGGCACCTGGTACATGATGCACGCCGCCGCGAAGCGCTGGCGCGACGCTGGGGCGCCGGGCAGCATCGTCAACATCGTGCTGACCTTCCAGCGCGGCTTCCCTGGCGTGGCCCACTCCTGCGCCGCGCGCGCCGCGGTGACGCACCTGTCGAAGACGGTGGCCGTGGAATGGGCACCGCACCGGATCCGCGTCAACTGCGTGGCCCCGGGCGTGATCGAGAGCAGCGGCTTCAAGCACTACTCGCCCGAGGCGCGGGAACAGTTCCCGCGCGGCAACCCGATGCTCAGGCACGGCGATGTGCAGGACATCGCGCATGCCGTGATCTACCTTACCGCGCCGAGCGGCAAGTTCATCACCGGGGAACTGCTCAACGTCGATGGCGGCGGTGTGCTGTGGGGCGAACTGTGGACGATCCCGAAGCCCGCCTACTTCACCCAGGAGCAAGCGGCATGACCGCGCCCGCGCCACAGCCGAAGTTCGGACCGGGCGACGAGGCCCTGTCCCAACTGCCCACGGTTTACCGAAATGATCTGTTTGACGGCAAGGTCGTGCTGGTGTCCGGCGCCGGCAGCGGCATCGGCAAGGCGATCGCCTTCCTGCTCGCGCGGCTCGGCGCCACGCTGGCCATCTGCGGCCGCAAGCTCGACGCGCTGGAGGACTGCGCCGAGAAGCTGCGCGCGCTGTCGGGCCGCGACGTCTTCGTGCACCCGATGACGATCCGCGACCCGGGCCAGGTCGAAGGCCTGCTCGACGCGGTGTGGGAGCGCTTCGGCGGCATCGACGTGCTGGTCAACAATGCTGGTGGGCAGTTCGCCGCGAACGCGATGGACTTCACCGACAAGGGCTGGAACGCCGTCATCGACACCAACCTCAACGGCACCTGGTACATGATGCAGGGCACGGCCAGGCGCTGGGTCAGGCAGGGCAAGCGCGACGGCAGCATCGTCACGATCGCCGCAGCGGTCGACCGCGGTCTGCCCGGCATGGCGCACACCGCGGCCTCGCGCGCCGGGGTGATTGCGCTGTCGAAGACGCTGGCGGTCGAATGGGCCGAGCACGGCATCCGCGTCAACTGCATCGGCGCCGGCGCGATCGAGAGCAACGGCTTCAACAACTACAAGCCCGAAAACGTCGGCGGCCTGTTCCGCACCAACCCCATGCTCAAGGCGGGAGACGTGCAGGACATCGCCGAAGCCGTGGTCTACCTCACCGCAGCGTCAGGCAAGTACATCACCGGCGAGACCGTCAACATCGATGGCGGCATGGTGCTGTGGGGCGACTTCTGGCCCGCCGGCATGCCCGACTATTTCAAACCGCCCGCTTCGAATCCATGACCTCAGCACACCAGAACAATCCCGCCAACACCGGCCCGTTGGCCGGCGTCAAGATCATCGACCTCACCAGCGTGGTGATGGGGCCGTTCGCGTCGCAGATCCTCGCCGACCTGGGCGCCGACGTCGTCAAGGTCGAGTCGCCCGACGGCGACACCGTGCGCAACATCGGGCCCAGCCACAGCAAGGGCATGGGGCCGATGTACCTGGCCCTGAACCGCAACAAGCGCAGCATCGCACTCGACCTGCGCCAGCCCGACGCGCTGGCGGCGCTGAAGCGCCTGATCGCCGACGCCGACGTGCTGCTGTTCAACATCCGGCCCAGCTCGATGGGACGGCTGGGTCTGGGCTATGACGACGTCGCTGCGATCAACCCGCGGATCATCTATTGCGGCGCCTACGGCTTCGGTGAAGGCGGACGCTATGCCGGCAAGCCCGCCCTCGACGACCTGATACAGGGCGCCGTGGCGCTGCCCTCGCTGGTCGGCCGCGTCACCGGCGAGCCGCGCTACCTGCCCACCAACATCTGCGATCGCACCACCGGCCTGACCGCCGTGTACTCCGTCACCTCGGCACTCTACGCACGCGAACGCACGGGCCGCGGCCAGGCGATCGAAGTGCCGATGTTCGAGACCATGACCCAGTTCGTGCTGTCCGACCACATGTACGGCCAGACCTTTGATCCGCCACTGGCCGACGCCGGCTACGTGCGTCTGCTCGCGAAGGACCGGCGCCCCTGCAAGACCCGGGACGGCTACATCTGCGTGCTGATCTACATCGACAAGCACTGGAAGAACTTCTGCGAGATGCTGGGCCGCGAGGAGATGCTGAGCGACCCGCGCTTCCTGCGCATGGCCGACCGCACGCGCAACGTCGATGCGCTCTATGCCTTCGTGACCGAAACCATGCTTACCCGCACCACCGCCGAGTGGATGGACGCACTCGCGAAGGCCGACATCCCGGTGACGCCGATGCACACGCCGGCCACGCTGATGGACGACCCGCACCTGGCCGATGTCGGCTTCTTCGACTGGATCGATCACCCCAGCGAAGGACGCATCCGCACGATGAACATCCCGGGCACCTGGTCCGGCACGCCGCCGTCGATCCGCCGCCATGCACCGCTGCTCGGCGAGAACACGCGCGAGCTGCTGGCCGAGGCCGGCTATGCGCCGGCAGACATTGATCGCATGCTGGCCAGCGGTGCGGCGAGCGCCCAGGCCGTGCCGGCCAAGACAGCGCCCTGACGCTCAGCCCGCGCGCGCGCCACCGGCGCGAACGACGCCGCTGCGCACCAGCGCATCCAGTTCCGACGCCGGCACGCCCCAGCGCCGCACCTGTTCGAGTGCCCCGTCGTCGGCAGTGTGCGGGGCCCGAGGCAGCGCCGCCGGCGTGGCGCTGAAACGTGGCGCCGGCGCCGGCTGAACCACGCCGCCGATGTCGACGAAGGTCGCGCGCGCCCGGTTGTGCTGATGCTTCGGCGCGTCGAGCGGCGCGAGCACCGGCGCGAAGCAGGCGTCGCTGCCCTCGAGCAGTTCGCACCATTGCGCCCGCGTGCGGGTCTCGAAGATCGCGGCCAGGCGGGCCTTGCTCTCGCCCCAGCGCGCGGTGTCATCGAAGTCGAAGGCGTCGACGCTCAGGCCCAGACGCTTCAACAGGACCTCACGGAACTTCAGCTCGATCGGCGCGACCGACACGTACTCGCCGTCGGCGCAGCGGAACACCTCGTAGTGCGGCGCCCCCGAATCCAGCAGGTTGGTGCCGCGCGGCCCGGTGTGCATGCCGCTGCCGATCATGCCGTACAGCGAGGTCATCAGCATCGCCGCGCCGTCGACCATCGCCGCATCGACGACCTGGCCGGCACCGCCGCGCTGCGTGTTCCACAAGGCCGCGAGCATGCCGAACGCGAGCAGCAGACCGCCGCCACCGAAGTCGCCGACCAGGTTCAGCGGCGGCGTCGGCGGCGCACCGGCGCGGCCGATCGCGTGCAGCACGCCGGACAGGGCGATGTAGTTCAGGTCGTGCCCCGCGACCAGCGCCAGCGGCCCGGTCTGCCCGAAACCGGTGACGCGCCCATAGACCAGCTTGGGCTGCTGCACCAGACAAGGCTCGGGGCCGAGGCCGAGCCGCTCCATGGTCTGCGGCCGAAAACCCTCGATCAGCGCATCACTGCAGGCGACGAGCCGACGCGCGAACGCGACCCCTTCGGCGGCCTTCAGATCAACCGCGATCGAGCGTTTGCCGCGGTTGAGCAGATCGAATTTCGGCGGCCGTTCGATGCCCAGACCGCTGGGTGCGAGGCGGTCCACCCGCAGCACCTCGGCGCCCAGGTCGGCCAGCAACATGCCGCACATCGGACCGGGCCCGATGCCGGCGAACTCCACCACCTTCATGCCGCTCAGCGGACCTTGGCTCATTGTCTGTTCTCCTGAAACGATGGGATATCAACCGAGCAGGCGATCCAGGCGATCCTTGGCTTCGGCCAACTCGCCCAGCATGTCCTGCACCACCTGACGCACCGAGGTTTCCTCGCGCATGTCGGCGACGATTTGCCCGACCGGGTAGGTCAGAAACTCCTTGGCCCGCACCCGTTCGACCCGCGTGCGGCCCTGCCCCCACCACAGGATCGCCTGCAACGGCGCCGGCAGCGGCTCGGGCGCGCCGGGTGCGTCCCAGGCATCGGTGAAGGCGCTGCGCAAGGTGCGGCAGGGCTTGCCGGTGACGCTGCGCGTGAGCACCGCGTCGTCGGGTCCGGCCTCGAACATGCGCGCCTTGATCTCAGGCGTGACCTCGCTCTGCACCGTCTTCAGCCAGATCGAGCCGCACCACGCGCCTTCGCAGCCGAGCGCCAGCGCTGCCGCGAGCTGTCGCCCGCGGCCGACGCCGCCGGCTCCGAGCACCGGCAGCGGCGCGACCGCATCGACGATGCGCGGCCACAGCACCATCGAGGTGGTGCTGCCGGTGTGGCCGCCGGCCTCGGTGCCGACCGCGATGACGAAATCGCAGCCGGCATCGCGGTGCCTGATCGCGTGCTTGGGCGCCCCCGCCATCGCTGCGACCTTGATGCCGCGCGCATGCGCGCGCTGCACGAGTTCGGCCGGCGGCGAGCCCAGCGCGTTGACGATCAGCTTGATCGGGTGACGCAGCGCGATCTCGATCATCGCGGCGCTTTCGCCCGGCGTGAAGTTGAAGGTCGAGACCAGGTCGCGCTCGATCTGCGCCGCTTCGGCCGCGGGCAGCGCGGGGACACCGGCGCGATCGAGCATGCCGCGCACGAAGGCCAGATGCTCGGCCGGCAGCAGCCGGTCGGCGTCGTGCTTGGCCTCGCCCTCGCCCGCATCCTGGTAGGTCGTGGGCATCAGGATGTCGACGCCGTAGGGCCGGCCACCGATGTGGTCGTCGATCCACTGCAGCTCGGCATCGACACGCTGCGGGCTCATCCGGGCCAGGCCGAGCACACCCAGACCACCGGCCTTCGAGACCTCGACGACCACGTCGCGGCAATGGGAGAACGCGAAGATCGGCACGTCGATTCCGAACATTTCACACAAGCGGTTTTCCATGCTGATCCCGTGATATTGGTCCGATATTGGACTATCATACCAATAATGGACCACGCATCAGACACGGAAAACGCCGGCAGCGACGACTACAGCGGCCCGAAATCGCCGCTGCGCGTGATGCAGATCGTCGAGCTGCTGGCGGCGTCGAGCAGCGGCCTGTCGCTGGCCGCGATGACCGAAGCGCTGCAGATCCCGAAGACCAGCCTGCTGAACCATCTGCGGGTCATGGTCGTGGCCGGCTACGTCAGCTCGCGCGACTCGCGCTACACGCTCGGCCCGGCGTCGATGCGGCTGGGCGCGATCATTGCCGCCGACGCCGGCGTGCTCGCCGCGTGGCGCCCGGTGGCGCTGGACCTCGTCGCGCAAACCGGCGAGACCGCGATGCTTGCCACGCTCGACGACCGCGGCGCCGAGGCGCTGTACATCGACGTCGTCAACAGCGACCAGGACATCCGCTACTCACCCCGCGTCGGCTCGCGCTGGCCGCTGTACTGCACCGGCATGGGTCGGGCACTGCTGGCCTTCCAGGAGCCGGCGTTCGTCGACCGTTACCTGGCCAGCGCGCGCACGGTCGAGCGCACCGAACTCACCGTCACCGATGTGGCACGCTTGCGGCGCATCATCGCCGGCATCCGCAGCGCCGGTGTCGTCGTCACCCAAGGCGAGCACACGGTCGGCGCCGGTGCGGTCGCGGCGCCGATCGTCGAACGCGACGGCCGCGTGCGCTGCGCCATCGGCATCGGCGTGCCGATCGCGCGCCTCGGGCCGCGCCGCGAGGCGTTGGCCGGGCTCGTGGCCGACGCCGCTCGGCGAGTCTCGTGGACGCTCGGCGGCCATGGCGCGAGCCCGCGCCCGTCGGCGATCACCGCCCTCGCGCCCTTTCCCGACGAAGCGACACCGCGCGCTCGCGCCCCGCGCTCGTCACCCACACCAAGGGCCGCCGCGCCCGCACGGAGACCTCGATGACCCCTACCTTTGCGATGACCTCACGCGGCGTCTTTCGCAGCAGCATGGTCGCGTTGCTGCTCGGTCTGGCGTCGCTCGCCAGCCATGCACAGTATCCGAACCGGCCGATCCGGCTGGTCGTGCCCTACGGCCCGGGCTCGGCCACCGACACCTTCATGCGCCTGGTGGCCGAGCCCCTCGGCGCCGCGCTCGGCCAGACCGTGATCGTCGACAACCGGCCCGGCGCGCAGAGTGCGCTCGCGACCGACCTCGTCGCGAAGGCCCCCGCCGACGGCTACACGCTGCTGGCCGCCACCAATTCACTCGTCGCCAATCCGGCCGGCATGCTGCGCAGCGTCAACTACGACCCGATCCGCGACTTCGTGCCGATCACCCGGCTCGGCGGCACCTCGTACGTGCTCGTTGTGGCGGCCGACCAGCCCTGGAAGACGCTCAACGAACTGCTCGCCCATGCCCGTGCCAACCCGGGCAAGCTCAACTACGCGAGCGGCAACCTGGGCGGCCAGCTCTACGGCGGCATGCTGATGAAGGCGGCCGGCGTCGACATGGTGCATGTGCCGTTCAAGTCGACACCACCGGGCCTGCTCGAACTGCTGAGCGGGCGCGTGCAGCTGATGTTCACGGACCTGGCGACGGCCGCGGCCCAGGCCAAGGCCGGCAAGGTGCGGCCTCTGCTCGCCACCGCGACGCAACGCAGCGCGCTGTTCCCCGATGTGCCGACGATCGCCGAGTCCGGCGTCAAGGGCTTCGCCGACATGCCGGCCTGGTGGGCCCTGTACGGCCCCGCCGGGATGCCCAGGGAAGTTGTCGAGCGCCTGAACCGGGAGGTCAGCGCGATCCTGCAACGGCCCGAACTGCGCGCCAAGCTGGCCGCGCAGGGCATCGACACCATCCCGTCGACCCCGCAAGGCTTGGCCGATTTCACCCGTGAGCAGTCGCAGGCCTATGTGCGGCTGATCAAGGAATTCAACATCCAGCCGGACTGATCCGGCGCCCATCCGGCCGCAAAGAAACCCACTCCATGCACGCTTCCCAACCCCTTTGGCTCGGTGACATCCGCCCCGGCATGCGCCTGCCCCTTCCCGGCTTCGACTGCAGCGCCGAACTGGTGGCCGGCTACGCCGACCTGCTGGGTGCACGCCACCCGATCCATGTCGACCCGGAGTACGCCAAGACCACGCGCTACGGCCGCCTGATTGCGCACGGGCCGCTCGTCATCGCCAAGGTGCTGGCGGAGTTGAACAGCGTCTTCGGCAGCGCCTTGCAGGTCATGCTCGACGTCGGCGAGTGGCGCTTCTACGGGCCGGTGTTCGTCGGCGACGTGGTCGCGGTCGAGTGTTTCGTGATCGACGTGAACGCGGCCAAGGGCAGCAGCGCCGGCGCGGTCAGGCTCGAGATCCGCGTGCTCGGCAACGACGGCGCGCTGGTGCAGCGCGGCACCGTCGGCGTGCTGATTTCGCGCGCCCCGGCGAAGGCCTGATCGTCGATCCTCAACTTCCATCAAGGTACCGAATCCCATGAGCCAACCCGAACGCCGAGTCCCCCCCAACAGCGTCGACCGCGAAGCGTTCCGCGACATGTGCCGCAAGTTCGCCCAGCGCGAAATCAAGCCGCGCTGGGAACAGGCCGACCGCGAGGCGCGCTTCCCGCGCGAGTTCTTTGTGGCCGCCGCCAAGGCCGGGCTGATCGGCTTGCATGCGCCCGAATCGATGGGCGGCGCCGACCTCGGCGTCACTGAAGAGGCGATCTCGATCGAAGAGCAGGCCAAGGTCAACCCGAACCTGGCGATCATGGCGCTGATCCAGGGCGTGGCCGGCTCGCTGCTGGCCGAGCATGGCCATGCGGTCCACCACGACCTGGTGCGCGCCAACATCGCCGGCGAATGCCTGCTCGCGCTGGCCGTCACCGAGCCCGAGGCCGGCAGCGACGTGCAGAACCTGAAGACCACCGCCACGCGCCACGGCGACGACTGGGTGCTCGACGGCATCAAGTCCTTCATCACGCTGGGCGGCGACTGCGACACGATGCTGGTGCTGGCACGCACCGACCCGACCCAGGGCCGACGCGGCATGCACTTCTTCGCCGTCGACCGCAACACGCCGGGCGTCGAGACCTCGCAGATCAAGACCTATGCGAACCGCCCGCTGCCGACCTACCGTGTGATGTTCAACAACGCGCGCGTGCCCGAGTCGCGCCGCCTGACCGCCGGCTTCGGCGCGATCATGGCCGGCTTCAACCGCGAGCGCGTGATGGTCGCCGCGCGCTGGCTCGGCCACATGCAGACGGCACTCGCATGGGCGCTCGACTACGCCAAGGTGCGCCAGCAGTTCGGCAAGCCGATCGGCGCGAACCAGAGCATCGCGTTCATGCTCGCGCAGGGTCATGTCGATGTCGAAGCCTCGCGCCTGTACACCTACCACGCAGCGCAGCGCTGGGACAGCGGCGCCGCGATCAAGGACATCATCCTCGACGTCTCGTCCGCGAAGTTGTTTGTCACCCAGGCGGTGTACCGCGTGACGCAGAACGCGCTGCACATCGGCGGCGGGTGGGGCATCACCGAGGAACTGCCGGTGATGCGCATGGCGCTCGACGCACTGGTCGCGCCGGTCACCGTGGGGTCGTACGAGATCCAGCTGCGCGTGATCGCCAAGCAGCTCGGCCTGCCTTGCGACTGAAGGCGACGTCGCCGATGAGCACCGCGGACGCCAGCTACCGCTCGGCCTTTCGCCCCGACCTGCTGGCGGGCCAGGTGATCGTGGTCACCGGCGGCGGCTCGGGCATCGGCCGCTGTACTGCGCACGAACTCACCGCGCTCGGTGCCACACCGGTGCTGGTCGGCCGCACGCTGGCCAAGCTCGAAGGCGTGCGCGCCGAACTGGCCGAACGCGGCTGCCGCGCCGGTGTGCAGGTGATCGACATCCGCGACGGCGCCGCGGTGCACGACGGCGTGGCCGCCATCCTGGCCGAACATGGCCGCATCGACGGTCTGGTCAACAACGCCGGCGGCCAGTTTCCGAGCCCGCTCGAAAGCATCACCGACAAGGGCTGGGACGCCGTCGTGCGCAACAACCTGAACGGCGGCTTCAGCATGATGCGCGAGGTCTTCGTGCAGTGGATGCGCGCGCATGGCGGCGCGATCGTGGGCGTGGTCGCGCCGGTCGACTTCGGCTTTCCGAACATGGGCCACACCGGCGCCGCGCGTGCCGGCATGATCAACCTGACGCAGACCGCGGCGCTCGAATGGGTGCACCACGGCGTGCGCGTCAACGCGGTCGCGCCGGGCTCGATCATCGGCAGCGGCCTGGGCACCTACAGCGCTGAATTCCAGGAGCGGCTGAAGACGCGGCGCACCCACATCCCGTACCACCGGCTGGGCACCGAGGCCGAGGTCTCGGCCTGCATCTGCTTCCTGCTGTCGCCGGCCTCCACCTACGTCACCGGCCTGGTGCTGCAGGTCGACGGCGGGTTGCGTCTGGCCAAGCACAACTGGCCTGTGCCCGAGCACCGGGCCATTGCGCCTTACGACCCGTTCGGGCAGTCGGCGCGGCCCGAGTTCCTGAAGGGGCAATGATGTCGCTGCCCTTCTCCGCACTGCGCGTGCTCGACGTGAGCCAGGGCTACGCCGGGCCCTATTGCGGCATGCTGCTCGGCCAGCACGGCGCGCAGGTCACCAAGGTCGAACCCCCCGAGGGCGACTGGATCCGCGGCATGGGCACGCGCCATGGCGAACACACCGCGCTCGATCTCGCCGTCAACCGCGGCAAGCGCAGCATCGCGATCGACATGCGCGCCGAACCGGGGCGCGCGCTCGCGCGGCGCCTGGCGGGCGGCTGCGACGTGTTCATCGAGAGCTTCCGCCCCGGCGTGGCCGACAAGCTCGGCCTCGGCTACGCGGCATTGGCCGCCGTGAATCCGAACCTCGTCTACCTGTCGATCAACGGCTTCGGCCCGACCGGCCCCGACGCCGCACGGCCCGGCACCGACACGGTTCTGCAGGCCTTCTCCGGAATGATGGCCCTGAACCGCGACGCCGCCGGCAACCCGAGCCGCGTCGGCTTCCTGATCGTCGATGCGCTGTCGGCGCTGTATGCGTTCCAGGCGTTGTCGGTCGCGCTGTACGCACGCCTGGCTGGCGGCAGCGGCCGGCACCTCGAGATCAGTCTGATGCAGTCGTGCGCGGCCTTCCTGGCGCCGAAGATCATCGAGTCGCGGCTGGAGCCCGGCGGCGCGCGCTCGCTCAACGCACCAGCCGGCATCTACCGCAGCAGCGACGGCTGGATCGCGCTGGCCCTGAGCAAAGAAGTGCAGTTCCATTCATTGGCGCGTGCGATCGGCCGCGACGACCTGCTGTCCGACGCGCGCTTCGACAGCTTCGAGACCCGCGCGCGCCATCTGACCGCCCTGCTGCCGGCGATCGAGCAGGCACTGCTCGGCGCCACGACGGCCGAATGGCTGCGGCGCTTTGGCGCCGCCGACGTGCTGTGCAGCCGTGTCAACGGCATGGCCGACTGGCTGGTCGAACCGCAGGTGCAGGCGATGGGCGCGGTGGCCGAAGCGCAGGCGCCGATGGGCGCGATCACGCTGCCGCGGATCCCCGGCGCCGGCGAGCCGCACGGCGGCTGGCCCGCCATTGGCGGCGACGGCCCGCAGGTGCTGCGCGCCGCGGGCTTGTCCGAGCCCGAGATCGATGCCCTCGTCGCCGCCGGCACGGTCGTGCTTCCCCAGTCGCCGGCCCGTGACACAGCAAGGCATTGAAGACGATGGACCTGACCCTGTCCGAAAAACACCAGGCGCTGGCCGACGAGGTGGCGCAGTTCGTGGCCCGCCAAGGCACGCGCGCCCCGAAGCCGCATGCCGGCTACCAGCCGCCGGACGAACGCATGCTCGACTGGCAAGCCTTGCTGGTCGAGCACGGTTACTCGGCGCGCACCGTGCCGCGCGAATACGGCGGCTTCGGCGCCGCGCCCGACGTGCTGGAGGGCGCGATCATCGCCGAGGGCTTCGCCCGTGCCGGTGTCTGGCAGGGCTTCATGAACCAGGGCGTGCGCATGGTCGCACCGACGCTGCTCGAGGTCGGCACCGAAGCGCAGAAGCGCGACTACGTGCGCCCGACCATCCTCGGCCGCATGCTGTGGTGCCAGGGCTATTCCGAACCCGGCGCCGGCAGCGACCTGGCGTCGGTGCAGACGCGGGCGGTGCGCGACGGCGACGACTACGTCATCAACGGCCAGAAGATCTGGACCAGCTTCGCGCACTACGCGCACATGATCTACGTGCTGTGCCGCACCGAGCCCGACCGCCCCAAGCACGCCGGCCTGTCGTACCTGGTGCTGTCGATGAAGACGCCCGGCATCGAGGTGCGCCCGCTGCCCAACATGACCGGCCGGCGCGAGTTCAACGAAGTCTTCTTCACCGATGTGCGCGTGCCGGCCGGCCAGATGGTGATGGGCCCGGGCGACGGCTGGAAGGTGGCGCAGGTCAACCTGAAGCACGAACGCCTGAAGCTCGGCGACCCCGACAAGATCGCGCAGCGTCTGCACCGCCTGGTGACGCTGATGCGCGCGCCGCAGGCCGACGGCCGCGTCGCGATGCAACAACCCGAACTGCGCAACCGGCTGCTCCAGCTCCAGGCCGAAGCCGCGGCGCTGCGCGCCCACCACCTGCGCCTGCTGACCGAGCAGGCGCAGGCCATCGACTCGGGCGTCAAGCGCCTGATCGTCAAGCTCGCCGGCACCGGTCTGCTGTGGCGCCTGTCGGCGCTGGCGATCGATGCCTTCGGCGAGACCGGGCTGCGCTACGCGCCGCACGCCGATGCGAGCGAAGACGACGAGATCACGGTCTGGAATTTCGACCACATGTACGACCTCGGCATGCTGATCGGCGGCGGCACCTCGCACATCCAGAAGAACATCATCGCCGAGCGCGGCCTCGGGCTGCCCCCGGAACCACGCGCAGCATCCGCACTGCCGGCGACGACCTCGGGAGACCAGCATCGAATTCGGTCTTGACGCGGCGCAGCGGCAGTTCGATGCCGCGCTGCGCGCCTTCATCCGCAGCGCCGTTCCGCTCGACCGCGTGCGCGCGGCCGCGCAGTGCGGCTTCGACACCGCGCTGTGGCGCGAGCTGCAGGCGCTGGGCGTGCCGGCGCTGCGTGTGCCCGAGGCGCACGGCGGACTGGGTCTGGGTTTGCTCGACGCAGCGGTGGCCGCCGAAGCGCTGGGCAGTGGCAGCGTGCCGGCGCCGTTCGCCGGCGTCGCGGTGATGGCGCCGGCCTGGGTGCAGGGCGCGGCCAACGCCACGCAGCAGGCCGATTGGCTGCCACGCATGGCCAGCGGCGAGATGCGCGTCGCCATCGCGCTCGACGCACTGGCGTGTGGCGCGGGGCGCGCGCCGTCGATGTCGGCCAACGCCCTCAGCGGGCAGGTCAGCAGCGTGCTCGACGCCGCGGGCGCAACCCATTGCCTGGTGCTGCTCGTCGATGGCCGCACGGCGCTGGTCGCAGCCGATGGCCGCGGTGTCAGCGTGCAACGGCAGGCCCACATCGACGCCACGCGCAGCCTTACCGACATCCGCTTCGACGCCGCACCGGCCACCCTGCTCGACACGGCGGCCGAACCCTGGGCGCTGGCGCACCGGGTGCGCGACGCCGGGCGCATCGTGCTCGCGGCCGACGCCATCGGCGCCGCACAGCACATGCTCGACTCGGCCGTGGCGTGGGCCGGCGAGCGGGTGCAGTTCGGCCGCGTCATCGGCAGCTTCCAGGGCCTGAAGCACACGCTGGCCGAGGCGGTGACGATGCTCGAGCCGTGCCGCGCGCTGTTGTGGCAGGCCGCGCACGCCCACGACCAGCACGCCAACGACGCGCCGCTGTTGGCCTGCCACCTGAAGGCGCACGTCGGCGACGTGGCCCGCGAGGTCGCGCGCATGACGACCGAGGCGCACGGCGGCATGGGCTTCACCGATCTGCTCGGCTTGCACCACTGGTTCAAGCGCTGTGCCTTCGACCGCCAGTATCTCGGCACGCCGGCGCAGTGCCGCGACGAGGCCGCTTCGCTGCAGGGCTGGGACGAGCCCCTGCCCCCCACCCCAAGACCGACAGGAGTCACCGCTTGAAGACACCCGACCGCTCTCTCGGCCGCGTCGCCGCCATCATCGGCATGGGCGATGCATACGCCGACAAGCAGGACGTCAAGGACCCGCTGCAGCTCGCCACCGAGGCGAGCTGGGCCGCGTTCAAGGACGCCGGCATCCGCAAGGACGACATCGACATCCTGCTCACCGGCCGTTCGCCCTGGGCCGACCGGCGGCCGCAGTGGAACAACATCTTCGCCTCGCACATGCAGATGCCGGTGCGCATGACGACCGAGATCACCTTCCACGGCGCCGGCGTCAACGCGATGATCGGCCAGGCCGCACTGGCGATCGCCGCGGGCGTGGCCGACTACGTGCTGTGCGTGCAATCGGATGCGGTCGAGCTGTTCATCGACGCCACCGCGGTGGGTGCGGCGACCGACGCGTGCCCGCAGTTCGAGTTCCCCTACGGTCCGACGATCCCGACCATCTACGCGCAGCTCGCCTGCCGCTACATGCACGAGTTCGGCGTCACCGAGGAGGACTTCGCCGAGGTCGCGGTGCAGCGCCAGGAATGGGCGGTGCACCACCCGAAGGCGGCCAAGCGCCGGCACGGCCTGATCACCGTCGACGACGTGATGCGCTCGCCCTACATCTCGACACCGCTGCGGCGCTGGATGTGCGCCACCTGGGGGCCGGGCGGCACCGCGGGCGCCTTCGTCGTCACCAGCGTCGAACGCGCCAGGCAGGCCAAGCGCCCGATCTACATCCACGGCTTCGGCACCTGCACCACGCACGAGTACCTGTGCGAGCGCATCAACCTGCGCAAGAGCCGCATCCCGCTCGGCCCGCTGCCGGCGATCACGACCACCGGCGCCGCCCACGCTGCGCGCGAGGCCTACGCGATGGCCGACATGACACCGGCCGACATGCAACTCGGCGCGCTCGCCGGCAACTTCTCGCACACGGTGCTGGTGCAGCTCGAAGACCTGGGCTTCGCGCCCAAGGGCCGCGCGATGGACCTGGTGCGCAGCGGCCGCATGCGCCCGGGCGGCGACTTTCCGGTGGACACCAACGGCGGCTGGATGGGCTTCGGCCAGCCCGGCATTTCGGTCGCCGCCGACTCGTTGGTCGAGACCGTGCGCCAGTTGCGCGGCGACCCGCTCGGCCTGCTGGCCGGCAACTCGCCCACGCGCGCGATGGCGTATTCGGCCGGCGGCATGCTGGCCTGCCACAGCGCCGTCATCCTCGGCACCGAAGCGCAGTAGGAGCACACACACCATGTTGGAACAAGGCGAATTCGCCGACTACACCGAGTCGTTCCCCGAGCCGCGCGTCACGCAGGACGCGCTGCCCTACTGGGCCGCCGTCAAGGAGGGCAGGCTGCTGTTCCAGCGCTGCCCGGCCTGCCGCGGCGCGATCTTCCCGCCGCGTTCGATCTGCCCGATGTGCGAGGCCGGCGCCACGCCGGCGTGGGAAGAATCCAGCGGCGGGGGCAGCATCTACAGCTTCTCGGTCGTGCACCGGCCGCCATCGGCGGTGTGGCGCGCGCGCTCGCCCTACACCATCGGGCTGGTGCGGCTTGACGAAGACTGGTTCCTGTTCACCGAGATCGAGGGCCGGCCCGAGGACATGGCCATCGACAAACGGGTCCAGGTGGCCTTCCCCGAACGCGAGGTCGCGCTGCCGGTGTTCCGCCTTGCCGGCGGGGACGCGCCGCGATGAGCGACGCGCGCGCGCTGTGGGACGCCGCGGCCGAAGGCATGGCGCCCGAAGCTCGGCAGGCGCTGCAGCTCGAAGGCGTGCAGACGCTGCTGGCCTGGGTGAAGTCACGCTCGCCGATGCAGCGCGAGCGCCTCGCGCAGGTCGAACCGTCCGCGGTGCGAACCTTGGCCGACTTTGCCGCGCTCGTGCCGCTGAGCACGAAGGACGACCTTCGCGCCGCGATGGACCGCGTCGGCAGCGCCCTGCCCCACCTGTGCGTGCCGCGCGAAGACATCGTGCTGTCCGGCCCCTCGGCCGGCACCAGCGGGCGCCAGACCTACCAGGCCTTCGACGCGCAGGACCTGGACCGCAACGTCGAGCTGGCGGCGCGCCTGTTCTGGTGCAGCGGGCTGCGGCCGGGCGACGTGCTGCAGTTGCTGGTCACGCCGTTCACGCCGGCGGCCGACATCTTCCGCCTCGGTGCGCAGCGCGTCGGCGTGAAGTGGATCATCCGCGACAACCACGAGCCGACGCAGGTGCCGCGCTACGTCGAGGTCGCGCGCTCGCTCCGGCCGACCTTCCTGCAGGCCGGCGTGGCCACGCTGCGCGCGATGGCGCAGCACGCCGCGGCAACGACCGACGGCGGAGCGCTGCCGTACCGGCGCGCGATCCTGATGGGCGCGGCGCTCGGCCCCGAAGCGCGCGCGCAGTTCCGGCAGACACTGGGCATCGAGGTCACGACGCTGTCGGGCCAGGGCTCGGACTTCAACCTCTTCAGCACCGAGTGCGAAGCCCACGACGGCGAGCACTGGCACGGCGAGGACATGACACTGGTCGAGGTCGTCGACCCGGCCACCGGTGCGCCGGCGCGCGACGGCGACGTCGGCGAGATGGTCATCACCGACTTCTACCGCCGCGCCACGCCGCATGTGCGCTGGCGCACCGAGGACATGGTGCGCGTGCACCCGGGCGTGTGCCATTGCGGGCGCACGTCGCGCCGCTTCACGCTGCTCGACCGGCTGGCCAATCGCGTGCCGGTGCGCGGCACCGCCGTCTACCCGTTCCAGGTCGAGACCGCGCTGTCGCGCAGCGAGGACGGCCGCAACCTCGAGTTCGCGCTGGTGCGCAAGGTGGTCGCGCCGCAGACGCTGGAAGTGCGCTTGCTGCGTCCCGCCACGCTGGCCGCTGACGCCACGGCCGGTGTCACGCAGCGCCTGCAACGCCACCTCGACGCCGAACTGAAGCTGCCGACGCAGGTGTCGTTCCACGACGACTTGCCGCGCGTCGGCTACAAGACGGTGCGCGTGCTCGACGAACCCCGCAACTGAATTGGAGAGACCCGATGGATTTCGACCTGAGTGAAGAACAACGCGCAATCGCCGAGACGACGCGCCGTTTCGTCGAGAAGGAAATGCCACGCCAGCAGGTGCTGCAGTGGTCGCGCGACAAGGTCGAGCCGCCGCAGGAGCTGTTCAGGAAGCTCGGCAAGATGGGCTACTACGGCTTCCTTCTGCCCGAGGCCTACAGCGGGCTCGAAAAGCCCGACCCGATGGGCATGCTGGCTTTCGTCGAGCAGTTCGCGCGCGCCTCGTCGGCCATCACCACCGCCTGGGGCCGCGTCGCGGTGATCCTGGCGCCGATGGTCGCCAAGTTTGGCACCCAGGCGCAGAAGGACATGGTGCTGCCCAAGGTGATGGCCGGCGACGTGTTCATGGCGCTCGGGCTGACCGAGCCCGGGTCGGGCAGCGACGCCGCGTCGCTGCGCACCACCGCGGTCAAGCGAAGCGACGGCCACTGGGTCATCAGCGGCGAGAAGCTGTACTGCTCGCAGGCCCAATCGGCGGGTTTCCTGATCCTGGCCGCACGCACCGACCCGCACGCCGTCAAGCAGGAAGGCATCTCGACCTTCCTGATCCCGAACCCGGGCAGCAACCCGGCGATCGAACTGACACGCATCGAGACCATGGGCCTGGGGCCGGTGCCGACCTTCTCGGCCCACTTCCGCGACCTGGTGCTGCCGCCCGACGCGCTGATCGGGCCCGAGAACAAGGGCTGGCAATGCGTGCTCGGCGGGCTGGACAACGAACGCCTGTACCACGGCGCGATCGGCGTCGGCGCCTCGCAGGCCATCATCGACGAGGTGGTCGCCTACCTGAAGCAGCGCGTGCAGTTCGGCAAGCCGCTCTCCAAGCTGCAGTCGGTGCGGCACAAGATCGTCGACATGCAGCTGCGCACCGACGCCGCGCGGCTGCTGGTCTACCGCGGCGCCAGCGTGCTCGAGAAGACCGGCGCCTGCCACAACGAGGCATCGTTCGCCAAGGTCGCCGGTGCCGAGTGCTACATGCACTGCGCCTACACCGGGCTGCACCTGCTGGGCGGCTACGGCTACACCGTCGACTCGGGTCTGCCGATGCACTTCCAGGACGCCAAGCTGTTCGAGATCGGCGGCGGCGCGATGGAAGTGCAGCGCGACATCATCGCGCGCGGCATGGGGCTGTAAGTGTCACGCCGCAACGGCAAGCTGGCGAGCCTGGCGGACGCCGCCGAACTCGCCCGTGGCGCGGCCCGCGTCGCGCTCGGCGGCTGGAGCTTCAGCCGCCGGCCGCTGGCCGTGGCGATGCACTGGGCGGCGCACGGCCTGCGCTTCGACGAGCTGCTGGTGCTGACCGGCGGCATCGAGACCGACCTGCTGGTCGCCGCCGGCGTGGTGCAGCGCGTGCGTGGCTTCTACCTGGGCATGGAGGCGCTGGGCATGGGGCCGGGGCTGAAGGGTGGCTGCGACGTGATCGAGGAGACCGAGACCTCGCTGATGCTGGGCTTGAACGCGGCGGTCGAGGGTGCGTCCTTCCTGCCGCTGCCGGCGCGCCATGGCGTGGCGCTGGCGCAGGTCCGGCCCGACCTGCGCTCGCTGCGTTGCCCCTACACCGATGAAGAGCAGCTGGCGATCCCGCCGTTGCCCATCGACGTGGCTTACGTGCACGCGTGGCGCGCCGACCGTCAGGGCAACGCGGTATTGGCCGGCCACAAGGCGGCCGATCGGCTGCTGGCGCTGGCGGCACGCCGCACGGTCGTGACCTGCGAGGAACTGGTCGACGACATCAGCGCCGGTGGTGTCGAGGCCGACCTCACCGAGCCGCTGGTCAGCATGGTCGTGCACGTGCCCGGTGGCGCCCGGCCCGGCGGCTGCCTGCCCGGCTACGAGGCCGACTGGCCGGCACTGCTGGACTACACCGCGCTCGAACGCGACGCCGTCGCCGGCTGGGCGCGCGCACGCCTCGAAGGACTCGCACGATGAACGACGCCGACACCCGCAGCACCGCCGCCGCGCCAGCCGACGTGGCCGAGATGATGGTCTGCACGATGAGCGACTGGCTGCTGCGCGCCGAGGTCATCCAGCTCGGCCTGGCTTCGGCGCTGAACCAGGTCGCCGCGCTGCTCGCGCAAGCGCGCACGAACGGCCAGGGCCCGGCGCTCGAAGACCCGGCGGCGCTGACGCTGACGCGCGCCCAGCGCCCGGCCTTTTTGAGCCGCAGCGAACGCGCCGCGCAGATCGGCGCGCTGCGGCGCTACGAGGCGCCCGAGTGGATCGCCCAGATGATGCCGCGCCTGGCGGGCCGGGTGCGCCAGTTCGTGCGCCCGCTGCAGATCGACGCCAAAGGGCGCATCAACAGCCTGCGCGTGGCCGACAAGCAAGGGCGTTTGCGCCGCTTCGCCGGCTTGGCGGGGCTGGCCGAACTGGCGGAGATCGCGCAGCCCTTCCTGGTCTACCTGCCGCAGCAGGACAGGCGCTGCTTCGTCGACGTTGTCGACTTCGTCGTCGCCGACCCGCTGGCCGCGCACCCGCCGGATGTGGGCCATGTGGTGCTGGTCACTGACCTCGCGGTGTTCGAGTTCACGTCGGCGGGCGCGCGCGCTCTCAGCCGCCACCCCGGCGTGACGCACGAGCAGCTGCGCGAGCGCACGCCTGCCGCCGTGGCGGTGGGCAGCGTGCCCTACACACCGCGGCCCGACGCCGCGCTGCTGCAGCGGCTGCGCACCCAGATCGACCCGCACCGCGTGCGCGACATCGAGTTCGCCACCGGCGCGGCGCGACGCGACGCGCTGCTGCGGCTGTATGCGCAGGAGGCGGTAGCGCCGCTGCGCTGAGCTGCTTCAGTCGGGCGGCGGTTTGGGCAACATCGCGAAGGCCGCGAGCACCGCCGCGATGCCCACCCGCTCGGGCTCGCGGCAGAACGCCTCCACGCGGTCGTAAGCCGCCGCCGGCACGCCGGTCTCGGCGCCGATGCGCCGCACCAGCTTCGAGTCGGTGTCCCAGTCGTAGGCGAAATCGGCCACCGTCATGCGCTGATCTTGCAGCACCCGCGTGCCGTCGACTGTCTCGGCCTCGATCACGCAGGACAGCACCGGCACCGTGTCGTCGGTCACCAGCTCGATGCGCTCGGTGAGCGCGTTCACCTCGGCATCGTCGTAGGTCGTCATCGCCGCCATGCTCGGCGTGCCGCGCAGCAGTGTCAGCGCGATGCAGAACGGGATGCTCATCAGCGTGCCCGAGATCGAGTCGAACGGGCCCTTGGCGTCCATGCCGGCGTAGCCGGTCTCGAACGGATTCATGCGCACGCGCACCTGCTTCAAGGCGCGCCCTTCGAGCCTGTCGCGCAGGATCAGCGCGCCGGTCACCGGGGTCTGGTTGAACGCGCACACCGGGAACGGCTTGAACGTGACGCGCTGCACCGACCACTCCTTGCCCAACCGCGCCAGCAGCGCGGGTACGTCGCAGTCGCTGCGCGCGAACGCCTTGACGAAGCCCGAGCGGCCCTCGAAAGCGCCTGGCGCCGAGCGCGACCCGGCACGCGCGAGTTCGGTGGCGACCAGCCCGTTGCGCGCGGCGACGCCGACCTGGTAGCGCCATTCGTCGGTGCCGTCGGCGAATGACTGCAGCATGCCCCCGGTGAACGAGGCCGCATTGGCCAGCGCCGCCGCGCTGCGTTCGGCATCCAGGCCGAGCAGGTGGGCGCTGGCCGCAGCCGCGGCCAATGTGCCGTAGAGCGGCGACGCGCGCAGCCCGGCGGGCGTGGTCTTCGGCCCGTACGCCGCTTCGAGCAGGCCGCCGACCTCGTAGCCGGCGATCAGCGCTGGCAGCATGCGCGCCACCGGCAGGCCGCGCGCCTCGACCAGCGCCGTCAGCAGCGGAATCATGATGGTGCCGAAGTGCCCGGCACCGCAGGTGTCTTCCTGGGCGCGGCCGTGGAACAGCGCCGAGTTGGCCAGCGCGGCGCCGTCGACCGAGGTCTTGCGACCGTCGCCGAGCAAGGTGGCGCCGCCGCTGCGCTCGCCGTCGAGCGCCAGTGCCGCGCGCCGCGCCACCGGCGCGAACGGCGTGGCGTGCCCGCCGAGCGCGATGCCGTAGCCGTTGAGCAGGCAGGTGCGCGCCTTCTCGACGACGGGTGGCGGAACGTGCGTCAGATCGAGGTCGGCAACGAAGCGGCCGAGGGCTTGCGCGAGCGTCATGAAAGTCTCCCTTGATCTGCGCGAGACCGTCGAGCCCGGTCGCCGCTCGGTCGAGCTTGATCGGGCCCTGGCGATGTCAGACCGACCCCCGGTACAGCGCGCCCGACGGCTCGCCGACCACGGTCGTGCGATGCATGTGGCGATACGTGCCCGGCATGCGGTCGCGCAGCGCCTTGTGCATCGCGCAGCGGTTGTCCCACAGGATCATGTCGTGCAGCTGCCAGTGGTGCCGGTAGGTGAACTCGGGCCGCACCGACAACTCGAACAGCGTCTTCAGAATGGGCCGGCTCTCTTGCGGCGTCATGCCGGCGATGTGGCTCGTGATGCCTTCGCTCACGTACAGCACCTTGCGGCCGGTCTCGGGGTGCACCCGCACGACCGGCTGCACGACCGGCGGGTTGACCTTCTTGTGAGCGTCGGCCGTCGCACTGTTGCGGCCCTTCTCGGTGTCGTGGATCGCCCAGGCGTAGTCGTGCACCGCCTGCAGCGGCTCGATCAGCGTCTTGAAGCCGTCGGACAGCGAGTCGTACGCGCGGTACATGTTGGTGAACATCGTGTCGCCACCGATTTCCGGGATCTCCAGGCAGTGCAGCAGCGAGCCCATCGCCGGGCGCGTGGTGTACGAGAGATCGGAGTGCCAGTTGACGCCGGTCTCGCGCGTGTCCGACGGGCTGCCGTCGGCGTTCGGCCGGGTCGTGACGATGAAGATCTCGGCATGCTGCGGATGCCGGTATTTGTAGAGCGCCGCGTGGTCGTCGAGCGGCCCGAAGCGCGCGCTGAACGCGATGTGCTGCTCGGGCGTGATGTCCTGGCCACGGATCAGCAGGATGCAGTTCTCGATCCACGCCTGGCGGATCTGCGCGATGTCCGCGTCGCTCATCGCGCGGCTCAGGTCGGCGCCGACGATCTCGGCGCCGATGCCGTACGAAAGTTTCCTGACCGTGACGCTCATGGGGAGGGTTCCTTGCAATCGCAGTGGCAGCCCTATTCGGCCTTCGCGCCGGAATCGAGCACGACCTTGGCCCACTTCACCGCCTCCGAACGCATGAAGACGGCGAGCTGGTCGGCGGTGCTGGTCATCGGCTCCATGCCCATCGTCGCGAAGGTTTGCTTCAGCTCGGGTTGCGCGGTGACCTTCGCCGTCTCGGCGCTGAGGCGCGCGATCACGTCGGGCGGCGTGCCGGAGGGCGCGAGCAGCGCATACCAGACGCCCAGGTCGAAGCCGGGGTAGCCCGACTCGGCCACCGTCGGCACCTTGGGCTCGAACGAGGAGCGCGCAGCCGAGCTGACGGCGAGGAAGCGCAGTTTGCCCGACTGCACGTGCGGGCCGGTCGTCGCCCAGGCGTCGAACATCACCTGCAGGCTGCCGCCGAGCATGTCGTTGACGGCTGCAGCCGTGCCCTTGTAGGGCACGTGCGTGATGCTCATGCCGGTGTGCGCCTTGAGCATCTCCATCGCCAGGTGTGTCGTGCCGCCGATGCCCGACGACCCGTAGTTGAACTTGTCCTGCTTGGCCCGCACCGCGGCGACCAGTTCGGCCACCGAGTTGATCGGGCTCGTTGCCGGCACCGTGAGAAAGAGCGGCAGCTGGCCGACCAGCCCGATCGGCGCGAAGTCCTTCATCGGGTCGAAGCTCAGCTTCGCGTAGAGCACCGGGTTGATGACGAGTTGACCGGTGGCACCGAAGAACAGCGTGTAGCCGTCGGGCGGCGCCTTCGCCGCCATCTCGGCGGCGATGTTGCCGCCGGCGCCGCCGCGGTTGTCGACGATCACTTGCACCCCCAGCCCGGTGCCGAGCTTCTGCGCGATCGAGCGCGCCATCAGGTCGGTCGCGCCGCCCGCGGCGTAGGGCACGATCAGGCGGATCGGCTTGTTGGGATAGGCTTGTGCGCCGGCATCGGTTGAGGCCGCGGCCAGCACCAGCAGTGCCGTGAACATTGTCTTCAACGGGGTCATCGTCGGTTCCTGGTTGGGTTCGTGCGGCGCCGGTTCAGTCACGGTAGCCGATGTCTTCGCGGTCGAGCTTGCGCAGCAGCGCCGCCCACTCCTTCTGGCCCAGCGGCACGAAGCCGCCCTTGCCGAAAATCTCCGAGCCCTGCGCTGCGCTCTTGGCGATCACCGCCGGCGCGATCGGGTACAGCTTTGTGTTGCCGCCGAGCGCGGCCACCTGCATGCGGCAGGCGCGCTCGAGCTGGTACATCAGCATGAAGGTCTCGCCCATCGTCGCGCCGCAGCTGATGGTCCCGTGGTTGCGCAGCAGCATCAGCTTCTTGTCGGCGCCGAGGTCGCGCACCAGGCTGTGCTTCTCGTCGTCGTCGAGCGCGATGCCTTCAAACTCGTGGTAGCACAGCTTGTCCCAGACCACCAGCGCGTGCTGCGACGCCGCCAGCAGGCCATGTTCCTGCATCGACACCGCGGTGCCGTCGCGGGTGTGCAGGTGCATCACGCAGTTCAGGTCGGGGCGTGCGTCGAGGATGGCCGCATGGATCACCAGCACCGCCGGGTTCAGCGGGTACTCGGACGCGCTCAGGATCGTGCCCTGGGCATCGGTCTTGATCAGCGCCGAGGCGGTGATCTCGTCGAACAGCATCCCGTACGGATTGATCAGGTAGTGGCCGGGCTCGCCCGGCACGCGGTGCGAGATGTGGGCCGAGATGATGTCGGACCAGCCCATCCGGTCGGCCAGGCGGTAGCAGGCCGCGAGCTCGCGGCGGGCGTGCCGCTCCGCGTCGGAGACTTCGGCGGCCGCGGGCCGAACCTGCGCTGAGTCGTTGTGCATTCGGTGCCTCCTACAGCCCCAGGTCCTTGGCGATCGAGTTGCGCATCACCTCGCTGGCACCGCCGCCGATGCGCATCAGGCGCGAGTCGCGGTAGTGGCGCTCCATCGGGAAGTCCGGCGTCAGCGAATAACCGCCGAGAATCTGCATGCCCTCGTCGGCGACGCGGAAGTACGCCTCGGTGGTGTGCACCTTGGCGATCGACGCCTCCTTGCGGCACTCGACGCCGGCGTCGAGCCGGCGCGCCAGGTCGTAGGTCAGCAACCGCGAGGTGTGGACCGCGATCTGCATGTCGGCCAGCTTGTGCTGGATGACCTGGAACTTGGCGATCGGCTGGCCGAACTGGACCCGGTCTTTCGCATACTGCAGTGCGCAGTCGAACGCCGCCTGCGCCGCGCCGGTGACCTGCGCGGCGAGCGAGAAGCGCTCCTTGTTCAGGTTCGTCATCAGCTGCTTCCAGCCGCCGTTGATCTCGCCGAGCAGGTCGTCCTGGTGCACGCGCACGTTTTCGTAGGTGACGCGGTTGGTGCCCACGGCGCGAAAGGACAGCGTCTCCAGGCGCTCGATCGTCACGCCCGGGCTCTTCGGGTCGACGAAGAACAGGCTGATGCCCTTGTGCTGCGGCGCGTCCGGGTCGGTGCGGGTGACCAGCACCGTGCGATCGGCGAGATCGACCTGCGAGTTGAAAACCTTGGCGCCGTTGATGACGAAGTGATCGCCGTCGCGCACCGCGCGCGTGCGCACGGCCGCGGCGTCGGAACCCGCGTTCGGCTCGGTCAGGCTCATCGACGACTTGAACTTGCCGGCCGCGATCAGCGGCAGGTACTTCTTGCGCTGCGCCTCGCTGCCGTAAGTCAGCAGCGAATGTGCGCCGTGCACGGTAGCGCGGTAGAACAGCACCGCGAGTTCCAGCAGGCCGTACGAGAGTTCTTCCTGGATGATGCCGAGTTCGACGAAGCCCAGGCCCGAGCCGCCGTATTCCTCGGGGATCGCCACGCCCAGCCAGCCCAGCGCGGCCATCTTGTCGAACACCGCCAGCGGCGCGATCTTCTCGCGGTCGCACTTCCGGGCGTAGGCGTCTGGCATCTCCTTGCGCACGAACTGGCGCACCGCGTCGCGCAGCATCAGCTGCTCGTCGGTGAAGCCGAAGTCACGGTCCGCACGCATCTCTGTCTCCTTGGGTTCGCCTCAGCGCCGCGAAAACCGGCGGCCGATCAGCTCGCCGGTGATGTTGACCTTCTGCAGGTCAACCGGGGCTGCGTCATCTGGGTTCTCTCAAGTACGGACGTACGGACGATGGGCATCAGCGCTCAGGGATTGCGCTGACTGCGATTCAGTCTAGTGAGCCTACGATCGCGAACCAGTGGGGCATGCGCTCATTGACACTCTGTCGAACGCTTGTTAGAAACGCGGTATTGCCATCGGAGTGCGAAAAACATTCCGTTCAGCCCCCGTTGTCCTGTAGACAATTATTAAATCTGCTCCTTGACCAGAGCGTGGAGACCACCCGAATGCCCACTTTCCCAAGGAATTCGCCTAACATTAGGCAGGTAATGCCCAATGAAGGGGTGTCTCCATGATGGCGACCGACGGGGTCGCCGCGGCCGTACCGGTGCTTGAATGTCAAGGGCTCGAACGCCGTTTCGGCGGCCTGGTGGCCGTGACAGGGGTCGACCTGCGCATCGATCGCGGCGAGATCTTCGGTCTGGTGGGTCCGAATGGCAGTGGCAAGACCACACTGGTCAACGCCATCACGGGCTTCTACCCACCGCAGAAGGGCCGCATCCTGCTCGACGGCACCGACGTCACAGGGATGAAGCCGCACAACGTCGCCCGTCGGCGCGTCGCCCGCACCTTCCAGAACCTGGCGCTCTTCAACGGCATGAGCGTGCTCGACAACATTCTCCTCGGCCGTCATGTTCACCTCAATCCCGGCGTGTTGAAGACGGTCTTTTACCCGTGGCTGGCCCAACCGGAGGAAGTCGCCCACCGTCACATGGTCGAAGGGATCATCGAGTTCCTGCAGCTTCAGAGTGTCCGCGACGACATGGTCGAAACTTTGCCGATCGGCCTCAAGAAGCGTGTCGAACTGGCACGTGCCTTGGTGGCCGAGCCGAGCTTCCTGATTCTGGACGAGCCGATGGCCGGCATGAACCAGGAAGAAAAGGAGTACATGGCCCGCTTCGTTCTCGACGCACGCGACGAGCGCGGCATCACGGTGCTGCTGATCGAGCACCACATGGACGTCGTGCTCGGCAACTGCGACCGCATCA
>Ga0209883_1000044_pt1 | contig 36996 bp, 31 predicted proteins | sample GWRWT4_21May14_FD_187196 | JGI IMG/M metagenome (GOLD analysis project Ga0209883, IMG submission 187196) | Sand microcosm microbial communities from a hyporheic zone in Columbia River, Washington, USA - GW-RW T4_21-May-14 (SPAdes) (version 2) | ecosystem: Engineered > Artificial ecosystem > Sand...
ACAGGCGGCCGGCCGCAGCGGCGCCTTGCAGCAGGGCAAGCTGCGCGGCCGCCCGGCGGGCGTGCGCCGCGGCGAGCCACGCGCCGGCGCGCGCCTGAACGTCATCGAAACGCTGCGTGCGGCCGCACCGTGGCAACTCCTGCGGCGCCGCGAGGCGGCGGCCGGAACGGCACGCATCCAGGTGCGGCGCGAAGACTTCCATGTCACGCGCTTCAAGCAGCGCAGCGAAACCACGGCGGTGTTCGTCGTCGATGCGTCGGGGTCGGCGGCGTTGAACCGCCTGGCCGAAACCAAGGGCGCGGTCGAACTGCTGCTGGCCGACTGTTATGTGCGCCGTGACAGCGTCGCGGTGATCGCGTTCCGCGGCCGCAGCGCCGAGCTGCTGTTGCCGCCGACACGCTCGCTGGTGCGTGCCAAGCGCAGCCTCGCCGGTTTGCCTGGCGGTGGTGGCACACCGCTGGCCGCTGGCATCGACGCTGCGGTGTCGCTGGCCGATGCGGTGCGCCGCCGGGGCGCGACACCGGTGCTGGTGATGTTGACCGACGGCCGCGCCAACATCGCGCGCGACGGCGCCGCCGGGCGCACACAGGCCAGTGCAGACGCGCTCGTTTCCGCTCGGCAGCTGCGCACGGCAGGATTCAGCGCGTTGCTGCTCGACACCTCGCCGCAACCGCAGGAACCGGCGCGCGAGCTGGCGCAGGCGATGGGCGCGGTCTACCTGCCCTTGCCCTACGCGGGCGCTTCGGTGCTGTCGCAGGCCGTGCGCGCCGCGGGCCACTTGACGGGGCCGACGCGTTGACCGAGCGGCTCGTCTGGGCGCGCGACGGCCTCGACTGGCCGCACCGCGACACCAGCCGCTTCGTGATCGCCGGCGGTCTGAAATGGCATGTGCAGCAGATGGGGCAGGGGCCGGTCATGCTGCTGATCCATGGCACCGGCGCGTCGACCCATTCCTGGCGTGACTTCGCGCCCTTGATGGCGCGGCATTTCACCGTGGTCGCTGCGGACTTGCCTGGCCATGCGTTCACCGACACACCGCCGGCCGCGCAGATGTCGCTGCCCGGCATGAGCCAGGCCGTGGCCGAGCTCGTCGACGTGCTCGGGCTCGACGTGGCGCTGTGCATCGGCCATTCGGCCGGCGCGGCGATCGCGGCGCGCATGGTGCTCGACCGGCGGATCGTGCCCGACGCGCTGGTCAGCATCAACGGCGCGTTCCTGCCGCTCGACGGCCTGCCGGGCCTGCTGTTCCCGCCGGTGGCGCGCGTGATGGCGGCCACGCCGCTGGCTTCGAAGCTGTTTGCGTGGCGCGCTGCCGACCGTGCCGCGGTCGAGCGCCTGATCGGTGGCACCGGCTCGGCGCTCGATGCGCGCGGCGTCGAGCTCTACGCCCGGCTCGTGCGCGACCAGCGGCATGCCGCCGGTGCATTGGCGATGATGGCGCAATGGGACTTGCGACCGCTGCTGCGCGAGCTGCCCGGGCTGCCAACGCCGCTGGTCTTGGTGGTCGGCGCCAGGGACCGCGCCGTGCCACCGGCGCAGGCGCAGCGCGTCGCCACGCTGATGCCGCAGTCCGCGGCGCCGATCGTGCTGCCACACCTGGGGCACCTGGCCCACGAAGAACAACCGGCGGAGGTCGCTCGCGCCGTGCTGCAGGCGGTCGCGCAGTTCAGCCGTGTGCCCGGCTGAGCCCGCCGCTACTGCCAGCGTTTCGACAGCTCGCGGATCACGACCCGGCAGCTGATGCCGTGCGGCCGCACCTCGCGCCACTCGACTTCGCCACCGAGCTGCTTCACGCGCTTGCGCACCCCGCCCAGGCCGAGGCCGTGCGACCAGTTGCGCGGCTCGCGGCCCATGCCGTTGTCGGTGATCGTCAGGTCGATGCGGTCGCTGTCGAGGCTGAAATGGATCTCGAGCTGCTGCGCCTTGGCGTGCGCGATGACGTTGCTGACGAGCTCGCGCAGCACGCGTGTCAGCGCCGACCAGTGCACCACGGTGAGCGTGATGTCTTCGTCGAAGACGAAGGTCCACTTCAGTTCGATGTGCGCGGCCGTCAGGCGCTGCGTCAGGTCGGCCTTCCATTCGCCGGCGGCGTGCGAGAGCCGGTGGTTCGAGGCGGCCAGGCCGCGCGTCAGCGTCTTCAGGTCCTGCAGCGTGTGGCGCAGGTACTCTTCCATCTCGGGCGACTGGGCCTTGTACATCAGCGTCAGCAGGCGCGCACCGATGTCGTCGTGCAGGTCTTGCGCCAGGCGCATGCGCTCTTCGCTGCGGCCTTGTTCGACCGCCTTGTCGAAGCGCACGGCGCGGCGCAGCTGCTCGACGATGCGGTCGGTGAGGCGCGCGTCTTCGGAGGTGAACAAGCGCCGGCCGCGGTGCGCGAAGCGGATCATCACCGAGCCGTGTGGCACCAGCGGGTCGTCGCTGAGCGCGGGCACCGGCACCAGCATGCTCGAGCCGTCGCCGGCCACGCGAGCGCGCCGCGACGCGCGCGCGACCACGGTCACTTCGAGCGGTTCGAACAGCTCGGCGAGCAGTTGCGAGAGCAGGGTGGGCGTGCGTTCGGGGTGGGCTTCGACCTCGCGCGCGATGCGGTAGAGCTGCTCGAACATGCGCTCGGTGGTGAGCATGCTGCTGCCGAGCAGGTGGTTCAAGATCCACTGCCGCGCACCGGAATAGACCGCCAGCGAGAGGAACAGCGACAGCGTCAGCGAGGCGAACTGGCCGAGCGAAAAAACGGTGACGAAGAGCAGGTCGAGCGAGGTCGCCACGGTGCTGATGGCCGCAAGCAGCGAAAACTCGCGCATGAAGGTTTGCGAGCGCGCCAGGAACGGGATCAGCAGCAGCAGCGAACCGAGGAACACGTACCAGACCATCGAACCGATGTCGGCGATGTTGTGCGGAATGCCCGACAGGCGCGACGATGCGCCGAGCACGATGGTCAGCAGCACCCAGGTCGACAGCGTGATGGTGCCGAAACGCCTCAGCACGATCGCAAATGGGTGCGGCTCGATCTGGTACGACCAGACCAGCAAGCCGATCGCCAGGCCGCCGAGCGCCATCACACCGCCCTGCGTCCACCACCATGCGTACGGCAACAGCCCGGCGGCGAACAGGCCGAGCAACAGCGGCACGGCGGCCCAGCCGGCCAGCGCGATCCACCCCGAGCCCGGCAGGCGCCGCGGGTGCAGGCACACGGCATTGACCATCGCCGCGGCAGTGATCAGGTCGAAGGCCATGCGGGCCGGCATGTCGAGTTGCAGGAAGGGCGGGCGCAGCCCGAGTTCGACGGTCGATTCGACGGCGATGAGCAGCAGGTTGGCGGCCTGGCACATGCCCATCAGCGCATAGACGAAGTTGCGTGACGAGGGGCTGGCCAGCAGCACGACGGCAGAGACGAGGTACAGCGCGAGCGCAAACGCCACCAGCACCCAGAAGATGACCGGCAGGCTGGCGACGCCGCGCGGCTCGGGCGTCACGGTGACCGAGCGACCGTCGGAGAAACCGAGCGTCACGCTGGCCTGCGACTGCGCATCGAAGAGCCGCTCGTGCATCTCGCGCTGGCGGGCGCGGTCGGCATCATGAACCATCCAGCGCGGCGAGCGTTGCAAGGCGATGGCGTCGACCGGGAACACCGGCAGCCCGGCGCCGTGCATGGACACGAGGGCCTGGCCGCGGTGCAGCGCGAGCACCGGGTCCGGGCTCGCCACCAGTTCGACCTGCCCCAGCACGTTGGCACGCCAGCTCGCATGCAGGTGCGGCGCGGCCGCCAGGCTGCGGGTCAAGGCGAACACCGCCAGGCAGCCCAGCAAGGCGCACAGCACCAGCAGCCGCAGCCGCCAGCCCATCCAGCGCGACATGGGCATGCCAGGGGTGCCGGGCAGGTCGTTCAGGACCGAATCGAGGCTGGAGTCTTGCAGGCTGTGCAGGCCGGAGGAGTGATCCGAAAACCGCGAACCCGCCGAGGCGTGGCGGCTGTTGCGCCGCAGTTCAGGGCCGTCGCGTGCCACGACGGCTCACCGCGTGGCTGGGCCGCGCAGCAGGCTCACGCGCATTCAGACCAGCCCTTGTTTGCTGGCCAGCACGGCCGCCTCGGCACGGCTGGAGACGTTGAGCTTCTTGTAGATCGACTTGATGTGGTCGTTGACGGTGAACCACTTGATGCCCATCAGGCTCGCGATCTCCTTGATCGTGAACCCCTTGCTCAGGTACGTGAGGACCTCGCTCTCGCGTGGCGTGAGGCGCTCGTGGTCGAGCGGGGCGCCGCGCCCGAGCGGCATCGGCCGGCTGCTTTGCAGACCGGACTCGAGCGGCATCGGCCCGGAGCTGGTGAACGGGCTGCCCGGCGGGCCCTGGCGGAAATGCGTGAGCAGACGCCGTGCGATCGCCGGCGACAGCGGCGGCTGGCCGCGCACGATCTTCTGCAGCTCTTCAACCAGCACCTCGAAGCGGTCTTCCTTCAGCAGGTAACCGTCGGCGCCGCATTGCAGCGCGGGGAACAGGTGGTCGTCGTCGGAGTAGAGCGTGGTGACGATCTTGGTGGCCGGGTATTGCACCCATTCGGCCAGCAGTTCCATGCCGTTGCCGTCGGGCAGTTCCAGATCGACGAGGATCAGCTTGAACGGGTCGACGCTCTGGGCCGGGTCGGTGAGCGGGCCGATGTGGCGGCGTGCGGTTTCCAGGTCACCGGCCTCGGTGATCACCAGCGTGTCGCTGAAACTCTCCCGCACCACGCGCGTGAGAAAGCTGCGTGCCACGGGGTTGTCTTCGACGATCAGAACCTTGACTGCCATGCTCCGCCCAACGGGGTCTTGTTGTGGCGCAGATGGTAGCTCAACCGGCTGCGCACGGCCGCACGCGCATACCTTCTGATACGCGTGGCGCGGGCCGCGCGCCGGGGCTCAAGTCAGGCCGGGTTGACCATCACGAGCTTGCCGTGCACCTTGCGGCTGCCCATGCGCTCGAAGGCCTGCATCAGGTCTTGCATCGGCAGGCGCTGGTCGATCACCGGCTTGACCTTGCCTTCGGCGTACCACTGCGCCAGTTCTGCCAGCGCCTTGGCGTTGGCTTTCGGTTCACGGCGCGCGAACTCGCCCCAGAACACGCCGACGACCGACGCGCCCTTGAGCAGCGCCAGATTCCACGGCAGCGCCGGGATGCCGCCCTGGGCGAAGCCGACCACGAGATACCGCCCGCGCCAGGCGATCGAGCGGAACACCGGCTCGGCGATGTCGCCACCGACCGGGTCGTAGACCACGTCGGGGCCTTTGCCGTCGGTCAGCTTCTTGAGTTCGTCGCGGATGTTCGCGGTGGCGTAGTTGATGGTCTCGTCGGCGCCGAGCTGTTTGCAGAAAGCGCACTTCTCGTCGCTCGACGCCGCGGCGATCACGCGCGCGCCGACCGCCTTGGCGATCTGGATGGCGGCTGTGCCCACGCCGCCGGCCGCGCCCAGCACCAGCACGGTTTCGCCAGCCTTCAGCGCCGCGCGGTCGAGCAGTGCGTGGTAGGTGGTGGCGTAGGTCAGGATGAAGGCCGAGGCATCGTCGAACGCGAAGCCCCTGGGCAAGGGCATGACCAACGCGGCGGGTGCGATCGCATGCGTGCCGAAGCCGCCGGTGCCGCCGAAGGCCGCGACCGCATCACCGAGCTTCAGGTGCGTCACGCCTTCACCGACGGCGTCGACGACGCCGGCGTATTCCGAGCCCGGCACGAAGGGCAGGGCCGGCTTCATCTGGTACTTGTTCTGCACGATCAGGATGTCGGGAAAGTTCAGGCTCGCCGCGCGGATCGCGATGCGCACCTGGCCCGCCGCAGGCTCGGGCGTGGGCAGCTCCTTCCAGGTCAGCGCCTCGATACCGATGGGGTTCTCGCAAAGCCAAGCGTGCATGTCAGTCTCCTTGTTCGGCGGGATCATACGCAGCGCACCCGGCGTGTCACGTCACCGAAGTGACGAGTCCATACAATCGACGGCATGCGCATCCTGATCGCCAACGATGATGGTTATCTCGCCCCCGGCCTGGCCGCACTCGTCAAGGCCTGCGAAGGCCTCGGCGAGCTCGACGTGGTCGCACCCGAGCAGAACGCCAGCGGCACATCGAACTCTCTCACGCTCGGCCGCCCGCTCACGGTGCACACCGCGGCCAACGGCTTTTTGTACATCAACGGCACGCCGTCCGACTGCGTGCATCTGGCGCTCACCGGCGTGTTGCCGCAGCGCCCCGATCTGGTCGTCTCGGGCATCAACAACGGCGCCAACATGGGCGACGACACGCTCTACTCGGGCACCGTCGCGGCGGCGATGGAAGGCTTTCTGTTCGGCATCCCGGCGATCGCTTTTTCGCAGGTCGCCAAGGGCTGGGGTGAGCTCGATGCGGCGGCGCGGGTGGCGCGCAGCGTCATCGAACAGGTGCTGCGCGAGCCGCCGAAAAGCGGGCCGTGGCTGCTCAACGTCAACATCCCGAACCGTGCCGACGCCGACCGCCTGCCGCGTGTCGTCACGCGACTGGGCCGGCGCCACGCGAGCGAGCCGCTGATTCGCCAGACCAGCCCGCGCGGCGAAACCATGTACTGGATCGGGCCGGCCGGCGATGCGCGCGAGGCCGGGCCCGGCACCGACTTTCACGCCACGGCGAACGGCCAGGTGTCGGTCACGCCGTTGCAGGTCGACCTGACCGATCACGCGGCGCTGGCGCACTGGGGCAGCTGGGTCGGCGCATGACGAACGAGCGCCGCGGACCCAAGTTTCCGCTGCGCCTCGACGCGCTCGGTGCCGCACCCCGGATCGCGCGCACGCCAAGCCCGGCACCGGTGGTGGCGCAGAACCTGCCGGCCAGGGCTGCCGTGCTGCCACGCCCGCTGCTGCGACCGCAACAGCCGCTGGCCCACGCCCACACCGATGCGGCGCGTCGTGCCGCGCCGTCGGGCTTGGGGCTCGACTCGGCCGACGTGCGCAAGCGCATGGTCATGCGCTTGCGTGCGGCCGGCCTCACCAACGAAGTGGTGCTGCAGGCCATGGCCAGCGTGCCGCGTCATCTGTTCGTCGACGCAGCGCTGGTGACCCAGGCCTATGAAGACACGAGCCTGCCGATCGGCCATGGGCAGACGATCTCCAAACCCTCGGTCGTGGCCCGCATGATCGAGCTGCTGATGGGCGGCGCCAGCGCACGCCGAACCCACCGGCTCGGGCGCGTGCTCGAGATCGGCACCGGTTGCGGTTACCAGGCGGCGGTGCTGGCCTTGCTCGCCGAGCAGGTGATGTCGATCGAACGGCTCAAGCCACTGCACGACAAAGCCCGCGAACTGCTGGCGGCCATCCGGCCGATGAACCTGCGGCTGGTGTATGGTGACGGCACGCGGGGTCACCCGCCCAACGCACCTTACGACAGCATCATCGCCGCGGCCGGCGGAGATGCCCTGCCGCAGGCCTGGCTCGACCAACTGGCCGTGGGTGGCCGGCTCGTGGCACCGGTGCAGCAGGCCCGTGGCAAACAGCAGGTTCTGGTGGTGGTGGACCGCACCGAACAGGGCTACGAACACTCGGTGAACGAGGTCGTTCATTTCGTCCCTCTAAAATCAGGGCTGATCGGATGACGGATGAATGGCGCATGCTGAGTGAATTGAAATGGTCGGGTGTTCTGATGGGCATGGCATCGCTGCTGCTGGCGGGGTGTGCCTCCACGTACAACCGCGCACCGGTGGAAGACCGCAACCCGAGCGGCAAGCCGGCCGCCGTGGTGGCAGCCCCGGCCACGGTGCCTGCATCGGCCCCCGCGGTCACCGACGTGAACAAGCCGCTGCCGGGTGCCGAGAACGCCGGCAAGGTCGGCTACTACACGATCAAGCCGGGGGACACGTTGATCCGCATCGGCCTGGAGAACGGCCAGAACTGGAAAGACCTGGTCAAGTGGAACAACCTCGAGAACCCGAACATCGTCGAGGTCGGGCAGGTGCTGCGGGTCGTGCCACCGGGGCAGGACGCAAACGCCGCTTCGGCACGCGGCGTGACCACGGCACGTGTTGAAACGCGCCCGCTCGACGCCAAGGGCGCGGCCACACCCGCCAGCGGCTCGCCAACGACAGCGCCGGCACCGAGCCCCGCAGCGGCGCCTGCCACTGTGGCCGCTGCACCGGCCCCGACCCCGGCGCCTGCACCGAGCCCCGCGGCGAGCACGCGCGACGCCGATGACGACGTGAACTGGGCCTGGCCGGCCACCGGCGCGGTCACGGCACCTTTCGACGAAGGCAAGGCCAAGGGCCTGTCGATCGGCGGCAAGGCCGGCGACCCGGTGCTCGCCGCCGCCGACGGCCGTGTGGTCTATGCCGGCTCGGGCCTGCGCGGTTACGGCAACCTGATCATCCTGAAGCACAACAACACCTACCTGACTGCCTACGCGCACAACCAGACGTTGCTCGTCAAGGAAGACCAGGCGGTGCGGCGCGGCCAGAAGATCGCGGAAATGGGCTCGAGCGACGCAGACAACGTGAAGCTGCACTTCGAGATTCGCAAACAAGGCAAGCCGGTCGATCCGGCCAGGCTGTTGCCGCCGCGCTGACGCGCAGGCGCGCCAGGCAAGACCATGCCCAAACGGCGCGCTCCGCTGCTTGGGCCTGCGGCTGATCCGGTACACCAACTCAACGGCGCGGGTGCGCAGCAAGCTGCGGCCTTCGACGCCGAGGCTGAAACCGACGCGGGCGTGCCTGTCAACGGCGAACCTGCCGCAGCCGAGATCGCCGCCGGCGAGGGCGAGGTCGGCAACACCTTGCAGGCTTACCTGCGCGAGATTCGGCGCGCCCCGCTGCTCACGCCGGAACAGGAGTTCGCCACCGCCACGCTGGCGCGCCAGGGTGACTTCGCGGCACGCCAGGCGATGATCGAACACAACCTGCGGCTCGTCGTCAGCATCGCCAAGCACTATCTCGGGCGTGGCTTGCCGCTCACCGACCTGATCGAAGAGGGCAACCTCGGGCTCATGCATTCCATCAGCAAGTTCGAACCCGAGCGTGGTTTCCGCTTCTCGACCTACGCCTCGTGGTGGGTGCGCCAGCACATCGAGCGTGCGCTGATGCACCAGGCGCGGCTGGTGCGGTTGCCGGTGCACGTGGTGCGCGAGTTGAACCAGGTGCTCAAGGCGCGGCGCGCGCTCGAAGCGGCGTCGGCCAGTGCCGGTGCGGCCGACAAACCGGTGCGGGTGGAAGACGTCGCCGCTGCGGTCGGCCGGCCGGTCAAAGAGGTCAGCGACCTGCTCAAGTACGCTGAACAACCGACCTCGCTCGATGCGCCGATCGATCGCCAGCAGGGCGAGAACGGCTCCGAGTCGGTGCTCGACGGCGTGGCCGACGACGGTGGCACCGACCCGATGAGCCTGACGCTGAGCAACGAGGTCGACCTGCTGCTGACGCACGGTCTCGACGAACTGAACCAGCGCGAACGCGAGGTGCTGGCCGGCCGCTACGGCTTGGGCGACCGCGAGCCCGAAACCCTCGAAGTTCTGGCGGCACGGCTCGGCCTCACGCGCGAACGCATTCGCCAGATCCAGCAGGAAGCCTTGCTCAAGCTCAAGCGGGGCATGGTGCGCCACGGCATCGACCGCGACTCGATCTTCTGATGCGCGCGGGGTCGGAAAGACACCTGCTCACGCCGGCCATGGCCGACCTGCTCGACAAGATCGCGCGCGCCGATCGAGCGCCGTTCCACACCCAGACGGTGGCCGAGGCGCGCGCCGCGTATGAGTCGGTGGCCGAAGTGCTCGAACCGCCACGGGTGCCTCTCGCACGGGTCGAGGACATTCGAATCCCGGCGGCCGACGGTGTGCTGTTGCGCGCCCGGCTCTACGCCGCGTCGAACCACGTGCTGCCGACGCTGCTGTACCTGCACGGTGGTGGCTTCACGATCGGCAACCTCGAAACCCACGACAGCCTGTGCCGCCAGCTTGCGCTGCGCAGCGGCGCTGCGGTGGTGGCGCTCGACTACCGGCTCGCGCCGGAGCACCGGTTCCCGGTCGCGGTGCAAGACGCCTGGGCCGCGATGCACTGGCTGGCCCGACACGCCGGCACGCTCGGGCTCGACGGCACGCGGCTGGCCGTCGGTGGTGACAGCGCTGGCGGCACTTTGGCCGCGGTGTGCGCGATCCACGCTCGCGACACCGGCCTGGCGCTGCGAGCGCAGGTGCTCATCACCCCGGGCACCACGGCATTTGCCGACACACCCTCGCACGGCCGCTTCGCCGAGGGGTACCTGCTCGAAGCGGCCGGCATCGAGTGGTTCTTCAACCACTACATCGAAGCCGCGCAGCGCAGCGACTGGCGCTTCGCGCCGCTCGAAGCGCACGATCTGGAAGGCGTGGCGCCGGCCTGCGTGGTGCTCGCAGAATGCGACCCGCTGGTCGACGAAGGCGTGGCCTATGCCGACCGGCTGCGCCAGGCCGGGGTGCCGGTCGAACTCGAACTGGTGCGCGGCGTGACCCACGATTTCATCAAGCTGGGCCGGGTGCTCGCCGAAGCGCACGACGCGCAGGCGCTGATCGGCGCGGCGCTTTCACTGGCCCTGTCACATCGAACCCCATGAACCGAACCGATTTCCGATTTTCAGAACGACTGCGTGTGCGCTGGGCCGAGATCGACGCCCAGAAGATCGTCTTCAACGGCCACTACCTGATGTACTTCGACACCGCCGTGGCCGGGTACTGGCGCGCTCTCGCCATGCCCTATGCGGAAACGATGGCGCAGCTCGAGGGCGACCTGTTCGTGCGCAAGGCCACGGTCGACTACCTCGGCTCGGCGAAGTACGACGATGTGCTCGACATCGCCATGCGCTGCGCACGCATCGGCACCTCGTCGATGCTGTTCAGCGGCGCGGTGTTTCGCGCTGACCGCCTGCTGGTCTCGTGCGAGCTGGTCTACGTGTTTGCCGACCCGCACACGCAGACCTCGAAGCCGGTGCCGGCCGAACTGCGCAAGGTGATCGAAGCCTTTGAAGCCGGTGAAGACATGGTCGAGACCCGCGTCGGTTCGTGGCAGGAGCTGGGCGCGCGCGCACAGGCGATCCGCACCCAGGTGTTCATCGAAGAGCAGAACATTCCGGCCGACATGGAGTGGGACGCCGGCGACGCGCAAGCCGTGCACGCGCTCGCGTCGAACCGCTTCGGGCTGCCGCTGGCGACCGGCCGGCTGCTGCAGCATGCACCGGGCGTGGCGCGCATCGGCCGCATGGCGGTGAGCCAGACGGTGCGTGGCAGCGGCGTGGGGCGTGCGGTGCTCGATGCGTTGTCGAACGCGGCGCGGCAGCGCGGTGACCGCGAGATCGTGTTGCACGCCCAGACCAGCGCGCAGGCCTTCTACGCCCGATCGGGTTTCAGCCCGCGGGGTGCGGTGTTCGAAGAGGCCGGCATCGCGCACGTCGAGATGACGCGGCAGCTGTAAGTGCCATCAGCCGCGTACCGTGGCACCGCGCTTGCGGGCACCGGCATCGGGCTTGAGCAGGCTGCGCACCCGGGTGCGCTTGATCGGCGCGGCTGCCAGCGCGCTCTCGCCGAACAACTCCGACTCGTTGACGACGGCCTGTTCGCTGACCGCACCCGAGCCTTCGTCGGAATAACGCGGCGGCCAGTTGCGCAGCGTCGAGCGGCGCAGCAAGGCCAGGCCGCCGGTGGCGCTGAAGGTGCGTTCCAGCACGTGCGTGACCGGGTGGCGCCCGGCGCGCTCGGTGATGATCAACGTGGAGCAGCGTGTGCCGTAAGTCTGGTCGGGGGTGCGGATGAACGCCGGCGAGAGTTGGCGCTCCAGCTCGATGCGCACGCCGGTGTGCGGCAGGGAATCGTCAGGCGCCGGTTCCCGCTCGGCCAGCGCGGCAAAGAGTTGCGCGGCGAGCGCGTCCACCGATTCCGTGGCGGCCAGCGCCTCGCGCAAGCGTGTCTTGATGCGCTGCACTTTCGGCCACGGCGTGTCGAGCCCGGCGTTCGACAGACCATAGACCCCACGCTCCAGCCGCAGCGGGTGGGCGGCAGCATTCGAGGCCCAGAAGCACTCGCCGCGCCGGAACTCGGCGGCAATCAGGTTGAAGCCGTTGTGGCCCGACAGCGCGGTCCGCATCCAGAACTGGCCAGCGCTTTCACGCGCCGACAGCCATTCGGGGACGATGCGGCCCCGCGAAGGCGCTTCGGCGTCGACACGCATGGGTGCGCGGATGTTGGTCAGCAATGCGAGCCGGCCCTGCGCCGTCAGGCCGAGCCAGGTGCCGCCGGATTCAAGGTCTCGGCCGCTCAGCACGTCGGGGCCACCGCCGGGTGGCGTCCACCACGCCAGGCGCGCAGCGGGCCGCTGGAAGAATTCGTCGCGGTTCGTGGCGACCACCAGCGGAAAGCGCCGGTTCTGGTCGATCGCCAGCGCTACGAGGCACATGGGAGGAAGACTTCGGTGTGGCGGGCACCACGAAGAAAAGGTGCCAGCACGGCGGCAGCCTGCTCGATCTGCGCGGCGACTTCCGGCGTGACGCCTGGGCTGTTCATCGCGGGGTCGGCAGAATAGGTTTCCATCCAGGTCTCTTGTCCATCGGTGGCTTGCGGCCGACGCAGCAAACGGGCGCGCAGCCACGGGTAGCGTGCTTGCAAGTCAGCCTGAAACGCAGCGACTGCGCGTTGCGCAGCCGGGGCGTCGAGCGGGTCCAGACGATAGTAGATGAACAGTTCAGGCATGCGTTGACGCCGGCTCGGGCAAGTCCGCAGGCGCTGTGAATTGTTGACGAATGCCCGCCCGTGAGGCGCGCATTCGCGTGCGCTCAGGCCGGTTGCGCGGCGTCAGAAACAACAGCGTAGGGCAGGGTGCCGAGCTGCAAGACCGCGCCGTCGAGCGCGCCCAGGTGCAGGCTGCCGGTGTCGAGCGCCCCGAGTTTCACTTCGACCAGCGCGCTCCAGCCCGCGCCTGCCGGGTGCGGCGCTGCGTTCACGACCATGCCCGCGGGTTGCGTGGCGTCGGCGCTGTGGAAAATCTCTTGCCCGGGCGAAGCCGCGCCATCGACGTCGAACAGGAACATGCGGCGTTTGATCGTGCCGCGGTACTGGCTGCGGGCGACGATCTCCTGGCCGGGGTAACAACCCTTCTGGAAGTCGACGCCGCCGACGATCTCAAAGTTCAGCATCTGCGGCACGAACTGTTCGACCGTGGCGACTTCGATCGTCGGGATGCCACTCTGCACTTCAAGCCAGCGCCAGTGGTCGATTGACGCCGAAGGCCAGGCGGCCGCCTGCGCTTGCGACGGGCCGACGACGATGCAGCGCACCAGGCCACCGGCATCGGGCAGCCGGATCGTGACGACTCCGTCAGCATGGCTGCGGCCCCACACGGGCAAGTCGCCGGCCTGCGCCGAAGCGCTGCCGCCGATCAGCCCCCACAACGCTGCCTCGGCGGTGGCGTCGCGCAATTTGCACTGGGCGCGCAGCACGAACATCGACAGACGTTTCAGCGTTGCTGGCAGCACGCTCGCAGCGCATACCAGCGTGAATTCGTCGGCGGCTGCCGAGACCACGACGAAGCTCGCCTGCAGGCGGCCCTTGGCCGAGCAGAAGCCCGCCAGGCGGGCCTGCGTTGTGCCGAGGCTCGCCACGTCATTGGTGAGCTGCCCTTGCAGGAACTTCGCCGCATCGGCGCCGCGTGCGCCGATCACGCCGAGGTGGGTCAACAGGGTAGCGCCGTGGGTCGGTAGGGGCTTGTTCATGCTTGATTATCATCAGCGCCCATGAATCTTTTCGCCTTGGGGTTTCAGCAGGTGCCCGACCTGCACAGCGCGCCGCGCCGATGAAGACCTTGCGCGCGCTGCTGATCCTGGTGCTGTTGCTGGTGGCCGCGGCTGCCGGCACTGCCGCGTGGTGGCTGAACCGGCCGCTGCCGCTGGCGGCGGAATCGGTCGAAGTGTCGGTCGAGCCGGGCACCTCGCCGCGTGACATCGCCCAGGCCTGGGTGCAGGCCGGCGTGCAGGCCCCGCCCGTGCTGCTGTACCAGTGGTTTCGCTGGTCGGGCCAGTCGCGCAAGATACGCGCGGGAAGCTACGAGATCGGCGCCGGCACCACACCGATCGCGTTGCTCGACAAGATGATTCGTGGTGATGTGACCCTGAGCACCGTGCGGCTGATCGAAGGCTGGACTTTCCGCCAGTTTCGCGCCGAGTTGGCCAAGGCCGACTCGCTGAAGCCGACCACGGCGGCGCTCAGCGACGAAGAAGTGATGGTGGCGCTCGGCGCGCCCGGTGTCGCGCCCGAAGGCCGTTTCCACCCCGACACCTACGCCTACAGCAAGGGCAGCAGCGACCTGGCGGTGTTCAAACGTGCGTACCACGCAATGCAGAAGCGCGTCGACGCGGTCTGGCAGGAACGCGCTGCCGACACGCCGCTGCGCAGCGCCGACGACGCGCTCATCCTGGCCTCGATCGTCGAAAAGGAAACCGGCGCGGCGGTCGACCGTGGCCGCGTGGCCGGGGTGTTCGTGAACCGGCTGCGCATCGGCATGCCCTTGCAGACCGACCCGACCGTGATCTACGGCCTGGGCGCGGCCTTCGACGGCAACCTGCGCAAGCGTGACCTGCTCGCCGACACACCTTTCAACACCTACACCCGCAACGGCCTGCCGCCCACGCCGATCGCGATGCCCGGCAAAGCCGCGCTGCTGGCGGCGGTGCGGCCCGATGCAACGAAAGCGCTTTACTTCGTGGCGCGCGGCGATGGCAGCAGCGAATTCAGCGAAACTCTGGCCGACCACAACCGGGCCGTGACGCTTTACCAGCGCGGCGGCCAGCGCAGCAAATGAGGCGGGAGAGCGTCTGAAGTGACGGGCAGATTGATCACATTCGAGGGCATCGACGGGGCCGGGAAGTCGACCCACATCGAGGCCATCGCGGAGCGTTTGCGCGAAGCGGGCGCCGCCGTGCTCTGCACGCGCGAACCCGGCGGCACACCGCTGGCCGAGCAGTTGCGTGAGCTCGTGCTGCACGACAACATGGACGCGCTGACCGAAACGCTGCTCGTGTTCGCGGCGCGCCGCAACCACCTTCAACAAGTGATCGAACCGGCGCTGGCGCGGGGCGAAACAGTGCTGTGCGACCGGTTCACCGACGCGACTTTTGCCTACCAGGGGGGAGGGCGTGGCGTCGAGAGTTCGGTGCTCGGAAGCCTTGAACGATGGGTTCAAGACGGGCTGCAGCCCAGCCTGACGCTGTGGTTCGACCTGCCCGCGGAAATGGCGGCCCTGCGCCGGGCGCAGGCGCGTGCAGCCGATCGTTTCGAGCAGGAAGACCTCGACTTTTTCGAGCGTGTGCGCGCTGCCTATCTGGCACGCATGAACGCTGCGCCAGAGAGGTTCGTGCGCATCGATGCCGCACTCGACCGCCATGCTGTTCGGCGCCAGATCGACCACGCACTGGACGCGCGGCGATGGTAGGGCCCGACGGCACGTTGCCGCTGCCCTGGCTCGGCCCGCTGCTCAAACAAGCACTTCAACAGCGCGCCCACGCCCTGCTGCTGCAAGGCCCGCAGGGTGTGGGCCAGTTCGAGATGGGCCTGACCCTGGCACAAGCCTGGTTGTGCGAGGGCGTGCGCGATCGCAGCCCCTGCGGCGTGTGTGCCAGCTGCCGCCTCGTGCAATCGCATTCGCACCCCGACCTGCTGGTGTTGCTGCCCGGACTCCTGCAGGAAACGCTGGGCTGGGGCACGGTGGGCGACGATGCCGGCAGCGACAAGGCCGGCAAGACCAAGCCGAGCAAGGAAATCAAGGTCGATGCGGTTCGCTCGGCAGTCACGTTTGCGCAGACGACCTCGGCCCGCGGGCGAGGCAAGGTGGTGCTGCTCCACCCGGCCGAGCGCATGAACCACGTCTCGGCCAACACCTTGCTGAAGACACTCGAAGAGCCGCCAGGCGCAGCGCGCTTCATTCTCAGTTGTGCCTCGCCCGACAGCTTGTTGCCCACGATCCGCAGCCGCTGCCAGGTCGTGATGCTGCATTTGCCGCCGGCGGAACTGGCCACGCAATGGCTGCGCGAGCACGGCGTGGCCGAGCCCGCCGTGTTGCTCGCGGCCACCGGTGGCCAGCCGCAAGAAGTGCTGCAATGGATCGAACAGGGGGGCGACGCGGCCTTGTGGCTGCGCTTGCCGGCTCTCGTGGCGCGAGGTGAGCCCCAGGCGCTGACGGGTTGGCCGCTGCCACGCCTGATCGATGCTTTGCAGAAGCTTTGCCACGATGCGGCCTGCCTGAGCGCCGGCGCGCGGCCGCGTTACTTCCCGCCAGAGGTGCTGGCACACGTTGCCGACGCCGGCCGGCTGGCCGACTGGATGCGCGAACTCAACCGCTGCGCCCGGCATGCGGAACACGCCTGGAATGCCGGGCTGATGCTCGAGTCGCTGGTGCAACAAGGGCAGCGCGCCTTGCGCGCGCCGGCTGCAGAGTCGGCCACGAAGCAGCGTGTTTCTGTACACTCGCGCGCATGGTAGACACAGTACGCGGGAGCCTGACGAACGCGCCGGCCGGCACGGGGGCTGCACGCCCGAGCGTGATCCAGCTCGTGTTCCGCGAAAAAGGCGCGCTGTACGCCGCCTACATGCCGGTGTTCTCCGATGGGGGCCTGTTCGTGCCGACCACGCGTGAATACAAACTCGGCGAAGACATCTACCTCCTGCTTTCGCTGCCCGACGACCCACAACGGTACCCGGTGGCCGGCAAGGTCGGCTGGATCACGCCGGCCAACGCTTCGGGTGGCCGCACCCAGGGGGTGGGCGTGCGTTTTCCGAGCGACGAAAAGACGCGCACCCTGAAGCTGAAGATCGAAGAAGTGCTCGGCACCTCGATCTCGTCGGCCAAACCGACCCAGACCATTTGACGTGCTGGCTGGGGGCCCGTGGGCCCGTCCGTCGAGCAGTCCCGCGCGCATGTACGTCGATTCCCACTGCCATCTGAGTTTTCCGGATCTCGCTGCGCGCATCCCGGAGATTCGCGCCGACATGGCTGCAGCACAGGTCGACCGCGCGCTGTGCATCTGCACCACGCTCGAAGAGTTCGACGCGGTGCACGCGCTGGCGACCGGTTTTGACAACTTCTGGTGCAGCGCCGGTGTGCACCCCGACAACGAAGGGGTCACCGAACCGACGCTCGATGCCTTGCTTGCTTTGGCGAAGTTGCCACGTGTGGTGGCGATCGGCGAGACCGGGCTCGACTACTACCGCCTGAACGGCCGCAGCGTCGCCGAGATGGCGTGGCAACGCGAGCGCTTCCGGGTGCACATCCGCGCCAGCAAAGCGAGCGGCCTGCCGCTGGTCGTGCACACACGCAGTGCCTCGGCCGATACTCTGGCGATCCTGAAAGAAGAGGGCGCCGAAGCGGCCGGCGGTGTTTTCCACTGCTTCACCGAAACCGACGCGGTGGCGCGCGCCGCGCTCGACCTGGGCTTCTACATCTCGTTCTCCGGGATCCTGACCTTCAAGACAGCCGCAGACTTGCGCGAAGTCGCGCGCTTCGTGCCGCTCGATCGCTGCCTGATCGAAACCGACAGCCCTTACCTCGCGCCGGTGCCGTACCGCGGCAAGACCAACAGCCCGGCCTATGTGCCGTACGTGGCGCACCGGATCGCCGAGCTGAAAGGCCTCTTGGTGGAAGATGTCGCCGCCGCCACGAGCGCGAATTTCGGGCGTCTTTTCACCAGAGTATTCGCTTGAAAAGCGCTCTAAAAACATGACAAAGTACTTTAAGTTTGTTCTATATAGTCTTGTCGCAGTGGCAATTTCTTCGTTTGCGGGATCGTTCGAAGATTTTTTCATCGCGGTCCGGAACGACCACGCAGGAACGGTGGGCAAGCTGCTGCAGCGCGGCTTCGATCCGAACGCGCGGAGCGAGCAAGGCCAGCTCGGCCTCGTGTTGGCGATGCAGGAAGGTTCGCTCAAAACGGCCGAGGTGCTGCTCTCACACCCCACGATCCAGATCGATGCGCTGAACCAGGCCGGCGAGTCGGCGCTGATGATGGCGGCGCTGAAAGGCGAGATCAATGGAATGCGAACCTTGCTTGCGCGTGGCGCCAAAGTGAACCAGCCGGGCTGGTCAGCTTTGCACTACGCGGCCAGCGGCACCGAAGCAGCGGCGGCGGTTCGTTTGCTGCTGGAGAAGGGCGCCGATGTGAACGCCGCTTCACCGAACGGCAGCACGCCGCTGATGATGGCGGCGCAGTACGGCAGCGAAGACAACGTGAAACTGCTGCTGGCGGGCGGCGCCGACCCGACGCGGCGCAACCAGCGTGAGCTGAAAGCGTCGGACTTCGCCCGGCTGGCGGGCCGTGAAAAATTGGCGACGGCGTTGGCCAAGCTCGAAGGCTGAGCACTGCATCACGCCGTGCGGCCAAAAACGGCGGTCTTGTCAGAATTTGCCTGACAAGCTCTTTGGCGCAGCACCGACTGGTGCGATTTGGGCCGGGCCCTAGAGTGGGCCTCGTCTAACACCGCCATTGATGGGAGTCTTGCCATGACACACGCGCAGATCGCCTCGAACCCCTTCGCCCTGATGATGAACCCCGAAGCTGTCTTCGCGGCGATCGAAAAATCGGAGCTTCTGGCCCGCCTGAGCAGCCAGATTTGCCGCCCGCTCGACAAGCCGATGGTCGCCCGCCCCGACGCGGCCGACACACCGAGCGCGGAAGATGACGTCGACGCCTGGCTCGCAGCGCAAGCATCGCGCCTCGGCGACTGCTGAACAGCCGCCGGGCCGCGGTCAGGCGAGCGCTGAAGCCAGCGCCGCGTTGAGCGTGGCACTCGGCCGCATCACGGCCTCGCACTTCGCGCTGTCGACCAGGTAGTAGCCGCCGATATCGGCCGGCTTGCCCTGCACCGCTGCGAGTTCCTGAACGATCTTCTGCTCGTTCCCGGCCAATGCCTTCGCCAACGGTGCGAAGTGCTTCTGCAGCGCCGCATCGTCGGTCTGCGCCGCCAGTTCCTGAGCCCAGTACATCGCCAGATAGAACTGGCTGCCACGGTTGTCGAGCTGCCCGGTCTTCGGGGAAGGGTTCTTGTTGTTGTCGAGCAGTTGGCCGGTGGCGGCATCGAGCGTCTTCGCAAGGATCTTGGCCTGCGAATTGCCAGTCTTGAGCCCCAGGTCTTCGAGCGAAACGGCCAGCGCCAGGAACTCGCCGAGCGAGTCCCAGCGCAAGTGGTTTTCTTCCACCAGTTGCTGCACGTGCTTCGGTGCGGAGCCGCCGGCACCGGTCTCGTACATGCCGCCACCTGCCATGAGCGGCACGATCGACAGCATCTTCGCGCTGGTACCGAGTTCCATGATCGGGAACAGGTCGGTCAGGTAGTCGCGCAGGATGTTGCCGGTGACCGAGATCGTGTCGAGGCCGCGTACCACACGCTCGAGCGTGTAGCGCATCGCGCGCACCTGGCTCATGATCTGGATGTCGAGCCCGGTCGTGTCGTGGTCCTTCAGGTAGAGCTTGACCTTCTTGATGACCTCGTTCTCGTGCGGACGGTACGGGTCGAGCCAGAACACGGTCGGCATGCCCGAATTGCGCGCTCGCCCGACGGCGAGCTTGACCCAGTCGCGGATGGGAGCGTCTTTCACCTGGCACATGCGCCAGATGTCGCCAGCCTCGACGTTCTGGCTCAGCAGCACCTCGCCGGTCGCGAGGTCGACGATGTTGGCCACGCCGTCATCGGTGATCTCGAAGGTCTTGTCGTGCGAGCCGTACTCCTCGGCCTGCTGCGCCATCAGGCCGACGTTGGGCACCGTGCCCATGGTCTTCGGGTCGAAGTTGCCGTGCCACTTGCAGAAGTTGATCATCTCCTGGTAGATGCGGGCGAAGGTGCTCTCGGGCATCACCGCCTTCACATCTTTCAGGCGACCGTCGGCGCCCCACATCTTGCCGCCGTTGCGGATCATGGCGGGCATCGACGCGTCGACGATCACGTCGTTGGGCGAGTGGAAGTTGGTGATGCCCTTGGCCGAGTCGACCATCGCGAGCTCGGGCCGGCCTTCGTGGCAGGCGTGCAGGTCGCGAAGCACCTCGTCGCGCTGCGACTGGGGCAGGGTGGCGACCTTGTCGTAGAGGTTCACCATGCCGTTGTTGACGTTCACGCCGAGGTCGTCGAACAGCTTCGCGTGCTTCTCGAACGCCTGGCGGTAGAAGATCTTGACGCAGTGGCCGAACACGATCGGGTGCGAGACCTTCATCATCGTGGCCTTCACGTGCAGCGAGAACATCACACCGGTCTTGAAGGCGTCGTCGATCTCCTTTTCGTAGAAGGCGACCAGCGCCTTCTTGCTCATGAACATCGAGTCGACGATCTCGCCGTCGCGCAAAGCGACCTTGGGCTTGAGCACCACGGTCTGGCCGCTCTTCGTGACGAGCTCCATCTTCACGTCACGCGCCTTGTCGAGCGTGATCGACTTTTCACCATGATAGAAGTCGCCCTCGTGCATGTGCGAAACGTGCGAGCGCGAGGCCTGGCTCCAGTCGGCCATGCTGTGAGGGTTCTTGCGGGCGTATTCCTTCACGGCCTTCGGCGCGCGGCGGTCGGAGTTGCCTTCACGCAGCACCGGGTTTACCGCGCTGCCGATGCACTTGGCGTAACGCGCACGCAGCGCCTTGTCGGCGTCGGTCTTGGGGTTCTCGGGAAAGTCGGGAATGGCGTAACCCTTGCCCTGAAGCTCCTTGATGCACGCCATCAGCTGCGAGACCGAGGCACTGATGTTCGGCAGCTTGATGATGTTGGTGTCGGGCAGCAAGGTCAGCCGGCCGAGCTCGGCCAGGTTGTCGGGCAGTTTCTGCGCGGCGGTCAGCAACTCGGGAAATTCGCCCAGCACCCGCGCCGCGACCGAAATGTCGCTCGAGGTCACCTCGATGCCGGCCGGCGCCGTGAAGCTGCGGATGATCGGCAGGAAGGAAAAAGTCGCCAGCATCGGCGCTTCGTCGGTCAGGGTGTAGATGATCGTGGGTTTCTGGGCGGTCATTGAGGTCTCCATGGATGCTGGCGTGAGTGTCTGCTGCCGGCTGAGAAGCGAAGCGTGCAGCTCCGATTGTGGCGAAAGACTGTGGCACCGAATGCATGCTGCGTGCCCACGGCCTTGACGTTGATCGCACTTGCATCCGATGCATCTAGAAATGCGCGACGATGTATATTATGTTAACTATACGAACGAGCAATCAACTCGGACGTTGCCACCCTCCAACCAAGACGCTTGCCCGCTGTCACGCCTTTCCGGCTGACTGATCGATGCGCTCGGCGCTCTCTACGGCTTGTCCGTTCACGAACGCCTGCCCATCGCGGACCTCGATCAGCATCGGCCCGAACCTGCCTTCCCACAGATAACGCAGAACGCCTTCGGCAGCCAATGGCAGATCGCCTTGGGAACTGGCGCTTCGACGGACGAGAATTTCAGGCAACAACGGTGCGTTCATGACAAGTGCGGTTCGCTGACCGCGCGTTCTGCCGGCCAGCCGCTTGTGGATCGAGGTGGATGAGGCGGTCAGAGCCAGGTCCAGATCCGGCGCAGCCACGCGGGTGCACGGTCGGGGCGGGGTTGGTACAGCTGACGATAGATCGAGTGCATGGTGTGGGCTCCTGTGAATCACAACTGTACGTGCAACCAGTACTGTATGCAAGCACAGTTTTGAGGGTTCAAGCAGCGAAGTCGTCGCGGCCAGCCTTCGCGAATGGCTGCTTAAACTGGACGCTCCCAGGGCCGACGCGAAACAACGATGAACACCAACGCCATCACCGTGCTCGACGCCGAAGCGCTCTCGCAAGCCATCCACGCCCGCAAAGTGGCTTGCCGTGAAGTGATGACGAGCTACCTTCAGCGCATTCACGCGCTGAACCCGCGTTTCAACGCGATCGTCAACCTCGCCCCCGACGATGTGCTGCTGCGCCAGGCCGACGTGTGCGACGCCGAACTGGCGCGCGGCGAATCACGCGGCTGGATGCACGGCTTTCCGCAGGCGATCAAGGACACATCGCACGCGGCGGGTTTCCCGTCCACGCTCGGCAGCGTGTTGCTGAAAGACGCGGTGGCCGCCCAGGACAGCGTGATGACGGCGCGCATGAAAGCGGCCGGCTGCATCGTTGTCGGCAAGACCAACATGCCGGAGTTCGGCCTCGGCTCGCACACCTTCAACGAACTCTTCGGTGCCACGCCCAACGCCTGGGACCCGACGCGCTCGGCCGGCGGCAGCAGCGGCGGCGCGGCGGTGGCGCTCGCGCTGCGCCTGCTGCCGGTGGCGGACGGCAGCGACTTCATGGGCTCGCTGCGCAACCCTGCGGGCTGGAACAACGTCTTCGGCATGCGCCCTTCGCAAGGGCGTGTGCCGGCGTGGCCGGTGCAGGACGTGTGGGTCGCACAGCTCGGCAGCGACGGACCGATGGGCCGCAGCGTGCGCGACATGGCGAAGCTGTTGCAGGTGCAGGCCGGGCATGACGCGCGTGTGCCGCTGTCGATCCGCGAGCCGCTGGCGCCGTTCGGCGGCCACACCTCGCTGCGTGGCCTGCGGGTCGGCTGGCTTGGCGACATCGGCGGCCACCTGGCCGTCGAGCGCGGCATCCTGCCGGTGTGCGAAGCCGCGCTGGCGAAGTTCGAGGCCGAAGCCGCGATCGTCGAACCGGTGCCGCTCGGCTTTTCGCCGGATGCGCTGTGGCAAGCCTGGCTGGTGTGGCGGCAGGCGCTCGTCGCTTCGCGCCTCGCGCCATTCATCGCAACAGACGGCGCAAGGGCACAGATCAAACCCGAAGCGCTGTGGGAATACGACCAGGCGCAAAGCCTCGGCTTCGCGCAGTTCATGCAGGCGAGCGTGGTGCGCTCGGCGTTCCATGCGCACATGCTTGGGCTGTTCGAACGTTTTGATGTGCTGGCCTTGCCGTGCGCGCAAGTCTGGCCTTTCCCCATCGGGCAACGCTGGCCCGAACACATCGCCGGGCGCGAGATGGACACCTACCACCGCTGGATGGAAGTGACGCTGTACGCCACCTTCGCCGGCCTGCCTGCCATCAGCGTGCCGGCGGGTTTCGACGCCTCCGGCCGCTGGCCGATGGGCTTGCAATTGATCGGCGGCCCGCAAGGTGACGCGAAGCTGCTGGAGGTGGCCGCCGCATATGAAAAGACGCAGAGCGCCCTGCTCTCCCGGCGGCCGGACTCCGCCTGACCCGGCTCAAGTTTCCATGGGCAAGCCGACGTAGTTCTCCGCCAGCGCGGTGGAAGCGGCTTTCGATTCCAGCAGGTAGCCGATCTCGGCCTCCTGCAGCTTCTGGCCGAACTCGCCGGTGTCGGGGAAGCGGTGCATCAGCGACGTGAACCACCACGAAAAGCGCACCGCTTTCCAGACGCGGCGCAGGCAGCGTTCTGAATAGGTGTCGATGCCGGCAGCGCTCTTTTCGCCGTAATACTGCATCAGCGCGCTGGCCAGGTAGCGCACATCGGACGCGGCAAGGTTCAGGCCCTTGGCGCCCGTGGGCGGCACGATATGCGCCGCGTCACCGGCGAGGAACAGCGAACCGAAACGCATCGGCTCGGCAACAAAACTGCGCAGCGGTGCGATGCTCTTTTCGATCGACGGGCCGGTCACCAGCGTTTCGGCAGCTTCGGGGTCGAGCCGGCGGCGCAGTTCGTCCCAGAACGCGGTGTCGGACCAGTATTCGACCTTGTCGTCGAGCGAACACTGCACGTAGTAGCGGCTTCGCGTGTTGGAGCGCATGCTGCACAAGGCGAAGCCGCGCTCGTGGTTCGAGTAGATCAGCTCGTGCGCGACCGGCGGGGTTTCCGACAGCACGCCGAGCCAGCCGAACGGGTAGACGCGCTCGTAGGTCTTGAGCAAGGCCGGCGGTGCGCTCGCGCGGCTCACGCCGTGGTAACCATCGCAGCCGGCGATGAAGTCGCAGTGCAGTTCGTGGGCCACGCCGTCCTTGCGCCAGGTGACGCGCGGGCTCTTGCCGTCGAAGTCGTGCAGGGCCACGTCTTGCGCCTCGTAAACGGTCGTGGCGCCCCAGGCCACGCGGGCGGCCATCAGGTCGCGGGTCACTTCGGTCTGGCCGTAGACCATCACCTGTTTGCCGCCGGTCAGCGCGTGCATGTCGATGCGCTGGCGGGTGTTGCGAAACCCGAGGTTGATGCCACCGTGCACCAGCCCTTCGGCGTGCATGCGCTCGCCCAAGCCCAGGTGGTCCATCAGCTCGACCGTGCCCTGCTCCAGCACGCCGGCGCGGATGCGGCCGAGCACGTAGTCGCCGCTGCGCTGCTCGATCACCACGGCATCGATGCCAGCCTGGTGCAGCAGTTGACCGAGCAGCAGGCCGGACGGGCCGGCGCCGATGATGGCGACCTGGGTGCGCATGGGGAGTCTCCTGATCTGGTTTTGATCGCCACGCAGCTTAAGTGCAGCGGTCAGAGGCCTCAATGGACAGAAGCCGCAAGTCCTTGAACAATTCGAACATGCACCGATCCGCCCGAACCCGCCCATGAAGAACCGCCTGCCGTCGTATTCGCTCTACGGCGAGCAAGGCCGCGCTGCCGACATCGAGTGGCTGCACTGCGAGTCGATCGCCGAGCGCAGCCGGCTGCACGACTGGGAGATTCGCCCGCATCGGCACGAGCTGCTGTACCAGATCCTGCTGATCCGTTCGGGCCGGGCCGAGGTGGCGCTGGAGTCGAAGACGAGCAGTGTTCGCGGCCCGTGCGTCGTTACCGTGCCCGCGCTCGCGGTGCATGGCTTTCACTTTTCAAGCGACGTGGATGGCGTGGTCGTGACAGTGCTGGAGCCGCATTTGCTGCGCCTTCTCGAAGCCGAGAGCAGCCTGAAGGAGCGGCTGCTGGCGTTGCGGCACCACCGCCTCGACCGGGGCGGCGCGGCCGATGTCGGCAACGCGGTTGCGGCGTTGCGCGCCGAGTACCAGGGCACGGCATCGTGGCGTGCCCTGGCCATCGACGCAGCCTTGCTGCGGCTGTTGCTCGCGCTGGGGCGGCGATTGCCGGACGCCCATCAGAGCGTCGAACCCCACGGCGCACGCGCGCTCGACCACGTGCAGCGCTTTCGTGACCTGGTCGAAGCTCGTTTCCGCGAGCAACCCGCGTTGTCGGCCTGCGCCGCGGAGCTGGGCATCACGCCGACACAACTCAACCGTGTCTGCCAGCAGGTGCTCGGCCACGCCGCGCTCGGCGTGCTGCACGCCCGGCTCGTGCTCGAAGCGCAGCGCGAACTGGCCTACACGAACCTGAGCGTCAAGCAGATCGCGTTCGACCTGGGGTTCACCGACGCGGGTTACTTCACGCGCTTCTTTCAGCGCCGAACCGGCAGCGCACCCACGTTGTGGCGCGCTGCGGCGGCCGCTGCATGAGGCAGCGGCGCCTTTCCCGCATCAAGCGCCGACGCGCGACGCCTTCTTGCGGTCGTGCTCTTTCAGGTGCCGCTTGCGGATGCGGATCGACCTCGGTGTGATCTCGACCAACTCGTCGTCGGCGATGAACTCGACCGCGTACTCCAGCGTCAGGATGATCGGCGGTGTGATCTTGATCGCGTCTTCCTTGCCCGAAACGCGGAAGTTCGTCAGCTGCTTGCCACGCACCGCGTTCACGACCAGATCGTTGTCACGTGCGTGGATGCCGATGATCATGCCTTCGTACAAGGGGTCGCCCGCCTTCACGAACATGCGGCCGCGGTCGTCGAGCTTGCCGAGCGAATAGGTCACCGCTTCGCCGTCGTCCTGGCTGATCAACACGCCCTGCTTGCGGCCTTCGATCTCGCCCTTGTAGGGCTCGTAGCTGTCGAAGATGTTGCTGATGAGGCCAGTGCCGCGGGTCAGGTTCAAAAATTCGTTCGAGAAACCGATCAGGCCCCGCGCCGGGATCTTGTATTCGAGGCGCACGCGGCCCATGCCGTCGGGTTCCATGTTGACGAGCTCGGCACGGCGCTCGCCGAGCGCCTGCATCACCGCGCCCTGGTGCTGGTCTTCCACGTCGGCAGTGACCTGCTCGATCGGCTCGTGGCGTTCGCCGTTCACTTCATGGAACACGACACGCGGCTTGGAGACTGCGAGTTCGTAGCCCTCGCGGCGCATTGTCTCCAGCAGGATGGTCAGGTGCAGTTCGCCGCGGCCCATCACTTCGAAGATGCCGTCTTCATCGGTTTCCGACACCTTCAGCGCCACGTTCGACTGCAGTTCACGGTCGAGCCGGTCCTTGATCTGGCGGCTCGTCACGAACTTTCCTTCGCGGCCCGCCAGCGGCGAGTTGTTGACGCAGAAGTTCATCGTCAGCGTCGGCTCGTCGACCATCAGCATCGGCAAGGGCACCGGGTCTTCGATGTCGGTCAAAGTCACGCCGATGCCGATGCCCTCGATGCCGTTGATCAGCACGATGTCGCCCGGGCCGGCTTCGGTCGCCTGCTTGCGCTCCAGGCCTTCGAACTTCAGCACCTGGTTCACGCGTGCGTTGAAGGGCGTGCTGTCGGGGCCGCTGAACACGGCCACGTTCTGCATCGGCTTCAAGGTGCCCTGGTTGACCCGGCCGATGCCGATGCGGCCCACGTAGCTGGAATAGTCCAGCGAGCAGATCTGCAACTGCAGCGGCGCGTCGGGGCTGCCTTCGTGCGCGGGCACGTGTTCGAGCATCGCGTCGAACAGCGGCGCCAGATCGACGCCGCCGTAGTTGCCGTGCGTGCCTTGCGTCAGCGTGGCCCAGCCGTTCAGGCCCGAGGCGAAGATGACCGGGAAGTCGAGCTGCTTTTCAGTCGCGCCGAGCTTGTCGAACAGGTCGAAGGTGGCGTTGATCACGTAGTCAGGTCGCGCGCCGGGGCGGTCGACCTTGTTGATCACGACGATCGGGTTCAGGCCGAGGGCCAGCGCCTTCTTCGTGACGAAGCGGGTTTGCGGCATCGGGCCTTCGACGGCATCGACCAGCAGCAGCACCGAGTCGACCATCGACAGCACGCGCTCCACTTCGCCGCCGAAGTCGGCGTGCCCGGGGGTGTCGACGATGTTGATGTGCGTGCCCTTCCACTCCACGGCGCAGTTCTTGGCCAGGATCGTGATGCCGCGTTCCTTTTCCAGGTCGTTGCTGTCCATCACGCGCTCGGCGACCTTCTCGTTCTCGCGGAAGGTGCCGCTCTGGCGCAGCAGTTGGTCGACGAGCGTGGTCTTGCCGTGGTCGACGTGGGCGATGATGGCGATGTTTCTGATCTGACGGGTCATGCGGTTCTCACTTGCTCGCAGGTTGAATGAGGCCCTGCACCTCCAGCGGACTCAGCAGCCGCGTTGAAATCAATTCGCCGGCGGTGATATGGCCACCCCCGAGAAAAGCCTTGGGTTCCGGTCCATAGACACGGACGTTGGGTGCGTCGGCCAGGCTCAGGCGGCGACGCACGCCGCTCAAGAAACGGCCGGCATCTTCCATGCCCAGGCGCACGACGGGCCAGTCGGCCAGCAGCGCGTCGGCGTCCATCAGGGCAGCATCACGTTCTTGTTCGCTCATCGCGCCCAGTTGTTCGAGCGTGTGCGCGCCGTTCAGCGACAAGGCGCCACTGCCGGTGCGGCGCAGGCCGCTCAGGTGCGCGCCGCAACCGAGCGCTTCGCCGATGTCCTCGGCCAGCGTTCGAATGTAGGTGCCTTTGGAGCAGCGCACGTCGAGCGTCCAGCTGTCATGTTCGCCGCCGACGATGTCGATGCTGTGAATCGTCACCGCACGCGCTTCGCGTTCGACTTCGATGCCGGCACGCGCGTATTCGTACAGCGGCTTGCCGTCGCGCTTGAGCGCCGAGTGCATCGGCGGTGTCTGCAGGATCGGCCCCGTGAAGCGCGCGCACGCGGCTTCCACATCGGCACGCGTCACCGCGACGTCGCGCCGCGTCAGCACTTCGCCTTCGGCATCGGCCGTCGTCGTGGTCACGCCGAGTTTCAGCGTGGCGAGATAACGCTTGTCGGCGTCGAGGCTGATCTGCGAGAACTTGGTGGCCGCGCCGAAACACAGCGGCAACAGCCCCGTCGCGAGCGGATCGAGCGTGCCGGTGTGGCCGGCTTTCTCGGCGCGGTACAGGCGCTTGGCTTTCTGCAACGCGTCGTTGCTCGACAGGCCAATCGGCTTGTCGAGCAGGAGCACGCCGTGGACGGCGCGCCGGGGGGCACGTTGGCGTTGCGGTTGCACGGCTTCAGTCTTCTTTCGCCCGCGTCGAGTTCGCCTTGGCGATCAGCGCGCTCAATTCCAGCGCGCGCTCGGTCGTGCGGTCGAACTTGAAATGCAGCGTCGGCACGGTGTGGATCTGCAGGCGCTTGAACAGGCCGTTGCGGATGAAACCGGCGGCTTCGTTCAGCGCGATCTCGCACTCGTTCGGCTCGCCGACCAGCAGCGAGAACAGGATCGTCGCGTGTGCGTAGTCGGCCGTGACCTCGACCGCGTTGACCGTGACCATGCCGATGCGCGGATCCTTCAGGTCACGGATGAGCTCCGCCACGTCGCGCTGAATCTGGTCGGCGACTCGGAAACCGCGGTTCGGGATGGATCGTTTGTGTTTCATACGGACTCTCTAAACGCGAACCCCGCCGACTTGTGGTGGGCGGGGTCCGAAGCACTGCGCGCAAACCGCACGCCGGCCAGCGCGCGGCCGCTCCCGTGGGCCACGAAGCGGCCCACTTCGTGGCCCGTTGGCCGGCGACCCCCTCGGGGGGTGGGCCGCGGTACTCCGCGGCCCGGGGGCTCCAGTCAAAGCGTTCGTGCCACTTCCTTGACCTCGAAGAACTCGAGCTGGTCGCCTTCCTTGATGTCGTTGTAGTTCTTCAGCTTGATACCGCACTCGAAGCCGCTGGCCACTTCCCGCACATCGTCTTTCAGGCGGCGCACCGATTCGATCTCGCCGGTGTAGACGACCACGTTCTCGCGCAGCAGGCGGAAGCGCGCGCCGCGGCGCACCAGGCCGGCCGTGACCATCGAGCCCGCCACGGTGCCGATCTTCGAGGCCACGAACACGGTGCGGATCTCGGCCGTGCCGATGACTTCTTCGCGCTGCTCGGGGGCGAGCATGCCGGTCATCGCCAGCTTCACGTCGTCGACCGCGTCGTAGATGATGTTGTAGTAGCGGATGTCGACGCCGTTGTTCTCGGCCAGCTTGCGCGAGCCGGCATCGGCGCGCGTGTTGAAGCCGATGATGACGGCCTTGGATGCAATCGCCAGGTTCACGTCGGACTCGCTGATGCCACCAACCGCCGCGTGCACGATCTGCACCTTGACTTCGCTGGTGGTGAGCTTGAGCAGCGACTGCGCCAGCGCTTCCTGCGAACCCTGCACGTCGGCCTTGATGATGAGCGCGAGCGTCTGTGCTGCCCCCTGCCCCATCTGGTCCATCAGTGTCTCCAAGTTCGCGGCCTGGCGTTTCGCCAGCTTCACGTCGCGGTACTTGCCCTGGCGGAAGGTCGCGATTTCGCGCGCACGGCGCTCGTCGCCCAGCACCATGAACTCGTCCCCGGCTTGCGGCACTTCGGTCAGGCCCTGAATCTCGACCGGGATCGACGGGCCAGCCTCGGAAATCGACTTGCCGTTCTCGTCGAGCATCGCCCGCACGCGGCCGAAGCTCGAACCGGCCAGCACCACGTCGCCACGCTTGAGCGTGCCGCTTTGCACCAGCACGGTCGCGACCGGGCCGCGGCCCTTGTCGAGCTGCGCTTCGATCACGATGCCCTTGGCCATCGAGTCTTTCGGTGCGCGCAATTCCAGCACTTCGGCCTGCAGCAGCACCTGTTCGAGCAGCGTGTCGATGCCGGCACCGGTGCGTGCCGAAACGCCGACGAACGGCGAGTCGCCGCCGAAGTCTTCCGGCACGACCTGTTCGGCCACCAGCTCGGACTTGACGCGCTCGATGTTCGCCTCGGGCTTGTCCATCTTGTTCATCGCGACCACGATCGGCACGCCGGCCGCCTTCGCGTGGGCGATGGCTTCCTTGGTCTGCGGCATCACGCCGTCGTCGGCGGCCACGACCAGGATCACGATGTCGGTCGCTTTCGCGCCGCGTGCACGCATGGCGGTGAACGCCGCGTGGCCCGGGGTGTCGAGGAAGGTGATCATGCCGCGCGGCGTGTCGACGTGGTACGCGCCGATGTGCTGCGTGATGCCACCCGCTTCACCGGCCGCCACCCTAGACGTGCGGATGTAGTCGAGCAGCGAGGTCTTGCCGTGGTCGACGTGGCCCATCACGGTCACGACCGGCGCACGCGGCAGCGACTCGTGCTGCGCGTCGGCTTCGGTGTTGTCTTCTTCGAGGAAAGCGTCCGGGTCGTCGAGCTTGGCGGCGAACGCCTTGTGGCCCATTTCTTCCACCAGGATCATGGCGGTTTCCTGGTCCAGCTGCTGGTTGATCGTGACCATCTGGCCGAGCTTCATCAACTGCTTGATGACCTCTGAGGCCTTGACCGACATCTTGTGCGCCAGGTCGGCCACGCTGATGGTCTCAGGCACGTGCACTTCCTGCACCTGCGCTTCGGCCGGTGCGACGAACGACGACGGCGCGCCGTCGTTGCGGTCGCCGCGGCGGCCGGTGCGCGGTGCGCGCCAGCCCGGGCGGCCCGCGCCTGCCGGCGCACGCGCACCGGGCTTGAGCGCGCTGCGCTTCTTGGCGTCGTCGGCCCAGCTCGACGAGAGCTTTTCCGACTTGACGGCCTTCTTGTCGCCCGGCTTCGCCACGGCGGTGGTCGTGGCCGCGCCCGGGGCGCCGACCTTCTTGTGGATCGTGCCCTTGATCTCGACCGCAGGCTTCACCTCTTCAGGCGGCTTGGCGACCAACACCTTCTTCGGCGCGTTCATCATCACGCGGATCGCAGCAGCTTCGTCTTCGGCGGCCTTGCGGCGCTTGGCGAGGTCGGTGGCGCGCTGCTTCTCCTCGTCGACGACGTCGGCAGCCTTGATCACACGCAATGCGGGCTTGACCGGCTCGACCACGGCGGGCGCAGCGGCGACCACCGGCGCAGCAGCCGGCTTGGCGTCACCTGCCTTGCCCGGTGCCTTGGCGGCGGCCGCGCTCGCAAGCGCTGCGGCGGCGGCTTCGGCTGCCTGCTTCTCGGCGGCTTCACGGGCGCGCACTTCGGCGGCTTCGCGGTCGCGCACTTCCTGCTCTTCGCGCAGGCGGCGCTTCTCGGCCAGGTCTTCTTCCTGGCGGCGCAGCAGCTCGGCCTGGGCCTGGGCTTCGAGTTCACGGCGACCCAACTCGGCATCGTCGATCACCGGTTCGCTCGGCTCATCGGCGGCGGGCGCGTCGTCGCGCTTGATGAAGGTGCGTTTCTTGCGCACTTCCACCTGGATCGTGCGCGCCTTGCCGCTTGAATCGGCCTGCTTGATCTCGCTGGTGGACTTGCGTGTCAGCGTGATCTTCTTGCGCTCGGCGCCGGCCGAGGTGCCGTGGGTCGAGCGCAGGTGGTCGAGCAGCCGCTCCTTGTCGGACTCGGTCAGCGCATCGTCGGTCGACGCCTTGCTGACGCCGGCCGACTGCAGCTGCTCGAGCAGTGCCGCGGCAGAGCGGTTGAGCTCGGCGGCGAGTTGGGCGACGGTTGTCGATGCCATTGATTGAATCCTTGCTTGGTCTGACTTCGTAGGGTGCGTGCGGCTGCGTTCGGGTGCTCGCGCGGCCGTCAGGTCGTGAACCAGTGTTCACGCGCCTTCATGATCAAGGCCTTGGCCTGCTCATCGTCGACCGCGGTCATCTCGACCAGTTCGTCGACCGCCAGGTCGGCCAGGTCGTCGCGGGTGTGGATGCCACCGGCGCCGAGCTTGGCGATCAGTTCGGGCGTCAGGCCGTCGAGGTCGCGCAGGTCTTGCGAAACGTCTTCCACGCCTTCTTCCTTGGCGAGCTCCATCGTCAGCAGCGCGTCTTTCGCGCGGGTGCGCAGCTCGTTCACGGTGTCTTCGTCGAAGCTCTCGATCTCGAGCATTTCCTGCATCGGCACGTAGGCCACTTCTTCGAGGCTGGCGAAGCCTTCGTTGATCAGGATGTCGGCCACTTCGGCGTCGACGTCGAGCTTCTCGATGAACAGCTTGCGCACGCTGTCGGACTCGGTTGCCTGCTTCGAAGCAGATTCTTCGGCCGTCATGATGTTGATGCGCCAGCCGGTCATCTCGGAGGCCAGGCGCACATTCTGGCCGCCGCGGCCGATCGCGATCGCGAGGTTTTCTTCGTCGACCACCACGTCCATCGCATGGCGCTCTTCGTCGACCACGATCGACTGCACGTTGGCCGGCGCGAGCGCGCCGATCACGAACTGCGCCGGGTCTTCAGACCACAGCACGATGTCGACCCGCTCGCCGGCGAGTTCGTTGGTGACGGCGTTGACACGCGAGCCGCGCACGCCGACGCAGGTGCCGATCGGGTCGACCCGCTTGTCGTGCGAGACCACGGCGATCTTGGCGCGCGAGCCGGCGTCACGGGCGCACGACTTGATCTCGAGCAGGCCTTGTTCGATCTCGGGCACTTCCTGCGCGAACAGTTCGATCATGAAACCCGGCGCGCTGCGGCTCAGCAGGATCTGCGGGCCGCGCAGGGTCGGGTCGACCTCGGCAATGTAGGCCCGCACCCGGTCGCCGGAGCGCAGGTTTTCCTTGGGGATCATTTCGCTGCGGCGCAGGCGGCCTTCGATGCGGCCCTGCTCGACGATCACGTCGCCCTTGTCGAGGCGCTTGACGGTGCCGACGAAGATCTTCTCGCCACGCGAGAGAAAGTCGGTCAGCAGCTGTTCGCGCTCGGCGTCGCGGATCTTCTGCAGGATCACCTGCTTGGCGGCTTGCGCGCCGATGCGGCCGATCGAGACCGACTCGACCGACTCTTCGATGTAGTCGTCGACCTCGATATCGGGAATCTGCTCCAGCGCTTCGAAGTGCAGGATTTCCGAGTCGGGCAATTGCAGGCCGGCTTCGTTCGGCACCACGTGCCAGCGGCGGAAGGTTTCGTATTCGCCGCTGTCGCGGTCGATCGACACACGCATGTCGACCTCGCCGCCGTGCAGCTTCTTCGAGGCCGACGCGAGCGCCGCTTCGACGGCAGCGAACACCACTTCGAGATCGACGCTCTTCTCACGCGAGATCGCGTCCACAAAATCAAGCAAATCGCGGTTCATTGAATACGGCCTCCGTCAACCTCGTCAATCGAGTGCTTTGCCGCGGTCGGCGCGGTCTTCAAGGGCGTTTCATCCTGCGCGGAGAAACGGCGACCCTTGAAATCCACCACCGGCACCAGGCGTGCCTCTCGAACTTCTTCAATCGAAAAATCCAGCGCCAGATCGCTCTCGCCTTCCGGCTTGGCGGCGCTCGCGCTTTTGTCCACGCTCTTGTCAATCTTCTTGCCCGGCTTCTTCACCCGGTTCACCAGCACCAGCCGCCAGCCTTCGCCCAGCGCCTGCAGCTCGCCGCTGAACTTCTTGCGGCCCTTGAACGGCTCTTTCAGCGTCAGCTCGACCTGCTCGCCGGCGAAGCGCGCGTAGTCGGCCGCCTTCTTGAGCGGGCGGTCGAGCCCCGGCGAAGAGACTTCGAGCCGCTCGTAAGCGCAGCCTTCGACTTCGAGCACGTACTGCAACTGGCGGGTGACCTTCTCGCAGTCGTCCACGGTGATGAACTGCCCTGCGGCCGATTCGGCCGACTCGGGCAAGTGGTCGATGAAGACGCGCAACAGGCCACCGGCGCTTTTTTCAGCGTCGACCAGGTCGTAACCCAAGCCCGTCACAGTGCGTTCAACCGCACTTTGCCAATTCATCAAAAGTCGTGTCCTGTCCAGCAAGCCAGTTAAAAACGATCGAACAAAAAAAATGGGCTGGATGAATCCGCCCACATGGTCAAGCGAACTGCTTCAAGCAACACGGCCGAGGCGCATTTCAGGTGCGACCCAACCGCGTCAAGCAGCTTTCCAGCAAAACCGGGATTGTACTCCGGCGTTACACCTCGGGCAAGCGCCGTGCCTGCGCGGCGTGCGTGGGGCAGCTTTGCTGCATGCCAAAATCCGCCGCGAATCAAACTGACGGAGACACCATGGGATTCCTCGCTGGAAAGCGCCTGTTGATCACGGGCGTGCTGTCCAACCGCTCGATCGCCTATGGCATCGCCCGCGCCTGCCACCGTGAGGGCGCCGAGCTGGCCTTCAGTTACCAGGGGGAGCGTTTCAAGGAACGTGTTTCAGAATTCGCCGCCGAGTTCGGCTCGACCCTCGTGTACGACTGCGACGTGGCGAGCGACGCCCAGATCGACGCCATGTTCGCCCGGCTCGCCGAGGCGTGGCCCGAGTTCGACGGCTTCGTGCACTCGATCGGCTACGCCCCGAAAGACGCGATCACCGGCGATTTTCTCGAAGGCTTGTCGCGCGAGTCGTTCCAGATCGCGCACGACATCTCCAGCTACAGCTTCCCGGCCATGGCCAAGGCGGCGGCGCCACGCCTGCGCAAAGGCGCCGCGCTGCTGACGCTGACCTATCTGGGCGCCCTGCGCACCGTGCCCAACTACAACACCATGGGCCTGGCCAAGGCCTCGCTCGAAGCCAGCGTGCGTTACCTGGCCGCCAGCCTTGGCCCGAAGGGCGTGCGCGTGAACGGCATCTCGGCCGGGCCGATCAAGACGCTCGCCGCCTCGGGCATCAAGGGTTTCGGCCAGATCCTCGGCGTGGTCGAGGCCAACTCGCCGATGCGCCGCAACGTGACGATCGACGAGGTCGGCAACGTGGCTGCCTTCCTGCTCTCGGACCTGGCTTCGGGCATGACGGCCGAGATCAGCTACGTCGACGCCGGCTTCAGCCAGGTGATGAGCGGCATCTCGGCCTGAACCCGGCGCAACGCTCAGTCGTTGCGCACGCAGTCCACGAAGTAGCCCGTCATGCCGGCGTCGCCGTCGGCTTCGACGAGGCCGTGCACGTCGGTGTCGAAGCCCGGGAACGCGGCGTTGAACTCGCGCGTGAACTTCAGGTAGTCGACTATTCTCTTGTTGAAGCGCTCGCCGGGAATCAGCAGCGGAATGCCCGGCGGGTACGGTGTCAACAGCGAGGTGGTGATGCGGCCTTCGAGCTCGTCGATCGGCACGCGCTCGGTCTTGCGGTGCGCGATGTACGCGTAGGCGTCGCTCGGTTTCATCGCCGGCTGCAGGTCCGACAGGTACATCTCGGTCGTCAGCCGTGCGATGTCGCCCTTGGCGTACATCTCGTGGATGGCCTGGCTCAGGTCGCGCAGCCCCATGCGCTCGTAGCGCGGGTGCGCGGCGCAGAACTCGGGCAGGATGCGCCACAGCGGCTGGTTGCGGTCGTAGTCGTCCTTGAACTGCTGCAGCGCGGTGAGCAGCGTGTTCCAGCGGCCCTTGGTGATGCCGATCGTGAACATGATGAAGAACGAGTACAGCCCCGTCTTCTCGACGATCACGCCGTGCTCGGCCAGGAACTTGGTGACGATCGAAGCCGGAATGCCGGTCGTGGCGAACTTGCCCGACATGTCCAGGCCCGGCGTGATGATCGTGCTCTTGATCGGGTCGAGCAGGTTGAAACCTTCGGCCAGGTCGCCGAAGCCGTGCCACTTCTCGCCCGCCTTCAGCACCCAGTCGTCGCTGCGGCCGATGCCTTCCTTCGCGATCTTGTCGGGGCCCCAGACCTTGAACCACCAGTCTTTCTTGCCGTAGTCTTTCTCGACCTTGCGCATCGCGCGCCGGAAGTCCATCGCTTCGGCGATGCTCTCTTCCACCAGCGCCGGGCCGCCTGGCGCTTCCATCATCGCGGCGGCCACGTCGCAGCTGGCGATGATCGCGTACTGCGGGCTCGTCGAGCTGTGCATCAGGTAGGCCTCGTTGAAGAGGTGGCGGTCGAGCTTGCGGTCCTGCGAGTCCTGCACCAGCACCTGCGAGGCCTGGCTGATGCCGGCGAGCAGCTTGTGCGTGGACTGCGTGGCGAACACGAGCTGGTCCTTCGGGCGCTTGCGGTTCTTGCCCATCGCGTGGAACGTGCCGTAGAACTTGTGGAAGGCGGCGTGCGGCAGCCACGCTTCGTCGAAGTGCAGCGTGTCGATGTAGCCGTCGAGCGAATGTTTGATCGTCTCGGTGTTGTAGAGCACGCCGTCGTAGGTGCTCTGCGTCAGCGTCAGGATGCGCGGTTTGACCGTCTTCGCGTCCACGTCTTTCAGCAACGGGTTGGCGGCGATCTTCTTCTTGATCGCGGCCGGCGAGAACTCGCTCTGCGGGATCGGCCCGATGATGCCGTAGTGATTGCGCGTCGGCCGCAAAAATACCGGCACCGCGCCGGTCATGATGATCGCGTGCAGGATCGACTTGTGGCAGTTGCGGTCGACCACCACCACGTCGCCGGGCGCCACCGCGTGGTGCCAGACCATCTTGTTGCTGGTGCTGGTGCCGTTGGTCACGAAGAAGCAGTGGTCGGCGTTGAAGATGCGCGCCGCGTTGCGCTCGCTCTCGTAGATCGGGCCGGTGTGGTCGAGCAGCTGGCCGAGCTCGTCGACCGAGTTGCACACGTCGGCGCGCAACATGTTCTCGCCGAAGAACTGGTGGAACATGCGACCGACCGGGCTCTTCAGGAAGGCCACGCCACCCGAGTGGCCCGGGCAGTGCCACGAGTACGAGCCGTCTTGCGCGTAATCGACCAGCGCCTTGAAGAACGGCGGCGCCAGGCCGTCCATGTAACTCTTGGCCTCGCGGATGATGTGGCGCGCCACGAACTCCGGCGTGTCCTCGAACATGTGGATGAAACCGTGCAGCTCGCGCAGGATGTCGTTCGGCAAATGCTGCGAGGTGCGTGTTTCGCCGTAGAGGTAGATCGGCACTTCTGAATTCTTGAAGCGCACTTCTTCGATGAACTTGCGCAGGTTCAGGACCGCCGGGTCGAGCTCGGGGCCGGCCGTGAACTCTTCGTCGTCGATCGACAGGATGAACGCGCTGGCGCGGCTTTGCTGCTGCGCGAACTGGCTCAGGTCGCCGTAGGTCGTGGCGCCCAGCACCTCGAAGCCCTCTTTTTCGATCGCCCCGGCCAGCGCACGAATGCCCAGGCCCGAGGTGTTTTCGGAG
>Ga0209883_1000047_pt1 | contig 33254 bp, 30 predicted proteins | sample GWRWT4_21May14_FD_187196 | JGI IMG/M metagenome (GOLD analysis project Ga0209883, IMG submission 187196) | Sand microcosm microbial communities from a hyporheic zone in Columbia River, Washington, USA - GW-RW T4_21-May-14 (SPAdes) (version 2) | ecosystem: Engineered > Artificial ecosystem > Sand...
ATTCAGTCGACGGCCACGTCGATCAATACCGGGTCGTTCGATGCCAACGCACGCTCGAGCGCGCCGGCCAGCGCCGTGCCTTCGGTCACGCGCTGCCCGCGAATGCCATGGCCGGCGGCCAGCGCCACGAAGTCGAGGTCGGGCAGTTCGGTACCGGGCAGCGCGGCGCCAGGGGCGAAGCCGAAGACCGGCGCGAAGTGGTGCAGCGCGGCGTACTGGCGGTTGTTGACGATCACGAAGGTGATCGGCAGCTTGAACTGCGCCGCGGTCCACAGCGCCTGGATCGCGTACATCGCCGAGCCGTCACCGATCAGCGCGATCACCTTGGCGTCGGGCCGCGCCAGCGCCACGCCCACGGCCGCGGGCAGGCTGTGGCCGAGGCCACCGCTGCACATCGTGAGGAAGCTGCCCGGCTCGAAAAAGGGCAGGTGCTGATGCATGACCGGCCGCGCGCTCGGCGCTTCTTCGACCACGACGCTGCTGCGCGTGCGCGCGCGCGCCAGCGTCTGCATCAGATACGCGGTGCTGATGCGCGTACCGGCCGCCGGCACGGCGATGGCGGGCGCCGCTTCACGCGGCTGGGGCGGCGTGCGCAGCGGCGGCGCCGGGCGGGCGAGCAGGTCGAGCAGCGCCAGGCGAACGCTGCTGAACACGGCCGTGCCCAGCGGCGCCCAGGCGGCGGCCTGCGGGTCGTCGGTGATCTGCACGAGCACCGCGCCGGCCGGCGCATGCGGGCCTTCGCCCTGCACGTGGTAGGTGAAGGCCGGCGCACCGAGCGCCAGGATCAGGTCGTGGCCGCCGAGCAGTTGCACGATGCGCTCGCGCGTCGCGGGCAGGAAACCGGCGAACAGGCGGTGGTCTTCGGGGAAGCTGCAGCGGCCGCTCATCGGCGCCACGAACACGCGCGCGTTGTGGCGCTCGGCCAGTTGCACCGCCTCGGCGAACGCGCCGTCGCGGTCGACCGCCGCGCCGACGACGATGGCCGGGCGCTCGGCCGCGTCGAGCGCCGCGCCGATCTCGGCCAGCAACGCCGGCTCGGGCCGCAGCAGCGTGCTCATGCGGCGCGGCGCCACCGGCTCGGTCAGCACCGCCCAGTCGTCGGCGGGCACACTCACGAGCACCGGGCCCCGCGGCGGCGTCATCGCCACGTGGTAGGCGCGGGCGATGGCCAGCGGCACGTCTTCGGCACGCGCCGGCTCCACGCTCCATTTCACGTAGGGCTTGGGCAGCTCGGTCGCCTGCGCGCTGTGCAGGAAGGGGTCGAAAGGCAGGATGGAGCGCGCCTGCTGGCCGGCGGTGATGACCATCGGCGTGCGGTTCTTGAAGGCGGTGAAGATGTTGCCCATGGCGTGGCCGACACCGGCCGCGCTGTGCAGGTTGACGAAGCTGGCGTTGCCGCTGGCCTGCGCAAAACCGTCGGCCATGCCGACGACCACGCTTTCCTGCAGGCCGAGCACATAGCGGAAGTCGGCCGGCCAGCCGAGGAACAGGCCCAGCTCGGTCGACCCCGGGTTGCCGAACACCGTGGTCATGCGGTGCGCGCGCATCAAGCCCCAGGTGGCTTCCCGAACGGTGCAGAGGGGGCTGGGCATGGGCGTGGGCATGGTGGGCAAAGCAGCCAAGTGTCCGGCGTTCCGATACCCCTGGCAATACAATGAGCCAACTAAGCACTATGCGCAGAACGAATACCGCAGGCGGCCCCGTGCCGCTCGACCTGAACCTGCTGCGGCTCTTCGACGCGGTGTACCGCACGCGCAGCGTGAGTCGGGCCGCGTTGGCGCTGAACCTCTCGCAGCCGGCCGCGAGCCAGGGCCTCACCCGCCTGCGGCTGCAGTTGCGCGACGCACTCTTCGTGCGCGCCGGCGGTGGCGTGCGGCCCACGCCGCGCGCCGAACGCCTCGCCGCCGCCGTGCAGCAGGCGCTGCGCACGCTCGAAGACGCGCTCAACGAACGCGAGGCCTTCGACCCCGCCCGTGCCGCGATGACGCTGCGGCTGCATCTGTCCGACATCGGCGAGGCGCGTTTCCTGCCCGAGCTGCTGGCCACCCTGCACCAGCGCGCGCCGAACACGCGGGTGCAGAGCATGCCGCTGCCGCACGACCAGATCGCCTCGGCGCTCGACGGCACATTGCTCGACTTCGCGATCGGCTACCTGCCCAGCGTGCAAGGCACGCAGAAGATCGAGCTGCTGCGCGACCGCTATGCCGTGCTGCTGCGCGAAGGCCACCCGCTGCTGCGCCGCCAGGGCCGCGGCACGCGCCTGGCGGACCTGAAGACGCTCGAGGTCGTGGCCGTGCGTTCGCATGCCGAGACGCTGCGCATCGTGCAGCTGCTCGGGCTGACGCAGCGGCTCGTGTCGGCGCACTTTCTCGCGCTGCCGGCGATCGTGCGCCACACCGACCTCGGCGTCGTGATGCCACGCACCATCGCGCAGGGTTTTGCGGCCGCGGGTGGCTTCGCGATCGTCGACGCCGGGCTGCCGAAGAGCGACTTCACGGTCAGCCTGCACTGGAGCGAGCGCCTGGAGAACGACCCCGCGCACCGCTGGATGCGCATGCTGCTGCTGGAACTGTTTCGCAGCCGGTCCGCGGCAAGCGGGTGATCAGACACCGCGCAATGCGCCTCTCTCAAGCCTTCGCCACCGCCAGCCAGCGGTCGAGCTGCGCCCGGTCGGCCAGCAGATCCACGCTCGGCGCCGCGTGCACCACGGCGCCGCGATCCAGCACCACCGCGTTGTGCGTGATCGGCAGGATCATCCGCGGGTTCTGCTCGACGATGATCGCGCTCATGCCCTCGTCGCGCACCACGCGGGCGATTGAGCGCAGCAGTTCTTCCACGATGATCGGCGCCAGGCCTTCGAGCGGTTCGTCGAGCAGCAGCAGCTTCGGGTTCAGCACCAGCGCGCGCGCCACCGCGAGCATCTGCTGTTCGCCACCCGAGAGCTGGTTGCCCATGTTGGATTGGCGTTCCGCGAGGCGCGGGAACATCTCGTAGGCACGCTTCACCGTCCAAGGCCCCGGGCGCGCGACGGCGCTGAGGTTCTCGTCGACCGTCAGCGACTTGAAGATGTTGCGCTCCTGCGGCACCCAGCCGATGCCGGCGGCGGCGCGTTGGTGCGAGGGCAAGGCCGTGATGTCCTGCCCTGCGAGCGTGATCTTGCCCGCGTGGTGGCGCGTCACGCCGACCAGCGTGTTCAGCAGCGTGGTCTTGCCGGTGCCGTTGCGGCCGAGTAGCGCGAGCGACTGGCCCTGTTCGAGCGCCAGGCTCACGCCCTGCACGACCACCGCTTCGCCGTAGCCCGAGCGCAGCCCGTCGACCTTCAGCAATTCAGCCATGGGCACCCTCGCCTTCGCCGAGGTAGACCGCCTTCACGCGCGGATCGTTCGAGATGCTCTGCACGTCGCCTTCGGCGAACAGCGCGCCGTTGACGAGCACGGTCACGCGCTTCGCGAAGTTGAAGACCAGGTCCATGTCGTGCTCGATCAGCAGCACGGTCACGTCGGCCGGCAGCGCATTGATGATGTCGAAGATCTCCTGGCGCTCGCCTTCGGGCACACCGGCCACCGGCTCGTCGAGCAGCAGCACGCGCGGTTCGCAGGCGAGCGCGGTGGCGATCTCGAGCAGGCGGCGCTTGCCGTAGGCGAGCAGCTTGACCTTCTGGTCCATCACGTCGTCGAGATGGAATTGCGCCAGCAGTCTTTCGCAGGCCTGCACCACGCGCGCATCGCTGCCGAGCGGGCGCCACCATTGCGCGCTCAAACCCAGGTGCGCCGACACCGCGAGCGCCAGCGACTGCAGCGGCGTGAGCTCGCTGAACAGCTGGTTGATCTGGAAGGTGCGCACGATGCCACGCCGCACCCGCTCGTGCGGCGCGAGCCGGGTGATGTCTTGCCCGTCGAGCCAGATCGTGCCCGAGGTCGGCTCGGCCACGCCGGTCAGCAGGTTGATCAGCGTCGTCTTGCCGGCGCCGTTCGGGCCGATCAGCGCCTGGCGTGCGCCGCGCTCGACCCGGATCGACACGTCGTTGGTCGGCGTGATGCCGCCGTAGCGCTTGACCAGCGAGCGGGTTTCGAGAACGACCGTCATGACGCCTCCGCGCCCGAGCGCCGGGCCGCCCCAAGCCGGGCGCGACCCCCTCGGGGGGTCGATCGGCGTACCCGACGATCGAGGGGCATCATTTCTTTCCCCACGAGCGCGGGCTCAGCAGCTTGTCGCGGCCGACGAGCACCAGCACGACGAGGAACAGGCCGAGCCAGAAGTTCCAGTACTGCGGCGTCCAGGCCGAGATCAGATCGTGCAGCAGCTTGAAGACGATGGCACCGAAGATGCCGCCGTAGAGGTAGCCGGTGCCGCCGATCACGAGCACCAGCAGCACGTCGGCGCTGCGGTGGAAGTCGAACACGTCGAGCGACGCGAAGCCGCTGGTCTGGGCGAGCAAGGCGCCGGCCGCGCCGGCGATCGCGGCCGCCACGGTGTAGACCGCGATCAGGCGCAGGTTGACCGACAGGCCGATGCTGGCCGCGCGCAGCCGGTTGTCGCGCAGCGCCTGCAGCGAGTAGCCGAACGGCGAGTGCACGAGCTTGCGCGCGATGAGCAGGCAGATCACCAGCAGGAAGAGTGTGTAGGCATAGGCGGTGCGACCGACCAGGTCGAACTCGAAAGCGCCGAAGGGCGTGAGCAGCGGGCCCATCACCACGCCCTGCAGGCCGTCGGCACCGCCGGTCAGCCAGTCGAGCTTGTTCGCCAGTTCGTACAGGATCAACGCGACACCGAGCGTGACCATCAGCCGCGTGAGATCGGAGCCGCGCAGGATCAGCAGGCTGCAGACCGCGCCGAGCGCGGCGGCCGTGGAGATGGCCACCGCCATGCCGACCCACGGGTCGGGCATCACGAGCTTGGCGAACAGCGCGGCGGCGTAGGAGCCGATACCGAAGAAGGCGGCGTGGCCGAGCGAGACGACGCCGGCGTAACCGAGGATCAGGTCGAGCGACATCGCGAACAGCGCGACGATCGCGATCTCGTTGAGCAGCAGCGCGTGCGTGGGCAACAGGAACCACGACAGCAGCAGCGCGCCGATGAGCGCGAACTCCCACCAGCGCCAGGCCGCGTGCCCGCGCAGGCTGGAAGCGACGCTCACTTAGCCCCCCCGGCGCGCGCGAACAGGCCTTGCGGGCGCAGCATCAGGATCACGATCATCAGCGTGTAGACGATGAACGCGCCGAGCTTGGGCACGTAATACTTGCCGGCCACGTCGGCAATGCCGAGCAGCAGCGCGGCAAGCAGCGGGCCGGTGATGGTGGTGGTGCCACCGACCGCGCAGACGATCAGGAAATAGATCATGAACTTGAGCGGGAACTCGGGCGACAGGCCCAGCACTTCGGCGCCGAGCGCGCCGCCCAGGCCGGCCAGGCCGGAACCCATGGCGAAGGTGAAGAGGAAGATGCGGTTGACGTTCAGGCCCAGCCCGCCGGCCACGCGCGGGTCGTCGACCGACGCGCGCAACTGGCTGCCGAAGCGGGTGCGTGACAGCACCCACTGCAAGGCCAGCGTCAGCGCGGCGCACACCACGATGATGAACAGCCGGTACTTGCCGATGCCGACCCACTCGATGTCGAAGCGCCCCTTCAGCCACTCGGGCAACTGGATGTTCTGCTGCGTGGGGCCGACGACGTAGTCGACGGCCGCGACCGCCATGAACACCAGGCCGATCGAGAACAGCACCTGGTCGAGGTGCGGCTTGTTGTACATGCGCCGGTACAGCGTGGGCTCGAGCACCGCGCCGAGCAGCGCCGAGCCCAGGAAGGCGATCGGCAGGCACACGAGAAAAGGCACGCCGAGCCGGTTCATCAGCAGCACGGTGATGTAACCACCCGCCATCGCGAACGCGCCGTGCGCGAGGTTGATGAAGTTCATCAAGCCCAGCGTCACGGCCAGACCGACGGCGAGCACAAACAGCAGCATGCCGTAGGCGATGCCGTCGAAGAGAAGGGTCAGCATTGGGGCGGATCAGGCTCGACGGCAAATCAGCGAAAGATCACTTCAGCTTGCCCGGGTCCTTCACGCCCTTGATCACGTCGAACTCGACGTTGTACAGGCCGTTGCCCATCGCCGGCACCCGCTCGACCTTGCGGATGTACACGTCCTGCACGATGTCGCGGGTCTGGCCGTCGATCAATACCGGGCCGCGCGGGCTCTCGAAGATCTGGCCCTTCATCGCGGCCAGCAGCGCGTCGCCGCCGGCGCCCTTGCTCGCTTCGAGCGCCTTGTAGATCACGCGCATGCCGTCGTAGCCGCCGACCGCCATGAAGTTGGGGCGGAACTTGTTCGCCGCCTGAAAGGCGTCGACGAACTTCTTGTTGGTGGGCGACGGGTGCGCCGCCGAGTAGTGGTGCGAGTTGACGACACCCAGGGCCACATCGCCCATGTCGTTCAGCTGGTCGTCGTCGGTCACGTCGCCGGTGGCGATCAGCTTCACGCCGCTCTTGTCGAGGCCACGCTCGGCGAACTGCTTCATGAAGGCCGCGCCCTGGCCCGAGGGCAGGAACACGAACAGCGCGTCGGGCTTGGCGTCGAGCACCTTCTGCAGCACCGGCGCGAAATCGGGCGCGCGCAGCGGGGTGCGCAGCTTGTCGAGGATCTGGCCTCCGTTCAGGCGGAACTGGCTGTCGAAGAACTTCTCGGCGTCGAAGCCCGGGCCGTAGTCGGCGACCAGGGTCACGGCCTTCTTGATCTTGTTCTTCGTGGCCCAGTCGGCCAGCGGGGTCGTGACCTGCGGCAGCGTGAAGCTGGTGCGCACGATGTAGGGCGAAGCTTCGGTGATGCTGCTCGTGGCGGCCGCCATCACGACCAGCGGCGTCTTGCTCTGCGTGGCCAGCGGCGCGGTGGCCAGCGCGGTGGGCGTGATGCCGAAACCGGCGATCACCGCGACCTTGTCGTTGACGATCAGCTCCTGGGCGAGGCGCTTGGTGGTGTCGGGCACCGCGGCGTCGTCTTTCAGAATGATCTCGACTTTGCGGCCGGCGATCTTGTCGCCGTTCTGCGCGACCCAGAGCTTGACCGCGGCGTCGATCTGGCGCCCGGTCGAGGCCTGCTGCCCGGTCATCGGCAGGATCAGGCCGATCTTGATCGGGCCGGTGTCGGCGGCACCCGCGGTGGCACCGCAGGCTGCGGCGACGAGGCCGAGCGAGAGCTTCAGGAGTTGGCGTTTGGTGGTCATGGTGTCTCCGTTTTTCTGGGCTGAATGCGAGATGAGAGCGAGCGTAAATGTAGCGAACGTGTTGAGGCAGTGGCGCGCGAAAAGTCAATCGGGTCGCCAGGCGGAGTCGAGCACCAGACCCCCGCCGCTGACCCGCGACACGCAGGCGCACAGGCGCTGGTTGGCCGCCTTCTCGTGCGCGCTGAAGAACACGTCGCGGTGGTCTATGGTGCCGTGCGCCGAGACGATGTCCATCGCGCACAACCCGCATTCACCGCGTTTGCAATCGAACAGGGTGTCGATACCGGCGTCGTTCAGCACGTCGAGCAGGGTGCGGTCGGCCGGCACCTGCAGCTCCACGCCGTGGCGCGGCAGCTTGACCCAGAACGCTTCGTTGGCCTGGCCGCCGCTGTTGCCGAAGGTCTCGAAGCGCAGGTTGGCGGCCGGTCGTGGCGTCTGCGCCCAGGCGTCGCGCACCGCGTCGAGCATCGGCAGCGGGCCGCACATCAGCAGCAGCGCTTGCGGCTGCAGCAAGGCGATCTGCGCAGCGATGTCCATCCGCTCACCGCTGTCGTCGGTGAAGGTCTGCAGGCGGTCGCCGAGTGTGCTGCGCAACACGTCGGCGAAGACCAGTTCGTCGGCGCTGCGCGCGGCGTAGCACATGCGCACGTCGGCACCGCGCGCGGCGAGCATCTGCGCCATGCCGACGATCGGCGTGATGCCGATGCCACCCGCCACGAGCAAGTACTGCTTCGCCGTCAGCGGCAACTCGAAGTGGTTGTTCGGCGCGCCGACCCGCAGCTCGGCACCGGTCTCCAGCGACCACAGGTGGCGCGAGCCGCCGCGGCCAGGATCGGCGCGCTTCACGGCGATGCGGTAGACGTCGGCCGCGGCTGCTTCGTGCGGCAGGCCGACGAGCGAATAGGACCGTGTCTCGGGCCGGCCGTCGATCGATACCTGCACGTTGAGGTGGCTGCCGACCGTCCACGGCAACACGCCGCCTTCGGGGCGCAATTCGAACTCGCGCACGGTGGCGCTCAGGTCGCGATGCTGGCGGACGGTGGCCGGGTGCCACTGGATCGCGTTGCGCATGGGCAGCCCTTTAACGAACCGAACGGCGCCGGATCAGGCTCGCACCCGGCACCAGCTGCAGCGACTGGTGGCTGCGCAGCGCCTGCTGCAGGTTGCGCCGGGCGATGCGTGCGTGTTCGCGCATCAGCGCTTCGGCGCGCGCACCTTCACGCTGCACGATCGCCTCGATCACCATGCGGTGCTGCTCCTGCGCCACCACCAGCACATCGCGGGCGTGCGGGCCGACCGACTGCGCCATCACGAAACCGTTGGGCGACGCGAACGGCAGTGCCTTGGTCTTCTCCAGTTGGCGCGAGACGAGCTCGCTGCCCGCCATCTCGGAAAGCAGCGCGTGGAAGCGTGCGTTCTGCTCCACGTAGACGCTGAAGGTCTCGTCGCTCAGCTCGGCCGAGGCCAGCGCGTCGTCGATGCGGTCGAGGCACTCGCGCGCTTCGGTGACGAGCACCGGGCTCACGCCGCGCTCGGCCGCGAGCCGCGCCGCCAGGCCTTCCATCGTGCCGCGCAGTTCGATCGCGTCATGGATGTCGGCTTCGGAAAAGTCCTTCACCGCATAACCACCCGAGGGCAATGCGTCGAGCAGCCCTTCTTCGGCGAGCTTCACGAGCGCCAGCCGCACCGGCGTGCGCGACACCTTCAGCCGCTCCACCAGCCACAGCTCGGCGATGCGTGCGCCGGCCTTCAGCTCGCCGCCGAGGATCAGCTCGCGCAAGGCGAGCTGGGCCTTGACGGTCTGCGACGTGGCTTGCGGCGCTTCGGTTTCCACCACGCTCGATGCCGTTCTTTCGACCGCCGCCATCACGCCACCGACCGCAGCGGAATCACGCGCGGCCCGGGTTTGGCCTCAAGCGCGATCATCTTGTCGATCAAGCGCCGCATCCACATCGAACCGGCGTCGATGTTGAGGTTGTAGAAGCTGTAGCCGGGGTGCTCGTCGATCGCCTGCTGCTGCGCTTCGAGAATCAGCTCGTCTTCGCGGAAGATGCTGGCCACACCTTCGCGCAGCTCGTGCGTGAGGCGCTGGTCGTGCAGCGCGTAGTTGCGCGCGAAGGCCCAGAAGTACAGGCAGCTCTTGTCGGTCTCGGGCGTGATCGTGTTGAGCACGTAACCGTTCACGCCCTTGCTGCGGTCACCGGCCGGTGCACCGGTGCCGGCCTGCGCCACGCCCACGTCGATGTTGATCGTGGCCGGCGCCTGGAACTTGATGATCTGCCAGCGGTCGACCGGGCCTTCGTAGCCGATGCCATGGCGGATCTGCTTGGCCCAGAACGGCGGTGGATCGATGCCTTCCATCCAGCGCGTGACGGTCGCGGTCTTGTCGCCGTGGGTCGCGACGAAAGGCGCTTCGGCCACCGCCGCCTGGCCGATGCTGGAACCGTGCACGAAGGTCTCGTGCGTCAGGTCCATCAGGTTGTCGAGCACCAGGCGGTAGTCGCAGGCCACGCGGATCATCTTGCCGTCTCCCGCCCAGCCCGGGTCGTCGTTCCAGTGCAGGTCGGGCACGAGCGCCGGGTCGGCCAACGCCGCTTCGCCGGGCCAGACCCAGACGAAGCGGTGTTTTTCGACGACCGGATAACTGCGCACGCAAGCCGACGGGTTGATCGTTTCCTGCGAAGGCATGTGGGTGCAGCGGCCGTCGGCGTTGTAGACGAGGCCGTGGTAACCGCAGGTCACCTCGTCGCCGTTCAGGCGGCCTTTGGAGAGCGGCAACAGGCGGTGCCAGCAGGCGTCTTCCAGGATCGCCACCGTGCCGCCCTGCTTGCGGTACATCACCAGCTTCTGGTTGCAGACGGTGCGCGCGAGCAGCTCGTTCTTGAGTTCCACGTCGTAGGCGCAGGCATACCAGGCGTTCAGTGGGAAGCTGCTCATCGCGTCGATTCTGAATTCACGTTGTATACAGGTTTATAGTTTCTCCGACGAATCAAGGCTGGATAAGCGGGTAATCCCTGATCAATTCGTCCTGACTGGATTCATTGCGCACGGCGATGCAGTCCTATCATCACTCCAGAAACGGCCCGATCCGGCCGCCCATGCCCCCAAGGAGACCCTGATGAGCACCCGCGCCAGCGCCCCGTTCCGCGCCGACCACGTCGGCAGTTTTTTGCGCCCCAAGTTCCTGCTCGACGCGCGCGAGCAGCGCGCCAAGGGCGAGATCACGCCTGAACAACTGCGCGCGGTCGAGGACAAGGCGATCACCGAGATCGTGAAGTTCCAGGAAGACGTGGGCCTGCAGAGCGTGACCGACGGCGAGTTCCGCCGCACCTATTTCCACATCGACTTCCTGGAGCAGCTCGGCGGCGTGAAGACCGACATCCCGGTCACGATCGAGAAGCCCGACGGCACGCAGGAGCTGGCCCCGCCGGTGATGCGCGTGACGAACCAGGTGCGCCACGTGAAGGACATCCAGCGTGCCGACTTCGAGTACCTGAAGAGCCAGGTATCGGCCGGCCGCACGCCCAAGGTCACGATCCCGTCGCCGACGATGCTGCACTTCCGCGGCGGCCGTGCCGGCATCAGCAAGCAGCACTACCCCGAACTCGACCCGGCGTTCTACGACGACGTGGCCAAAGCCTACGGCGAAGAGCTGCAGTCGCTGGCCGACGCCGGCTGCACCTACGTGCAGATGGACGACACCAACATGGCCTACCTGTGCGACGAGAAGATGCGCGAAGCGGCGCGATCGCGTGGCGACGACCCGAACGAGTTGCCGCACCGCTACGCCGGCTTCATCAACAAGGTGGTCGCGCACAAGCCGAAGGGCATGACGCTGGCCATGCACCTGTGCCGCGGCAACTTCAAGAGCACGCACGCGGCGGCCGGCAACTACGAGCCGGTGGCCGAAGCGCTGCTCGCCGAGATGAACCTCGACGCCTACTTCCTCGAATACGACGACGACCGCTCGGGTGACTTCCGCCCGCTGCGTTACCTGCCCAAGGGCAAGATCGTCGTGCTCGGCCTCGTGACCACCAAGTTCGGCGAGATGGAAAGCAAGGACGCGCTGAAACGCCGCATCGACGAAGCTTCGAAGTACGCACCCTTGGAGCAGCTGTGCCTGTCACCGCAATGCGGTTTCAGCAGCACGGTGCACGGCAACAACATCGCGGTGCAGGCGCAGCGCGACAAGCTGCGGCTGGTGGTCGAGGTGGCGCAGGAGGTCTGGGGCTGAGCGCAGCGGGCAACCCGCCCCGCCGTCAGCCGGGGCATTGCTTTCGCGCCAATAATCAGCCCGACGACAAGCGACGGGAGGCACGATGCGGCTGGCAGACGGCATTCGAAAGCACGGCTTTCGCAAGTGGTACGAGCGTGAGCTGACCCAGAGCCACGTGCGCCTGTTCCTGCTGCTGCTGTGCACGATCGGCCTGCTGAGCAGCTTCGAGCTGTTCAGCGGCAAGGAGCCGCTGGCCGACCAGTTCGACAACATCGTCGCGCTGCTGCTGTGCGCCGGCATCGGCGTCTGGGCGCTGCGCCGCTACCTCTACCTGCTGATGCACGCCGAGGCGATCGCGAACCAGGCGGTCTGCCCGGCCTGTGAAAGTTACGGGCGCCTGCAACTCGTGCAAGACGACGAACGCAACGAGCGCGTGAAGGTCAAGTGCCGCGGCTGCGCGCACGAGTGGCACATCCAGGACAGCGGGGCCGACTGAGCCGCGTCAGAACTCGGGCCAGATCGTCTTGATCACCGCCGCGTCGTCCTGATCACCCAGGCCGGCGGCCACCGTGGCGCGAAAAACGCCCAGCGCTGCGTCGCCCAGCGGCGTGGCCATGCCGGCCGCGTCGGCCATCTGAACCGCCAGCCCCATGTCCTTGGTCAGGATCGCGGCGCGGGCGCGTGGTGAATAGTCGCCGGCCAATGCGCGTTTCAGCCGGTCGTGCCCGATCCATGACGCGCCGCTCGACGCGCTGATCACGTCGAACAGCATCTGCCGGTCCAGGCCCAGCCGCGCGCCGAGCGCCATCGCTTCGGCCGCGGCCACGAGGTTGATGCCGGCGAGCAGGTTGTTGACGAGCTTGACGCGCGCCCCGTCGCCGACCTTCACGCCGACGTGCACCAGCTTCGAGGCCATGTCGCGCAGCAGCACGTCGTGCGCGGCCGCGAGCGCGGGGTCGCAGGCCAGCATCATCGACAGGCTGCCGTCTTCGGCGCGCGCCGGGCCGCCCGAGATGGGTGCGTCGAGCAGGTCGATCCCCTGGCCCGCCAGGCGCGCGGCGAAACCTTCGGTGTCCTGCGCGGCGATGGTCGAGCAGATCATCACGACGAGCCGCGCCGCGCGCGCGGCCGGCGCGGCGTGCACCACGCCTCGCGGGCCGAACAGCAGCGCTTCGATCTGCGCCGCGTCGACGACGACGATCGCCAGCACATCGCTCTGCTCGGCCAGTTCGGCCGGCGACGCGCAGGCTTCAATGCCGGCCGCCGCCGCGGCGGCCACGGCGGCCGGGTCGACGTCGCAGACCTTCGGTGCGCGGCCCTTGCGGTGCAGGTGGCGCGCCATCGGCAGCCCCATCGCGCCGATGCCGACGATGCCGATGCGGGGCTGCGGCGCGTTCATGCGCCGATCAGCCGCGTTTGCCCGGTTTGCCACCGGCCACCTTCATCAGCAGCTCGATCAGCAGCGCGCGCTCGGCCGGCGAGAGCACCTTCAGCGTCGCGTTCTCCATCGTCGAGGCGATCTTCTCGGCGCGCTGCACGAGTTCGGCCCCCTGGTCCGTGAGGTGGATCTGCTGGGCGCGCCGGTCCTGCGTGCTGCGCACGCGCTCGACCCAGCCGCGCTCGACCATGCGGTCGAGCGTGACGGCCATGTTGGGCGCCGAAATGTCGAGCGCCGCGCCGAGCCGCTTCTGATTGATCTGCGGGTTCGCGGCCACCAGCATCAGGATCGAGAACTCGACGATCTTCAGGTCCAGCGGCCCGAGGTGGCGCACGAACACACGGCGCATCGTGATCGAGGCGCGCGTCGAGGCATAACCCACCAGGTGCGTCAGGCGCGACTGGTCCAGGCCGTCGGCACCGGTGTCGTCGTTCGATGTCGACATGACCTACGCGGCGCTCTTGCGTGCGGCGCCCAGGTACGTGTCGATCACCCGCGAGTCCCGGGCCAGGTCGGAGGCCGGGCCTTCGAGCGCGATCTCGCCCATCTCGAGCACATAACCGTAGTCGGCCACTTCGAGCGCGGCGCGTGCGTTCTGCTCGACCAGCAGGATCGTCACACCGGTGCTGCGCAAGCTGTCGATGATGCGGAAGATCTCTTTCACCACCAGCGGCGCCAGGCCGAGGCTGGGTTCGTCGAGCATCAGCAGCTCGGGCTGGCTCATCAGCGCGCGGCCGACCGCGAGCATCTGGCGCTCGCCACCCGAGAGCGTGCCGGCCAGTTGCGCACGCCGCTCCTTCAGGCGCGGGAACAGCGTGTAGACCTTGTCCATCGCCGCGCCACCGTCTGATCTGCCGAGCCGCACCTGGCGGTAGCCGCCGAGCAGCAGGTTGTCTTCGACCGGCATGGTGCCGAACAGCGCGCGTGTTTCCGGCACCAGCGCCATGCCCTGCATCACGCGTTCTTCGAGCGAGTTCAGCGTGACCGAGCGGCCCTGGTAGTCGATGCTGCCGCGCGACGGCAGCACGCCCATCAATGCGTTCAGCATCGTCGACTTGCCGGCGCCGTTGGGGCCGATCACGGTGATCACGCTGCCTTTTTTCGCGCTCAGGTTCAGGCCGTGCAGCACCTCGGCGCGGCCGTAGCCGGCGTGCAGGTCCCTGACGTTCAACAACAGGTCGGTGGACATGCTCAGTGCTCCGTGCCGAGATAAGCGGCCCGCACCGCGGGGCTGGCCTGAACGACTTCCGGCGTGCCTTCGATCAGCTTGGTGCCGAACTCCATCACGACCACGCGGTCGACCAGGCCCATCACCAGGTCCATGTCGTGTTCGACAAGCAGGATCGACAGACCTTCGCCGCGCAGTTGCCGCAGCACATCGGCCAGCGCCTGTTTCTCTTTCAGGCGCAAGCCGGCAGCCGGCTCGTCGAGCAAGAGCAGCGTCGGGTCGGCGCAGAGCGCGCGCGCGATCTCCATCAGCCGCTGCGGGCCGAGCGCGAGGTTGCCGGCGAGCTCGTGCATGCTGGCTTCCATGCCGATGCGGCGCAGCTGCTTCTCGGCTTCTTTCAGCAGCTGGCGTTCTTCGGCGCGGTCGAGCCGGAACATCGCCGAGGCCACGCCGCGGCTGCCACGCAGGTGGGCGCCGAGCGCCACGTTTTCCAGCACCGTCATGCCGGCGATCATCTTCACGTGCTGGAAGGTGCGCGACACACCACGCCGCGCGATCTCGCGCGAGGGCAGGCTGTCGATGCGTTCGCCGCGCAACGTGACCGTGCCGCGTGTCGCCGGCAGCACGCCGGTCACGAGGTTGAAGGTGGTCGACTTGCCGGCGCCGTTCGGCCCGATCAGGCCGAGGATCTCGCCGGCGCGCACCTGGAAGCTCACGTCGTTCACGGCCACGAGGCCGCCGAATTCCTTGCGCGCCGCGTTCACGTCGAGCACCACCTCGCCGTGCGGCGGGCGGGTGCGCTCGGGCAAGGCGGGGGCCTCGGCCCAGTCGTTCTTGCGTTGCACACGGGGCAGGCGCGCTTCGATGAAGGCCCACACGCCGTCGCGCGCGTACTGCAGCACCAGCACGAGCAGGATGCCGAACACGATGATCTCGTAGTTGCCGCTGCCGCCCAGCAGCTTGGGCAAGAGCACCTGCAACTGGTCTTCCATGATCTTCACGAGACCGGCGCCGACGAGCGCACCCCACACGTGGCCGACGCCACCGATCACGGCCATGAACAGGTACTCGATGCCCATCTTCAAACCGAAGGGCGACGGGTTCACGGTGCGCTGGAAGTGCGCGAACAGCCAGCCCGACACGCTGGCGAGCAAGGCCGCGAGCACGAAGGCGGTGACCTTGGTCTGGAAGGTGTTCACGCCCATCGCCTCGGCCATGGTCGTGCCGCCTTTCACCGCGCGCAGCGCACGGCCGGTGCGCGAGTCGAGCAGGTGCGTGACAGCGATCGCCGCGAGCACGACGATCGCCCACAGCAGGTAATAGAAGCTGCGGCCGGTGTTCAGTTCGGTGCCGAAGAAACGCAGCGCCGGGATGCCGAGCAGGCCGTCGTACTTGCCGAGCGCGTCGATGTTGCCGAGCAGGTAGTACAGGCTCAAGCCCCAGGCGATCGTCGCCAGCGGCAGGTAGTGGCCCGACATGCGCAGCGTGAGCCAGCCGAGCACGAGCGCGGCGAGGCCGGTGACGACCAGGCCGATCCAGACCGTGAACCACGGCGACACGCCGTGCGTGAGCGTGAGGTAGGCCGCCGTGTAGGCGCCGAGCCCGACGAACGCGGCCTGGCCGAATGACGTCAGTCCGGCGATGCCGGTCAGCAGCACCAGGCCGATCACGACCAGCGTGTACAGGCCGATGTAGTTGGCCTGCGTGATCCAGAACTCGGGCACCGGCAGCACCGGCATCAGTGCGAGCAGGACGATGAAGACGATGAGGGAAGTGCGGCGCATGTTCATCGCGTCACTCCTCTTCGTCGTGGTGGCCGTGCTGGAAACTTCTCCACAGCAGCACCGGCAGGATCAGCGTGAACACGATCACTTCCTTGAACGCGCTGGCGTAGAACGAGCCGAAGCTTTCCAGCAGGCCGACGAACAACGCGCCGACCGCGGCGGCCGGGTAACTCGCGAGACCGCCGAAGATCGCGGCGACGAAACCTTTCAGGCCGATCAGGAAACCCGAGTCGTAGAACATCGTCGTGGCCGGGCCGATCAGCAGGCCCGAGAGCGCGCCCATGAACGCGGCCAGGCCGAAGCTCAGGCGGCCCGCGCCCGAGGTCGAGATGCCCATCAGCCGCGCGCCGAGCCGGTTCACCGCCGTGGCGCGCAAGGCCTTGCCACGCAGCGTGCGCTCGAAGAACAGGTACAGCGAAATGATCAGCGCGATCGAGACCAGGAAGATGATGACGGTCTGGCCCGACAGCGTGAGCGCGCCGGCCGAGAAACGCGCGTCCCAGAAACTCGGGTTGCGGAAACCTTCTGCGCCGAAGAACACGAGGCCCAGGCCAGTGAGCGCGAAGTGCACGCCGACCGAGACGATCAGCAGCACCAGCACGGTCGCGTCGGCCAGCTTTTCATAGGCCAGGCGGTACACCAGCGGGCCGAGCGGCGTGACGATCGCCAGCGTGAGCAGGCTTTGCAGCAGCAGCGGCAGCTTCAGCGGCGCCGCCCACCAGGTGACGGCCGTGACCACGATCGGCAGCACCAGCGCCTTGCCCGCCGAGCCCAGCACCTTGGCCATGGGCAAGCCTCGCTTGAGCCCCGCCACCACATCGAGCACCGCCACCAGCACGGCCAGCGCGAGCAGCAGCCAGACCGTGCCCGGCACCTTGCCGAGTTGCAGCAGCGCCAGCGTGAGCGCGCCGTAGGCGACGAACTCGCCCTGCGGGATGAAGATGACCCGCGTGACCGCGAACACCAGCACGGTGGCCAGGCCCAGCAGCGCGTAGATCGCACCGTTGGTGATGCCGTCCAGCATCAGGATGCTGGCGATTGAAAAGTCCATGGCGGCGGGTGTTTCTGAGGCAGGAGCAGGGCAACGAACAGAACTGACCGAGCGGTCGGCTATAGCGCGCCGAATCATACAAGCCGGCGCGGCCGCAGCAAGCCCTGCGGCACGCCTGCAAACCCTAACCCGGCGCGGCGCGCGCCGGGCCGGGCGGCGCGGGGGCTGTCAGTTCGGCACGACCTGCCATTCGCCGCCGACGATCTTCAGCATCACGCCGGTTTCAGGCAGGTAGCCGAAGTGGTCGGTCGCGGTGTAGTTCAGCACGCCTTGCGAAACCGGCGTGCGGCCCATCGTTTCGAGCGCTTCCTTCAGCCCGGCGCGGAAGGCCTGGGTGCCGGGCTTGCCCTTCTTCAGCGCCAGCGGCACCGCCTTCTCGAGCACGATGACCACGTCGAAGGCATGCGCGGCGAACTGGTTCGCCATGCCCTTGCCGTAGACCTTCTCGTACTCGGCGATGTACTTGACGCCGAGCGCCTTGCTGGCGTTGCTGTCGGGCAGCTTGCCGGCCACGACGGCCGGGCCGGAGACGACGAACGAGCCTTCCACATCGGCACCGCCGACACGGATCAGGTCGAAGCTGGCCGCACCGTGGGTCTGGTAGATCTTGCCCTTGGCGTAGCCGCGCTCGACCAGGCCCTTGTGCGGCATGGCCGCACCACTGCCGGAAGCGACGACGAGGATCGCGTCGGGGTTGGCCGACACGAGCTTCAACGCCTGCCCGGTCACGCTGGTGTCGGAACGCGCGAAGCGCTCGGTCGCCACGGCCTTGATGCCGGCCTTCTCGGCCAGCGGCGTCAGGTCTTTCAACCAGGCTTCACCGTAGGCGTCGGCGTAACCGAGGAAGCCGTAGGTCTTCACGCCCAGCTTCTTCCACTGTTCGATGATCGGCAGCGCCATCACCGCGGTCGACTGCGGCAGGCGGAACGACCACTCGCCCTTGCCCGGCGGCAGGTTCACCGGCGAGAGCATCAGCTGCACCGTCTGGCCTTCGGCGGCCACGTCCGACATCGCCGCGGCGACCGGTGTGGCGACCGAGCCGACGATCACGTCGACCTTGTCTTCGGTGATGAAACGGCGGGTGTTCTTGACCGCGATCGTCGGGTCGGTCGCGTCATCGAGGATGATGACGTTGAGCTTTTCGCCGGCGATGGTCTTGGGCCAGAGTTCGATGCCGTTCTTGGTCGGAATGCCGAGCGCCGAGGTCGGCCCGGTCAGCGCGATGCTGACGCCGATCGTGATGTCGGCGTAGGCGAACGAGGTGCCGAGCAACGTGGCGAGGGTGGCCACCAGGGTGCGGATCTTCAACATGCTTGTCTCTCCTTGGAATGTGCAGGGGCGGTGAACGGTGTCAGGTACAGAGCGCGCGAATGTCTTCGGGCACGGGAATGGCGCGCAGCCGGTCGGGGTCGTGCTCGTCGCGGCGCACGAAGGCGCGCACTTCGCGGCCTTCGCAGATCAGGTCTTCGCTGCCGTCTTGGCGGGCACGGGTCACGCGGTGCTGCTGCACGATGACCTTGCTGCGCCACTCTTCGACGTGCGTCGTGATCGTCAGCGTTTCGCCGTAGGTGGCGGCCTTGTGGAACTTCGTGTTGATCTCGAGCAGCGGCGTGCCGACGATGCCGCGTGTCTTCACCAGCTCGCGCCAGGGCGGCACGCCGCACTGCATGAAAAACGACAACGAGGCCGTGTCCATCCAGCGCAGGAAGTTCGGGAAGAAGACGATGCCCGCGGGGTCGCAGTCGCCGAAGGCGATGTCGACACGGTGGGTGGTGGAACGTGGCATGGTGGTGTGCGACGGCAATGGATGGATCAGCGCGGCGCCATGCGCAAGGCGCCGTCGAGGCGGATCACTTCGCCGTTGAGCGCGAGGTTCTCGACGATCGTGGCCGCCAGGTGCGCGAACTCCTCGGGTTTGCCCAGCCGCTTCGGGAACGGGATGCTCGCGGCGAGCGATTCCTGCACCGGCAATGGCAGCTCGGCCATCAGCGGCGTGAGGAACAGGCCCGGCGCGATGGTGACGACGCGCACGCCGAACTGCGCGAGGTCACGCGCGAGTGGCAGCGTGAGCGAAACGACGCCGCCCTTCGACGCCGCGTAGGCCTCTTGCCCGACCTGCCCGTCGAACGCGGCGACCGACGCGGTGTTGACGACCACGCCGCGCTCGCCCGAATTTGCGTCGTCCTTCAGAGGGTCGAGCTTGACCATCTCGGCAACTGCCAGGCGCGTCACGTTGAAGGTGCCGATCAGGTTCACCTCGATCACGCGGCGAAAGTCTTCGAGCGGCATCGGTGTGCCGTCCTTGCCGATCAGGCGCTTGGCGGTGCCGATGCCGGCGATGTTCATCAGGATGCGCGCGGGGCCATGCGCCTCTCGTGCGGCGTTCAATGCTTTGATCACGCTGTCGCTCGACGTGATGTCGCAACCGACACCGATGCCGCCGATCTCGGCCGCCACCGCCTTCGCGCCTTCGGCATTGCGGTCGAACACCGCCACCTTCGCGCCGCGCTTCGCCAGCTCGCGCGCGGTCTGCGCGCCGAGGCCGGAAGCACCGCCGGTGACGATCGCGGCTTGTCCCTGGATGTTCATGGGCTGGCTTTCGAAAGGTTCAACGCCGCGGCAGGATGACGCTGTCGTCACCGCCCGCGTACAGGTGTTCGACCAGCGCGTCGCGGTGCGTCAGCACCGCGCGCTGGTTGATCGAGCCCTTGTCGGTGATCTCGCCGCGGTCGATGCTGGGCGGGTCGACGAGCACGAGGCTGCGTGCCACGCGCGTGGCGCTGCCGGTGCCGCTGCGGTACAGCTCGTCGGCGAGCTTCTGGAAAAACGCGCGCACCGGCGCGGCCGACAGCACGTCGAGCGTCGGCGTGTTCGGCGCCGCACCCGCGAGTTCGCGGCAGGCGTCGAGGCGCGGAAAGATCAGCAGGCCGATCTCGTTGCGGTTGATGCCGGCGACCACCACGTCCTGCACACACGGGCTGCCCGCCGCAATCACCTTCGCACGCAGCGGGCCGACCGAGACGAAGGTGCCCGTGGCGAGCTTGAAGTCTTCGGCGATGCGGCCGTCGAACGCGAAACCGAGTTGCGGGTCGGCCGCGTCGATGTACTTCAGCGCGTCGCCGCTGCCGTAGTAACCCTCGGCGTCGAAAGACTCCGCCGTCTGCTCGGGCGCGCGCCAGTAGCCGGGCGTGACGTTCGGGCCGCGGTAGCGCACTTCGAGCTTGCCGTCGACCGGCACGAGCTTGAGCTCCATGCCGGGCGCCGGCAGGCCGATGTAGCCCGACTTCACGACCGGCCCGTTGGCGCAGATCGCGAACGGCGCGGTCTCGGTCATGCCCAGGCCGGTCAGCATGCGGATGCGCTCGCCGCAGGCGAGCTCGGCCATGCGGTCGAGCTTGTCCCAGACTGGCTGCGACAGGCCTGCGCCGGCGAAGAACAGCATCTTCACGCGGCTGAAGAAACGGTCGCGCAGCGCGGCGTCGGTCTCGAGCGCGTTGGCGATTTCCTCGAAGCCCTTGGGCACGTTGAAGTAGACCGTGGGCGCGATCTCGCGCAGGTTGCGCAGCGTCTCGCCGATCAGCGCCGGCGTGGGCTTGCCTTCGTCGATGTAGAGCGTGCCACCGTTGTAGACCGTGAGGCCGACGTTGTGGTTGCCGCCGAAGGTATGGTTCCAGACCAGCCAGTCGATCAACACCGGCCGCTCCTGCCCGAGCGACGGGAAACACTGCAGGATCATCTGCTGGTTGCTGCACAGCATGCGCTGCGTGTTGATCACGCCCTTGGGCAGCTTGGTCGAGCCCGAGGTGAACAGGAACTTGGCGATCGTGTCGGGGCCGACCTTGGCGTGGGCCTCGTCGACCTGCGCGGTCGGCACGGTGGCGAGCAGGTCGTCGAAGCTCAGCGTCTTGCGGCCGTCGATGCTGCCGCTCGTGAGCACCACGGTCGTGTCGGCCGGCGCCGTCGCCGTGATGGCCTTGCCGAAGGCCGACGCGCTGGATGCGAACACCAGGCCCGGCGTCAGCACGCCGAGGATGTGCTTCAGCTTGCCGTAGTCCTGCGACATCAGCGAGTACGCCGCCGAGATCGGCGCGAAGGGCACGCCGGCGAGCATGGCGCCCAGGCCGAGCAGCAGTTGTTCGAGGTCGTTGTCGGAGAGGATCGCCACCGGCCGGTCGGCCGAAAGCTTCATGTCGATCAGCGCCTGTGCGATGCAACGCGCGCTGTGCAGCGCCTGCGCGTAGCTGATGCGGCGCCAGTCGCCGCCCTGATGGCGCTTGGCAGCGAGCGTGTGGTCCGGCGCAACGGCGGCCCAGTGCAGCAGGCGGTCGGTCAGGCGGGTCGGATAAGGCTGCAGCGCTTCGGTGGACATGACGAGCGTGCTGCCGTCGGCCGCGGTCGCGAAGTGCGCCGACAGCGAGCCGCCGAGCGGCAGCTCACGGTACTTCGGCGCAGCGACAGCGTTCACGACTTCGCCACCTTCGCCGCCTTGCCTTCGAGGAAAGCGCGCATGCGCCCCTTGGCCGCATCATCGCCACTCGCGATCGCGGCCATCAGCGATTCTGTGAACAGGCCGTCGCTCTGGCTCATGTCGGCGATGCGCGGCAGCGCGTGCATCACCGCGAAGTTCGAGAGCGGCGCGTTGGCGGCGATCTTCTCGGCCAGCGCCAGCGCTTTTTCCAGCCCCTTGCCGTCTTCGACGAGGTACTGCGACAGGCCGATGCTCAAGCCCTCGGCGGCGTCGTAGACACGGCCTGTCAACATCATGTCGGCCATGCGCGCCACGCCGATCAGGCGCGGCACCCGCGCCGAGCCGCCACCGCCGACGAACAAACCACGCTGGCCTTCGGGCAGGCCGTAGAAGGCACTCGCCTCGGCCACGCGCACGTGCGCCGAACTCGCCAGCTCCAGGCCACCGCCGACCACGGCGCCGTGCAAGACCGCGATCACCGGCACGCGGCCGAACTGGATCTGCTCGAAGGCCGCGTGCCACGAGCGCGAGTGCAGCACGCCTTCGGCGACCGTGCGCTCACCCAGCTCCGACAGGTCGAGCCCGGCGCAGAAGTGGTCGCCCTCGCCACTGATCACCACGGCGCGCGTGGTTTCGGGCAGGTTGACGAAGGCGGTTTGCAACTGCGCGATCAACGCGTCGTTGAGCGCATTGCGCTTGACCGCCCGAAACAGCCGCACGTGCGTGACGTTGGCGCTGTGCTCGATGCGCAGCAGGTCGAGTTGCGCCAGCAGGCCGGTCGCGGCGGCAAAGGGCTGAGCCATGGGAATCCTGATCAAAGTTGATTAATTGTATTAACCAGTTTGACAACCCGCACCTTGGTACTAACCCTAGTCACCGGGCAGCTTCTCCCGTCAAATCTTCTGCAGAGTTTGGCGCGTGACGCGCGGGAGAAGGCTACGGGAAAGCCATGAGGGCAAACGCCCATGTAGTTATTAAAGTTAACCAACTTGGACAGAGCCCCCTCACCTCCGCGCGCGCCGGGCGACCGCCGCGCCGGCCACTTTGCGAAGGAAGACAGCGCATGAACCACCCCCTCCGAGCCAGCGTCGGCGCGATCGGCCTGCTGACATTGATCTCCGCCTGCGGCGGCAACGACGACCCCGCGCCGCTGCCGAAACTCAGCGCCGCGAGCGGCGCCACCATCGCCTACTGCGCCGAGTTGGCCACGCGCATCAGCTTTGCGAACACCAGCATCACCGCGGCCACGCCGGTCGCGGCCGGCACGCTCGCCGTGGCCGGCACGCCGGTCGGCGCGCACTGCCAGGTCACCGGCAGGATGAACCAGCGCACCAGCACGGTCGACGGCAACAGCTACGCCATCGGCTTCGAGATGCGCCTGCCGAACGCCTGGAACGGGCGCTTCTTCCATCAGGCGAACGGCGGCATCGACGGCAGCGTCGGTACCGCCACCGGTGGGGTCAACGGCGGCGGCGGGCTGAACAACGCGCTCAACATGGGCTTCGCCGTGATCAGTTCCGACGCCGGCCATGTCGGCTCGCAAGGCCCCACCTTCGGCATCGACCCGCAAGCCCGGCTCGACTACGGCTACCAGGCCGCCGCCACCCTCACACCGATGGCCAAGAGCGTGATCAACAGCGCTTACGGCAAGGGCCCCGATCGTTCCTACTTCGGCGGCTGCTCGAACGGCGGGCGCCACACCTTCATCGCCGCCACGCGCATGCCCGAGCAGTACGACGGTTACCTCGCCGGCGCACCGGGTTACCGCCTGCCGCTGGCGGCCATCGCCAACATCTTCGGCGCGAAGCAGTACGCGTCGGTCGCGAGCAACCCGGCCGACATCTCGACCGGCTTCACGGCCGCCGAACGCGGCGTGGTCGCCAACGCCGTGCTCGCGAAGTGCGACGCGCTCGACGGCGCTACCGACGGCCTCGTGCAAGACACCGGCGCCTGCCAGAAGGCGTTCAGCTTCGCGCGCGACGTGCCCACCTGCACGACCACGCGCGACGGCACCTGCCTCTCGGCCGAGCAGAAGACCGCGATCGCGCCGATCTTCTCGGGCGCGACCGACAGCAGCGGCCGTTCGTTCTATTCCAGCTTCCCGTTCGACAGCGGCCTGGCCACGGCCGGCGTGGCGTCATGGGAATTCACCGCGCCGGTGCAGCGCGACTCCGGCGCCGTGGCCATGATCTGGGGCGTGCCGCCGGCCAGCCCGGTGGGCTTCGTCGGCGCGGACTTCGTGTTCAACACCAGCATCGACACGATGCTCGCGAGCGTGGCCGCAACCAACGGCACCTACACGGAATCGGCCCTGTCCTTCATGCTGCCGCCGGCCCCGACGAACCTGGCGAAGCTGAAGAACCGCGGCGCGAAGATGATGGTCTACCACGGCGTCAGCGACGCCATCTTCTCGTCCGACGACACGACGGCGTGGTACGACGGCGTGGCGAAGAACAACAGCGGCGACGCCAGCAACTTCGCGCGCTATTACCGCGTGCCGGGCATGGGCCACTGCTCGGGTGGCCCGTCGACCGACCAGTTCGACATGCTCACGCCGCTCGTCAACTGGGTTGAACAAGGCCAGGCCCCCGACAGCGTGACGGCCAGCGCCCGCGGCACCGGCAACGCGGCGGGTGCCAACGCCGATGTGCCGTCCACCTGGTCGGCCACCCGCAGCCGCCCGCTCTGCCCTTACCCGAAAGTGGCAAAGTACAAGGGCAGCGGCGACATCGAGCTGGCCGCGAGCTTCAGCTGCCAGTAGCCGCCAGCGCGAATTTGCCGAGGGCCCCATGGACATCCAGAACCTGATCGCGATCGACACCCACACGCACCTGGAGGTGTCGTGCTGGAACCCGTTCGACAACTACGGCGAAGAGTACGACCGCGCTGCCGACAAGTACTTCCGTTCCAGCAAGCGGCCGACCATGGCCGAGTCGCTCGCGTACTACCGCGAGAAGCGAATAGGGTTCGTGATGTTCACGGTCGACGCCGAAACCCAGATGGGCCGGCGCCGCATTCCGAACGAAGAGATCGCCGAGGCGGCGATGGCCAACCCGGACATCATGATCGCCTTCGGCAGCATCGACCCGCACAAGGGCAAGATGGGCGCGCGCGAGGCGCGCAAGCTGATCGAATCGCACGGCGTGAAGGGTTTCAAGTTCCACCCCACGGTGCAGGGCTTCGAGCCTTACGACCGAATGGCGTGGCCGCTCTACGAAGTGATCGCGGAATACAAACTCCCGGCCATCTTCCACAGCGGCCACTCCGGCATCGGCAGCGGCATGCGCTGTGGCGGTGGCCTGCGTCTGCAGAACTCGAACCCGATGCTGCTCGAAGACGTGGCGATAGCCTTCCCCGACATGCAGATCGTGGTCGCGCACCCGTCATGGCCGTGGCAGGACGAAGCGCTGTCGTTGGCGATGCACAAGCCCAACGTGTGGATCGATCTGTCGGGCTGGAGCCCGAAGTACTTTCCGCCGCAGCTGGTGCAGTACGCCAACACGCTGCTCAAGGACCGCATGCTGTTCGGCAGCGACTTCCCGCTGATCCAGCCCGACCGCTGGATGAAGGACTTCGCCGAGGCCGGCTTCAAGCCCGAGGTGCACCCGCTGATCCTGAAGGACAACGCGGTGCGTTTGCTGAGGCTCGGGCCTCAGCCTGCCGTCACGACCTGATTGCGGCCCCCGAACTTGGCGGCGTACAAACGCCGGTCGGCCAAGGTCAGCAGCGACTGGCCATCGGGCGCCTCGACGGCTGCGGCGAGGCCGATGCTGACCGACACACGCAGCCCTTCGGCCACCACGCCCCAAGGCTCGGCCTCGACCGAAGCACGCAGCCGGTGCGCCACGTCGGCAGCCGCCTCGTGGGCCACGCCGAACAGCGCGAGCACGAACTCTTCGCCGCCGTAACGCACCGCCAGGTCGGCGCTGCGGCAGTTCTGCTGGATCAACGCGGCCACGCGCCGCAGCACCTCGTCGCCGACCGCGTGGCCGAAGCGGTCGTTGACCTGCTTGAAGTGGTCGAGGTCGAGCAGCAGCAGCGTGACGGGCTCACCCTGTTCGACGCGCGGCAGGCTTTCGCTCATCCACAGGTCGAGCGCGCGCCGGTTGCCCAGGCCGGTCAGCGGGTCGAGCGTGGCCTGGCGCGCCCAGGTGCTGGTCAGGCGCGCGAGCTCGATGCGCAGTTCGCGCTGCGCCATCGTGCTGAGCGCGGCTTCGTCGGACTTGCGGCGGTCGATGGCACGCACTTCCTTCAGCGCTTCGAGCGCGGCCCGGTGGTCGCCGGCGGCCTCTTCGGCGCGCGACAAACCTTCGGTCGCCTCCTGCAGGTCGGGCAGCGTGCCACCCTCTTTCAGGATCTCGATCGAGCGCAGGTAACTCTCGCGCGCCGCGCCGTGGCGCTGCTGGGCTTCGAAACAGCGCCCGATCTCGCAGAAACACAGGCCTTCGTTGGGCCGCATGCCGAACTCGCGGTAACGCGCCAGCAAGGCCTGCAATTCGACGATCGCTTCGTCGTGCCGGCCGCACTGGCGCAGCGTGATCGCATGGTTGCCCATCGCCATCACTTCGAGCGTGGCCAGGCCCGCCGCGCCGGTCTGCACGACGAGCGCCTGCCAGTCGCCGAGCAGCGCCCGCAGCTCGGTGCCGCGTTCGTCGGAGCCTTCGGGCAGCGACATCGCCCGCCGGTTGCGCGCGTTGTTCAGCGACAGGCGCGCCACGTGGCGGTCGTAGGGCGCGCCATCGGGTTCGAGCAGCGCCCAGCTTTCGGTCAGGCTCGACAACGCCTGCTGGTGCCGCCCCACGAGAGAACAGCAGACGCCGACGTTGCGCAGCACATCGGCCAGGCGCTTCGGGTCGTCGATGTCACGCGCGACTTCTTCGGCGCGCTCCAGCGTGGTGATCGCCGAAGCGTGGTCGCCGGCCGAGCGCAGCGAGGCGGCGATGCGCACCATCGCGTCGCACACGCCGGGCATCGACCGGCAACTGCGGAACGCGTCGCCGGCCGACACCGCGGCGCGCAGCGCGTCGAGGTTGTCGCCGGCGTTCCAGCAGGCGGTCGACAGCGCCAGCAGCACCCGGCCGCGCTCTTCGCCCGCGAACTTCGGCAGCTCGCGGCGCGCCGCTTCGATGGCCTGGGCGATCGCCCCCTCTTCGACCCAGCGGAGCAGTTGAGCGGGAAAGTCGGGTGGCATGGTCGGTGCGGCGGGCCTGGGGTGCGCGGCAATATATCAGCCGCTCACCGGCCACGTTCGAGCCGGAATAGTGCAGTATCTTGCACCTCTGCGGTGCCAGGCCGCCTGCGACAGCGGGCTCAGGGCCGCGCTGCCCCCGTCTCGCGCAGCAGCTCGCGCAAGGCCTCGAGCGCGGCTTCCGGGCTCATCTCGCTGGTGTCGAACACGGCGTCGGCCTTCGAGTAGAACGCGGCGCGGCTCTCGAGAATGCGGCGCAGGTCGTTCATCGCTTCGGCATTGCCGGTGTGGCCGGCCATCGGGCGCGTGTCGCCCTGCGCCAGCACGCGGCCCATGTGTTCTTCGGGCGTGGCGCGCACCCACACCGTGTAGCAGTGCGCGAGCAGCAGGTTGAAGGTGGCCGGGTCGGAGACGATGCCGCCCGGCGTGGCGATCACGGCGCGCGGGTAACGCTGGATCGCGTCTTCCAGCGCGCGCTTTTCGTAGCGCCGGTAGGCGGCCGGGCCGTAGAGGGAGTGGATTTCCGACAGGGTGCAGCCGGCGAGCGCTTCGATGCCGCGGTTCAGCTCCACGAAAGGCACTTTCCAGCCTTCGGCGAGTGCCCGCCCGAGCGTGCTCTTGCCGGCACCCCGCAGCCCGATCAATGCGATGCGCTGGCGCCGCGCGGCCTGGCTCGCGGGCTCGCCGAACATCGAGGCCAGCGCACTGCGCGCCTGCACCAGTTCGGCATCATTTCTGCCCCGCAGGATCTCGCGGATCATCAACCATTCCGGCGAGCTGGCGGTCTCGTCGCCGACCAGTTCGGCGAGCGAACAGTTCAGCGCCTGGGCCAGCTGGCGCAGGAACTGCACCGAGGCGTTGCCCACGCCCATTTCCACGTTCGCCAGGTGCCGCTCCGAGACCTCGGCCGCCTTGGCCAGGCCCTTGCGCGTGAGGCCGCGGCGCGCGCGCAGGGCGCGCGTGCGCTCGCCCAGGGCGATGAGGAACGGGTCCTTGAGCTCGGTCTCGGCAGGTTCGTTGGGAGACAGGTCCACGTGCTGAGCCTTCGGGTTTGCGTGGTGATCGCGCCGGGAGATCGGCGCTATAGTGCAGTCAACATGCAACATATTACATCACATGTCGCAAGCGCAAGCCCCGCAGGTTAACCCGCCGCCGGAGCGTTTCAACGCTGCCGCGCACCTGCTGGCCCTGAACGCCGGGCGGGCGAGCAAGCTCGCCTACGTCGACGACACGCAGCGCCTCACCTACGGCGAACTGGCGGATCGTGTGCAGCGCTGCGCGGCCGGCCTGCTGGCGCTCGGCCTGCGGCGCGAAGAGCGGGCATTGATCGTGATGCACGACAGCGTCGACTTTCCCGTCGCGTTTCTCGGCGCGCTGTACGCCGGCATCGTGCCGGTGCCGGTGAACACGTTGCTCACCGCCGACGACTACGCCTTCATGCGGCAGCACTGCGGGGCGCGCGCGCTGCTGGTGTCGCGCGCCTTGTGGCCGAACTTGCAGGCGGCAGTGGCGGGCACCTCGATGCCCGCGATCGTCAGTGGCGAAGGCCCGGCGATCGACGGCACGCGCCCGTTCGCGAGCCTGCTCGGCGCGTCGCCGCTCGCCACGCCCGCCGACACGCTGGCCGACGACTTCGGCTTCTGGCTCTATTCCTCCGGCTCGACCGGCCGCCCCAAAGGCACGGTGCACACGCACGCCAACCTGTACTGGACAGCCACGCTCTACGGCACGCCGGTGCTCGGCCTGCGCGAGAGCGACGTGTGCTTCTCGGCCGCCAAACTCTTCTTCGCCTACGGCCTGGGCAACGCGCTGACCTTCCCGCTGAGCCTGGGCGCCACCACCGTGCTGATGGCCGAGCGGCCCACACCGGCCGCCGTGTTCAAGCGCTGGGTCGACCACGGCGTGACGGTCTTCTTCGGCGCACCCACCGGCTACGCCGGCATGCTCGCCTCCATCGAACTGCCGGCGCGTTCGAATGTGAAACTGCGCCTGTGCTCGTCGGCCGGCGAAGCATTGCCCAGCGAGATCGGCGAGCGTTTCACGGCGCACTTCGGCTGCGAGATCGTCGACGGCCTGGGCTCGACCGAGATGCTGCACATCTTCCTGTCGAACCGCCCCGGCGACGTGCACTACGGCAGCACCGGCCAGGTGGTGCCCGGCTACAAACTCAGGCTCGTCAACGAAGACGGCCTGGAAGCCGCACCTGGCGAGATCGGCGACCTGTACGTCAGCGGCCCGAGCTCGGCGGCGATGTACTGGGCCCAGCGCGAGAAGACCCGCGCCACCTTCCAGGGCGAGTGGACCAAGACCGGCGACAAGTATTCGATCGACGCCCGCGGCTGCTACGTGTACGCCGGGCGCAGCGACGACATGCTGAAGGTCAGCGGCCTGTATGTCTCGCCGTTCGAGGTCGAGGCCACGCTGATGCAGCACCCGGCGGTGCTCGAATGCGCCGTGATCGGCGTCGTCGATGCCGACGGCCTGACCAAGACCAAGGCCTGCGTGGTGCGCAAGAACGGACAGCAGGTCAGCGAAGACGAGCTGAAGGCCTTCGTGAAAGAGCGCCTCGCGGCCTACAAGTACCCGCGCTTCATCGAGTTCATCGACGAGTTGCCGAAGACCGCCACCGGCAAGATCCAGCGCTTCCGCTTGCGTGACGCGGAACGCTCGCGCATCGACGGGCCCGCCGCTTCGTGAGCGCCGCATCGAACACGCACGCGCTGTTGCAATGGCGCGGGCAGCCGCTGGCGCTCGAATACCAATGGGTCGGCGACACATCGTCGGCCGCGCCAGTCATCGTGTTCCTGCACGAAGGCCTGGGCTCGGTCTCGATGTGGCGCGACTTCCCGGCCAACTTCTGCACCGAACACGGCTTCAAGGGGCTGGTGTTCTCGCGCTACGGCTACGGCCAGTCCACACGCAAGCCGGCCGACGAACGCTGGGCGCCCGACTTCATGCACCGGCAGGCGCACGAAGTGCTGCCGCTGCTGTTCGCGCAGTTGCACATCGAGCGCCCCTGGCTGTTCGGCCACAGCGACGGCGGCTCGATCGCGCTGTTGTACGCGTCGAAGTTCGCACCGGCCGGCATCGTCGTCGTCGCGCCGCACATCCTGGTCGAAGACGTGTCGATCACCAGCATCGAACAGGCCCGCGAGGCCTACGCCGCGACCGACCTGCGCGCGCGCCTGGCGCGCCACCACGCCGACCCCGACTCGGCGTTCCGCGGCTGGAACGACGTGTGGCTGAGCCCGGCATTCCGGGCCTGGAACATCGAGGCCGAGCTCGACACGATCACCTGCCCGGTGCTCGCCGTGCAGGGCGAAGACGACGAGTACGGCACACTCGAACAAATCCGCGGCATCGCGCGGCATGTTCCGCACACCGAGCTGCTCGTGCTACCGCAGTGCGCGCACTCGCCGCACCGCGATCAGCCGGAAACCCTGAGCCGCGCGGCCGGCCGCTTCATTCATCATTCCAACCTTTCCTGAGCAGGAGCCTCGCATGTCGTTCAAGACCCCCCTCGCCGCCGCTGTGTTCGCCTTGGGCGCCGGCACCGCCCTCGCGCAGAACAACGCCCCGATCAAGGTCGGCCTGATGCTGCCGGCCACCGGCACCTTCGCCGCGCTGGGCAACATGATCGAAAGCGGCTTCAAGCTCTACGTGCAGGAACAGGGCGGCAAGCTCGCCGGGCGCGAGATCCAGTACTTCAAGGTCGACGACGAGTCCGACCCGTCGAAGGCCACCGACAACGTCAACAAGCTGATCAAGCGCGACAACGTCGATGTGCTCGTCGGCACCGTGCACTCCGGTGTGGCGCTGGCGATGGCCAAGGCCGCGAAAGACAACAACACACTGCTGATCGTGCCCAACGCCGGCGCCGACGGCATCACCGGCGCGATGTGCGGCCCGAACATCGTGCGCAGCTCGTTCTCGAACTGGCAGCCGGGTTATTCGACCGGCGTGGTCGCGGCACAGAAGGGCTACAAGCGCGCGATGACGATCACCTGGAACTACGCCGCCGGCAACGAGACGGTGAAAGGCTTCACCGAATCGTTCGAGAAGGGCGGCGGCAAGGTCCTGAAAGACCTGAACCTGCCGTTCCCGAACGTCGAGTTCCAGGCCTTGCTGACCGAGATCGCGGCGCAGAAGCCCGACGTGGTGTTCGCGTTCTTCGCCGGCGGTGGTGCCGTCAAGTTCGTCAAGGACTACGCGGCGGCCGGCCTGAACAAGTCGATCCCGCTGTTCGGCTCGGGCTTCCTGACCGACGGCACGCTCGAAGCGCAAGGCGCTGCGGCGCAAGGCCTGTTCACCACGCTGCACTACGCCGACAACCTCGACACGCCGCGCAACAACGCCTTCCGCAAGAGCTTCGCGCTGGCCTACAAGGCCAACGCCGACGTGTACGCGGTGCAGGGCTACGACGCAGCGCAGATCCTCAACGCCGGCCTGAAGGCGGTGAACGGCGACCTGGCCAAGCGCGACGCGCTGACCGCGGCGATGCGCAAGACCACGGTCGACAGCCCGCGCGGCAAGTTCACGATCTCACCCGCCGGCAACCCGGTGCAGGACATGTACCTGCGCGAAGCCAAGGGCGTGAACAACGAGTACCGCTCGGTGGCCGTGAAGGGCCTGGCCGACCCGGCGCGCGGCTGCAAGCTCTGAGTCGCTTGGTTCGGCGCGGCAGGTCCGCACGGAGGGCATGACATGGACAACTCCACGCTCGAATCCACCCCGTTGACGGCCGCGCCGGTGGCGCCGGCCCTGCGTCAGATCAGTGATCTGCCCGGCCCGCGCGGCCTGCCCGTGGTGGGCAACCTGCTGCAGCTCGACAAGCCGCGACTGCACCAGCAGCTCGAAGGCTGGTGCCACGAGTTCGGCCCATTCTTCAAGTTGCAGCTCGGCAGCCGCGGCGTGCTGGTGGTGGGCGACCACGCTGCCGTGGCCTCGATCCTGCGCGACCGGCCCGAGGGTTTCCGGCGCACCATGCGGCTCGAAGAAATCTGGACCGAGATGAAGCTGCAGCCGGGCGTGTTCGGCGCCAACGGCGACGTGTGGAAACGCCAGCGCCGCATGGTGATGGCCGGCTTCGACCCCGCGCACGTGAAGCGTTATTACCCGGCCATGCTCACCACCGGGCAGCGCCTGGGCAAACGCTGGGCGCTGGCAGCGAAGAACGGCACCGCCATCGACCTGCAGGCCGACCTGATGCGCTACACCGTCGACGCGATCGCCGGCCTGGCGTTCGGCGCCGAGGTCAACACGCTGGAGTCCGACGGCGACGTGATCCAGCAGCACCTCGACAAGATCTTCCCGGCGCTGTTCAAGCGCCTGCTCTCGCCGCTGCCGACCTGGCGCTATGTCAAATCGCCCGCCGACCGCCGGCTCGAGCGCAGCGTGGCGGCCGTCACCGAAGCGGTGGCCGGGTTCATCGCGCAGGCGCGTGCGCGCATGCAGGCCGACCCGGGCCTGCGCGAGCGGCCCGAGAACCTGCTCGAAGCGATGATCGCCGCGGCCGACGCCGAAGACAGCGGCATCGACGACGCGCAGGTCGCCGGCAACGTGCTGACCATGCTGCTCGCCGGTGAAGACACCACCGCCAACACCGTCGCCTGGATGATCGACCTGCTGTGGCGCCACCCCGAAACGCTGGCCCGCGCCACGGCCGAAGTGCGCAGCATCGTCACCGACGTGCAGGCGCCGACGCTCGAACAGCTCGCGCAGCTCGACTATGTGGAAGCCTGCGCCCACGAGACCATGCGCCTGAAGCCGGTGGCGCCGATGGTCGGCGTGCAGGCGCTGCGCGACACGACCGTCGGCGACGTGCAGGTGCCCACCGGCACGGTGATCTTCAACGTGATGCGGCGCGACAGCGTGAGCGAGAGCCACGTGCCGAACGCCACCGCGTTCGATCCCGAACGCTGGCTGGTGCAGGGCGGGCCGGGGTCGCAGGCGAGCGCGGCCAAGCGCACCTCGATGCCCTTCGGCGCGGGGCCACGCATCTGCCCCGGGCGTTACCTCGCGCTGCTGGAAATGAAACTCGCGATGGCCGTGTTGCTCGGCCGCTTCGACATCGAGGGCGTCGATACGCCCGACGGCAAGGAAGCCCGCGAGCACCTGTCGTTCACGATGACGCCGGTGGGCCTGCGCATGCGCCTTCGAGAGCGAAGCTGACCCCGCGACGCCCTAGAATCCGGCGGCTTTCGCTGCCTTGCACTGACCGCTTCCCGTGGACCTTCCGACCTTCCTCGTTCAGTGCCTGAACGCCGTGCAGTACGGCCTGCTGCTGTTCCTCGTGGCCAGTGGCCTGACGCTGATCTTCGGCATCATGGGCGTGATCAACCTCGCCCACGGCAGCTTCTACATGATCGGCGCCTACATGGCCTTCGTGCTGGCGCCGTACTTCGGCGACTGGTTCATCACCCGCATGCTCGTGGGCGTGTTGCTCGCGGCGCTGTTCGGCTTCGTGCTCGAATGGATTTTCTTCAGCTTCCTCTATCAGCGCGAACACCTGCAGCAGGTGCTGATGACCTACGCGCTGATCCTGGTCTTCGAAGAAGCGCGCAGCCTGCTCGTCGGCAACGACGTGCACGGCGTGCAGCCGCCGGCGTGGCTCACCGGTGGCTTCCAGCTCGGTGAGCTGATGTCGTACCCGTGGTACCGCGTGTTCGCGTCCGTCGCGTGCATCGTGGTCGCGCTGGCGCTCTACTTCGTCGTCAACCGCACCC